>JAESGR010000345.1_pt1 | contig 43997 bp, 43 predicted proteins | sample 9269771 | NCBI WGS metagenome assembly JAESGR01 (sample SAMN15739572, study PRJNA653492) | algae metagenome | isolation source: Chroococcus sp. CMT-3BRIN-NPC107 and co-occurring heterotrophs from well... | place: USA: Clark Mountains Wilderness, California | collected 2010-04-18 | reverse complement strand
GATCGGGGAAGCCGCCGATGTAGTCGCTGGCGGCGTCGCTGCCGAAGGCGTCGAGCATCAGGAAGGGGTCGAGTCGCTGCTGCAGCGGCTGCGTCAGGACGCGCGTCAGCTTGACGCCGTCGCCGTCGGATGCGGCCTGGCCGCGGACCACGCGCTCGACCGAGCGCGAACGAAAGGAGGTGGCGGTGGTGTTCATGCGTCCAATATAGGCACGGCCGCCGCTTTCGATACGGCGACGGCTTTGCACGCTGCGTTCAACGGCGGCGAACGAAGCGGCCGGCGAGATCGCCGCCCCTGCGGTGTAATGTCCGTCCCCCTTTTCTTCAAGGCACGCATGAAACTCTATTACAGCCCCGGCGCCTGCTCGCTGTCGCCGCACATCGTCCTCATCGAGTCGGGCCTCGCCTTCGAGCCGGTGCTCGCCAGCACCAAGACGCACAAGCTCCAGGACGGCACCGACTACTACACGATCAACCCCAAGGGCTACGTGCCGCTGCTCGAGCTCGACAACGGCGAGCGCCTGACCGAAGGCCCGGCGATCGTCCAGTACATCGCCGACCAGGTGCCGGCGAAGGGGCTCGCGCCGGCGAACGGGACGATGGCGCGGTACCGCCTGCAGGAGTGGCTCAACTTCATCACCAGCGAGCTGCACAAGGGCGTCGGCGGCCTCTTCAACGCGGCGATGCCGGAAGAGGCCAAGGCCTTGATGAAGGCCAAGGCCGCCGAGCGCTTCAAGTGGGTCGACTCGCAGCTCGAGGGGAAGAGCTACCTGATGGGCGATGCGTTCAGCGTCGCCGACGCCTACCTGTTCACGGTCACCAACTGGACGCGGCATGTCGGCATCGACATCTCGGCGCTGAAGAACCTCGGCGCCTTCCAGGCCCGCATGGCGGCGCGGCCCGCCGTACAGGCGGCGATGAAGGCCGAAGGCCTGCTCAAGTAGGACGAGAGTAGGACGAGACATGCGCGCCGCCTCGCTCGTGGCGATCGTGGCGATCGTCGCCGCGACGGCCGGCGCCGGGGCGGCGGCGTCGCCGCCCGGGCCGGGCCGCTACGAGGCCGTCCTCTGCGTCGCGACGCAGTCCGGCGCCGCGCCGAGCTGCGGCAGCGTCGACGTCGAGCTGCGCAGCGGCGGACGGATGAGCGTGCGCGTGGCCGACATCGTCTATCAGCTGTCGCTCGGGCGCAGCCAGCTCGAGGTCGCGACCCTGCACGGCGCCATGCAGATCGACGAGTTCAACGCCCCGTACGAGTGGCAGGGCGAGACCTTGCGCTTCAACGATCTGGCCAAGGACGTGCGCTACGAAGTGCGCATCGGCACGCGCGTTCAGCCCAGGTGAGCCGCCGCCAGCAGGGCCTTCGTGTAGGGCTCGCGCGGTGATTCGAACAGCGCCTCCGCCTCCCCTTCCTCGACGATTTCGCCGTCCTTCATGACGAGCACGCGGTGCGACATCGCCCGCACGACGGCAAGGTCGTGGCTGATGAAGACATAGCTCATGCCGTAGCGGCGCTGCAGGTCGGCGAGCAGCGCCAGGACCTGGCGCTGCACCGAGACGTCGAGGGCCGACGTCGGCTCGTCGAGGACCAGCACCTCCGGACGCAGGATCACCGCCCGGGCGATCGCGATGCGCTGCCGCTGCCCGCCCGAGAACTCGTGCGGATAGCGCTCGAGCACGTCGGCCATGCCGTCGCCGGGGCCGAGGCCCACTTCCTCCAGCATGGTGACGACGAGCGCCTGACGCTCGGCCCGGCCGAGCTCCGGCCGGTGCAGGGCCAGCCCTTCGCCGACGATGCGGCCGACGCGCATGCGCGGGCTGAGCGAGCCGAACGGGTCCTGGAAAACGACCTGCATCCGGCGCCGCATCGCGCGCAGGACGCCGGCGTCGGCGCCGTCGACGCGCTGCCCACCGAGGGCGACCTCGCCGGCGGCGATCGGCTGCAAGGCGAGCAGCGCCATGCCGAGCGTCGTCTTGCCCGAGCCCGACTCGCCGACGATGCCGAGCGTCTCGCCGCGGCGCAGCTCGAGCGTCGCGCGGCGCACGGCGTCGAAGCGCCGCTTGCGGAACCACGCGCCGGGCAGGCCGAAGCTGACGCGAACGTCACGGGCCTGGACCAGCAGCGGCGCATCGGCGGGCAGCGGCCGGACCTCGCGCACCGGGCGGCTCGCCAGCAGCCTTGTCGTGTATGCGTGCCGGGGCACGCCGAACACGTCGGCGGTGCGGCCGCTTTCGACCAGGCGGCCGCGTTCCATCACGCCGACGCGGTGCGTGAAGCGGCGCACCAGGTTCAGGTCGTGGGTGATGAAGAGGAGCGCCATGCCCATCTCGGCCTGCAAGGCGTCGAGCAGGGCCAGGATCTGCGCCTGGATCGTCACGTCGAGGGCCGTGGTCGGCTCGTCGGCGATGAGCAGCCGCGGCCGGCCGGCCAGGGCCATGGCGATCATCGCCCGCTGCCGCTGACCGCCGGAGAGCTGGTGCGGGTACGAGTCGACGCGCCGTTCCGGCTCGGGAATGCCGGTCGTCGCCAGGAGCTGCACGGCACGGGTCCGCGCGGCGCGGTGGCCGAGCCCCTCGTGCAGGCGCAGCACCTCGCCGATCTGCGCGCCCACCGTGTGCAGCGGGTTGAGCGCGGTCATCGGCTCCTGGAAGATCATGGCGATGCCGGCACCGCGCAGCGCCCGCATCTCGCGCTCGCCCTTCTGGCGCAGGTCGGCGCCCTCAAAGACGATGCGCCCGCTCGTCTCGGCGCCCTCGACCAGGCCGAGCACCGACAGCGCCGTGATCGATTTGCCCGAGCCCGACTCGCCGACGAGGGCGAACTTCTCGCCCGCCTCGATCGCGAACGACACGTCGTCGACGACGGCCGTGGCCCCGAAGCGGACCGTCAGGTGCTCGACCGAGAGCAGCGCCGGCATCGACGCGCGTCGGCTCAGGCGCTCGGCTTGGCCGCCGGGGCGAGCAGTCCGGTGCAGGTCGCCCGCTCGGCGTCGCTGCGGCCCGGCGCGGCGCAGATCGCGTCGAGCTTCTTCTGCAGTCGCGACAGCACCGCGCCGTGCACGCCGCCCTGGTTCCACGCCTGCAGGCGCGTGCCGATGCGCTGCAGCGAGCGGGCGCTGCGCTCGTAGAAGGCGTCGGGCTGGCTCGCGGCCTCGTCGAGCAGGCGGTGGCCCATGGCCTCGATCGCGCCCTCGTCGCCCGGCGTCATCTCGATCAGGGCGTTGAGGTAGCTGGCGCCCCATTGCAATCGGGTCGACGGCCCTTCGCTCTTCTCGAACGCATCGCGGTACCAGCGCAAGGCGCCGACGGTGTCGCCGCGCTTCTTCGCGTTGCTGGCGAGCCCCGACATCAGGTAGTAGGGCGAATGGCTCCGCGCGAGGTTGGCCTTCAGCAAGGCATCGGACTCGTCACCCAGGCCGGCGCGCTCGAGCAGGTAGGCGGCCGCCGGGATGACGGCCATGCGCTCGTAGCCGTCGGCGATCTCGCGGTCGGCGCGCGCTGCCTGCTCGCGCACCTCGGCGACGAGCGCGGGCGGGAGGGGCGGCGCCGCCGCCTTCGCCGCGCTCGGCCCCGATGCCTCGGCGCGGCTGTCGATGCGCGCAAGGTCGACCTGGGCGATGACCGCCTGCATGCGGTCGGCGCGCGACAGCGTCGCGTCGCCCTGCAGCCGCTTCAGCGCCTGCTCGAACGCGGCCACGAGCGTTGCGCGCTCGGGCGTCCCGGGCTTGCTCAGGGCACGCACGATCTCGGCCGCCGCGGAGGTCAGGGTGTCGGTCTGCTGGCGCGCCCGCGGCGGGTCGGCGAGGAGCGCGAGGGTGGCCGCGCGAACCACGGGGTCGGCGCGGGCCGGGTTCTTCTCGTCGGCCGCGGCGAGCGCCTTCAGGCGCAGCCGCATCGCCGTATCCGGCGGGTCGTCGGGGCAGGTGTCGGCGAGCCGGGCGAGCGTCGCCGGCACGCGGTCCTTGGGAACGACCTGCTGCTCGTCGGTCTCCCACGAGTAGAAGGCGAGCAGGCGCCAGTCGTTGGCGCTCATGCCGGCGCCGCCCGCGAGCGCGTGCGCCAGCACCGTCTTCACCGGACGCGCGGCATTCATGCCGAGCGTCAGCAGCTGCGTGTAGCGGGCCGGATCGGCCTCGCCGGGCAGGCGCGTCAGCTCCTGCCCGTGGGGGCTGAAGAGCACCAGCGTCGGGTAGCCGCTGACGCGGAAGCGCGCCCCGACCTTCTGCGCGCCCGGGACGTCCCCGTCGACGTAGACCGGCACGAACGCGCGCGTGCGCTCGATGAAGTCCTGGCGGTTGAAGAGCGTCGCCTGGACCTGGTTGCACGGCGGGCACCACTTGGCGCCCCAGTAGACGAACACCGGCTTGTTCTCGGCGCGCGCGACGGCGAAGGCGGCGTCGATCTGCGCGTCGCTGGCGGCCGCCCGCCAGGCGATGCCGCCGTCCTTGGCCGGCTTGGCATCTGCGGGCGCCGCCGCAGCCGACTCGGAAGGCGCCCCCGGTGCCGCCTCGTCGCCTCGCCCGCACCCGGCCAGGGCCGCGCCCACGATCAGCGCCAGCAGCGCCGCAGGCGTCGATCCTCGGCCGCGGCCGACTGCGGCGCTTCGGACCGGGCGACGAGCGAAAGCGGTCTTCATCAGCGGACGTGTCGTTTCGAGCGTCATCGTGTCACCTCGGCCGCCATCATGAACCGATCAGTCGACGGGTGCGGGCGCCTCGCGCACCGGATCCCGCTCGCTCGAGGTGAATTGCGCAAGCGCGACGCCGGCGAGGGTGATCGCCGCACCGGCGATCTTGATGAGCGAGTAGCGCTCGCCGGTCAGGCCCCAGGCGACGAGACCGGCGACCGGCGGCATGAGGTACATCAGGGGCGCGGTCCGGGCGACGCCACGCACCGCGTTGATCCAGCCCCAGACCAGCCAGCCGACGAAGGCGGAGACGATGACGGCGTAGAAGGTGCCGGCCCAGATCGCCGGGCCGACCTCGCGCCACTGCACGGCCAGGCCGGCGGGCAGGCTGAGGGCGACGACGGGCAGGCTGCCGAACAGCACCGCGTAGGCCATCACCGTGACGCCGCCGAGGCGCTCGATGTAGGGCTTCGAGGCGACGGTGTAGTACGAGAAGAAGGAGGCGGCGACGAGGAGCACCAGGTCGCCGGCGCTGGCCTGCCAGTGGCCGCCGAACAGCTTGTCGGAGAGGAAGGTGACGACACCGCTGCAGGCGACGCCGACGCCGGCGATCTGCCCGCGCGTCAGCTTCTCGAGGCCGTGCCAGTGCAGGATGAGGAGGGTGAAGACCGGGCCGCAGGCGAGGATCAGGGAGCTCGAGAAGGCGGTCGACCAATGGATGCCGTAGGTCACCATGCCGACGTGCAGCAGGTGGCCGACGAGGCCGAGCCGGAGCAGCGCGAACGCGTCGGCGCGCGACAGCCGCGGCCAATGGCGGCCGAAGCGCGCGAACAGCAGCACCGCCGCCGCGACCGGCATGATCAGGTAGCGCACGAATAGGAAGCCGCCGGGCGAGAGCGCCTCGAAGACGGCCTTCTGCACCGAGAAGTTGGCGCCCCAGACGAGGATCAGGACGAGCGCGGCGACCAGCGCCTGGCGCGATCGGTCGATCGCCACGCCCGAGGCGGGACTTCCGGCCGAAGCCGCGATGGGCATCTCAGGCCCGCCCGTCGTCGCCGAGCGAGGCCTGCGCGTCGTCGAGCCGCCAGCCGTCCACCGGTGTGGCGCGGGCCAGCGCCATCCACAGCGCGAAGCTCATGCGCACCGGCCGGCGCGGCGCCGGGCGCGCGACCGCCAGGCGATCGTCGCCGGCGACGAGCACGCCGCACTCGGACGGGATCTCTTCCGGCCGGGCGATGCCCTCGCGGATCACGTACCAGCACTCGCCGCCGAGCTGCAGGTAGGCCGCCCGCTTGGCGCCGCGACGAAGGTCGGCGAGCAGGTCGGAGCGCTGCACCTTCACCTCGTGGACGATCGGCGCGACGTAGGCCTCGACCGTGGTGTGCCGGATCGAGAACACGTCCGGCATGGCCATCACCCAGCCCGACTCGACCCTGGCCCGCACCGCGAGGCCGCGCCAGGCCAGGCGTCCGGCGCGCGTCATCTCGCGCGCCACGCGCTCGACCAGCAGCTCGTGCGCGTCGCGGCGAGCGCGGTTGCGCCCGAGCGTCTCGGCGAGCACGGCGACGCCGGCGTCGGTGAGGCGGATGGTCTCGTGCCCCAGCGGCCCGCGCTCGCGCGCGAGAAGGCCGGCGGCGAGCAGCTCGATCTCGATGCCGTCCTGGCACGGCCAGCCGGCAGAGCGATAGACCTCGCGCAGGCGACGCCGGTGGACGATGCCGAGCGTGACGGTGAAGCCGGGATGCAGGCTGGCAGGCGGAGGTGAAGCGTCGAGCATGGCAGGTGCGCGCCTGCGGCGCCGGGGGAGCCCTGCAACCATAACCGAACCTTTTGCGCAGTTAGGATTCGAAGCCCATCCCGACGAGGAACCCACGCGATGACGACCTCCCGCCGCTTCCTGACCACTCGCCGCGCCGCCTTCGCCATGCTCGCGGCGATGCTCGGCCTGGCCATCGCACCGGCTGCGCTCGGGCAGCCGGCCTCCAAGGTGCTGAACGTCTACAACTGGTCCGACTACATCGCCGACGACACCATCAAGAACTTCGAGAAAGAGACCGGCATCAAGGTCAACTACGACAACTACGACAGCAACGAGACCCTGATGGCGAAGCTCATCGCCGGCAACACCGGCTATGACATCGTCGTCCCAGGTGCCCACTTCGCGAAGACGCAGATCGAGAGCGGCCTGCTGCAGAAGCTCGATCGCAGCAAGCTCACCAACTGGAACAACCTCGACCCCGAGCTCCTGAAGCAGCTGGCCAAGGTCGACCCCGGCAACCAGTACCTCGTCGACTGGCTGTGGGGCTACGTGACGGTCGGCATCAACGCGCCGAAGGTGAAGGCGGCGCTCGGCGACCTGCCGATGCCCGAGAACGCGTGGAGCCTGATCTTCGACCCGAAGTACGCCGCGCGCCTGAAGTCCTGCGGCGTCAACTTCCTCGACTCGGCGTCCGAGGTGCTGCCGGTCGCCATGCTGTACGTCGGCAAGCCGGCGTACAGCACCCAGGCGGCCGACTACGACGCCGCGGCCAAGATGCTGCAGCAGGTCCGCCCGTACGTGACCCGCTTCTCCTCGTCGGGCTACATCAACGACCTGGCCGGCGGCTCGCTCTGCGCCGTGATGGGCTACTCGGGAGACATCAACATCGCCCGGGCGCGGGCGCTGCAGGCCAACCCCAAGCAGCCGGCCGCCATCGAGGCGCTGGTGCCGAAGGGCGGCGCGACGCTCTTCTTCGACTCGATGGCGATCCCGAAGGACGCCAAGAACGTCGCCAACGCGCACCTCTTCATCAACTACATCCTGCGCCCCGAGGTGGCGGCGTCGCTGACCAACAAGGTCTTCTACGCCAACCCGAACCTCGCCTCGCTGAAGTTCGTGAAGAAGGAGGTCGCCGAGAACAAGACGATCTTCCTGCCGCCCGCGGACCTGGCGCGAATGACGGCGCCCGATGCCGTGCCGCAGCCGATCCGGCGCGTGCAGACGCGCATCTTCACGAACTTTAAGGCGGGCAAGTAGGGGCCGTCCGGAAGAGCCGGATCAGCTGACCTGGACGCCTTTCCAGAACGCCACGCGGCCCTTGATCTCCTTGGCCGCCTCGCTGGGCTCGGGGTAGTACCAGACCGCGTTCTCGTTCATCTTGCCGTCGACGATCAGGCTGTAGTAGTGCGCCTGGCCCTTCCACGGGCAGCTCGAACGGTGGTTGCTGAAGGTCACGAGGTCGCGGCGCAGCGACGACTCGGGGAAGTAGTGGTTGCCCTCGACGATCACGGTGTCGTCGCTCTCGGCGATCGTGGCGCCGTTCCAGGTGGCTTTCATCGTGCTCTCCAGCAAAGCAAAGGGCGGCATCCTAGCCGCCGCTCGCCGCCGCTCGCCGGCCTCGGCTGACGTAGGTTTCTGCCTAGGGTATACCCTCAGGCACTTGTCCATGGCAAAGGTTCGCCTTGAGCTCATTCCTGAAGAAGATCGTGGAGGCGGCCCGCCTGACCGGCCGCGGCCACCTGGCCGACGCCACCGCCGCGATCCAGCGCGCCCTGCACGCCGAGCGCGAGGAGGGAGGCGCAGCGCCGCCGGCGGCCGCCGCGGCCACCGTCGTGGCCGACGGCCCGGTGGTTCTCGACGGCCTCGTCCGGGAGGCCCCCGAAACGCCGGCCGCCGACGCCCCCGTCGACCCGCCGCGCGCCCGCTTCACCGCCAGCACGTTCACCGCGGCCAGCGGCACGCGCGCCTTCAAGCTGTTCCAGCCGGCCGGGGTCGAGGGCTCGCCCCTGCCGCTCGTCGTCATGCTGCACGGATGCACCCAGGATCCGGACGACTTCGCCGCCGGCACGCGCATGAACGAGCTGGCCCAGGAGCGCGGCTTCTATGTCCTCTATCCGCAGCAGGCCGCGCGCTCGAACTCGCACAAGTGCTGGAACTGGTTCGTGCCCGGCGACCAGCGCCGCGGCGCCGGCGAGCCGGCCCTGCTCGCGGGGATGACGCGCCACGTCATGCAGACGCACCCGATTGATCCGGCCCGCGTCTACGTCGCCGGGCTGTCGGCGGGCGGCGCGATGGCGGCCATCCTGGCCCGCGAGTACCCGGACCTGTTCGCCGCCGCCGGCATCCACTCCGGGCTGCCGGCGGGTGCCGCGCGCGATGTCGGCTCGGCGTTCAAGGTCATGAAGTCCGGGGCGCCGGCGGCGCCCACGCGCAGCGCTCCCCTGGTCGTGTTCCACGGCGATGCCGACGACACGGTCGCCTCCCGCAACGGCGATGCGCTGATCGAATCGGTGCTCGCGGCCCTGCCGCGCTGCGCCCGGACCGACGGCGCCGGGACGGCCGGCGGGCGCAGCTTCCGGCATACGTCGTGGCGCGCCGCCGATGCGCCGGTCCACGCGCCCAGCCTTGCCGAGCAGTGGAGCATCGCTGGTGCCGGTCACGCCTGGTCCGGCGGCTCGGCGTCGGGCTCGTACGCCGAGGCGGCCGGCCCCGACGCCTCGCGCGAGATGCTGCGCTTTTTCCTGGAGCACCCGCGCGCGGTCTGAGGCGGCGCATCGGCCAATCGGGCATCGGCGATACATCGAACGATTGATCTAGTTCAATCGTTTGATGTAGCATCTCGGCATGCCCGACCTGCCTGCCCCTCCGAGCCTCGCGTCGCCGACGCCGCAGCGCGCCTCCCGCCGCGACGGCGAGGCCTCGCGCGAGCGTCTCCTGCTCGCGGCGCTGAACCTGTTCGCGGAAAAGGGCTACGCGCCCACGTCCACCCGCGACATCGCCGAGGCGGCCGGCACCAACGTCGCCGCCATCGCCTACTACTTCGGCGACAAGGCCGGCCTGTACCGGGCCGTGGCCGAGGGGCCGATGCAGCCCGTCTGCCGGCTGCTGCCGGCCGAGGCCGCCGAGCCGCGCCTCGACGCCATGCTGCGCCACCTGTACAGCGGCTACGTCGAGCCGCTGAAGCACGGGCAGCCGGTGCGCCAGTGCCTGAAGCTGCACATGCGCGAGATGCTCGAGCCGACGGGGCTGTGGAGCTCGTCGCTCATCGAGAGCGTCAAGCCGGTGCACGAGGCGCTGGCCCAGGCGCTGTCGCGCCACCTCGGGCTCGATCGACCCGACGACGACGTGCGCCGGCTGGCGATCTGCATCGCCGCGCTCGGCGTGCATCAGCACGTCGCCTGCGACGTCATCGACGCCATCGCGCCGCAGCTCTCCGCCGACGCCGGCGCGTTCGACACCTGGATCGACCGGATGGTGCTCTTCGCCTGTGCCATGGTCGAGGCCGAGCGCAAGCGCCGCGGCAGGACGGCCGCCCGCGCCGGCAACGGCAGCACGCGCAGCGCGCCGTCAGCGCCCGCGGCGAAGACAGGTCGCAGTGCGCGCCCGCCCGCCGCAGCGGCGTCGGAACGCCGCAGTGCCAAGTCCCGGAGCCGCTGAGCCGTGCGCCTGCCAACCTTTTCTCTCCCCGGCGGCCGCCCCGCCGCAAGCAACGGCGTCGCCGGTCGCGGCCGCAGCGCCCACCTGGCGGCGTTGGCGGCGGCGGTGCTCACCGCCTGCGGCAGCCTCCCCGATCGCGGCGCCGCGGAGCGCGCCACGGCCGCCCTGCCGACGGCCTGGAACGCACCCCTGCCGCACGGCGGCTCGAGCGCCGAGCTGGTGCGCTGGTGGGCGGACTTCGACGACCCCCTGGTCGCTCGCCTGGTCACCGCCGCCGACGCGGCCAGCCCGACGGTCGCCAGCGCCCGCGCCCGCATCGAGGAGGCGCGCGCCGCCCGAATCGCCGCCGGCGCGTTGCTGCTGCCCGCCGTCGACGCCCAGGCCTCGTTCAGCCGCGGCCGCCCCGACCTCTCGGTGCCGACCGGCAACAGCGCCGGCGTCTCGCTCGGCGCCGGCTGGGAGCTGGACGTGTTCGGCGGCAACCGGGCGCGCCGCGCCGCGGCCGGCGAGCGCCTCGGCGCCGCCGAGGCCTCATGGCACGACGCGCGTGTCGCCGTCGCGGCCGAGACGGCGACCACCTACGCGCAGCTGCGCAACTGCGAAGGGCGGCTGGCGCAGGCGCGCCTCGACGCCCGGTCGCGCGGCGAGACGGCGCGACTCACCGACCTGTCCACCGGCGCCGGCTTCGAGTCGCGCGCCAACGCCGCCCTGGCCCGCGCCAGCGCGGCGCAGGCGCGCACGCTCGTCGCCCAGCAGGCGCAGGCCTGCTCGGAGCTGCTGAAGGCGCTGACCGCGCTGACCGCCATCGCCGAGCCCGCGCTGCGCGCCGAGCTCGCATCGGCCACGGCGCGGATGCCGCTGCCGCGCGCGATCGCCGTGACGGCGGTGCCGGCGAGCGCCCTGGCGCAGCGCCCCGACGTCTTCGCCGCCGGACGCGAAGTCGAGGCGGCGAGCGCCGACGTGCGCCAGGCCGACGCCGCCCGCCTGCCGCGGGTGAGCCTCGCCGGCAGCATCGGCCGGAGCCGCTTCGAGACCTCCGCCGGCACGCTCAGCGGCAACGTCTGGTCGGTCGGTCCCGTGGCCGTGTCGGTGCCGGTGTTCGACGCCGGCGCGCGCCGGGCGGACGCCGCGGCCGCGCGCGCCCGCTACGAGGCCGCCGTGGCCGCCTACGCCGGCACCCTGCGCGAGGCGGTGCGCGAGGTCGAGAACGCGCTGGTCGCCTTGCAGACCGCGATTGACCGGCAGGCCGACGCCGAGATCGCGGCCGTCGACTTCGAGGCTGCGGTGCGTGCCGTCGACGCCCGCTACCGCTCGGGCCTCGGCAGCCTGTTCGAGCTCGAGGACGCGCGCCGGAACGCCCTCACCGCGCAGAACCTGCTGCTCGACCTGAGCCGCGATCGCACTGCCGCCTGGATCGCGCTGTACCGCGCGCTCGGCGGCGGCTGGCAGGCGCCGGCGGACACGCCGCCGCTGCTGACCGGCGCCCCCGTCACGAGGACCCCATGAACAAGCGCATCCCGAGCCGAGCCCTGCTCGTCACCGTCGCCGCCGCCAGCGGCGCGGCGCTGGCCGTCGCCGTCGCCCTTGCCACCGGCGCGCTGCCGGCGCAGGCGCAGTCCGGCGCCGACAACAAGAAGACGACAGCCGCCGCCGCGCCCCGCCCGGCGCTGACCGTCACGGTCGCCCGTGCGGAGCGCAGCAGCCTGCCGCTGCGCATCGCCGCGCACGGCAACGTCGCAGCGTGGCAGGAGGCGGTGATCGGCACCGAGGCCAACGGCCTGCGCCTGGCCGACGTGAAGGTCAACGTCGGCGACAGCGTCCGGCGCGGCCAGGTGCTCGCGACCTTCGCCGCCGAGACGATGGAGGTCGAGCTGGCCCAGCAGCGCGCCGCCGTTGCCGAGGCCGAGGCCACGCTCGCCGAAGCGAGCGCCAACGCCGAGCGGGCGAAGAGCCTGCAGGCGACCGGCGCCCTCAGCGAGGCGACCATCAACCAGTACGTCACCGCCGAGCGCACGGCGCGCGCCCGCCTCGACGCGCAGCGCGCCGCGACACGGGCCCGCCAGCTGCGCGTGTCGCAGACCGCCGTCCTGGCACCCGACGACGGCGTGATCTCGGCGCGCAGCGCGACGGTCGGCGCCGTGCTGCCGGCCGGCCAGGAGCTGTTCCGGCTGATCCGCAAGGGCCGGCTCGAGTGGCGCGCCGAGGTGGCGTCGGCCGACCTGGCGAGCATCCGTCCGGGCATGCCGGCGACCGTCGTGCCGCCGAGCGGCGCCCCCCTGGTCGGCGCGGTGCGAATGGTCGCCCCGACGGTCGACCCGCAGACGCGCAACGGCATCGTCTACGTCGACCTGCCGGCCGGTGGCAGCGCCCGCGCCGGCATGTTCGCGCGCGGCGAGTTCGAGGTCGGCGAGTCGAGCGGGCTCACCCTGCCGCAGACCGCCGTCCTGCTGCGCGAAGGCTTCAGCTACGTCATGGAGGTCGGCGCCGACGGCAAGATCAGCGAGCGCAAGGTGCAGGCCGGCCGCCGCGTCGGCGACCGGGTCGAGATCGTCTCCGGCCTGGCTCCCGACGCCCGCGTCGTCGCCCAGGGCGGCGGCTTCCTCGCCGACGGCGACCTGGTCCGCGTCGTCGACGCGCCGGCGCCGGCCGTCGCCGCCGTCCGCAACGGCTCGAGCGCCAAGCCATGAACGTCTCCACCTGGTCGATCAAGAACCCGGTGCCGGCGGTGCTGCTGTTCATCATGCTGACGATCCTCGGCCTGATGAGCTTCCGGGCCATGAAGATCCAGAACTTCCCGGACATCGACCTGCCGACGATCATCGTCACGGCCTCGCTGCCGGGCGCCGCGCCGGCGCAGCTCGAGACCGAGGTGGCGCGCAAGATCGAGAACTCGATCGCGACACTGCAGGGCGTCAAGCACATCTACACCAAGGTGCAGGACGGCACGGCGACGATCTCGACCGAGTTCCGCCTCGAAAAGCCGACGCAGGAAGCGCTCGACGACGTGCGCGACGCGGTGCAGCGGATCCGCTCCGACCTGCCCGGCGACCTGCGCGATCCGGTCATCACCAAGATGGAGCTCGCCGGCGCGCCCATCCTCACCTACACCGTCGCCTCGACGCGCATGGACGACGAGGCGCTGTCCTGGTTCGTCGACAACGACGTGACCAAGGCGATCCTCGCCGTGCGCGGGGTCGGCGCCGTCAGCCGCGTGGGCGGCGTCTCGCGCGAGGTCCGGGTCGAGCTCGACCCGGCCCGGCTGCTCGCCCTCAACGCCACGGCCTCGGACATCTCGCGGCAGCTGCGCAGCATCCAGCAGGAAGCCTCGGGCGGCCGCGCCGACGTCGGCGGCAGCGAGCAGTCGGTGCGCACGATCGCCACCGTCCAGTCGGCCGAGCAGCTGGCCCGGCTCGAGATCGCGCTCGCCGACGGCCGCCGCATCCGCCTCTCGGACGTCGCGACCGTCAGCGACACCACCGCCGAGCAGCGCAGCGCCGCCCTCCTCAACGGCAAGCCGGTCGTCGGCTTCGAGATCGTCCGCTCGCGCGGCGCCGGCGAGACCGAGGTCGCCGCGGGCGTGCGGGCGCGCCTCGACAAGCTGAAGGCCGAGCGTCCGGACATCGAGATCACCGAGGCCTTCAACTTCGTCGACCCGGTGCAGGAGAACTACGACGGCTCGATGCTCCTGCTCTACGAAGGCGCCGCGCTCGCGGTGCTGGTCGTCTTCCTGTTCCTGCGCGACTGGCGCGCGACGCTCGTCTCCGCGACGGCGCTGCCGCTCTCGGTGATCCCCGCCTTCTGGGTCATGGACCTGATGGGCTTCTCGATCAACGTCGTGACGCTGCTGTCGCTGTCGCTCGTCGTCGGCATCCTGGTCGACGACGCGATCGTCGAGATCGAGAACATCATGCGCCACCTGCGCATGGGCAAGTCGCCGCTCGACGCAGCGCGCGACGCCGCCGACGAGATCGGCCTGGCGGTGATCGCCACCTCGTTCACGCTGATCGCCGTGTTCCTGCCGACCGCCTTCATGTCGGGCGTGCCGGGCAAGTTCTTCGTCCAGTTCGGCTGGACCGCGGCGATCGCCGTCTTCTGGTCGCTCGTCGTCGCCCGCATGCTGACGCCGATGATGGCCGCCTACCTGCTGAAGCGCCCGAAGAAGGAGGAGAAGGAGGCGAGCTGGCTGAAGCACTACATGGTCGTGGCGCGCTGGTGCCTGCGCCACCGCTGGCTGACGATGGCCGGCACGACCGTCTTCGCGGTGCTGTCGCTGCTGCCGATGGCGCTCGGCCTGATCCCCGGCGCCTTCATCCCGCCCGACGACCTGTCGCAGACGCAGGTGAGCCTGTCGCTGCCGCCGGGCAGCACGTTCAGGCAGACGCTCGCCGCTGCCGAGCAGGCCCGCGGCATCCTCGACAAGGACAAGGACGTCAAGCTGATCTACACCGCGGTCGGCGGCGGCAACACCGGCAGCGACCCGTTCGCCATCGGCGGCGTGCCCGAGGTGCGGCAGGCGACGCTCACGCTCAACCTGACGCCGCGCGGCGAGCGCGGCGGCGTCAGCAAGCAGGCCGTCGAGGCGCGCCTGCGCGAGGCGCTCGCCGTCATCCCCGGCGCGCGGGTCAAGGTCGGCTTCGGCGGATCGAGCGAGAAGTACATCCTCGTCCTCGCCGGCGAGAACGGCCGCGTCCTCAGCGAGCACGCCGCCAAGGTCGAGCGCGAGCTGCGCACCATCCCGGGCATCGGCAACGTCGTCTCGACCTCCAGCCTGACCCGTCCCGAGCTGATCGTGCGGCCCGACCCGGCGCGCGCCGCCGACCTCGGCGTGACCTCGGCCGCAATCGCCGACACGCTGCGCATCGCCACCGCCGGCGACTACGACCAGGCGCTCGCCAAGCTCAACCTCAGCCAGCGCCAGGTGCCGGTGGTCGTCCGCCTGCCGGCCTCGGCGCGCACCGACCTCGACCTGCTGCAGCAACTGCCGGTGCCCGGCGCGCGCGGCCCGGTGCCGCTCGGCAATGTGGCGACGCTGACGATCGAGAGCGGGCCGGCGCAGATCGACCGCTACGACCGGCTGCGCAACGTCAACTTCGAGATCGAGCTTAACGGACAGCCGCTCGGCCTGGTCAGCGAGCAGGCCAAGGCGCTGCCGAGCCTGGTCAACCTGCCGAACGGCGTGATCCAGCAGGAGGTCGGCGACGCCGAGGCCTTCGCCGAGCTGGCGCAGAGCTTCATGCTCGCCATCCTGACCGGCGTCGCCTGCATCTACATCGTCCTGGTCCTGCTGTTCCATGCCTGGGTGCAGCCGGTGACGATCCTCGGCGCGCTGGTGCTGGCGATCCCCGGCGCGATGCTCGCGCTCTTCATCACCGGCCAGTCGCTGTCGATGCCGTCGATGATCGGCCTGATCATGCTGATGGGCATCGCCACCAAGAACTCGATCCTGCTGGTCGAGTACGCGATCATGGCCGAGCGCGACCACGGCCTGTCGCGCTTCGAGGCCCTGCTCGACGCCTGCCACAAGCGGGCCCGGCCGATCGTCATGACCACGATCGCGATGGGCGCCGGCATGATGCCGATCGCGCTCGGCCTCGGCGTCGATCCGAGCTTCCGGGCCCCGATGGCGATCGTCGTGATCGGTGGGCTGATCACGTCGACCTTCCTCAGCCTGCTCGTCATCCCGGTCCTCTTCACCTTCGTCGACGACGTGGTCCAGGGCACCAAGCGGCTGTTCCGGCGCCGGCGTCACGCCGGCAGCACCGGGGGCTCCGCAGGGCCGGCCGGCCCGATGCCACCGGCCGGTCCCGTCGCTCCCACCGCGGCGACCCGCTCGAACTGACGGCGCCGGCGCCGCGTCACCGGTCGGGCGGCGACCCGACCGCACACGCCGTGTCCCGGGCATCGGGCGCCGTGCCTCGCCCCCGCGCCCGCAGGCGCAAAATCGTCGCGACCGCTTCCTGGAGAGACCATGCGCGCCCCCCAGCCCGACGCCGAATTCCTGATGCGAGACACGACCTCGCATCCGGCCGCCTACACGCCCCAGTACAAGACCAGCGTCCTGCGCAGCCCGCGCCTGGCGCCGATCTCGCTGCAGCAGTCGCTGTCCGAAGTCACCGCGCCGGTCTTCGATGCCTCCGAGCTCGGCCCGCAGGACAACGACCTGATCCTCAACTACGCCCGCAACGGCATGCCGATCGGCGAGCGCATCGTCGTCCACGGCTACGTGCACGACCAGCTCGGCCGCCCGGTGAAGAACGCGCTGGTCGAGGTGTGGCAGTGCAACGCCAGCGGCCGCTACCGGCACAAGAAGGACCAGTACATCGGCGCACTGGACCCGAACTTCGGCGGCTGCGGCCGCATGCTGACCGACGAGAACGGCTACTACGCCTACCGCACCATCAAGCCGGGCCCCTACCCGTGGCGCAACCGCGTCAACGACTGGCGCCCGGCGCACATCCACTACGCGATCTCGGGCGACGGCTGGGTCCAGCGCCTGATCACGCAGATGTACTTCGAGGGCGACCCGCTGATCCGGAGCTGCCCGATCCTCGGCGTCGCTCCGAGCGAGGAGCAGATCCGCGGCCTGATCGCGCTGCAGGACATCGGCGCCTTCGTCCAGCTCGACAGCCGCGCCTACCGCTTCGACATCGTCCTGCGCGGCCAGCGCGCGACGCTGTTTGAGAACCACGTGCAGGCGCCGCCGCCGGGCGCCGAAGAAAAGAAGAAGGGAGCGCCGCGATGAGCCACGTCTTCTCCGCCCCCGGCGGCAGCCAGCTGGTCGTCCGCCGCGAGACGGCCTCCCAGACCGCCGGCCCCTATGTCCACATCGGCCTGGCGCCGCAGGCCGCCGGCTTCGACATCTTCGAGAAAAACTTCGGCAGCGTCCTCGTCGCCGACGGCACGAACGGCGAGCGCATCCGCATCGAAGGCCGCGTGTTCGACGGCATCGGCACGGTCGTGAAGGACATGCTGATCGAGATCTGGCAGGCCAACGCCGAGGGCAAGTACGCGCACCCCGGCGACCGCCAGCCGGGCAAGTCGCTCGACCCGGCCTTCCGCGGCTGGGGCCGCAGCTGCACCGACTTCGAGTCGGGCGTCTACACCTTCGACACCATCAAGCCGGGCAGCGTCATGGGTCGCGACAACCGGCCGATGGCGCCGCACATCAATGCCTGGATCGTCGCCCGCGGCATCAACGTCGGGCTCAACACGCGCATCTACTTCAGCGACGAGGCCGAAGCCAACGCCAAGGATCCGGTACTGAACGTGATCGAGTGGGAAGCACGACGCAGGACGCTGATCGCCGAGCGCTCGGACAAGAAGGCCGAGGGCGGCGCGGTCGTCTACCGCTTCGACATCCGCCTGCAGGGCGAGGCCGAAACGGTGTTCTTCGACATCTAGAACGTTGCCTTCAGGCCGCCGCTCGCGCCATCCGAAGGGAAGCGGCCCGGCGCTATGCCAACCGCAATGACCGACCCCAACCCGCCGATCGAGCTTCAAGCGCCGAACATCGACCGCTGGAAGGACGGCGGAACCGGAGTCGACTGGGTGCACGTGCTCGACTCCGGCCAGCCCGGGCCGAAGGTCATGGTGCAGGCGCTGACGCACGGCAACGAGATCTGCGGCGCGATTGCCCTCGACCGGCTGCTCGCGAGCGGCTTCCGTGCGCGCCGCGGCACGCTCACGCTCGCCTTCGCGAACGTCGAGGCCTATCGGCGCTTCGACCCGGCCGAGCCGTTCGCGTCGCGCCTGGTCGACGAGGACTACAACCGGGTCTGGTCGGACGATGCCCTGTTCGGGCCGCGCGATTCGCTGGAGCTGCGCCGCGCCCGCGCGCTTCGGCCGTTCGTCGACGACGCCGACCTGCTGCTCGACATCCACAGCATGAGCGAGCCCTGCCGGCCGCTGATGGTGTGCGGCACGGTCGAAAAGAACGTCGCCTACGCGCGGGCGCTCGGCGTGCCTGGCGTCCTGCTCGTCGACACCGGTCACCCGCAGGGCCTGCGCATGGTCGACCGGGGTGGCTTCGGTGACCCGGACAGCCCGAAGCGCGCCCTCCTGATCGAATGCGGCCAGCACTGGGAGCGTGCCGCGGCCGACGTCGCCGTCGATGCGCTCGTGCGTTTCCTGGGCCTCACCGGCGCCGCCGACCCCGACTGGGTGGCGGAGAACACGCGTCTCGCGCTGCCGCCGGTGCAGCGACTCGTGCGCGTGACGGAGCCGGTGGTCGCGATCAGCGCCGACTTCCGCTTCCTGCTGCCGACCACGGGACTGCTCGTGGTGCCCCGGGCCGGAACGCCGATCGCGCAGGACGGCGATCGCATCTGGACGACGCCCTACGACGATGCGGTGCTCGTCATGCCGGGAACGCGCAATCTGAAGCCGGGCGGAACGGCGGTGCGGCTGGGTCGCTTCGAGGACTGAACCCGCGCGGGACGGTTGTCAGTCCTCGAGTCCGAGCTGGACCAGGAGGAACGCGGTGTCTTCGGCGATCTCGTGCAGGGAGTCGAAACGGCCCGACGCGCCGCCGTGGCCGACCTCGAGGTTGATCCTGAAGAGCAGCGGGTTCGAGTTGGTCTTCAGCGTGCGCAGCCTGGCGACGTACTTGGCCGGCTCCCAGTACGCGACCTGGCTGTCGTTGAGGCCGGTGCGGACGAGCATCGCCGGGTAGGGACCGGGCTTCAGGTTGTCGTAGGGGCTGTAGGCGCGCATCCAGGCGTACTGCTCGGGCAGCTTCGGGTTGCCCCACTCGACGAACTCGCCGACCGTGAGCGGCAGGGTCTCGTCGAGCATGGTGTTGACGACGTCGACGAAGGGCACCTCGGCGACCACCGCCCGGAACAGCTCGGGCCGGGCGTTGACGACCGCGCCCATGAGCAGGCCGCCGGCGCTGCCGCCTTCGATGGCGAGCTGCGACGGCGTCGTCAGGCCGCGCTCGATCAGGGCTTCGGCGCAGGCGATGAAGTCGCTGAAGGTGACAGCCTTGGTCGCCATCTTGGCCGCTTCGTACCAGGAGCGACCCAGGTCGCCGCCGCCGCGGACGTGGGCGATCGCGAAGACGACGCCGCGGTCGAGCAAGGACACGCGTGTCTGCGCGAACGACGGGTCGAGCGGGATGCCGTAGCTGCCGTAGCCATAGAGGAGGAGCGGCTGCGGTCCGGCTTGCCTGCGGTCGCGCCGCCAGACCAGCGACACCGGCACCGCCGTGCCGTCGGGCGCGGTCGCCATCAGCCGCTCGCTGGCGTAGAGCGCCGGCTCGTAGCCGGGCACCGGCTGGCGCTTCCTGAGCACCCGCTCGCGCGTGATCAGGTCGTAATCGTAGGTCGACGCCGGCGTCGTCAGCGAGGTGTAGACGAAGCGCAGCGTCGTCGTCTCGAACTCGGCGTTGCCGCTGGCGTGAACGCTGTAGGCCGGCTCGTCGAAGGCGACGGTGTGCTCGCCGCCCTCGACCAGGTCGACGACGCGCAGCTGCAGCAGGCCCTCGACGCGCTCGGTGACGACCAGGTGTCTGGCGAAGACGTCGACGTCGTCGAGCATGACGCGCTCTCGCGCCGGGATCAGCTCCTCGGCCGCGGCGAGGTCGAGCTGGTCCGCGTCGACGCGGACCAGCCGGTAGTTGCGCCCGGTGTCGTTGATGCGGACGTAGAAGCGGCCGTCGCGGTGGTCGAGGTGGTAGTCGATGTCGGCGCCGCGCGGGAAGACGGTGCGCAGCGCGAAGGTCTCGGGTTTGGCCGCGGCGTCGGCGACGCGCACCTCGGCGACGTCCATGCTGCTCGAGGCGACGAGCAGCCAGCGGTCGTCCCGGGTGCGCGAGACCGAGAGGTCGAACAGCTCGTCCTCCTCCTCGAGGAGCAGCGTGTCGGCGCCGCTGCCGCCGACGACGTGCCGCCACAGGCGGTGCGCCCGCTTGGCCTCGTCCATCGTCACGTAGTAGAGGCTGCGGCTGTCCGCGCCCCAGGTCGCCGAGGCGACCTCCGGCATCGACCAGGCGTCGACGGTGCCGCTCGCCAGGTCCTTGACGTGCAGCGTGTAGTCGCGGCCGCCGGTGAAGTCGGCGCTGTAGGCCAGCCGGGCCGCGTCGGGGCTGACGGCGGCGACGCCGAGGCGCAGGAACGCCCGGCCCGTGGCCAGCTCGTTGAGGTCGAGCAGGGTCTCGTCGCGGCCGGCCGGGTCGTACCGGCGCTCCGGGCCGGCGGCGCGCCGCCGCACGTGGCGCGGGTACTGCTCGCCGGTCGCGGTGCGCGAGCGGTACCACCAGTCGCCCTTGCGGTACGGCACCGAGTCGTCGTCCTGCTGGATGCGGGAAAACATCTCCTGGTAGAGCCGGTCCTTCAGCGGCGCTCGCGGCGCCAGCCACGCCTCGGCGTAGGCGTTCTCCGCCCGCAGGTAGGCGAGGGTGCGCGGGTCGTCGCGGTCGCGCAGCCAGAACCACTCGTCGATGCGGCGGTCGCCGTGCACGCTGACGTCCTTCGGCTCGCGCGGCGCCTGCGGCGGCTCCGGCAAGAGCGGGTGGGACGCGTCCGTGCGGGATCGGTCGGTGCGCGATTCCTCCGAGCGGGACGCGTCGGAGCCGGATGGGTCGGGCGGGATCGGGGTGGTGGCGGTCATGGTGTATGACGAGGGGCGAATGGCGACCAGGCGAAGGAGGCGACGCGGCATTCTCGACGCCGCACCGTGGGCGCGTGGATTGCCCCTGCGGCGCTGCCCGCCCACTTCGCCCCAGGCCCATGACCGTCGCGCCGCCTCCCGTCCTCGACCTCGGCGACCTGCGCCGGGTGACGCCCATCGACTCCGGCTTCGGCCAGGGTCGCGGCAAGCCGGTCGACCGTCACTACATCGAGGACTTCCTGCAGCGCCACGCCGCCGACATCCGCGGCCGCGTGGTCGAGGTCGCCGAGCGCACCTACACGCAGCGCTACGGCGGCGACCGCGTCGAGCGCAGCGACATCCTGCACGTCGACGGGTCCAACGAACGCGCCACGCTGGTCGGCGACCTGGCGGAGGACAACGACCTGCCCGAGGGCTGCTTCGACTGCTTCATCTGCACGCAGACGCTCACCTACATCTACGACGTGCAGCGGGCCGTGGCGACCATCCACCGCATGCTCAAGCCCGGCGGCGTCCTCCTCGTCACCGTTCCGGGCATCAGCCAGATGAGCCCGTACGACCGCGACCGCTGGGGCGAGTACTGGCGGTTCACGGCGCAGTCGCTCGGCCGCCTGCTCGGCACGCCTTTCGGCGGCGAGAACGTCCGCGTCGAGGCCTACGGCAACGTCCTCGCCTCGACCGCCTTCCTGCAGGGCCTCTGCGTCGACGACCTGCGCCGCGACGAGCTCGACCACCGCGACCAGCGGTACCAGATGCTGGTCGCCGGCCGCGCCGTGAAGGCAGCCTGAGGTCGCTTCGCACCGGCCGCCCGCGGCGGCTTTGGGTGATGATCGGGGCTGACGAGGACGCCGCCCCGCATGGACACGCGCACGACCGACACCCTGTTCCCGACGACGCCGCGCTGGGAAAGCGAGGGCACGAGCCGGATCCCGTTCGCCGCCTACACCGACCCGAGCCTGCACAAGCGCGAGCTGGAGCGCTTCTTCTATCGCGGCCACTGGTGCTACGTCGGGCTCGAGGCGGAGATCCCGAACCCGGGCCACTTCAAGCGCAGCGCCGTGGGCGAGCGCTCGGTGATCCTGGTCCGCGACGAGGACGGCGGCATCGGCGTGATCGAGAACGTCTGCGCCCACCGCGGCATGGCCTTCTGCCGCCGGCGCCACGGCACGGTCAAGGAGTTCGTCTGCCCGTATCACCAGTGGAACTACTCGCTGAAGGGCGACCTGCAGGGCGTGCCCTTCCGCCGCGGCGTGAAGCAGGACGGCAAGGTGCAGGGCGGCATGCCGGCCGACTTCCGCCCAGAGGAGAACGGCCTCAACAAGCTGAAGGTCGCGGTGCGCGGCGGCGTTGTCTTCGCCTCGTTCGACCATGAGGTCGAGCCGCTCGAGGACTTCCTCGGCCCGGCCATCGTGCCCTGGTTCGACCGGCTGTTCGACGGTCGCGCCCTGCGCATCCTCGGCTACAACCGGCAGCGCATCCCCGGCAACTGGAAGCTGATGCAGGAGAACATCAAGGACCCGTACCACCCCGGTCTCCTGCACACCTGGTTCGTGACCTTCGGCCTCTGGCGCGCCGACAACCGCTCGCAGCTGGTGATGGACGCCCGCCATCGCCACGCGGCCATGATCTCGACCCGAGGGCAGAGCGGCAAGTCGGCGCAGGTGACGCAGGTCTCGAGCTTCAAGGAGAACATGCAGCTCGAGGACCCGCGCTTCCTCGACATCGTCCCCGAGCCCTGGTGGAAGGGCCCGACCGCGGTGATGACGACGATCTTCCCGAGCGTGATCCTGCAGCAGCAGGTCAACAGCGTCTCGACCCGCCACATCCAGCCCGACGGGCACGGCGCCTTCGACTTCGTGTGGACCCATTTCGGCTTCGCCGACGACAGCGACGAGATGACTCAGCGGCGGCTCCGCCAGGCGAACCTGTTCGGCCCCGCCGGCTTCGTCTCGGCCGACGACGGCGAGGTGATCGAGCTGTCGCAGCAGGCCTTCGAGAGCCGGCCGTCGCATCGCACACTGGCCGAGCTCGGCGGCCGCGACGTCGCCGACACCGACCACATGGTCACCGAGACGCTGATCCGCGGCATGTACCGCTACTGGCGCGAGGTGATGGAGCGCTGAGCGCCTCCGGCCAGCCATGGACTTCGCCGAGTACCACGAGCTGGTCCAGCTCCATGCCGACTACGCCAGCGCCGTCGACTCGGGCGACTGGGACCTCTGGCCGGAGTTCTTCGTCGACGCCTGCAGCTACCGCCTCGTGCCGCGCGAGAACCACGAGCGCGGCTTTCCGCTGGCGACTTTGTCGTTCGAGAGCAAGGGCATGCTCAAGGACCGCGTCTACGGCATCCGCGAGACGCTGTTCCACGATCCCTACTACCAGCGCCACGTCGTCGGCGCGCCGCTGGTGCGGGCGAGCGAGCCGGGACGGATCCGCAGCGAGGCCAACTACGCGGTGTTCCGCACCAAGCTCAACGAGCTGAGCACCGTCTTCAACGTCGGCCGCTACCTCGACGTCGTCGTGCGCACGCCGGCGGGGCTGAAGTTCGAGTCGCGCCTGGTCGTCTACGACAGCGAGATGATCCCGAACTCGATCATCTATCCCCTCTGACCTCGAGGTCGCCCCGCCGCATGAGCACCTGGCACGACGCCGCCACCCTCGACGACTTCGCCGCCAGCGACGCGATCGAGGTCGTGCTCGGCGGAAGGCAGATCGCGATCTACCTCGTCGACGGCGCCGTGTTCGCCACCGACAACGTCTGCACGCATGGCATGGCGCGGCTGTGCGACGGCTTCCTGGAAGGGCACGAGATCGAGTGCCCGCACCACCAGGGCCGCTTCGACATCCGCACCGGCGCGGCGACCTGCGCCCCGGCCAAGGTCGCGCTCGCCACCTACCCCGCGCGACTCGACGGCGATCGCGTCCAGCTGCAGGTCGACGCCGGCTGAGACGCGTCCGGATTTCGCCGGCGCCGACGTAATACGGGCATGCACTTCCGCATGCCTTCAGCGCCGCCGCCATGAGCTTCCGCTGTACCCACGTCCTTGGACCTCTCCTCGTCGCCGCGTGTGCCGCGATCCTCGGACTGAGCTCGATGCAGGGCGCGGCCGCGCCGCCCTCGGCAGGGTCCACCACGGCGGCGACCGGAGCGACGCGCCCACCGGCGCGGGTCGCTCCCGCGCCACCGCTCTCCGCCAGCTGGACGATGCCCCAGGCCGTGCCGGCTCCGACGTTCGCCGAGGCCGGCCGGCTCTTTCGCGCCGGTCGCCACGCCGCGGCCTACGGACGCTTCGTGACGCTGGCCAACGAAGGCGACATGCATGCGGCGCGGGTGGCGCTGCTGATGCATCGCTTCGGACCGTCCCTCTTCGGCAGCGACTGGGATGCGACGACCGAGGAGCTCGCCGAGTGGTCGCGCCTGGCGCGCCAGGCCGAGCAGATGGACATCGAGGCGCGGCTGCGCATCGGCCGGGCCAAGTAGACGGCTGCGGGCGACGCGTCCGGCGCCGAGCGCCGGGCGAAGCGCCTTGCTATCGTCGGGCTGCGCTGCCGAAAGCCCGGATGCAACCCGTCATCACCAGCCTGCTCGACACCGATCTCTACAAGTTCACGATGTGGCAGGCGATGCTGCATCGCCACCCGGAGACCGAGGCCGAATACACCTTCCTCTGCCGAAACGAGCCGGCCTATCCGCTGGCCGAGCTGGTGCCCGATCTCAACCGCGAGCTCGACGCGCTGTGCGCGCTGAGCTTCAAGCCGAGCGAGCTGGCCTACCTCGGGTCGCTTCGCTTCATCCGCTCGGACTTCGTCCACTTCCTGCGCATCTTCCACTTCCAGCGCGACTTCATCGTCGCGCGCCCGGCCGCCGACGGCCGCAGCCTGGAGATCGTCGCCAGCGGCCCGCAGGTGCACGTGATGGCGTTCGAGATCTTCGTCCTGGCAATCGTCAACGAGCTGTATTTCCGCCGCTTCGATGCCGATGCCGCCTGGAAGGAAGGGCGTCTGCGGCTCGCCGCGAAGATCGAGCGCCTGCGCGTGTTCGCCCGGGAGCCGAAGCGTGCCACCCCGTTCGAGTTCTTCGACTTCGGCGTGCGGCGGCGCTTCTCCGGGGCCTGGCATCGCGAGGTGCTGACGACGCTCAAGCGCGAGGTGCCGCAGTTCTTCAAGGGCGCCTCGGACGTGCTCTTCGCCCGCGACCTCGGCCTGGTCCCGATCGGGACGATGGCGCACGAGTACCTGCAGACCTTCCAGACCCTCGGCGTCCGCCTGCGCGACTTCCAGCGCTCCGCGCTCGAGGCCTGGGTCCAGGAGTACCGCGGCGACCTCGGCACGGCGCTCACCGACGTCGTCGGCATGGATGCCTTCCTCGCCGACTTCGACCTCTACTTCGCCAAGTTGTTCGACGGCCTGCGCCACGACTCCGGCGACCCCTTCGTGTGGGGCGAGAAGGCGCTCGCGCACTACGAGAAGCTGCGCGTCGACGCGCGCACCAAGCGGCTGGTGTTCTCGGACGGGCTCGACCTCGAGAAGTCCTTCGCCCTGTACCGCCATTTCGCCGACCGCGCGCCGTGCGGCTTCGGCATCGGCACCAACCTCACCAACGACATGGGCCTGAAGACGCTGCACATCGTCATGAAGCTGACGCGGGCCAACGGCCAGCCGGTGGCCAAGCTCTCGGACAGCCCCGGCAAGCTGCTCTGCGACGACGAGACCTTCCTCGCCTACCTCCGGCAGGTCTTCGACGTGCCCGCCCTGAGCGCACCGACCCCACGCACCACGCCATGACATCGACCCGACAGCCGGCCAAGAAGGCGGCGAAGAAGACCGCCACGAAGCCCGGCCTCTACGCCAACATCCATGCCAAGCAGGAGCGGATCGCGCACGGCAGCGGCGAGACGATGCGCGAGCCCGGCAGCCCCGGCGCGCCCAGCGACGAGGCGTTCGCGAAGGCGGAGCAGGGCCAACCCGCGAAGAAGACCGCGGCGCGCAAGCCCGCGAAGAAGCCGGCGGCAGGCAAGGCGGCGAAGAAGCCGGCCGCCCGCAAGCGCAGCACGGCGAAGAAGTGACTTCGATCCGGCGGCGCCTGCTGCTGCTGCACGGCGCCGCCGCCTGGCTGGCCCTCCCGCTCGCCGCGCGCGAAGCGCCGCGCTACGAACGCGGCCCGGCTTCCGCCGACGGCATCGGCAAGCGCCACATGGGCCGCGAGATCGCGCAGGTGATGGGCTGGCAGGGTGCGGCCTGGCTGGAGCGCGGCGAGCGCGAGAGGGAGGAGCGCGTCGACCTGCTCCTCGCCGAGCTGCGCCTGCGCCCGGGCATGACGGTGGCGGACGTCGGCGCCGGCACGGGCTACGTCGCCCGGCGCATGGCGCGCGCCGTCGGGCCGACCGGAAGGATCCTGGCGGTCGACGTGCAGCCGGAGATGCTGCGCCTGCTCGCGGAGTCGGCGCGCAGCGAAGGCCTGCCGCAGATCGTGCCGGTGCTCGGCGCGACCGACGACGCGAAGCTGCCGGCCGCCGGCGTCGACCTCGCCGTGATGGTCGACGTCTATCACGAGCTCGAGCATCCTTTCGAGGTCGTCGCGAGCATCGTGCGGGCGCTGAAGCCGGGCGGCCGGCTCGTCTCGTCGAGTACCGCGCCGAGGATCACGCGGTGCCGATCAAGGCCCTGCACAAGATGAGCGTCGCGCAGATCCGGCGCGAGGCGGCCGCGCATCCGCTCGATTTCGAACGCCTCGGCTCGAGCCTGCCGTGGCAGCACGTCGTCGTCTTTGTCCGGCGCTGACGACGTTCGGCGGCCTCCGGCACGGGCGCACGGCTTGCCACGGAAATAGCACTCGTCAGCCAACGGAGACACCGCCATGAGCGAGGAAAGCAAGGCAGCGAAACAGGATCCCACCGGCCACTACGGCCCCGGCTACGGCGACCCGGTCAAGCACCTCGGCGAGAAGCCGCCCGTCGCGACCTCCGCCGAGACGTCGGGCGAGACGTCGGGCGAGCCGGGCGTGCCGCTCACCCCGGGCCCGACGCTGCCGCCGCAAGGCGTGCCTGGGGGCCCTGGGGTAGACGCCGATGCTGCCGGCGAGCAGCCGCCTCTGCGCAGCGAGGACGTCTCGGTGCCGCCGCCGGACCATGTCGGCGAGGACGCGCCGGCGAGCGAGAACGCCGGACTGATCTTCGAGCGCTCGTAATCCACCCGGTCGTCGCGAGAGGGGGCATCGGGCTCGCTGTATATTCGTACAGCTTGGCGGCGACGCCCGAGCCCTCCCCATGGAACTGACCCGCAAGCTCGCGCTTCTCGCCGACGCCGCCAAGTACGACGCCTCGTGCGCCTCCAGCGGCACCAGCCGGCGCGATTCGCTGAGCGGGCGCGGCATCGGCTCGACCGAGGGCTCGGGCATCTGCCACAGCTACGCGCCCGACGGCCGCTGCATCTCTCTGCTGAAGATCCTCCTCACCAACTTCTGCCTCTACGACTGTCTCTACTGCATCAACCGATCCTCGAGCAACGTGCCGCGGGCACGCTTCACCGTCGACGAGGTGGTGCAGCTGACGCTCGACTTCTACCGTCGCAACTGCATCGAGGGCCTGTTCCTCAGCTCGGGAATCATCCGCAACCCCGACTACACGATGGAGCAGGTGGTCGAGGTCGCGCGGGTGCTGCGCGAGGAGCACGATTTCCGCGGCTACATCCACCTGAAGACGATCCCCGACGCGAGCGCCGACCTGCTCGCGCGGGCCGGCCGCTACGCCGATCGCCTGAGCATCAACATCGAGCTGCCGACGGTGCAGTCGCTCGCCGCCCTGGCGCCGGAAAAGGACGGCGCGGCGATCCGGCGCTCGATGGCGCGCCTGCGCGTGCACATCGACGACGCCAAGGACGCGTCGAAGCCGGCGCCAGCCACGTCGATCGTGGCGATGCCGGCGAAGCGGGCGCAGGCGCCGCGCTTCGCGCCCGCCGGCCAGAGCACGCAGATGATCGTCGGCGCGGACGCCGCGTCGGACAGCACCATCCTGCAGACCAGCGCCAGCCTCTACGGCTCGTACCGCCTGCGCCGCGTCTACTACTCGGCCTTCAGCCCGATCCCGGACGCGGCGAGGGCCCTGCCGCTCAAGGCGCCGCCGCTCGTCCGCGAGCACCGTCTCTACCAGGCCGACTGGCTGATGCGCTTCTACGGCTTCGAGCACGAGGAGATCGTGTCCGGCGCCGACGGCATGCTGTCGCTCGAGGTCGATCCGAAGCTCGCCTGGGCGCTCGCCCACCGCGAGCGCTTCCCCGTCGACTGCAACCGTGCACCCAAGGAGATGCTGCTGCGCGTGCCGGGCCTCGGCGTGAAGGCGGTCGGGCGGATGCTGCTGGCGCGCCGCGGGCGGCGCCTGCGCACCGCCGACCTCGAGCGCCTGCGCGTGCCTCTCCGCAAGGTCCTGCCGTTCGTCGAGCTGGCCGACCACCGTCCCGGACGCAGCCTCGAGGCGGCCGACCTGCGCCGGCGCCTGCTCGTGCAGCACGCCGCGGCGCCGCTCGCGCAGGCGTCGCTGTTCGAGGCCGAGCCGGGCGGCTCGGAGCTGGCCGCCGCCTGACCGGCCGCCGGATGACCGCCGCCGGGCCCCGAACCGAGCCGCGCTCCGTCACCCTGGCGAGCGCCGTCGATTTCGAGGGCTTCCGGCGTGCCTGCCGGCAGCTGTGGGCGGCGCAGGTGCCGCCGGACTCGGTCAGCTGGCACACGGCCGACGACGCCGAGTCCGACCTGTTCGAGCGCGACGGCGATGACGGCTCCGGCAGGGTCCCGGGCGAGGACGGCGCGAGCGCTCCCATCCAGGCGCCGGCGTCCTTCGTGCCGCTCAGCCAGAGCGTCGTCCTGCACAGCGACCCGGCGCGCTTCGGCCTGCTCTACCGGCTGCTCTGGCGGCTGCAGCTCGAGCCCGGCCTGCGCGGCGACCCGGTCGACGCCGACTGGGTCCTGGCCGAGGAGATGGCGCAGGCGGTGCGCCGCGACATGCACAAGATGAAGGCCTTCGTGCGCTTCCGGACACTCCAGGAGGGCACCGGCGGCGCGCCGCTGCATGTCGCCTGGTTCGAGCCGGAGCATCACATCGTCGAGGCCACCGCACCGTTCTTCGCGCGGCGCTTCACGGCCATGCGCTGGGCCATCCTGACCCCCGAGCGCAGCGTCCGCTGGGATGGCGAGGCGCTGGCCTTCGGCCCCGGCGGCCGCCGCGACAAGGCACCCCCGGCCGACGCCGGCGAGCGGCTCTGGCTCACCTACTACGAGAGCATCTTCAACCCGGCACGCCTGAAGCTGAAGATGATGCAAAAGGAAATGCCGAAGCGCTACTGGCCGAACCTGCCCGAAGCGCAGCTCATCCAACCGCTCACGGCCCATGCGGCGGAACGGAGCCTGGCCATGATCCAACGAGCCCCCGGCGACCCGCCGCGCAAGCGCCGCCCGACCGAGCCGCAGCCCGCGCCCGGTCATCCCGAAACGCCCGGCGGCGATGCACCGCCAAGCCTGCCGACGCTGCGCGAGGCGCTCGACCGCTGCCGCGAGTGCCCGATCGGCGAGCACGCGACGCAGGCGGTGCCAGGCGAGGGGCCGACGCAGGCGCCGCTGATGTTTGTCGGCGAGCAGCCGGGCGATCAGGAAGACCTGCAGGGGCGGCCCTTCGTCGGCCCCGCGGGCCAGCTCCTGGCTCGAGCGCTCGACGAGCTCGGCATCTCGCGCGACAAGGTCTACGTCACCAACGCGGTCAAGCACTTCAAGTTCGAGCTGCGCGGCAAGCGGCGCATCCACAAGACGCCGGCGCAGCAGGAGGTGGCGGCCTGCCTGCACTGGCTCGAGAGCGAGATCGAACTGGTCGAGCCGCAGGCCCTCGTGGCGCTCGGCGCAACCGCGGCTCGCCAGCTGCTGGGCGCGCCCGTGGCGGTCACCAAGGTGCGCGGCCAATGGCTGACCCGCAGCGACGGCAGGCGGGTGCTGATCACGCTGCACCCGTCGGCGCTGCTGCGGATGGAACCGGCCGACAAGGCGGCGGCCTATGCCGCGTGGCTCGACGACCTGCGCCACGCTGTGGCGCCGGCGCAACCGGCGAGCAGCCCCCGCCCGTGAGGAGAGGGTCGCCTGCCGGCGGGCGGCCGTAGACTCGCCTCGCCCGCGGCCCGCGGCTGTAAGGATCGGCGGCCCGGGCGCGACTGGCTCACGTTCCCGCCGCTCCCGGCTTCCATCCCAAGGAGACATTCCATGACGAAGCTCGCCACGACCGTGTTCTGCACCCTGTCACTCGCCGCGGGCGTCGCCATGGCGGCGTCGCACAGCGAGATGAAGAAGCCCGATGCCGCGATGGCCAAGGACACCATGACCATGCAGCAATGCAAGGATCACATGGGCATGGCGAAGAAGGACGGCATGAAGAAGGACGACGCGATGATGAAGAAGGACGCCACCTGCGCCGACATGATGAAGAAGGACGCCGCGATGAAGAAAGACGCGCCCGCGCCGGCGAAGAAGTAAGGCCCGCGCGTTTCGCCGCGTCCTACAGCCCGGTCGCGTCCTGCCTGACCGGGCTTTCGTTTGCCCGGTGCTGCAATGGCGCTTTCCTCCCGGACGACCGATTGCAGCGCCATGAACGACAACACCGAATCCCGCCAGCTCCTCTGGAAGATGATCAAGGACATCCGGTTCGCGATGTTCACCACCCGGCACGGCAACGGGCACCTGCATTCACGGCCGATGACCACCCAGAACAAGGAGATCGGCGCCGACGGGAGCCTGTGGTTCTTCATGTCGAGGTCGAGCGGCCCGGTCGACGACCTGAAGTCCGATCCGATCGTCAACCTCGCCTATGCCGACCCCGACGCGGACACCTACGTCTCGGTCTCCGGCACCGCGGCGGTCGTCGAGGACGCAGCCAGGAAGAACCAGCTCTGGAACAAGCAGACGGAGGCCTGGTTCCCGAAGGGCCCGACCGATCCGGACCTCGCCCTGGTGCAGGTGCAGATCGTCCACGCCAACTACTGGGACGTGAAGGACAGCAAGCTGGTGCAGCTGTACGAGATGGCCAAGGCGGTCGTCACGGGCAAGCCGCCGACCGACATGAGCGAGCAGGGCGAAGTGCGGATGCGCTGAGCGCGACGCAGTTCACGCAGACGCCATCCGGCCGACGAACAGCGGCCGCGGAGCAACGCTGTTCCACCGTTCGTCGCCCGGCACGCGGCGCTAACGTGGCGACCGTCACTGCTGCAAGCTGAACGCCATGCGCCAAGAGTCCTCGACCCTGCACTTCTCGCCCGCTTTCCGGTCGCCGTCGCCGAGCGGCGCGATCGAGTGGGAGGAGCTTCCCTCCCTGGCCGGCCGCATCCGAGCCGCCAGCGATGGCCCGTCGAGCGCCGGCGTGCCGTGGGACGCGACCCGTCCGGCCGACTTCGACCCGAGCCCGCCGTCGCAGCCGTTCCGCGAGCCGCTCAACGGCGTGGCGATCCGCGAAGTCCTGGAGCCGGACGTCTTCCGCCACTTCTTCGGCCGCTGAGCTTCGGCGGCTGAGCGCGAGCCTCGCGGCTCGCGGCGATACTCGGCCGGCCCACCGCCCGCGCCGACCGTGAACCTCCTCCGCATCGACGCCCCGACCACGCGCGGGGCGCTTCCTTTTCCGGCCCTCGTCGACGCCCTTCGGCAGGCCTTCACCGAAGGCGCCGAGGTGCCGCTGCGCCATGCGCACGCGATCGGCGGCGGGCCCGACTCCGTCGACCCGAGCCATCCGGCCGGCACGCTGCTCCTCATGCCGGCCTGGCGGCCCGGACGTCGCGGCGGGCTGAAGACGGTCGCGATCTTCCCTGGCAACTCGGCGAGCGGCTTGCCGACGCTGCATTCGACCTACCTGCTCTTCGACGCTGCGACCGGCGCACCGCTGGCCTTGATCGACGGCGACGAGATCACCGCCCGCCGGACGGCGGCCGCCTCGGCGCTGGCCGCCTCGTTCCTGGCGCCGGCCGACGCCACCCGGCTCGTGCTCGTCGGCGCTGGGCGGATCGCCGCCCTGATGACGGCGGCGATGGCCGCCGTTCGCCGCATCGACGAGGTCGCCATCTGGAGCCGGCGTCCGGAGGCGGCTCGCGCGCTGGCGCTCAGGCTGGCGGCCGGCGGCATCGACGCCAGGGCCGCGACGAACCTGGAGGACGCCGTGCGTCGTGCCGACATCGTCAGCTGCGCGACCCTGTCGACGGCGGCGCTGGTGCAAGGTGCGTGGCTGCGCGACGGCAGCCATCTCGATCTCATCGGCTCCTTCACGCCGCAGATGCGCGAGTGCGACGCCGCCTGCTTCGCCCGCGCCAGGGTCTTCGTCGACACCCGCGAAGCGCTCGCCAAGTCCGGCGACGTGCTCGAGGCGATGCGGGAGGGCGCGTTCGCCGAGGAGCGGCTGCACGGCACCCTGGCGGATCTGTGCACCGGGCGGGCCGCCGGACGGACGGGCGCCGCGGAGGTGACCTTGTTCAAGTCGGTCGGCACGGCGCTCGAGGACCTGGCCGCGGCGGAGATGGTCTTCGAGGCGACGCGGGCGCGGCCGCCGGCGGCGCCGCTATCCTGAACTGCCGCAGCACTCCGCACGCGAGATGAGCGACGTGCCGCCCCACCCGCCCGCGACGGCACGACCCGTCCGCTTCTACTGGGAGGACTTCCACGTCGGCGAGGTGCGCGAGTTCGGCCACTACGAGGTGACGCGCGAGGCGGTGCTGGCGTTCGCGCGCGAGTTCGACCCGCAGCCCTTCCACCTGGACGACGCTGCCGCCGAGGTCTCGCTCTTCGGGCGCCTCGCCGCCAGCGGCTGGCACACCTGCGCGATGGCCATGCGGATGCTCTGCGATGCCTACCTGCTCGAGTCCGCCAGCCTCGGCTCGCCGGGGGTCGACTCGCTGCGCTGGCTCGCGCCGGTCTACCCGGGCGACACCTTGCGCGTGCGCTTTACGGTGCTCGAGTCGCGGCCGCTCGCCAGCCGCCCGCACGTCGGCCTCGTCCGCTCCTCGTGGCAGGTGCTCAACCAGGACGAGGTCACGGTCCTGACGATGGAGGGCCACGGCATGTTCGGGCGGCGCTCGGCGCCGTCGCCCGGAGGCGCGTGACTTTGTAGCGTCTCGGCGTGCCGCTTCGCAACGGCCGCCGCGAGTGGCAGCGCGACAATGGGAAACCCTCTCTCCAAGGAGCAGAGGCGTCGCGGGCGGACCTGCCTGCCCGACCTCTCGCCAGGAGCCTGTTGCTTGCGATGACCCCGGCCACCGATCTCGTGGAAGCGCGCGCGCCCGCGGCCGCCGCACCGGGCCGGGCCTTGCCCATCGCCTCGCGCCTGCGCGAGTACGAGATCGCCGGCGTGCTTCGCGACGGTCCGACGAGCGTCGTCTACGTGGCCTGGGACCACTCGCTGCAACGCAAGGTGGCAGTGAAGGAGTACCTGCCACGGGCCCTGGTCTCGCGCCTGCCCGGCTCGCCGGCGGTGTCGGCCCGCTCCGCGCGCCACCTCGATGCCTTCGAGGCGGGCCTGAAGGGCTTCCTCGACGAGTCGCGCGTCCTGGCCCGCTTCGACCATCCATCGCTGGCCAAGGTGTATCGCTTCTGGGAAGAGAACGGCACGGCGTACACGACGATGCCGCACTACGAAGGTCCGACGCTCGCCACGGCGCTGGCCGAGCTCGGCCACGTGCCGGGCGAAGGCGAGCTCCGCACCTGGCTCAAGCCGGTCCTGAACGCGGTCAGCGCGCTGCACGAGGGCGGGGTCTGGCACCAGAACATCGCTCCGGACGAGATCGTCCTCACTCCGGTCGGACCGGTGCTCCTCGGCTTCGCGTCGGCAGCGCATGCCATCGCCGAGACCCAGCACACGCCCGCCGCGGCGCTCAAGCCCGGTTTCGCCGCGATCGAGCAATACGGCAGCGCCGCGGGAACGACGCGGGGGCCATGGACCGACCTCTACGGCCTCGGCGCCGTCGTCTATTCCGCCATCACCGGCGACGAGCCCGCAGCGGCCGCGGACCGGCTCATGAACGATCCGGTCCTGCCGATCTCGGTGATCGCCGCCGGGCTCTACAGCGAAGGATTCCTCGCCGCGATCGATGCCGCGATGCGCGTGCGGCCGGAGAGCCGGCCGCGCGACCACCTCGCCTTTCGCGCCCTGATGGGCGACATCGAAGCGCCTGAGGCGCCGCTGTCGCTGGCACCGCGCCGCGACCTGATGCAGGAGCCCTTCATCGGCGTCGTCGCCAGCGATCGCGAGATCACGGTGCCGGACCGGCCCCTGCTTGCCGCGGCCGACGCCACCTTGCCGCCGGCAGCGGCGACGGCGAACAAGCGCGCGAGGACGACCGGTCCGGCGCCGCTGCGCGACAGCGGCAGCATGCCCCTGGGCGTCAACCGCGGCTCGCCGGCGTCATCGCGTGCCGATCGCCGCCATGGCGCACTCGGCAAGCGCACCGTGTACGGAGTGGTCGCCGTGACCTGCTTCGGGGTCGGCGCCGTGGCGCTCGCGCTCCAGTTCGCGATGCGCCAGCCGCCGCCGACCGCAGCGACCGCCGCGCCGCTGGCCGGTGCCGCCCCGGCGGGGCCGCGAGCCGCGACGGCGCGTGGCCCTGCCGCGGCGCCTCGCGACGGCACCGCCGCCGTGACAGCGGCGAGTCCGCTGCCCGCCACGGCAGCCGCCGTCGAGACCTCCAGAGCCCCGGCGCCGACGCCCGGGCCCCTCGTCGCACCCGCGGCCGCGCAGGGCGAGCGCCAGGCGCGATGCACCGACATCCTGCAGAAGGCGTCGCTCGAGCCGATCACCGCCGTCGAAACCGAGTTCTTCAAGAAGGAATGCCGATGAACCCCGCCGTGCTCCGGGCCGGACCCGCCGGCCTCGCGCCTCGATTCGCTGCGTTTCTCGTCGGCGTCGCGTGGCTGCTCTCGTCCTGCTCCTCGTCGCAGCCGCTGACCTTCGAGAAAGCCGCCGCGGAAGCCACGGACGACCTCGTTGCGCAGACCGGCAACCTGCCGGCGTTCCTGGCCCGCCTGGAATCGAAGATCAGCAAGCCCGATCCGAACGCGCCGAGGCGAATGATCGTCATCGACCCAATGCTCGACACGGTCACCGGGCAGCAGACGGAAACCACGATGCTGCTCGAGCGCCGCGTCACGCAGCGCATCGGCAACATCTATCCGCAGCTGCAGTTCCTGCCGTTCCAGGCCGGCAACCTGGCCAAGGCCCAGTACCTGCTCACCGGCACGATGGCACGCGAGACGCCGGTCGGCGGGAGCAAGCCGGTCATGCGGCTCAGCCTGGCGCTCACCGAGCTGAAGACCGGGATGGTGGTGGCCCAGGCATCGGCGCTCGCCCGCGAGGACAACCTCGACAGCACGCCGTCGCGCTACTACAAGGACAGCCCGATCCTGATGGTCAAGGACAAGGTCATCGAGGGCTACGCGAAGACGACGGCGACGGTCGCCGGCCAGCGCGCCGATCCGTACTACATGGAACGCATCGGCGCGGCGAGCGTGATCAGCGAAGCGACGACGCTCTACAACGCCGAGAAGTACCAGGACGCGCTCGGCCAGTACCAGAACGCGCTCGCCACGCCGCAGGGCCAGCAGCTGCGCGTGCAGAGCGGCATCTATCTCACGAGCATGAAGCTCGGCCGCACCGCGGAGGCCGAGCAGGCGTTCGGGCGCATCGTCGCGCTGGGCTTCGCCTACAACGAGCTGGGCGTGAAGTTCCTCTTCCAGCCGGGCTCGACCGACTTCTGGACCGACCCGAAGATCAGCGGCTCCTACGGCATGTGGCTCCGGCAGATCGCGCAGGAGGCGGTGGTCGCGAAGAGCTGCATGAGCATCGTCGGCCACACCAGCCGCAGCGGCCCGGGGCCGATCAACGATTCGCTGTCGCTCAAGCGCGCCGCCTACGTGCTGCAGCGCCTGGCCCAGGAGAAGCCCGAGCTCGCCGCCCGCATGCGCGCCGAGGGCATGGGCTTTCGCCAGAACATCGTCGGCAGCGGCACCGACAACAGCTTCGACGTCCTCGATCGCCGGGTAGAGTTCAAGATCGTTCCCTGCGCCTGAGAGGTGCCCCGTTGGGGCGTGAGCGATGAGCCCCGATGGGCGTGAGCAATGAGTGCGCCGCCCGGTGACGACGACGACGGAACCATCGTCCGCCCGCCTTCGCGCCGCCCGCCGGCGGCGTCACCGCCCGGCAGCTCGCTGCCGCTCGGCCACATGCTGCCGGTCGGCACGCGGCTGCGCGACTACGAGATCACCGGCCTCATCGGCGAGGGCGGCTTCGGCATCGTCTACCTCGCCTGGGACCACTCCCTGCAGCGCCGGGTGGCGGTCAAGGAGTACATGCCGGCGTCGCTGGTCTCGCGTATCGCCGGCTCCTCGGCGATCGTCGTCAAGTCGGAACGCCATCTCGACACCTTCCGGGCCGGCCTGAAGAGCTTCGTCAACGAGGCGCGCCTGCTCGCCCGCTTCGACCACCCGTCGCTGGTCAAGGTCTACCGCTTCTGGGAGGAGAACGGCACGGCCTACATGGTGATGCCGTACTACGAAGGGCCGACGCTGAAGGCGGCGCTCGAGAGCCTGGGGCGCGCGCCGACCGAGGCCGAGCTGCGGGCGTGGATGAGGCCGCTGCTCGACGCTCTCGCCGTCATGCACGCGGCGCACTGCTTCCACCGCGACATCGCGCCCGACAACATCCTGCTCACGCCGGCCGGGCCGCTGCTCCTCGACTTCGGCGCGGCGCGGCGGGTGATCGGCGACATGACGCACGCGCTGACGGTCGTCCTCAAGCCAGGCTATGCGCCGATCGAGCAGTACGGCGACGTGGCGACGATGGCGCAGGGTCCCTGGACCGACATCTACGCGCTCGCCTGCGTCGTCTACTACGCGATCACCGGCAAGACGCCGATGTCGTCGGTCGAGCGGCTCATGGACGATGCGATGCAGCCCCTGTCGGTGCTGGCAGCCGGCCGGTACGGCCCGTCGTTCCTGCGCGCGATCGACAGCGCCCTCGCGTTGCGGCCCCAGGACCGGCCGCAGAACGAGCAGCAGTTCCGGGCCCTGCTCGACGTCGACCTGCCGGCCTCATCGGCGCGCATGGCACCGGCGCAGGCGCCGGCGTGGGTGCCTCCGGACGCCCTCGCCGGCACCGGGGCGGAGGGCTACTCGACGCTGCCCGCCACCCTGACGCCGGAGCTCGCGACGCAGGTGCTCGAGCGCCCGCCGGCGAGCGCGGTGGCGGCCGACGATCCGGACGTCACGGTCGTCGACGCTCGTCCGTCCCCGGCGGAGGTCGCGGCGCCGCGTTCGCGGGCCGGGCTCGCCATCGTCGTCGGCGGCGCGCTCCTGCTGGCGGTCGGTGCGGCCCTGCTCCATGTCGATCCGCCGTCCGGGCGGGCGACGGAGCCGCCGCCGGCAACGGGAGTCGGAGTCGCCCGTCCTGCCGCGACCACCGCCCCGTTGGCGGTTCCGGCCGAGGCACCCTCGACCCGAGCCGAGCGCGGCCCCCCGGCGATGTCCGAGGCGCCTGCGGTGACAGCGCCGCCTGCTGCGCTCGAGCCAGCTTCGCCTGCGCCGGCGAGGCCGTCACCGGTCGAGGCCGCTCCGCCCAGCCCCCTCGAAGCGGGCGCGCGCGAGCCCGCCACCGCCGCTCCGCGCGATCCGGTGACGACGGCGCCACAGGAGGCGCGACCCCTCCCACGCTCGATGCGAGCGATCGAGCGCGACGCTGCGCGCGCAAACCCTCCGCCGCCGCGAACGCCACGCGAGCCCGCTGCCAGGCGCGAGGCATCGCCGCCGCTCGGTGCAGCTGCGGGTGCCGGTGCGGGTGCCGGTGCGGACGCAGCACCTTACGCGCCGCCGCCCGCGCGAAGCGGCGCACGATGCAGTGATATTCTGCAAAAGGCATCGCTGGAGCCGCTCACGGCCGAGGAGGCCACCTATCTGAAGAGGGAGTGCCGATGAGACTGTGGTTGGCCGTCGTGTCCCTGGTCGTGGTCGCCGGCTGCGCCGCGCCGCAGGCCACCCAGCTCAGCAACGAGCTCCCCTTCGAGCAGGCGGTCGCCCAGGCCACCGACGGGCTCGCCGCCCAGACGCAGAAGCTGCCCGCCTTCCTGGCCCGCGTCGAGTCGCGCCTGAACAAGCGGGGCGTGGTCCTCGATCCGATGCTCGACGCCGCGACCGGCCAGCAGACAGCGGCGACGACGCTGCTCGAACGCCGCGTGTCGAGCCGGCTGACGACGAACTTCGACCAGTTCGAGATCCTGCCTTTCCAGTCGGCCAACCTGGCTCGCGCGCAGTACCTCCTGACCGGCACGATGACGCGGGTCGGGGGCGACGGCACGGCGAGGAAGCGCGCCTTGCAGATCAACCTCGCGCTCACCGACATGAAGAGCGGCACGGTCGTCGCGCAGGCCTCGGCGCTGGCCCAGGACGAGGGCCTGGACCACACGCCGCTCGCCTACTACCGCGACAGCCCGGTGCTGGTGAAGGACAAGGTCATCGAGGGCTACGCGCGCACCTCGGCGACCCCTCCGGGGCAGCCCGGCGACGCCTTCTACCTCGAGCGCATCGCCGCCGCCGCGCTCATCAACGAAGCGACCAACCTCTACAACGAGGAGCGCTACGTCGAAGCGCTCGGGCAATACCGCAGCGCGCTGGCGACGCCCACCGGCGAGCAGCTGCGCGTGCTCAACGGCATCTACCTGGCGAGCGCCAAGCTGGGGCGCATGCAGGAGGCCGAGCAGGCGTTCGGCCGCGTCGTCGCGCTCGGCATTGCCTACAACGAGCTGGGCCTGAAGTTCCTGTTCAACCCCGGCAGCACCGACTTCTGGTCCGACACGCGGGTCAGCGGCGCGTATCCGATGTGGCTGCGTCAGATCGCGCGCGAGAGCACGGCGGCGCGCGTCTGCATGAACATCGTCGGCCACACCAGCCGCACCGGCTCGGAGGCGACCAACGACGCGCTCTCGCTGCAGCGCGCCAACACCATCCGCCAGCGCCTCGCCGGCGAAGCGGCGACGCTTGCGGCGAAGACGCGCACCTCGGGCATGGGCTTTCGCCAGAACATCGTGGGCAGCGGCAGCGACAACGCCGTCGATGCGCTCGATCGCCGCGTCGAATTCAAGATCGTGCCCTGCGGGTAGCGGTGCCGTGGCGGAGCGACGCCCGCGCTCGCACCACTACAGCGTCTACGTCGTCGAGCTGTCGGCGGCGGTCTGGAACGTGCCGGGCTTCCGCCGCGCCAACCCGGAGCACCGGCCGGGCAAGCCGTGCGTTTATGTCGGCATGACCGGGCTCGACCCGGACCTTCGCTTCGACCGGCACAAGGCCGGGATCCAGGCGAACCGCTTCGTCTTCGAATACGGGCTGCGCCTGCTGCCCGAGCTGTACGAGGTCTACAACCCGATGCCGTACGCCGGCGCCTGCGAGATGGAAGTCGAGCTCGGCATCGGCCTGCGCGAAGCCGGCTACGCCGTCTGGCAGGCCTAGGCCGTTCCCTGGCCGCTTCCGGTCTGCGTCAGGGCGCCGCGCTGCACGAGCAGCGTCTCGAGACATTGCGCGCGGATGCCGTAGAAGTCCTTCACGTCGCGCACTTCGGCCTGCGCGCGGACGCTGCGCTCGCCGGGGTCGCGCCGGGTCGCCAGGATCATCTTGTTCTTGCTCGTGTGCTCGAGCGACACGAACTCGAACACCTTGGCCTCGTAGCCGCACGACTCGAGCAGCAGCGCGCGCAGGCTGTCGGTCACCATCTCCGCTTCCTGGCCGAGATGGATGCCGTGCCGCAGCACGCCGGCGAGGGCGGCCGGGCGATGCATCTGCGGCCGCAGCTCCTTGTGGCAACACGGCGAGCAGACGAGCACGCCGGCGCCGCCGCGCAGCCCGAGGTCGAGAGCGTGGTCGGTCGCCGTGTCGCAGGCATGCAGGGCGATCATGACGTCGACCTCGCCCGGCGCGAAGCTGCGCAGGTCGCCCTGAACGAAGCGCAGTCCCTCCATGCCGCATCGCCGTGCCGCGGCATTGCACAGGTCGACCAGGTCCGGCCGCAGCTCGACGCCGCTCACCTCCGGTGCCCGCCCGAAGCGCCGGCGCAGATGCTCGTGCACGGCGAAGGTCAGGTAGCCCTTGCCGGCGCCGAAGTCGACGACCCGGAGCGGCGGGCCATCGTCGCGTCGCGCCGGCAGCGCGTCGAGGGCGGGGTCGAGCACCTCCAGGAACCTGTCGATCTGCCGCCACTTGCGCGCCATCGCCGGAATCAATCGATGCTGCGCGTCGGTGATCCCGAGCTCGACGAGGAACGGCAGGTCGAGCGACAGGCGACGCGCGCGGACGCGGTCGTGCGCCGCAGGCGGCGCCGCGCTGGCGTCCTCCGACTGGGGCAGCGGCGGTGCGGCGACGTGCCGCGCCTCGGCGCTTGCTTCCTTCTGCGGCGCCCGCGCATGACGGCGCAGGGCCGCGTGGCCCTTGCGATTGATCATGATCTGCAGGTCTTCGCCGGCCGCGTGCAGGGTCGCATGCGCGAACGAGGTCGCCGAGCCGGGTTCGAGCCGCGTCCGCAGCTCGGCGAGGGCGGCCTCGACGCTGAAGTTCTTCGTCACGTCGCGCGTCGCATGGCTGTCGGTGAACGACAGCACCGGCTCGCCGTGCAGCGCGATCCGGCGCAACCGCGCCGCCTTCAGGTCCGCGCTCCGGTGGCGCGGCTTGGACAGCACCAGCGACTCGAACGTGCCGGCCGCCAGGGCGGCCCGCACCTGATGCACGAAGTCGTCGATCGCGGTCACGCCGAATTGTCCCCGAGCCGGGGAGAATGGCGTATTCCCGCTCCCCTTGCCCGCGCCCCATGTTCGGAATCGCCGACTACCCTGCCTTCGTCGTCGCGGTGATCGTCTTCCTGATGATCCCGGGCCCTGGCAACCTCGCGCTCATCACCTCCACGAGCAAGGGGCGGGTCGCCGGCGGGCTGGCGGCCACGGTGGGCGTGATCGTCGGCGACCAGGTCCTGATGTGGCTGGCCGTCGCCGGCGTCGCCGCCTTGCTGACCGCCTACCCTCCCGCGTTCCGGGCCGTGCAGTGGATCGGCGCGGCTTACCTGGCGTGGCTCGGACTGCGCATGCTGCTCGCCAGGCCGGGCGCGGCACCGATCCTGAACATCCGCGCCGGTCACCACTTCCGCCAGGCATTCACGATCACCCTGCTGAACCCCAAGGCGATCGTCTTCTACATGGCCTTCTTTCCCCTCTTCGTCGATCCGGCGCGCCATGCCGGCCTGACGACGTTCGCCGTCATGGCAGCGACGATCGCGGCGCTGACCTTCCTCTACGGCCTGGGCGTCACGCTGCTGACCCACCTGCTGGCCGAGCGGCTGCGCGCCAGCCCGAGGATCGGCCGGCTGTTCAGCCAGGCCGCGGGCGTGTTCATGATCGGCTTCGGCGTCAAGCTCGCCCTCTCGCGCTGAGGAGCGCCCGAGCTAGGCCGCCAGCGGCTCCGCACGGCGGCGCAGCGATTCGAGCACGGCGTCGAGATCGATCCGGCTCGTCAGCAGCTCGGCCATTTTCGGCGTGCACTGGTCGGCGACGCGGCTGAAGGCGAACCAGCCGAAGCCGTCCATCTCGGGCCGATGGCGGCCCGACCCCCGCTCGACGAAGAAGCTGTCGCAACGCAGCAGGCGCGTGTCGAAGCGCGGCGCCAGGAACGCGAACAGATGCAGATCCTTCTTGGCCGTGTAGGCGTGCCGGCCGAGGTCGAGGGCCGCCTCGGCTGCGAGCTCGAGGCCCGATTCCTCGCGGGTCTCGCGCAGCGCCGCCTGCAGCGGGCGCTCGTCGGCATGGATGCCGCCCTTGGGCAGGTCCCAGTGCCTTTGTCCCGTGACGTGGCACAGCAGCAGCTCGCGCGTGCCGGTCAGGAGCACGGCACCGCAGCTGAGCCGGCGCGAGTGGGAAGAACAGTCGTCGAGCACGCCTCGATTGTCGCGCTGCCGCTTTCTGCGTGGCGCGCGCGAGGCGAATCCGCCCGCCAACTCTTGACGTGTTCAGACGGCGACCGGCGGGACGGGCGCGGGCACCGCCGAACGGTCGTCGGCCGGTATGGACGTGTCGGGCCGCTCGTAGGTGCCGATCAGGCAGCCGCTCGCCAGCCCATGCTCGCGCACCGCCTCGAGCACCGCGTCGCGGCCCGGCGAGCCATCGAAGGCGGCGCCGGCCTCGAGCGCGAAGACCTGGAAGGCATAGCGGTGCGTGCCGTGTCCCGGCGGCGGGTCGGGCGGCAGCCAGCTCGCCTGCAGGAACGAGTTGCGGCCGACCTGAAGGCCGATGCCGTCGTTGTCCTTGCTCGGCAAGGCGCCTTCGGCCAGCGAGCCTTCGCCAGCGGCCTCGATGCCGACGACGATCGCGTGCACCAGCGGCTGCGGCGTCGGCGCGTCCGCGTCCTCGACGATCAGGACCAGCGACGCCGCCGAGTCCGGCACGCCCATCCACTGCAGCGGCGGCGACAGGCCGACGCCGTCGGCGGTGTAGCGCTCCGGGATCGGTGCGTGGTCGGCGAAGGCGAGGCTGCTCACGGTGATCGCGGCCATGCCCTGGCGCATGTCGACGGCGTTGAACGCCGTCTTGTCGAGGCCCGCACGCTGCTCGCGCAGGGCATGGCCGATGACGTCGGGGAGCTTCTCGAGCATGCGGTTCTCCAGGGCCGGAGGGCTCTGCCGGCACATGGCATGCCGCTCAGACGTCGATGTTCGCCACCCGCAGCGCGTTGCCCTCGATGAAGTTGCGGCGCGGCTCGACCTCATCGCCCATCAGCATGGTGAAGACCCGGTCTGCCTCGATGGCGTCATCGAGCTGGACCCGCAGGAGGCGTCGCACGGCCGGATCCATGGTCGTCTCCCACAGCTGGGCCGGGTTCATCTCGCCGAGGCCCTTGTAGCGCTGGCGCCCGACGGCGCCCTCGGCCTGCACCAGCAGCCAGGCCATCGCTTCGCGGAAGTCGCCGACCTTGGCTTCCTTCTGGCGATCGCCCTCGCCGCGCTTGACGACCGCGTCCTTGCCGACGAGGCCCTTGAAGGTCTGTCCTGCCGTGCTGAGGGCCTCGTAGTCGGCACCATGCACGAAGTCGGCGCTGATCACGCTCGACTTGACGTTGCCGTGATGCAGGCGACTGATGCGCAGGATGTGCTTGTCGGTGCGCGCATCGAACTCGGCCGCGACCTCCGCATCGCGCAGCATCGACTGCAGCGCGCGCGCGGAGACTTCCGCGGCCTCGAGGCTGTCGAGGTCGAGCGACAGGCCGTTGGCGATCGCACGCAGCGCGTCGACGTCCATCCAGCTCGACAGCCGCTCGACGACGTTCTTGGCGATGACGTACTTCTGCGCCAGCGCTTCGAGGGTCTCGCCCTGCAGCACCGGCGCGGCGCCGCCGTTGCCCGACGCACCGTGGCCCGTCTCGAGGCGCGCGTCCTTGAGAGCCACCCGCATCAGGTAGGTGTCGAGCTCGTGGCCGTCCTTCAGGTACTGCTCGTCCTTCCCGAACTTGACCTTGTAGAGCGGCGGCTGGGCGATGTAGATGTGGCCCCGCTCGACGAGCTCCGGCATCTGCCGGAACAGGAAGGTCAGCAGCAGCGTGCGGATGTGCGCGCCGTCGACGTCGGCGTCGGTCATGATGATGATGCGGTGGTAGCGCAGCTTGTCGACGTTGAAGTCGTCGCCGCCGCTGCCCTTGCCGATGCCGGTGCCGAGCGCCGTGATCAAGGTCAGGATCTCGTTGCTCGTGATGAGCTTCTCGTAGCGCGCCTTCTCGACGTTGAGGATCTTGCCGCGCAGCGGCAGGATCGCCTGGAACTTGCGGTCCCGGCCCTGCTTGGCCGACCCTCCGGCGGAATCGCCCTCGACGATGTAGATCTCGCAGAGCGCCGGGTCCTTCTCCTGGCAGTCCGCGAGCTTGCCGGGCAGGCCCATGCCGTCGAGCACGCCTTTCCTGCGCGTCATCTCGCGCGCCTTGCGCGCCGCCTCTCGGGCCCGCGCCGCATCGACGATCTTGCCGCAGATGATCTTGGCGTCGGCCGGGTTCTCGAGCAGGTAATCGTTGAGGGCGCGGCCGACGACGTCCTCGACCGGCGCGCGAACCTCGCTCGAGACGAGCTTGTCCTTGGTCTGGCTCGAGAACTTCGGCTCCGGCACCTTGACCGAGAGCACGCAGGTCAGGCCCTCGCGCATGTCGTCGCCGGTGACCTCGACCTTGGCCTTCTTGGCCAGCTCGTTGTCCTCGATGTACTTGTTGATGACGCGCGTCATCGCGGCGCGCAGGCCCGTCAGGTGGGTGCCGCCGTCCCGCTGCGGGATGTTGTTGGTGAAGCAGAGG
>JAESGR010000353.1_pt1 | contig 44126 bp, 37 predicted proteins | sample 9269771 | NCBI WGS metagenome assembly JAESGR01 (sample SAMN15739572, study PRJNA653492) | algae metagenome | isolation source: Chroococcus sp. CMT-3BRIN-NPC107 and co-occurring heterotrophs from well... | place: USA: Clark Mountains Wilderness, California | collected 2010-04-18 | reverse complement strand
CCCTGGACAGGGGCAGGGTCGGCGAGGAGAGGGCAAGGAACAGGATCGGCTGGTCCGCCGGGTTCACCTTCCGGAAGGAGGGCGGGTTGGTCATCTCTTCCGGGAGCCGCCGCTGGGCGGTGGAGAGGGCCGACTGCACGTCGAGCGCGGCGCCGTCGATGTCACGCTCCAGGTCGAACTGGATCACGATCTGCGTGTTGCCCTGACGGGAGGTCGACGTCATCGTGTCGATGCCGGCGACGGTGGCGAACTGACGCTCCAGGGGGGCGGCCACCGAGGAGGCCATCGTCTCCGGGCTGGCGCCCGGCAGGTCGGCCGTCACCTGGATGGTCGGGAAGTCGACGCGCGGAAGGGCGGCCGAGGGCAGGGTCCGCCAGCCGGCGATACCGGCCAGGATGATGGCCAGCGTGACCAGCGTGGTCATCACGGGGCGGCGGATGCAGGCCTCGGCCAGCTTCATCGACGTGCCTCCAGCCCTTGTTCGCTCTTCTGGATCTGCACGGTCGTGCCGTCGACCAGCCGGATATGTCCGTCAGTGACCACGGTGGTGCCGGCCGGCGGGCCCTCGGCCAGAACCATGTCGTCGCCCGCGGCGCGCGACACGGTGACGGGCACGACCCGTGCCTTGTTCTCCTGGTCGACCACGAACACGAAGGATCCGGTCTGGCTGATCTGCACGGCGTTGCCGGGAACCACCAGCGCGTTCGGCTCGTCGCGCAGCACCAGCCGCGCATCGAGAACGGTACCGGGCCAGAGGCGCTGGTCGTTGTTCTTGATCTGGGCGCGGACCGTCACGAGGCCGGTGCCACGCTCCACCTCGTTCTCGACCATGGTCACCTCGCCCTGTCGCATCTCGCCTGACCCGGGCAGGGGAACCTCGATCCGTGCGTTGTCGGCTGCCGCCAGATCGCCCAGCAGGTTCTGCGGCACGCCCACGGCCACGTAGATAGGGTCGATCTGGTTCAGGGTCGCAATCGTGCTGCCGGTGTCGGAGCCGCGTACGACCGTACCCAGGCTCACGGCCAGCCGGCCGATCCGGCCATCGAAGGGTGCCGTGACGCGATGATGGGCCAGCTCCAGCTGGAGGGAGCGCAGCCGTGCCTCGCCGGCGGCCAAGGCGGCGGTCAGGGCAGCGACGTTGGTGGTGGCGTCGTCCAGCGACTGCTTGGCGGTGGCGCCGCGGGCGGCGAGGTCGGTCGTCCGGGCCAGCAGCCGACGCGCATTGTCGAGCTGCGCCTGGTCGCGTCGAACATTGGCCTCCTGCTCGTCGATCTGCGCCTGGATCGGCTTTTCGTCGAGCTCGACCAGCACATCGCCGGCCTTCACCTGCGCGCCGTCCTCGACCATGATCCGCTCGACCACCCCGTCGACCCGGGCCCGGATCGCCACAGTCTCGACCGCTTCGACGGTACCGACCGACCGGAATTCCACAGGAACGTTACGTATCGTCACCTGAGCGACCGCGACGGGGACGACCGAGGCCGCTCTCGGTGCCCTTGGCCCCTCTTCCTCGCCTGTACCGGTCCCGATGGCGGCTGCAGCCGTCTGTAACCATCCGGGAGCCGTTTCGAGCCAAGGATGCGGGCCGCCGAAACGCAGCCAAGCCAGCGCCGCCAGCACGAGCGCTACTGCAACCAACAGCCATCTGGTCATTGGACGCCCAGATCGGGTTTCAACGGCCGAGGGCGGACGTTCCGGCAGGACGTCCGCCCGATTTTGCGTCATCGACACGTCGGTCATACGTCAGGTCGTCCAGGTCGGTTCACCAGGGGCGTCGGGTTTGTCGGGAGGAGCGCAGTCTATCCTGCCAATCCTTCCGACGCAGCGCCAATTCACGTAACAAATTGTGCACTGCGATAATGCCCGACGTCAGTTCGAGCCGGCATAGACCCGGAACCGGTCCCTCAACCGTTCGGACGAGGCCAAGGATCCTACACTCGTCGTCGCAGCATGGGTGGCACGCGACTGGAAGGTCAGCACCGCATGAAGTGCTCAGACCATCGAGTGGCGGAGGCTACTCCGCCGGGTGCGGCACCTGGCTTGATGGAGCCACCGCCCCCGTGCCCGGCGCCGCTGCCGGTGCGGCCGGCTGGGCGGATTTCGGCTTCCAGCCGGTCTTCTCGCGCAGGTACTGGAACACGACGTAGAGCATCGGGATCAGCAGGATGCCCAGCGTGGAGGCGAACAGCATTCCATAGAACACCGGCGAGCCCACCGCGACCCGGCTGGCCGAGCCAGGTCCCGTCGCTGTGACCAGCGGCACAAGGCCCAGGATGAAGGCGAAGCTCGTCATCATCACCGGCCTGAAGCGCAGCTTGGCTCCCTCGATCGCGCTCTCGATCAGGCCCATGCCCTGGTTGCGCATGTCGAGCGCGAACTCGTTGATCAGGATTGCGTTCTTCGCCGCCAGGCCGATCAGCACGACCAGGCCGATCTGAGCGTAGACATCGAACGCGAGGCCGCTGAAGTACAGGCCGGCGATCGCCCCCAGGATACCCACCGACACCGAGAGCAGCACAGGGACCGGGATGTTCCAGCTCTCGTAGAGCGCGGTGAGGAACAGGTAGGCGAAGACAACTGCCAGCAGCAGCACGATGCTGGTCTTGCCGGCGGCTTCCTTCTCCTGCAGCGCCGTGCCGGTCCACTCGTAGCCATAGCCGGCAGGCAGACCGGCGCCCACACGTTCCATGGCCGCGATCGCATCGCCGGAGCTGGCGCCGGGTGCCGGGCCGCCATTCAGGGTCACGCTGCGAAAGCCGTTGTAGCGGCTGATCGCGGAGGGCCCGAGTTGCAGCCGTACCGACGCGATCGCGCGCATCGGCACCATGTCGCCGGCGGCATTGCGCACGTTGATGCGGAAGATGTCGTCGACCCGTCGGCGATAATCAGCCTCGGCCTGGATCTGCACCTGCCAAGTCCGGCCGAAGACATTGAAGTCGTTGACGTAGTAACCGCCGAGCGTCGCCTGCAGGGTTGAGAAGACGTCGGAAATCTGCACGCCCAGCGTCTGGGCCTTCTCGCGGTCCAGGTCCAGGTAGATTTGCGGTGAATCGGCATTGAAGGAGGTGAAGACGCCGGTCAACTCGGGCTGCTGGTTGGCGTTGACCACCGCCGCCCGGATCACCTGCGCCAGTTGCGCCATCGAGCCGCCCTGCAGATCCTGCAGCTGGAACTCGAACCCGCCTGTCGAGCCAAGGCCGGTGATCGGCGGGACATTCAAGGGCACCACCATGGCATCGGGCACGGCGGCAAGTTCCGGCCTGAGCGCACCCAGGACGGCAAAGACGCTTTCACTGGCATCCGCCCGCTCCTCGAACGGCTTCATCGTGCCGATCAGGAACGCGCTGTTCGACTTGGCCAGGCTGTTCAGGAAGTCGAAGCCCACGATCGCGGTGACCGCGTTGACGCCGGGCTTTTCCCGGACCTTCGCCTCGACCTGCTTGACCACCGCAGCGGTCCGCCCGACCGACGAGCCCTCGGGCAAGGTGACGATGACGAAGAAGGCGCCCTGGTCTTCCGCCGGAAGGAAGCCCTTGGGGGTGACGCCGAACCCGGTCCATATACCGAAGAACACGACACCCAGCGCCACGATCGAGAACGCCGCCGCCCGTACCAGCCGCGCCACGACCGCGCCATAGGCGTCACGGACATGGTCGATGCTCCTCAGCATCCAGGCGAGCGGGCCACGCTGCGGTGGCCGGTGGCCCTGCTTGAGCAGGATCGCGCACAAGGCCGGGGAGAGCGTGAGCGCGTTGACCGCCGAGATCAGCATCGCCACCGACACCGCCACGGCGAACTGCCGGTAGAGCTCGCCGACCAAGCCCGGGATGAACGCGGTCGGCACGAACACCGAGAGCAGCACGAGCGTGATGCCGATCACCGGTGCGGTGATCTCGCTCATCGCCTTGCTGGTGGCGGCCGCGACCGAGAGATGCGGCTCCTCGTGCATCACCCGCTCGACGTTCTCGACCACCACGATCGCATCGTCGACCACGATGCCGATCGCCAGCACCAGCGCCAGCAGCGATACGGTGTTGGCGGAATAGCCGATGGCGAGCAGCACCGCGAAGGTGCCGACCAGGGCCACCGGCACCGCGATGATCGGGATCAGCGTGGTACGCCAGTTGGCCAGGAAGAAGAACACCACCAGGGCCACCAGGACGAAGGCCTCGCCGAGCGTCTTCACGACGTCATGGATCGACGCCTTCACGAACAGGGTCGTGTCGTAGTCGACCGAGTAAGTCATCCCTTCGGGGAAGCGGGAGGAGAGCTGTTCCAGCGTCGCACGGATCGCATCGCCGGTGGCGACCGCGTTGCTGCCGGGCGCCTGGTAGACCGCGATCGAGGCGGCTGGTTGGCCCTGATAGGTGGAGAAACGGTCGGACGACTGTGCGCCCATCTCGACCCGCGCCACGTCCTTGACCCGCACGATCGAGCCGTCGGTGGTCGTGCGCAGGATCAGGTTCTGGAACTGCTCGACCGAACTCAGGCGTCCGAGCGTCGTGATGTTCAGCTGGAGCTGCTGGTCGTCCGTCATCGGCTGGGCGCCGATCCGGCCCACTGCCGCTTGCACGTTCTGCGCCGAGATCGCGTTGGCGACGTCGGTGGGGGTCATGCCGTAGTTGGCGAGTCGCTGCGGGTCCAGCCAGATCCGCATCGCATAGTTCAGGGGGCCGAACAGGGTCGCGTCGCCCACGCCCTCGACCCGCTTGACCGCGTCCAGGACGTTGATCGTCACGTAGTTGGACAGGAACAGCGAGTCGTACTGCCCATCCGGCGAGGAGAAGTTGATGACCTGCAGGAGGGCGGTGGACTTCTTCTTGATGCTGAGGCCGGTACGGGTGACCTCCTCGGGGAGTTGGGCCAGCGCCAGGTTGGCGCGGTTCTGGACGTTGACGGTGTTGATGTCCGGATCCGTCCCGAGTGCGAAGGTCACGTTCAGCGTGTAGCTGCCATCGGCACCCGAGGTCGACTTCATGTAGAGCATGTTGTCGACGCCGGTGACCTGCTGCTCGATCGGCTGGGCCACGGTCTGCTCGACCACGTCCGCGGACGCGCCGGGATAGTTGGCGGTCACCGACACCATCGGCGGGACGATGTCCGGGAACTGCGCCTGCGGGATGGCGAAGATCGAGATGATACCCGCCAGCGTGATCACGATGGAGACGACAAGAGCCAGCCTGGGCCGGGAGATGAAGACGTCCGAGATCATCGTCCGGTGCTCCGGCTCAGGAGGACTTGGCTTCGGTCGCGGTCACCTTCTGGCCGGGCCTTGCCTTCTGCACGCCGTCCACGATCACCCGGTCGCCCTCGTCCAGGCCCTTGGTGACCGCTACCCAGGTACCGGACGTCTGGCCGATCTCGACATGGCGGACCTCGACCGTGTCGTCCTGCTTGACCGTCAGCACATAGGTGCCCTGCTGGTCGAACAGGAGCGCTGACTGCTGGACGACCAGCAACTCGTCGGGCTTGGCCGCTTCCACCGTCACCTTCGCGATCTGACCGTCCACCAGCAGATTGTCGGGGTTGGGGAACTCGGCGCGGACCACGACCGTATCAGTCGCCTGGTCGGCGCTGACATCGACGAAGTCGATCTTGCCGGGGTGGGCGTAGTCGGTGCCGTCGGCCAGGGTCAGGTGCACGACGGCGTTGGAGGCATCGTCGCCGCGCGCCGCCATCTCCTTGCGGATCGCCAGGATCTCGCGGGTGGAGACGGGGAAGGTGGCGTACATCGGGTCGACCGCCACGATGGTGGCGAGCATCCCGCTCTGCGGTGTGACCAGCGCCCCGACATCAAGGGTTGCCTGGCTGATCCGGCCGGTGATGGGGGCGGTGATCGTGGTGTAGCTCAGGTTCAGGTCGGCCTGGGTGACCGCCGCCTCCGCCTGCATCACGGCGCCTTGCGCGTCGCCCTGGGTCGCGACCGCCTGGTCGAGCCTGGCCTGCGCGGTCGCCTGGCTCTTCACGAGCGAGGTCTGCCGGTTGACCTCCAGGTCGGCCTGCTTGGCCGCCGCCTGGGCGCGGGCGAGGTTGCCTTGGGCGGACTGGACCGCCGCCACGTAGTTGGTGCGCTCGATCTCGAACAGGACGTCGCCCTGCTTGACCACGGCACCTTCCTCGAACGCGCGCTTCTGGATGAAGCCCTCGATGCGGGGGACGATCTGGACCTTGTCGGTCGCGACGATCCGGCCGGTATAGCTGCCCTGCGGGGTGATTGGCTGCTTGCCGACCTGCGCTACGATCACGGCCGGCGGCGGCGCTGCCGTTGCGGCCGCCTGATGCGACTCTTCCTCGCCGCAAGCCGACAGCACTAGCATGGCCACCAGCATGCCGGCTTCCAAGAAACGACGCCCATGCAGGTGCGGCATCCGAGCCCCCGACCATCGACCCACCAACACTACTCCGCGTTAGCATGGAGGTTCATACGAAGTCGATGATCGCGCCCATGCCAGCTGTAGTTTCCGACATGCCTGTGTCGCCGCTGGAATGATGCAGGCGGGACGGCTACGGTCCCACGCGCAGGAAACGGATCAGAGACCAATGGAACCAACGATCTTCGGCTATATCCGGCGGCATAGCTGGAAAGAGCAGTTGATCGTGCTGGCGATCACGGCGGCTTCCTTTCCGTTCCTGTACTGGTCACTCAATCTGCCCAAGACGATCGTCAATGACGCGCTGAGCAGGCCCGACGAGCCGCACAATTTCTATGGCTGGGACCTGGACAAGTTCCAGTACCTGTTCGCGTTATGCGGCCTGTTCCTGGCGCTGGTCCTGATCAACGGCATCTTCAAGTACATCGTCAACGTGTATGCCGGACTGGTCGCCGAGCGGATGCTCAGACGGCTGCGCTACGATCTTTATTCGCACATCCTTCGTTTCCCGCTGCCGCACATGAAGCGGGTCAGCACGGGCGAGGTCGTGCAGATGATCAACGCCGAGACGGAAGCTCTGGGCGGCTATATCGGCACGGCCCTGCAGATCCCGGCCTACCAGGGCGGCACGCTGCTGGTCATCCTGGTGTTCATCTTCATCCAGGACCCCGTCCTGGGGCTGGCGGCGATCGCGCTCTACCCGATCCAAGCCTATTTCATCCCGAAATTGCAGCGCCGGGTGAACCGGCTGGGCAAGGAGCGGATCCGGCAGGTGCGGCGGCTGGCCGACCGGATTTCCGAGACGGTGTCGGGCGTGCGCGACCTTCGCGCCAATGACGCTACGCAATACGAACGCGCCCGGATGAGCCAGGAGCTGAGCGTCGTCTATTATATTCGCTACAGGATCTACATCCTGAAGTTCATGATCAAATTCATCAACAATTTCTTCGCGCAGATCGCGCCGTTTTTCTTTTTCTCGGTCGGCGGCTACCTAGTGTTGACAGGGAATGTCTCTTTAGGCGCCATCGTCGCGGTGCTCTCCGCGCATAAGGACCTTTCTAGCCCGTGGCGGGAACTGCTTGATTATTATCAGCTGCTGCAGGATGTGCGAATCAAGTATGATCAGGTCGTGTCGCAGTTCCAGCCGCGCGGGCTGGTCGACGAGCGGCGCCAGCTGGACGAGCCCACAGGTGAACTCAAGTTCGAGGGCGAGATCGAGGCGCGCGGCGTCCTGGTGCGGGACGAGGAGGGCGACACCCGGCTCGACAACCTGTCGTTCAAGATCCCTATGCCTTCGACCGTCGCGATCACGGGGCCGGGCGGTGGCGGCCGCGAGGAACTGGCCATGGCGCTGGCGGGCCTGATCACGCCGGATGCCGGCCGTGTCACGATCGGCGGCCAAGACCTGGCGCAGCTCCCGGATTCGGTGCTCGGGCGCAAGATGGCGTTCGTGGGTTTCCCGCCTTTCGTCGGCTCCGACACAATCGAGGACAATCTCCTGCTCGGCATGCGCCACCGGCCGCTGCACCCCTACCAGCCGTCGAAGGGAGAGGAGGCGCGCTACAAGCGGGAACAGATGGATACCGCACGCGCCGGCAACAGCCCGTTCGACTTCCGTGCCGACTGGGTGGACTGGGCGGCCGCCGGCGTGGAGCGGGAGGAGGATCGGCTGCCGTTCCTGGCGCGCACGCTGGAAGTGGTGCAGCTGGATGCGGACGTCTATGCGCTCGGCCTGCGCGGTACCCTCCAGGCCGACCGCTCGGCCGACCTACGCGAGAAGCTGCTTGAGGTCCGGCGTGCAATGAGCCAGCGGTTGGAGAGCGACGAGTCGCTCGCCCGCCTGGTCGAGCGCTTTGACCCTGCCCGCTACAATAGCAACGCCACCCTGGCGGAGAACCTCCTGTTCGGCGCGCCGGCGGACGACCAGTTCCAGATCGACCGGCTGGCGGAGCACACCTATGTCCGGCAGGTGCTCGACCAGGTCGGGATCAGCAACGAGCTGCGCCAGGCCGGCCTCGGCCTCGCCCGCACGATGGTGGAGCTGTTCGCCGACCTGCCGCCCGACCACGAATTCTACCAGCAGTTCTCGTTCATCCGTGCGGAGGATCTGCCGGACTACCAGGCATTGGTGGCGCGCGCCGATCCCGCCGCTCTCGACCGGCTGGACGAGAACGACCGCCAGCGCCTCCTCGCCCTGCCGTTCAAGTTGATCAACGCGCGGCACCGCCTGGGCCTGATCACGAAGGACCTGGAAGCGAAGATCCTGGAGGCGCGCAAGGTATTCCGGGAGAACCTCCCGCCAGAACTGTCCTCCAGCGTCGCGTTCTTCGAGCCGGACGCCTATAATGACGCGGCTTCCGTCCAGGACAATGTGCTGTTCGGCAAGGTCGCCTATGGCGCCGCCCAGGCGCCGGTCCGCATCGCCGCCCTGATCCGCAGCCTGCTCGAGGAGGCGGGCCTGCGGGAGCGGATCATCGAGGTGGGCCTGTCGTTCCACTGCGGCCCCGGCGGCGGCCGCCTGAGCGTGGCGCAGCGGCAGAAGCTCGCCATCGCACGCGCGATCCTGCGGCGCCCGATGGTGCTGGTGCTGCACGACGCCGCTACCGCAATCGACGCTGCGGATCAGAGTGAGCTGATTGAGCGGATCCTGGAAGCTATGGACGGCAGGACCGTGATATGGTCGCTCGCGAGGGCGGATCTGGCCGGGTTGTTCGGCATGACGCTGGCGCTGGACAAGGGGCGGCTGCTGGACGCGGCCGAGCAGGAACAGAAGGTGGAGCCGCAGGAAGCCGAGGCATGACGACGATCGGAACCGACTGGAGAATGCGTTGAGCCTGCAAGACGATGTCGACGTGCTGCGTGCCATCCCGTTATTCGCCAAGATCGAGCCGGCCAAGCTGAAGCTGCTCGCGTTCACGAGCGAGCACATGGAGTTCGAGGCGGGCGAGACGGTCTTCCGCCAGGGTGATCCCGGTGATGCCGCCTACATCATCCTGGACGGATCGGCCGACATCGTGGTCGACACCCCGCAAGGGGCGGTCACGGTCGCCCACCTCGCCCGCAACGACGTCGTCGGCGAGATCGCGATCCTTTGCGACGTCCCGCGTACCGCCACCGTCGTCGCCAGCAGCGATCTCGCCACGCTCAGGGTCGGCAAGGATGCGTTCTTCAACCTGGTGACCCAGTTCCCGCAGGTCGGCGTCGGGATCATGTCGGAACTGGCCCACCGCCTGCACCAGACGACGGTCAACCTCACCGACCTGTCGGCCAAGCTCAGGCGACTGGAAACGGAGGGCGGTACGGCTTGAGCAAGGCTGCAACGCTGCTCTGGCCGCTCCGGCGCAGCCCGGCGCTGGATTGGTTCGTCCGCATGAACCACGAGCAGCCCTACCTGGACAACCTGTTCGACGAGCTCTGCCACAAGCTGGTCGAGGATGGCCTGCCGATCACGCGTGCCACCTTGAACGTGCGCGGCCTGCATCCGCAGTTCATCGGTGCCTCGGTCATCTGGCGGGACGACGGGCGGCCGTTCGAGATGCGCTTCATTTCCCCGGCCGACGTGGAGGGGCCGAGCTTCCACAACAGCCCGATCAAGGCGCTTTACGAGGGGGCCGAGGGCGTGCGGCAGCGCCTGGACATGCCGGTCAGCGGTCCACAGTACGGGATCTATGCTGATCTCAGGGCGGAGGGGCTGGTCGACTATGTCGCGCGTCCCCTGGTCGGCAGCGATGGGCGGCGGCACTCGATGACCTTCGCGACCGCCAGGGAGGGCGGGTTCTCGACCGAGGACCTGTTCATGATCGACGACCTGATGCCGCTCCTGGCCATGGCGGCCGAGGCTAGGGTCGGCCGTCGCATCACCAAGACCATTCTCGAAACCTATGTCGGCAAGGAAGCCGGCCTGCAGATCCTGGCTGGTAACATTCGCCGTGGGGTGCACGAGGTCATCGAGGCCGCGGTCTGGATTGCCGACCTCGCCCATTTCTCGGAACTCGTGGACCGCTCGCCCCGGGAAGAGGTGCTGGAGGTCCTGGACACGTTCTTCGACGCGATGGGCAAGCCGATCCAGGACCATGGCGGCGAGATCCTGAAGTTCATCGGCGACGCCGTGATGTGCGTGTTCCGGCTGGACAGCCCGGACGCCAGCCAGCGTGCATTGGCGGCGGCACGCGACGCCTACCATGCGATGGAGGCGATCGGGCAGGAGCGGCGCAGCCGGGGGCTGGAGCCGCTCGGCTACGGGCTGGGCCTGCATGTAGGCCAGGTGATCTTCGGGAACATCGGCACGCAGGACCGGCTCGACTTCACGGTGATCGGACCGGCGGTCAACGAGGCGGCGCGGCTGGAGCGGCTGTCGCGCACGCTCAGCCGGCACGTGGTCATCTCGGATGCGTTCGCTGACCAAGTGGGACGGGATGCCCTGATCCCGCTCGGCCAGCACCAGCTGCGCGGCCGCGAGACACCCATCGACCTGTTCGGGCTGCCCGAAGAAGAAGGTAACCCGTGGTCCTACGTCGTGTGATCCGTGGGCTTGGCTACGACCTGGTCAGGCGCGGCAAGACCCGCGACGTGCACGACCAGCTGGTAGCCGCCCTCAAGGCAAACGCGGTGGACGCAGTGATCGATGTCGGCGCCAATGAAGGCCAGTACGGCCGGCGGTTGCGCCGGCATGGCTGGGACGGCCCGATCATCAGCTTCGAGCCGCAGGCCGACGTGCACGGCCGGCTCATGCGCAGGGCGTCGCGGGATGCGGAATGGATCGTGGCGCCGCCCATGGCGCTCGGTGCCATCGAGGGCATGGCGGTGCTGGAGCGGTCGGCGGAGAGCGACATGAGCTCGCTGCTCCCCCAGAACGCCACCATGCGCAAGATCTCGCCCAGTTCGCAGACGACGGGGCAGGTCGAGGTGCCGCTGCAGCGCCTGGATCAGCTGCCCCAGCTGCGGGATGGACGCTTCACGCGGATGCTGCTGAAGATCGACGTGCAGGGCAGCGAGCTGGACGTGCTGGAGGGAGCTCGCGGCCTGCTCGACCGGATCGTCGGGATCCAGTTGGAAACCGCACTCGTACCACTCTATGTCGGTGAGCAGGGTTTCCGCACCACGCTGGACCGGCTCGACGAACTCGGATTCGACCTGCATCTGGTGATACCAGGCTACTACGAGCGCAAGCTCGGCCGGCAGCTTCAGGTCGACCTGGTGGCCTTTCGCGAGCGTTCCCTGGAATGATCACCATATGCATGGCCGGGCGACCGGCCAACGCTTTTGCCCTCATCCGGCGCGCGCCGCCACGAACACGGATACAGAGCCTTGTCGACATTCGCCATTCCACCCATTCATCGCAAAGGGTGGCCATTCATCGCCGGCTTCTTCGTCATTGCCGTCATGCTTGGCGCTTTGTGGATGCCGCTGTTCTGGCTCGGGCTGATCCTGACCCTGTGGTGCGCCTATTTCTTCCGTGATCCGGCAAGGGTCACCCCGGTCGATCCATGGCTGGTGACCAGCCCGGCCGATGGCGTGGTGGTCCATGTCGGCACCCGCAAGCCACCGCCGGAACTGGGCGTGGACCTGGAGCCCAGGCCCTGCATCGGCATCTTCATGAACGTCTTCGACGTGCATGTGAACCGCACGCCGGTGGCGGGACTGGTCACGCGCCGCGCCTATCATGCCGGCAAGTTCCTGAACGCCAGCTTCGACAAAGCGTCGGACGAGAATGAGCGCATGTCCTGGGCGATACGGCCGCACGGCTATGCCGAGGAGGTGTTCCTCGTGCAGATCGCTGGCCTGGTGGCGCGGCGCATCGTCCCGTTCGTCGGCATCGGCGCCAGCGTGGAGCCTGGGCAGCGCGTCGGCCTGATCCGGTTCGGCAGCCGGTGCGACGTCTATCTTCCGCCGGGCATGATCCCCAGATTGCTGGTGGGGCAGCGCTGCATTGCCGGCGAGACGGTGCTGGCCGACGGCGAGGCCACTTATCCGGCGCGGAGCGGGGTGATCAGCTGATGTTCAGGAATCGCAGGATCAGGCGCGAGCGCCGCCCGCTGGGGGCCCGACCGTTCTACGTGTTCGTGCCGAACCTGATCACGATCCTGTCCTTGTGCGCCGGCTTCACCGCCATCCGCTATGCGGCGGACCAGCAGTGGGAGCTGGCCGTCACCCTCATTGCCGCCTCTATCATCCTGGACGGGCTGGACGGCCGTGCCGCCCGGATGCTCAACGTCCAGTCCAAGCTGGGCGCCGAACTGGACAGCCTGGCCGATTCCTTGAGCTTCGGCATCGCGCCCGCGATGATCCTCTACTGGTGGTCGCTCCACGAGGTGAAGGGTCTGGGCCTGGCGGTCGCGCTCCTGCTGGCGGTCTGCTGCGCGCTGCGCCTGGCCCGCTTCAACACGCAGCTCGACGACCCACAGCGCCCGGTCTGGACGATGTTCTTCTTCCAGGGCATTCCGGCGCCGGGCGGCGCCGCCGTAGCGCTGTCGCCGATGATGGCCAGCTTCGTCGTCGATGGCGCCTTCTTCCGGCACTGGTCCGTGGTCGCGGTCGTCACCGTGTTCACGGCGCTGATGATGGTGAGCCGGGTTCCGACCTTCTCGATCAAGAAGTTCCGGATCGAGCCCGGCTGGCAGCTCAGCGCGCTGGTGGCGGGTGCTGCCGTGGCCGCCCTGTTCTTCGCCATGCCCTGGGCGACGATCGCCGGCGCCTGCCTGATCTACGTGGCCACGATCCCGTTCAGCATCTCCGCCGCCCGGCGCTTCCAGCGGCGAGAGGACCTGCCGGTCAAGCCGGAGCCGGGCGAGCCGGCAACGCAGGCCGGCGGCAGGGGCGACCTCTAGGCATCCTGGACAAGAGCCGGCCGCGGCTTCTCGGATCCCCCGGATGCGGGGGATCTGCTCGGCGAGGAAGTCGACCAGCAGAAGTTCCGGCGGGCCGACGCCCTGATCCTCCAGGTCTCCCTCTGGTGGTTCACCATGGCGGCAATCCTCAAGGGCTGGGTCGACCGCTACGGCGAGGGGCCTTCGTCGGAAAGCAAGCGATGCCGGTCGTCTCAACGAGACCGACTTCCCGGGTGCAACTGATCGCCTGCGCGAGCGGATGCGGACGATCGCGACCACCCCGCCTACTTCGTACCGCCGGCAGAATGGCGGAGGCTATCTGATACCCAGCAGTGGACTTCGCCTTGCCTGCGGGATCCGGGCGCGACCGGCTTCGGGATTCACCTGAATGGCACGGGCGCGGTTGCTACCGGTGGATGGGACGGAGCCGTCCGTTCTTCGGGGGCATGATCTGCGGCCGTTCGTCTTTACCACACTGTCTGCTTGCGTCGGCCCCTGATCCTGGCCAACTTCGGCGCCGCCCGGACGGGAGAGCAGACGATGGCCTATCGCACGATTCTGGTTGGTCTCGATGATTCGGACAGGATGCCGGAACGGGCTGCCTTCGCGCTGGCCCTGGCCGAGCGGCACCAGGCGCGGCTCATTGGCATCCTGGTGAACCCTTTGCCGTTCATGCCGACGGCACTCGGCGAGAGCGCGGCCTATGCCGGGCCCGAGATCCTGGAGGCACAGGAGGAGGCTGCCGAGGCCCGCCCGGCGCGTGTCCAGGCGGCGTTCCAGCAGGCGACGGCCACGGGAACGATCGAGCGGCAGTTCGTGGCGGCCGAGGGCGGGGCCGGTGAGACCATCGCCGAATATGCGCGGACCGTGGACCTCACGATCGTCGGCCAGAGCCATGGCGACGGGCTGGAAGTGATCGCAATGGAAACGGCCGAGCAGGTCGTTGTCGGTGCCGGCGGACCGGTCCTGGTGCTGCCGCATGGCATGCAGGTGCAGCAGGATTTCGCACGGTCCTGGCTGCTTGCGTGGGATGGAGGGCGGGAAGCCTCGCGTGCCCTGGGGTTCGCCCTGCCGTTCCTGCAGGAGGCCGACCGGGTCGTGATGGTGGCGGCGGGATCGGAGTACCATGCCTCGGCCGATGCGGCAGCGCTGCGATTGGCCGGGCATGGCGTGAGGGTCGAGCTTGAAAAGCTCGACGAGCCGGAGGGCCATGTCGGCGACCTGCTGCTCGCCATCGCCGACACCAAGCAGTGCGGCGCCATCGCGATGGGCGCCTACGGCCACTCCCGCTTCAGGGAACTGATCACCGGCGGCACGACGCTCAAGATCGTGCGCGACGCGCGGCTTCCCGTGCTGTTCAGCGCCTGACGAACGTACGAACCACCGTGCTGGCGGTCAGCACGGTGAGCAGGGCCGCCCAGGCCGCTGTCGCCTGAGCGACGGACAGCACGTTCGGGACGAGCCAGGCAGGCCGGTCACAGGTGGGGCCGGCCACCTGCAGCATCTTGCGCAGGTCTTCCAGCGAGTTCGCTCGGCCAGCGCCGGTGCAGGTGGCGGACATCTCGAACCAGCCGAACTCCACACCGACGTGGTAGACGGTCAGCCCGGTGGTCCCCAGGAGAATCGCCAGGCATAGCAGCAGGCCGAGCCGGCCCTGGTCGAGCAGGAAGCCGCCCAGGCCCGCGACGGCCAGGGCCCCGAAGGCATAGCGCTCCTTGATGCACAGGGCACAGGGATGCATGCCGAACGCGTACTCGAGAAGGAAGGCGAAGGCCAGGCTCGCCAGGGCCAGCAGTGCCAGCCAGAGACAGACCGTGCGCGGGCCAGGCCAACCGGCCCCATCGCTAGGCACGAAACGGTCGCTGCTCTTCGAAGCTACCACGTCATTTCCTCCGCTTGGTGTCAGATCCACCTGAGCGCCACGAAGCCCAGCACGATCGCGCCCGCGAACGCGGACGTGACCAGGGTCAGGCGGCGCTCGATGAAGTCGCGGATCGGCAGGCCGAACCTACGGAGAAGGGCGGCCAGGAGAAAGAAGCGTGCGCCACGGGTGATGATGGACGCTACGGTGAAGACCGCCAGCGAGAAATGTGCGGCTCCCGAGGCGATGGTCACGAGCTTGTAGGGGATGGGGGTCAGTCCCTTGATGAGGATGATCCACAGGCCCCATTCCTGGTAGGACGCCTGGAAAGCGTTCGCTTTCTCCTGCAGGCCGTACAGGTTGAATACCCAGTTGCCGAGCGTCTCGAACAGGAAGTAGCCGATTGCATAGCCGAGCATGCCTCCGACCACGCTCGCGATCGTGGCGATGGTGGCGATCCGCCAGGCGCGCTCAGGATTGGCCAGCACCATCGGCACGATCATCACGTCCGGCGGGATCGGGAAGAACGAGCTCTCGGCGAAGCTGACGGCTGCCAGGGCACGCTCGGCACCTGGCCTGGTCGCTTCGCGCATCAGTCGATCATAGGTCCGCCGGAGCAAGGTGCGTCCTCCACGCAAGGTCCGGCGCACGCTCTACAGGCAAGGCGGCCGAAGGGCTATCCGGCGGAGCTATTCCGCCGGGACATGTGACACCTTGGGAGCCGGTTCGTCCGGCACGTTCAAGGACATCGCCCGGCGAATCAGCCGGCCGATGAAGGTCCCGATCGTATCCATCACCGAGTAGAAGCTCGGCACGAACACGAGCGAGAGCAGGGTCGAGACGATCAGACCGCCAATCACGCCGATCGCCATGGGTGCCCGGAACTCGCCGCCATCGCCCACCCCATAAGCACTGGGCAGCATGCCCGCGACCATTGCGATGGTGGTCATGATGATCGGGCGCGCCCGCTTGCGGCCGGCCTCGATGATCGCCTGGTGCTTTGCCGTGCCGCGCGCCTGCTCCTCGACCGCAAAGTCGACCAGCATGATCGCGTTCTTCGTCACGATCCCCATGAGCATGAGAATGCCAATGACGACCGGCATGCTGATCGCGTTGCCGGTCACCACCAGCGCGAAGATCACGCCGCCGATCGAGAGCGGCAGGGAGAGAAGGATGGTGATCGGGTGAAAGACGCTGCCGAACAGAAGGATCAGCACGCCAAGCATCATCAGAAGGCCCGCTCCCATGGCGGCCGCGAACCCGCCGAACACCTCGCCCATGATCTCGGCATCACCGGTGGCCTGCTGGCGGACACCCTTCGGAAGCTGCTGCAGATAGGGCAGGTTCTCGACCAGCTCGGTCGCCTGACCGAGCGGCATCCCGCGGGCAAGGTCGGCACCGATCACGACCCGACGCTCCCGATCATAGCGATCGATGGAGGACGGCCCCTGGCCGGGCATGACATCCGCGACCGCCAGCAGCGGTACGGGCACGCCAGCGGTGCCGGTGACGGTCGTCACCTGGAGGAGGTCCAGGTCGGTGCGGGTGGCCGGGTCCAGCTGGACCCGAATCGGAACCTGACGGTCGCCGGCATCGAACTTGGCCATGTTGGCTTCGGTGTCGCCGATGGTGGCGACCCGCACCGCTTCGGCGATCGCATCGGTGGACACGCCGAACCGGGCCGCCTCGTCCAGCCGCGGCACGACCCGGATCTCCGGACGTTCCACGCCGGCATTGGCGGCGACGTTGGTGAAGCCGGGGATGCGGCGCATGGCGGCTTCCAGACCACCCACGCCCTCGCGCAAGGCCGTCGGATCGTCGCTAAGCACGCTGATCGAGAGCTGGCGCTCGCCACGCTCGTTCACGTACCAGGCGCGCAGGTCCGGCAGGTCGGACAGGCGCCGCGCGATCTCCAGCTCGATGTCCTTCTGCGAGCGGTCACGTTCGCTCTTGGGCGTCAGTTGGACGTACATCGCCGCCTTGCGGACCTCGAGCGTGCCGGTGGGCGACGAGCCGCCGATCACCAGAACCTGGCGAACCTCCGGGATCTGCTTGGTGACCTGCACGGCCTCGTCGGTGACGCGCTGGGTCTGGGCGAGGGTGGCACCCGGCGGAAGCTCGAGGCTGACCACGGTCCGGCCGGCATCCTCGTCGGGGATGAAGCCCGTGGGCAGGAGGCCCGTGCTCCAGATCGAGAGCGCGAACAGGCCGATGCTGGCCAGCATGGTGAGCCAGCGGTGCCGGAGGGTCGCGCGAAGGAGGCCGGTATAGGCGCGCATCACGAAGCCGTCCTTGGGCTCCTCGTGCGCGTAGCTCTTCATGAAGTAGGCGGCCATCATCGGCGTGATCAGCCGCGCCACCAGGAGCGAGAACAGCACCGCGACAGCGACGGTCAGGCCGAACTGCTTGAAGTACTGGCCGGCGATGCCGCCCATGAAGCTGACCGGGGCGAACACGGCGACGATCGTGAAGGTGATCGCGATCACGGCCAGCCCGATCTCGTCGGCTGCCTCCATGGCGGCACGGTAGGGCGACTTGCCCATCTTGATGTGCCGCGCGATGTTCTCGATCTCGACGATCGCGTCGTCGACCAGGATGCCCGTCACCAGGGTGATCGCGAGCAGCGATACGAGGTTGAGCGAGAAGCCCATCAGCTCCATCGCGAAGAAGGTCGGGATCACCGAGAGCGGCAGGGTGATGGCGGCGATCAGCGTCGCACGCCAGTCGCGCAGGAAGATGAACACGACGATGACCGCGAGGATCGCACCCTCGATCAGGGTCGACATCGCGCTCTCGTAGTTGCCGATCGTGTAGCGGACCGCGTCGTCGATGAGCTGGTAGGTCACGCGCGGGTCCTGCGCCTGCAACTCGCCCAGCGCCTTTTGCACCGTGTTGCGGACGTCCAGCTCGGAGGCGCCCTTCGACCGGTACACCGACAGCGCCACGACCGGGACATCGGCATCCAGGCGGGCGAAGCTGCGGATCTCCTCGAAGCTGTCCGTGATCGTGCCGAGCTCGTCCAGCCGCGCGAACCGGTCGCCCGGCAGCGCTATGGTCGTGGCGGCCAGATCCTGCATGGTGCGGGCCTGGGCCAGTGTACGGATTGACTGTTCCTGTCCCGCCACCTCGGCGCGGCCACCACCCATGTCGACCGAGGTCGACCTGAGCTGCGCGTTCACGTCCGCTGGCGTCACCCCCAGGGCGTTCAGCCGGTCCGGGTCGAGCGAGACCAGGAACTGCCGGTCGACGCCGCCCAGCCGCTCGACCTTGCCGACGCCCGGCAGCCCCTGCAGGAGCTTGCGGGTGGTGTCGTCGGAGTACCAGGACAGCTGCTCCAGCGTCATGGCCGGCGCCACGGCGGCGTAGGTCAGGATCGCCTGGCCGGCCACATCGATGCTCTGGGTGATCGGCTCGTCGATACCCCGCGGCAGATCCTGGCGGATCTTGGCGACCGCGTCCTTCGTGTCGTTCAGCGCCCGGTCAGGATCGACCTCCAGGCGGAACTCGATGGCGGTGACCGAGCTGCCGTCGGTGATCGTCGAGGTGACGTGCTTCACGCCTGTCAGGTTGGCGACCGCATCCTCGACCCGCTTGGTCACCTGCGACTCGAGTTCCGACGGTGCGGCACCCGACTGGGTGATGGTCACCGAGACCACCGGGACGTCGATGTTCGGGAACCGCGTGATCGAGAGGTTCTGGAACGTGTAGATGCCGAGCAGCGTCAGCACCGCAAACAGAACGATCGACGGCATCGGCTTGCGGATCGACCAGGCGGAAACGTTCATGGTCATGGGACCCGGCTCCGGCTCAGCTTCTCGAGCTCGACTGGAGGACCTCGGCGACCGGCTCGCCGGCACCCTGGATGGGAACCGGGCGGACCCGGTCACCGTCACGCAGGAAGGTGCCGGACACTGCGACGATCTTCTCGCCGGCCTCCAGCCCCTTCACGACGATCACGGAGTCGCTGGTGCGGATGCCGAGTTCGACCACCCTGGTCTCGACCTGGTCGTTCTCTACCACCTGCACTTCCTGGTGGCCGACCGCGAACTGGACCGCCGTCACCGGCACCGCCACGCCGCGCTGGCGGTCAACCTCCACGCGGCCCCGGGCGAAGGTGCCGATGGTCAGGTCCTCGCTGTCGTCCAGCCGGATCTTCACCTTGCCGAGCCGGCTCTGCCGGTCGATCTGCGGCGCGACCAGCCGGATCTCGCCCTTGATTGGAGTCGTCCGTCCGACCGGCACCACCTCGACGGGCTGCCCCACGGCCAGGCGCGCCAGCTGTACCTCGGCCACCTGGGCGTGCAACTCGACGTCATTGTCCTCGACAATGCGGAACAGCGGGTTGCCGGCCATGGCAGCCAGGGCGCCGACGCGTGCGGTCCGCTCGCTGATCCGGCCAGCGGCGGGGGCCCTGATCTCCGTGAAGCCGATCCTGACCATGAGTTCGGCGCGGTCTGCCTCCGCCTCGACCACCTGGGCCTCGGCAACCCTGACATTCTGCTGGGCAGTCGCCAGCCGGGCCCTCGCCGTCTTTGCCGCCGCCTCGCGCTCGTCCAGCGAGGCTGCCGAGGCATTGCCGCGCTTGGCCAGCTGGCGTGTACGCTCGTAGTCGGCCTCGGCCTGCTCCAGGGTCGCGCGGGCTTCCTCGATCTGGCTCTGCACCATGTCGACATTGGTCCGCGCACGCGCCAGCGCTGCCTCGACCGCTGCCTGCTCCGCCTCCAGCAGGTCGCGCGACAGCCTCGCCAGCAGCTGTCCCTTCTCCACCATCTCGCCCTCGTCGGCGAGAATCTCGACGATGCGGGCGCCGTCGATCTCGGGGCCGACCATGACCTCCTCGCGGGCGGCCAGCGATCCGTTCACGACGATGTCGGCTACGAGCTCGCGCTCGGTGGCGGTCACCACGCTGACGGTCGGCGCTACGACCGGGACGGACGAGGTGGATGCATCCTCGGCCGCAGCCGGGCCAGTGCCTAGCAGCTGCGTCGACAAGACAAGCGCTGCGACGAAGGCTGGGAGGCGGGTCACGGGAGTAGCTCCGGTTCAGGGGTCGTCCGCGAAAGATCGAGATGGCCGGCGAGGCCGGCACGAAACACGGTCATGATGCCGGCCAGGGCCTGCTCGCTGTCGAATGCATCGTCCAGCGCGCGCGCCTTGAAGATTCCGTCGCTCATGGCCGTCAGGACGGCGACGAGACCCTCGATGTCGAGATCCGGCACTGTTTTGCCCTGCCGCTTGAGCGTCTGGCAGAGCGCTATCAGGTGGTCACGCACGTCCCGCTCGATGCTCATGCAGAGCGCGCGGATCGCCGGATCGCGAGCGCTTTCTGCCCAGATCTGCAGCGTGATCATCGATTTCTCGCGCGGCTCGTCCACGAAGAAGTGCCTTGCCAGGGCGCCCACCGCTCGCAGCACGTCGTCGGCCATGGCCGCTTGCGAGAAGGCCGCGGCAATCTCTGCCCGGTCACTCTCGATCAGGCCGGCGATCAGCGCCTCCTTGCTCGGGAAATAGACATAGATGCCGCCAGGGCTCACTCCGGCTTCACGGCAGATGTCCTGCATGGAGGTGCGGTGGAATCCGTCACGGGTGAAGCAGCGGCATGCGGCCTCCAGAATATGGATACGCCGTTCGTGCTGCTGATGGTGCGAGAGGCGGGGCATGCCGATTTTAATAAAGAACGAACGTTCGTTTTTCAAGAGATGATGTAAAATGCCTGGACACGGCAGCCGGCGCCGCGAAAGCTGCTGCCCACTACGAGAACGTGTGCGCCCTCCGCCAATATGGCTGCCCGGTGGAGATGGATCGATGGTCGAACGCGTCGGCGTCATCGTCGTTCATGGGATCGGCGAGCAGAAACCCGGTGATCATGTCGAGACGGTGGTCCGGCCGCTCGCCAGCGCCATGCGGAACCTGCGCTGGAACGTGACGATCGAGGACAGGACGGGGGCGGTCCTGCGTCGTGAGGGTGAGCCCCACGTCGTGCTCCACGTCGCTCGCCAGGACGGGGCGATGCTTGAGATCGGCATCCACGAGGTCCATTGGGCTGACATCAACGAGGAGAACTCGATCGGCAAGGGGATCCGCTTCTGGCTCTGGGGCCTCGGTGCCTGGTGCATGCCCCGCTACAAGTGGAGAGTCCGAGACCTGAAACCCGGCGAGCCGCCACATCCCCAGTCGGTTCTGGCCTCTCCCGTCTTCGACGATCACCGGCGCGGCCCGTTGCGCCTGCGCGACCGGCTCCAGTTGTTCGTCGCGAGTTGGACCTTCGCCAGCTTGGCCATCGTCGTCCAGGGCATCGAGTGGATGGCGCAACGGCTGTTCAACACCCGGCCGTGGCCCGCCGTGAAGCTGATCGTCAGCTATCTCTCGGCGGTGAAGATCTACACGCAGCCGCGTCGACATGGACCGAAGTTCCTGGGCAGCCATCTGGAACCCCCGCGCTTCACCATCCGCCGCCGGATGGTCGAGGCAATCGTGGACGTGGCCTTGTGCGACTACGACCGCTGGTACGTCCTGGCCCACAGCCAGGGTACGGTCGTCGCTCATTATGGGCTGATGGCGACAGGTGCCGCGATCGCCAACTTCCTGAGCGATAGCCGCTTTGCGCGGCTGAGGGCCGCTCCTTCCAAGATGAGGTACCTGAGGAACGACGCGCCCGGAGCAATGCCGGGCACGTTGAGGGTATCGCGGCCGGCGGCTCCCGTTGGACGGCGCGACCGGCGATCGGTCGACCGAAATATCCTGTTCCAGAAGTTTCGCGGCCTGCTCACCTATGGCAGTCCGCTCGACAAGTACGCGGCCATTTGGCCCGGCACTGTGTCCATCCATACCGAGCCCGGGTTCCATCCCGAGGCGTGCTGGTTCAACGTGTATGATACGGTCGATCCAGTGTCCGGCCCACTTGATGCCTACACCAGGCGGGGACCGGAGCCAGCCTCCATGGCCGAGTACGCTTTCAAGCCGATCAACAGGTCCATGAACACGCACTGGGCCCTCCTGCTTGGCCATTTACGCTACCTGAAGAGCGGTCAGGTGCCGACCGAGCTGGCGACAGCCGTGGCTTGGTGGCTGACGGATGGTGCTACCGCGTCAATGGAAGCGGTGGGCGCCAGTCGGCCCAGTCTTTGGCGGCGCGCCTGGAAGGTCGTCTCGGTGATCCTCCTCCTGGCGCTCCAGGCAACGCTCCTCGTGCTCGTGATCGAACTGGTGATCTGGCTCGTGCCGGACAGCGTCTGGGCATGGCTGCCAGAGGCGCCCGTGCCTGAGGTCGTCCGGCACTGGGGACAGGTGGCGCCCGAGGCCACGCAACTTCTGGGCTGGACGATTCTGGTCATTATCGGCGGCATCGTCGGCGCGCTGTTCACCGAGCAGGATCCGGAGGACGAGTGGGTCGGCCACAAGCAGGATCGTTACCTCGACCCGCCGATTCTCCTCCGCGTGATTAAGGACAGGGTGATCGACCAGATCCGGAACTGGCGTGGCATGAAGGTCATGCCGACCAACCCGCAGCTGAGCTGGCTTCGTCGCCTTGCTCACTTCCTCAGGCGCTGAAAGACAGCAAACGAACGCCTGATGCGCTCCTCGTCCAAGCTGATGCCGATGAAGACGAGCCGCGTGGCCGCATGGCCGTCCGGCCAGACCGGCAGGTGCGTTGGAGGAAAGACGACGTGCTGGACGCCCTGCACGACCACGGGCAGGGAAGAGTCCCGGACCTGGACCAAGCCCTTGACCCGCAGGATGCGCTCGCCATGGCGGTGCAGGAGCAGGCTGAGCCAGACTCCGAAGGCGGCCCACTCGACCGGCTGGTCCGTCGCCAGCACCAAGCTGCCGATCTGGCCATGGCATGACGGGCCGGGCGCGTAGGCCAGCCAGCGACGGACTTCGCGGACCGGCTCGGCATCGTCGAACAGGGAGAAGGGATCCGGCAGGTCCCCTTGGACCGATTGCAGCACCGGTGCAGTTGGGTTGATCTCGTGCAGGGCTGCATCCAGCGCCTGCAGGGCCGGTGGCTGGGCCAGGTCGGTCTTGGTGACGACCAGCCGGTCAGCTACTGCCACCTGCCGCCGGCTCTCGTCGTGCCGGGCCAGCGTATCGGCGCCCGCGATGCCGTCCACCGTCGTGACGACGCGCCCGATGCGCAGGTGCCAGCGCAGCATCGGGTCGACGCTCATGATCGCGAGGATCGGGGTCGGATCGGCCAGCCCGGTGGTCTCGATCACGATCCGACGGAACGGCGGGAGCAGGCCTGCCTCCCGCTTGGCCCAGAGATCCTTGAGGGAGATCGCCAGATCGTCACGGATTGTGCAGCAGATGCAGCCCGAAGAAAGCAGCACCGTGTCCGGGTCGACCGACTGGACCAGCAGGTGGTCCAGCCCGACCGTGCCGAACTCGTTGATGAGCACGGCCGTGTCGGCCAGGGCCGGGCTCGCCAGCAGACGGGCCAACAGCGTGGTCTTGCCGCTGCCAAGAAAGCCGGTGAGCAGGTCGACCGGGACCTTCTCGCCCGTGCCGCTCACAAGACCCGGTCCAGCTTCTCCAGCAGGTCCGGATCGAGTGGGTCGATCGGGCCGAGCACCCGGTCGACGGCATGCCAGAGATCGGCCAGCGTGTCCGCCAACTCGACTCGACCAGTCGGCGTGGTCAGGCGCAGCTTCGCCCCTTGCCAGTCCGCGACCTTGGCCCGCTTGGGAGCCAGGACCGCGGAGGCGAGGGCAGCGCGGCGCTCGCGGGCATGGCGATAGGTCACCGTCTCGCCAACATGGCGCGCATCCGACCAGTGGTCGGCGCCAAGCACGCCGCACAGCCCGCACATGAGGATCAGCCCTTCTGCGTGCTGGGCTTCGGCCTCCGCTTCGCGAAGTCGTCGGCGATGGCCTCGAACGTGGTCCACTTCACGCCTGGGTGCTTGGAGATGTGCTGGAAGATCCGCTCCAGCATCAAGAGGACCTGCGGCTTGCCCGAGACGTCCGGGTGGATGGTGAGCGTGAAGACGGCATAGTCCATCTCGCGATAGACCCAGTCGAACTGGTCGCGCCAGATCTCCTCCAACTGCCGCGGATTGACGAAGCCGTGGCTGTTCGGGGACGCCTTGATGAACATCATCGGCGGCAGGTCGTCGAGATACCAGGAGGCCGGGATCTCGATCAGGTCGGTGACGGTGCCGCGTTGCAGCGGCTTCATCCAGGTCTCGGGCTTCTGCGAGTAATCGATCTTCGTCCAGCTGTCGCCGACACGGGCGTAGTAGGGCGTAAAGTCGTCATGCATCAGGCTATGGTCGTACTTAATGCCCTTCTTGAGCAGGAGCTCGTTAGTCCTCGGCCCGAACTCCCACCAGGGCGCCACGTAGCCAACGGGTTTCCTGCCGGCGACTTTCTCGATGACGTCGATGCACTTGTCGAAGACTTCTTCTTCCTGCGAGGGCGTGAGCGCGATCGGGTTCTCGTGGCTGTAGCCGTGCATGCCGATCTCATGGCCGGCACGCGCCACCGCCTCGATCTGCTGCGGGAAGGTTTCGATCGAGTGACCGGGCACGAACCAAGTCGTGTCGATGCCAAAGCGCCGGAACAGTTCCAGCAGGCGGGGCACGCCGACCTCGCCGGAGAACATGCCGCGGCTGATGTCGCAGGGACTGTCTTCGCCGCCATAGGAGCCGAGCCAACCCGCTACCGCATCCACGTCCACGCCGAACGCGCAGAAGATTTCCTTGGCCATGCCCGGTTTCCTCGTGCCGATGAACTCACGGAGGACATGCGGGCGTGACGCCCCTCAGTTCAAGAGGCGTAGCGCCTGCACGTCGGTCAGGAAGCCCTGCCACTTGCCGACTTGGCACGCTCGGTCTGGACGTACTGGCGCAACACGTCGAGCATGCGGGTCTGATAGCCGGGACCACCCGACTTGAACCATTCCAGAACATCCAGGTCCACGCGAAGGGAGATTGCCTGCTTCGGCGGATGACCGCGCTGGATCAGTCGCATAGGCTTGCTCATTCACCCAATCCGTCACGCGGCACGGGCCACGTCCATGGAGACGTCATCTTCTCCATTTAGATGGAACCACAGCGTCGGCCATGGCGAAGACGAAATCAAGAACGTGCTTCATCAAGCGTCGGTTGGCCGTGGACACCTCCTGCGGGCAATAGAGATCCCCTGCAAATGGTCAGCAACCCATGGTGGAAGATAATCTTGTATATACCTGAAACAAGAGCCGCCCAAGTTGCCTTGGGCGGCTCATGATCAACTGAGAATATTTTCGGTCAAACTTCCCGACTTGTCATCACTTGAGCGATGCTTCGAATATCTGGTGCGTCCAGGCGCCGGTCGGCGCTTTGCTGATGACCGGATCGGATCCGCCGGACATCAGCACTTTCACCGTCCGCTCGTAGTCGGCGGGATCCAGGTAGCCGACACCTTTCTCGCCTCCCGAACCGATCAGCTTGGCGACCTCGCCCATCATCCGCTTCTGGTGCTCCTCGGTCTGCGCCCCGGTCGCATCGTTCTCGAGCACGATCTCAGCTGCCTCGTCCGGATTCTGCTCGGCATAGGTCCAGCCCTTCATCGACGCCTTCACGAACCGTGCCAGCTTCTCGGCCATGGCCGGATCCTGGACGTTCTGCTCGGTCGTGTAGAGTCCGTCCTCCAGCGTAGCGACGCCCTGGTCCTCGTACTTGAAGACAGTCAGCTCCTCCGGCTTCATGCCGGCTTCGATCAACTGCCAGTACTCGTTGTAGGTCATCGTGGAGATGCAGTCGGCCTGCTTTTGCAGGAGCGGATCGACGTTGAAGCCCTGCTTGAGCACCGTCACGCCGTCGGGGCCGCCAGTGGTCGGGATGCCGAGGGTCGCCATCCAGGACAGGAACGGGTACTCGTTCCCGTAGAACCAGACGCCGAGCGTCCTGCCCTTGAAGTCGGTTTTCGGGTCGACGATTCCGCTCTCCTTGCGGCAGGTCAGCATCATGCCGGACTGCTTGAATACCTGGGCGATGTTGACGAGCGGCACGCCCTTCTCGCGCGAGGCCAGCGCTGCGGGCATCCATTCGACGATCACGTCGGCACCGCCTCCGGCGATCACCTGCGGCGGGGCGATGTCGGGACCGCCCGGCTTGATGTCAACGTCAAGGTCGACTTCCTCATAGAAGCCCTTGTCCTTGGCGACATAGTAGCCGGCGAACTGCGCCTGGGTGACCCATTTCAGCTGGAGGGTGAGCTTGTCCGCGGCTTCGGCAGCCGAGACCCCGGTGAGGCCGGTTGCGGCCAAGAATGCCAGTGCCAGTTTCCTCATCGACCAACTCTCCTGCGGCGTCCGACCTCATGTGCGCCCGGACGGTGGCGCTCGTCAGCGACGACGATAGGAGGGATGCCAGAAGGTGACCATCCGCTCGATTCCGGCGAGCAGCGCATAGGACAGGGACCCGGCCAGTGCTGCCACGGCGATGGTCGCCCAGACCACGTCCAGGTTCATCCGGCCGACCTCGGTGGAAATGCGAAAGCCCATGCCGACGATGGGCGTACCGAAGAACTCCGCGACCAGGGCGCCGATCAGGGCCAGGGTCGCGTTGATCTTGAGCGCATTGAAGATGAACGGCATCGCAGCCGGCAGCCGCAGCGACACGAGCGTCTGCACGTAGCTCGCGGCGTAGGAGTGCATCAGGTCGCGCTCGATGGCGCTGGTCTGGGACAGGCCGGCGGTCGTGTTCACGAGCATCGGGAAGAAGGTCATGATCACGACCACGGCCGCCTTCGACTGCCAGTCGAACCCAAACCACATGACCATGATCGGAGCCACGCCGATGATCGGCAGGGCGGAGACGAGGTTGCCGACCGGAAGGAGGCCGCGCTGAAGGAAGGGCGAGCGGTCGATGAGCAGGGCTGTCACGAAGCCGGCGCCGCAGCCCATCAGCCAGCCAGGCACCACCGCGCGCACGAAAGTCTGCACGAAGTCGGCGCGCAGCATGTCCAGGTGCGATCGGATGGCTTGGCCGATTGCCGAGGGAGGCGGCAGCAGCACATGCGGGACCTGGAAGCCCACGACGACGACTTCCCAAAGGAACAGGATCCAGGCGCCGAACAGGACCGGGACGAGGCGAGCTCCGATCGCGTCGGCCGCCAGCTGGTCCATGGCGAACCATGCCACGACCAGAAGGGAGAGGATGACGAGCCAGAAGCCGCCGCCGACCGGGCCGGCATGCACCTGGCCCAGCGTCCACCAGCAACCGGCCAGCAGCAGCAAGCTCAGAAGGAGCCCGGTGAAAAGATGGCGCGTCATGGACGGGCTCCCATGGCCCGCAGCGTGAACCGTTCCGCGGCACTTACGACCGCGATCAGCAGGCCTGCCATCACCGACCCCATCACCAGTGCCGCCCAGATCTGCACGGTCTGACCGTAGTAGGAGCCGCTGAGCAGGCGCGCGCCGATGCCGGCCTGGGCCCCGGTCGGCATCTCGCCGACGATGGCGCCGACGAGACTGATCGCGATCGCCACCTTGAGCGAGGCGAACAGGAACGGCACGGCAGCCGGCCAGCGCAGCTTCCAGAACACCTGGGCCGGGGTGGCATTCCAGGTGTGCATCAGTTCCAGGGACAGGACGTCCGGGGAGCGCAGTCCCTTCACCATGCCGATCGTGATCGGAAAGAAGCACAGGTACATCGAGATCAGCGACTTCGGCACGAGGCCAGTCAGGCCGACCGAGCCCAGCACCACCACGACCATGGGCGCGATCGCCAGGATGGGGATGGTCTGGCTGGCGATCACCCAGGGCAGCAACGCCCTGTCCAGGATCCGCATGTGGACGATCCCGACCGCCAGCAGGATCCCCAGCAGGGTACCGAGGGCAAAGCCCAGCAGGGTCGCCGAGAGCGTGATCCAGGCATGGTAGACCAGCGAGCGCTTGGACGTGATCGCTGTCTGGAACACCGTCTTGTTGAATTCCTCCGCCACCTGGTGCGGCGCCGGCAGGACCGGGCGCTCCATCGACCAACTGTCCTGGACGAGTTGCTGCCAGGTCCAGGGCTGGTCGTCGTAGCGGTCGATCACCTGGGGCGCGTTCAGCCAGACTGCACCCAGATACCAGATCGCCAGGATGGCCAGCGTGACCGTCAGCACCGGGAGAAATCGGCCAGTATGAAGTTGACGCGCGCCGACCGGGGCGCGCACCGCTGCGGCGGCCATATCCCGTGCTTTCTTCACCGCGCCGAGGCTTTCCCGGGCGCACCCTCTGGGTTGGATTGGTTAGAAAGAGCCGTGGCCGCTGGCAAGCGCCCGGTAGCATTGTGACGATCCGCGCATCGGTCGGCGACGAGTCGTGATCCGACGGCCCTTGCGCGCCGGACGTTCACCGTTCAACAGCGTGCAACGTGCGTGACGAGTGCAGGCCCAACCAGAGGGCGAACATCGTGGGGATGGTATGGAGCAGGCGGTCCGCCTGGATCAACTGACCAGGCATTTCGGGCGCTTTACGGCCGTGGACCGGATCAGTTTCGGCGTGCGGCGCGGCGAGGTCGTAGGCTTCCTGGGCCCGAACGGGGCCGGCAAGTCGACGACCATGCGAATGCTGGCCGGCTATCTTACGCCGTCCGGCGGCCGCGCTCAGATCATGGGGCATGACGTCGAGGCCGAGCCGCTCGAGGCGCGCGGCGCGCTGGGCTACCTTCCGGAGGGGGCGCCGCTCTACGGGGACATGACGCCCCTGGGGCTGTTCAATTTCGTGGCCTCGATGCGAGGAATGACGGGTGCAACGCGCAGGCACAACATTGCGACCGTGATCGACCGCACCGATCTGTCGGAAGTCGCCTACAAGCCGATCGAGACGCTCTCCAAGGGCTTCAAGCGCCGGGTCGGGCTGGCCGCGGCGATCCTCCACGACCCGCCCGTGCTGATCCTGGATGAGCCGACCGACGGCCTGGACCCCAACCAGAAGCACGAGGTACGCGGGCTGATCGCAGCCATGGCGCCGGACAAGGCGATCATCGTCTCGACCCACATCCTGGAAGAGGTGAGTGCTGTCTGCACCCGCGCCATTGTGATCGCCCGCGGAAAGGTCGTGGCGGATGCGACGCCTGCCCAATTGCAGGCCTATTCCGAGTGGCAGGATGCGGTATCCCTGCGCCTGCCCGCCGAACAGGTCGCACAGGCGAGAACCGCGCTGGCGGAGGTCGACAGCGTGTACGACGTGCGGCCGATGAACCGCGCCATCGACGGCTACGACCTCCTGGTCGTCCCGGTCCAGGGCGAGCACATCGCGAAGGCGGTCGCCGATCAGCTGGCTCAGGCCGGCATCGAGATCGAGGATTTCCGCGTCGAGACGGGTCGTCTCGACGACGTCTTCCGCAAACTCACCACGATGCAGCCTGCGCACTGACGGAGCCTCCAGCGCCATGCGTCTACGCCAGACCGCGACCGTGTTCACCCGGGAACTCGCGAGCTATTTCGCCACCCCGGTCGCCTATGTCCTGATCATCATCTTCCTGGCCGCCACCGGCGCCTTCACCTTCTATGTCGGTGGCTTCTTCCAGCGCGGTCAGGCCGACCTTGCCTCGTTCTTCATGTTCCACCCTTGGCTCTATCTCTTCCTGGTGCCGGCCGTGGCGATGCGCCTGTGGGCGGAGGAACGCCGGACCGGCACGATCGAGCTGCTCAGCACGCTCCCGGTAGGGTCCTTCCCGCTGGTGCTGGGCAAGTTCCTGGCAGCCTGGGCATTCTGCGGCATCGCCCTGCTCCTGACCTTCCCGATCTGGATTACGGTCAACTGGCTGGGCGACCCGGACAACGGCGTCATTGTCATGGGCTATGTCGGCAGCTGGCTGATCGCCGGCTGCTTCCTGGCACTCGGCTCCTGCATGTCGGCGATCACGAAGAACCAGGTGGTGGCCTTCGTGCTGGGGGCAGCGCTGTGCTTCCTGTTCCTGATGAGCGGGGTAGAGATGGTGTTGGCGGCATTCCGGGCCTGGGCACCGGACTTCCTGGTCGACCTGGTCGCGTCGTTCAGCCTGATCACGCACTTCGCGGCGCTGAGCAAAGGGACGCTGCCGCTCACCACGGCCGTGTTCATCCTCACCCTGATCGGCACGGCGCTGTTCGTGAACAAGCTGATCGTCGACCTGAAGAAGGCGGGCTGATCGATGCGAGCCCATCGCCGTACCCTCTCGATCATCGGTATTCCGCTGGCGTTGATCGCCTTCCTGTCGTTCAACGTGTTCTCCGGCATCGCCCTGCGCGGCCCGCGCCTGGACCTGACCGAGAACCGGCAGTTCACCCTCTCCGAGGGGACGCGCCACATGCTGGCGAACATCCAGGAGCCGGTGCAGCTGCGCTTCTACCTGTCGTCGTCACTGCGCGAGTCCAATCCGTACCTTTGGGCCTATGCGCAGCAGGCGCGTGACATCCTGGAAGGGTTCGCCGAGGCCGCGTCCGGCAAGATCGAGCTGCAGGTCATTGATCCGCAGCCCTTCTCGCAGGAAGAGGATCGCGCCACGGGCTTCGGCCTCCAGCCGGTCACCGCGCCCGACCAGAGCGTGGCCTTCCTGGGCGTTGCAGGTTCCAACACCACCGACGACGTGAGCGCCATCCCGCTGCTGAGCCCTGAGCGCGAGCGGTTTCTCGAGTACGACCTCACCCGGCTGGTGTTCGACCTTTCCCGGCCGGACAAGCCGGTACTGGGCATCATCACCGGCCTGCCGCTCGAAGGCAACGAGCAGAACGGCCAGCAGCCCTGGCAGATCCTGACCCAGCTCAGGCAGTTCTACGACGTGCGGATGCTGACCGGCGAAGAGTACGTCATCGATCCGGCGATCCAGGTACTGATGCTGGTGCAGCCGGACGATCTGCCCGAGCAGAACCTGTACGCGATCGACCAGTTCGTGATGCGCGGCGGCCGGGTCCTGGCCTTCGCCGATCCTTTCTCCGAGGCGGCCCAGGCCCAGGTCCAGGCTGCGGGAGATTTTGCTGCCAAGATCGACGGGCTGCTCAAGTCCTGGGGAGCGGAGCTCGTGGCCGATCGGATCGCAGCCGATCCCGATGCTGCACGCCAAGTCTCGGTTCCGCAGCCGGATGGCCGGCAGCAGGTGCTGCCCTATCTCCCCTGGCTATCGCTGGACACGGACAACGTGGATCCAGGCGACCCGGCGGTTGCCAACCTCGAGGTCATCAACATGATGTCGCCGGGCATTCTGAGGCCGGTGCAGGATGCGAGAACCACGTTCTCGCCCCTGCTCCGCACTGGACCTGAAGGCGGCGCGATCGATGCGGCACCCATCCGGATCTATCCTGACCCGATCGCCATCCTGCGCAACTTCCGGCCGGGCAACGAGCGGCTGACCCTGGCGGTCCGGCTCTCGGGGCCTGCGAAGAGTGCCTTTCCTGCAGCACCCGCCAGCCAGGACCCAGCCGCACCGGACCCGGCAAGTCATCTCGCCGAAGCCAGCCAGCCGCTGAATGTCCTGGTGGTGGCCGACGCCGACCTTCTCGAAGATCAGGCCTGGCTGGCCAGCCCGTCGATGGACGAGAACAGCATGCTCCCGGTCGCCTCCAACGCCGACTTGGTCCTGAACCTTCTCGACACGCTGGCCGGCTCGGATGCCCTCCTCTCGCTGCGCGGACGCGATATCGCGCTGCGTCCGTTCACGCGCATCGTGGAGATCCAGCGGGCCGCCGAATCGATCTATCGGGTGAAGGAGCAGGAGCTCACCACGAATCTCCAGGAGGTCCAGGCCAAGCTGCAGGACCTGGGAGGGATCGGCCAGGACCAGGAAGGCATGGTGCTGTCGGAGGAGCAGCGCATGGAGGTTCAGGGCTTCCGTGGGCGGATGCTCGAGCTGCGCGAGCAGCTCCGGGCGGTCCAGCGGGCGCTCCGGCAGGACATCGAGCGGCTCGAGAGCCGGCTGACCCTGGTCAATATCCTGGCAGTGCCGGCCACCATCGCCCTGGTAGCGATCGTCCTGGCCCTGATCCGGCGGGCACGGACGCGGCGCCGGTTCGATCCGGTCAACGGCTGAGGAGGGCGGACATGCAGCCACGCAACTTCACCATCCTGGTGGCCATCACCGGCGTCTCGGTAGTCCTGGCGGCCGGTGCGCTCCTGATCCAGGACCGCCCCCTGACATCGACGGCGCTCAACCAGCTGCTCGCACCGGACTTGGCGGCCAGGATCAACGATGTCGGCCGCATCCAGGTGATCGGATCCGAGGGTGCGGTGACGGTGGAACGGCGGGAGGCCGGCAACTGGGTGGTCGTGGAAAAGGGCGGCTTTGCCGCCGACGAGAAGGCGGTGCTGACGCTGCTGCGCAAGCTAGGTGAGCTGCGTGTGGTCGAGGCGAAGACGGCGCTGCCGGAACGGCTTCCCCGGCTGGAGTTGGAGGATCCAAAGGTCCCCGAAGCCAAGTCCCATGGCCTGGTGCTCCAGGACCAGGCTGGCACGCCGATCGCGAGCCTGGTGGTGGGCAAGCGGGCGTTCGGCATGTTCGGGCCGGGCCAGACCGGAACCTATGTGCGCTTCGCCGATGCGTCGCAGGCTTACCTGACCGACAGCGAGATCACTCTTCCGGCCGGTGCCACCGAATGGATCTCGAGCGAGGTGATCGACCTCCCGGAGGACCGGGTAAAGCTCGTGTCGCTGGAACCGGAGAATGGCGTGCTGGTCACCGCCAGCCGCGCGTCGGCCGATGCCCCTGCCTTCGACTTGGCGGGCATCCCGACTGGGCAGGCCGCCGACCAGGCGAAGCTCGGTGAGCTCGCGCGGCTGTTCTCGCAGCTCAGCCTGCTCGACGTGCGCCCTGCTGCCGAGGTCGCCTTCTACGAAGCGCCACAGCGCGTGCGGGTGGAGACTTTCGACGGCCTGACCGTCGTGTTCACTTGGCTGAGCCTGCCGGAGGCCAGCTGGCTCAAGGTCGACACCGTCACGGCCGCAGACACGGCGGCACCAGAGGTCAAGGAAGAGGCCGCCAGGATCGCGGCACGGACGGAAGGCTGGGCCTTCCATGTCGGCGGCTACATCACCGAGCAGCTTAGTCAGAAGCTCGACGACCTGTTGGTGAAGCCCGAGGAGAGCTGAGCAGCACGGGGCAGCGTGGCTGATGCCACGCCCGCCAGCGAGGCCCGAGTAGACGCCAGGGCGGGCGCGCAGCAGGCCAGCACGGTGGCCTGCTTCTCCGTATCGTTCAGGCTGTCCCGATCGTCGATGCCGAACAGGGCGCTAATGATGCTCTGTGGACGAGGCAATGCCCGTGGCCATCACGCCGTCACCTCAGGCGGAGAACCTCACGTCTCTGGAGGACGATCAACGCAGTCGAACCTACGACGCTCAATAGTCTCGTGAGGCCATATCTTTCCGCCATTTGAAACATTCTTGGGATCACATGAAGAAAGAAAAAATGCCTTTCAAAATGACGGTTCCTGCGTATCAGAAGCACTGACGAAATCCTATTTTCGCTGACGGGAACCAATAAAGCTACAAGAAGTTCATTCGCGGAGGTCGCCTGCCGGTTGCCACGATCTATGAATGATGCTGAGATCCTGAATGACGATCATAACGATGCGCTCGCTCCTTTTGTCTGGTACCGCCGGTCTCTCGGCTTTGCTTTTGGCAGCTTGTGCGACGCAGCCACCCAGCGGAACGTCCGCCGTGGCATCGAACCGTGCGTCCGAGGCGTCGGCGACGTCTGCCGAGCGGGCTGACCCGGACATGCGGATGGTGCTGCAGGCGCTGCAGACGATGGGCGGCAAGCCGATCGAGACCCTGTCGGCGCAAGAAGCGCGCGAGCAGCCGACGCCGGCCGATGCAGCCATGCAGGTCATGCGGCAGCGGGGAATTACCCAGCCACCCCTGGACATCGCGAATGTCGAGGACCGGACGATCAGCGGCGATGCCGGACCGATCCCGATCCGCATCTACACGCCTGATGGCAATGGACCGTTCCCCGTCGTGGTCTACTACCATGGTGGTGGCTGGGTCATTGCCGACCTGGATACGTATGACGCGTCGGCACGGGCACTCGCGCATCACGCCAACGCCATCGTGGTCTCGGCCCACTACCGCCAGGGCCCCGAGCACAAGTTCCCGGCGGCACACGAGGACGCATTCAAGGCCTACCAATGGGCGGTCGCCAACGCCCAGGCACTGGGCGGCGACCCATCAAGGATAGCAGTGGTTGGCGAGAGCGCCGGTGGCAATCTCGCCATGAACGTTGCCATGCAAGCCCGCAATACCGGCACGACCCAGCCCGTTCACGAGGTGCTGGTCTACCCAGTGGCAGGCACCGACGTGAACACGGCCTCCTACCAGGAGAACGCGAACGCCAAGCCGCTCAACAAGCCGATGATGGAGTGGTTCTTCCGCCAGTACCTGAACGGGCCCGGCGACTTTGCCGATCCGCGGATCAACCTGATCGCAGCGGACCTCAAGGGCCTGCCACCCACCACGATCATCGGCGCGGAGATCGATCCGCTACGCTCGGAAGGCGTGACGCTGGCCCAGCGGCTGGAGGCAGCCGGCGTGCCGGTAACCTACCAGCTCTATGACGGCGTCACCCACGAGTTCTTCGGCATGGGCGCAGTCGTCGACGATGCGCTCGACGCGGAGGAACTGGCGGGCATGCAACTCCAGCGCGCGTTCGGCACCGTCGACGCCCGGACGGACTGACCGGGCGTCGACCATCGATCAGAGGATAAAGCGGGACAGGTCGTGGTTGCCGAGGAGCGACCCGACCTTCTCGTCCACGAGCGCCGCGTTCACCTTGACGGTCTGTCCGCCCATGTCGGACGCACCGAAGCTCACGTCCTCCAGGAGCTTCTCCATCACCGTCTGCAGGCGACGCGCCCCGATGTTCTCGACCCTGCGGTTGATATCGTCGGCGAGCCTGGAGATCGCGTCCATGGCGTCCTCGGTGAACTCGACCGTCACGTTCTCCGTGGCCAGCAGGGCCACGTACTGACGGATCAGGCTCGCTTCCGGCTCCACCAGGATGCGACGCAGGTCGGTCTGGCTGAGCGGCTCCAGTTCGACACGGATCGGCAGGCGTCCCTGCAACTCGGGCAGCAGGTCGGACGGCTTGCTCAGGTGGAATGCGCCTGAGGTGATGAACAGGATATGCTCGGTGCGGATCATGCCGTGCTTGGTGGCAACCGACGTCCCTTCCACGATCGGCAGGAGGTCGCGCTGCACACCCTCGCGGCTGACGTCACCGGCCTTGCCTTCGCGCGAAGTGATCTTGTCGATCTCGTCGATGAAGACGATGCCGTTTTCCTCGGCTGACTTCACTCCGGCCCGCGTCACGACCTCGGGATCGAGCAGCTTGTCGCTCTCTTCCGCCATGAGCACGTCGTAAGACTGTCCCACGGTCAGCTTACGCCGACGCGTGCGGCCGCCCAACGCCTTGCCCAGCATGTCCCCGAGATTGATCATCCCCATCTGCGTGCCCTGCATGCCTGGGATATCGAACATGGGCATGCCTGCACCCGGCTGCTCGGCGACGTCGATCTCGATCTCGCGTTCGGCAAACTGCCCGTCGCGCAGGCGGCGACGGAACGTCTCGCGGGTCTCCTTGGAGGCTTGCGCACCTACCAAGGCGTCGAGGACTCGCTCTTCCGCGGCCGCCTCCGCCTTGGCTGCCACTTCGCGGCGCATGCGCTCGCGCGTTTCCTTGATCGAGATCTCGACCAGGTCGCGGATGATGCTCTCCACGTCCCGGCCGACATAGCCGACCTCGGTGAACTTGGTGGCCTCGACCTTCAGGAAAGGCGCCTGGGCCAGCCTCGCGAGCCGCCTCGCGATCTCCGTCTTGCCGCACCCGGTCGGGCCGATCATCAGGATGTTCTTCGGCAGGACCTCCTCGCGCAGGCCCTCGTCGATCTGCTGGCGGCGCCAGCGGTTGCGCAGCGCGATCGCCACCGCCCGCTTGGCGGCATGCTGGCCGACAATGAACCGGTCCAGCTCGGAGACGATCTCGCGTGGGGTGAGGGCGGTCATGACAGGGACAGCTTTTCGACGGTGATCTGTTGGTTGGTGTAGACGCAGATGTCGGCGGCGATCGCCATGGCACGCCGCGCGACCTCTTCCGCGTCCAGCCCATCGATGGGCAGAAGGGCACGGGCCGCGGCGAGCGCGAAGCTGCCGCCGGAGCCGATCCCGATCACGCCGTGCTCGGGTTCCAGGACGTCGCCCTGACCGGTCAGGACGAGCGAGACGTCCTTGTCCGCCACCGCCATCATCGCTTCCAACCGGCGCAGATAACGATCCGTGCGCCAGTCCTTGGCCAGCTCGACACATGCCCGCGCGAGCTGCCCGGGATGCCGTTCCAGCTTGGCCTCCAGCCGCTCCAGCAGGGCGAAGGCATCTGCGGTCGCACCGGCGAAACCGGCGAGGATATGTCCGTCGCCGACGCGACGCAGCTTCTTCGCATTGCCCTTGACGACCGTCTGGCCCAGCGAGACCTGGCCATCGCCGGCCATCACCACCGTCGAGCCCTTGCGCACGCACAAGATCGTCGTGCCGTGCCAACTCTCCGTCAAATGATCGCCCTTTCCACCATTCCGAAGCGCTTCAGGTGGGTGATTCCGCCGTCAAGCGCAACGGGTGAGATCGGGCAAGTCGGTCTGAAAGTGGCTGGCGGCGTCATCCTGTCCCGTCCGGCCGACAGGATGACGCCTCCGGTCATCGAGTTCAGTCGTTGTCGTTCGCGTGGGCCGATTCCATCTGGGCGACGGCGTTGGCCAGATGCCGCAGGGCCGAGAGCAATGCTCCTTCGTCACGCATCCTGAACGCGGTGCTGGTCAGCACGGCGGCGCTCACGACGGCGTCACTGGCGCAATCGTTGGCAATGCCGGCATCCGCGAAGCTGGTCCAGGGAGCCATGGCCTCGCAAAGCCCCGGGAACGTCGGCTGCTCGAGACGATCCGCCAGCGCGCTGAAGTTGCTCATCGATGTCCCCCAAGAATGGCTCCGGTCGCCGGAGCGTCGCAAGTCTTCATCAGTAGACGAAGGGTCGATCGAACTTACCAGAAGCTTCTTGTCTCGACCCGTCGTCCTCACGACGTGGAATACATCTTTGGTTGAAGACTAGGCAATCCAGTTCGCAAAACAAGCAAAGCAACGGAAATTGACTCATTCGCCTACGCGGCGCCTGCAGAAAATTGCTCGAATTTTCTCCAATAGTCAGTCCATCACGAAAAAGCGTGATGGGCGGTGATGGATGAGCCGGTTTGGTAAGATCGGGAGAATTCGAGCCATTCCTGCCCTACCAGCTGGAAGCAGAGAGGCTGCGCTACCCGTGGTGGAATGTCGCAGCCAATCTTTCAACCCAATCTCTTGGCGATCTCCGTCTTCACGCCGTCCAGCAACACGGCGACCAGCATCAGCCCGCCGCGGATCACCTGCATGTAGCTGGCGTCCAGGCCCATCACGTTGATCGCGGTATCGATCGTCGAGAGCAGCAGCACGCCGGCGAAGACACCGGAGAGCTGGCCGATCCCGCCACGCAGCGACACGCCGCCGATGACAACTGCCGCAAATGCCTCGAACAGCATGCCGACACCCAGGTTCGGGGTCGCACCGTTGGTGCGAGCGGCGAGGAGCCAGCCGGCGAAAGCCGCAACGACACCCGACAGGATGAAGACGCCGAACAGGACCTTCTCGACATCGATGCCGGCACGGAACGGCGCGATCGGATTGCCACCGACCAGGTAGACGCGCCGACCGAACAGCGAGCCCTTCAGGATCCGTCCGAACGCCAGGTAGGTCACGATGGTGATCCACACCAGCATCGGCAGCCCGAGCAGGTCCGTGTTCGCCACGGCGCGGAAATCGTCGGGCAGGCCGTAGATCGAGCGGCCGCCTGTCAGGATCAGGCCAAGGCCACGGATCGCGATGTAGGTCGCCAGGGTGACCACGAAGGCGTTGAGCTTCATCTTCACGATCAGCACGGCGTTGAACAGGCCGGCCAGCGCGCCGAAACCCAGTACCAGCACGAGGCCCACCCAGGTGTTGACCTGGAAGGCGAAGGGGGATCCGCGCGCAGCGGTGAGTCCGGCCGCAAGCATGGCGGCGAATGCCATCACGCTCTCGATGGAGAGGTCCATGTGGCCGGCGATGACGCAGAAGGCCAAGCCCAGCGAAAGCAGACCGACATAGGTCGCATGCTGGGCGATGTTGATGAAGATGCCGATCTGGAAGAAGTGCTCGATCGATACCGAGCAGATCAGGAGAATCACGGCCAGGATGAACCAGACCAGGTGGTCGAGCACGAGCTTGACCACGCGGATCTGCCTGGACGAGGGAATGGTCGAGGTGGCCGTCGCCATCGGTTAGCGGATCCTGTCACAGGCGCTCTCAGAGCGGTGATGAGCCGAGGCGGCCCGCAGGAGGCCGCCTCGGTTGGTGAGCTGGCTACTTCACGACATCGACCGGAACGCTGGGGAACTTCAAGTTGCCCCAAAAACGCGGGTCGTCGACGTTCGACTTGGTGATCGCCGCACCGGGGATCTTGAGGTTCGGGCCCCAGTCCTCGTTGGTGAGCGTCGCATCCAGCCCCAGCACCTTGTAGCTGCCGGTCTGGAGTTCTTCGCCAGCGATGATCTTATCGATGAACATGGCGAGGCCATAGACCTGGGCGTAGGTCGGCTGCTCGATCTCGGCCTGCTGCCAGCCGTTACGGATGTTGTCCAGGCCCACCGGGGCACCATTGGACGCCATGAGCATCATCTCGCCGGGCTTCATGCCCTTGCCTTCCATGATCGACACGATCGGCACGGTCAGGTGCGCCGCATGGCAGAACACGAGGTCGATGTCCTGTGTGACCAGGAGCTGGTCCTCGAACACGCGGCCAGCGTTGGTCGGCTCCCAGAGCAAAGCTGCCTTGGTGATGATTTCGACGTCGGGCGCTTCCTTGGCCATGACGGCCTCGAAGCCCTTTTGAATGTCCAGCGTGTAGTTGTCGCCGGGATCGCCCAGGATCTGCAGCACCTTACCCTTGGCCGAGCCATGCCGCTCCTTCAGGAGCCGGGTCGCCTCCGCGGCTGCCAGCTCGCCCATCGCGACCGTTCCCGCGACGGACGTCAGCTCGAACTGGGTCGACGTGATCAGCCGGTCGAAGTTCAGGACCTTGATGCCGGCTGCCCGTGCCTTCTCGATCCCTGGTACGATCGAATCGAATGCCACCGCGTTCATGATGACCGCGTCGGGCTTGGTGTTGATCATGTCCTCCAGCTGCGAGAGCTGCCGGGCCGCATCGTTCTGCGCATCGACGGAGGTCACCTCGTAACCCAGCGACTTGAAGACGGATTCTACCGCCTTCTGGCTCTCGGTCTGGAACTCGTCCAGAAGGGTCGGGATCATGTAGACGATCTTGCCCTTGCTTTGCGCGGATGCGGGGCGAGCGGCCCCGAGGGCTGCGGCGGCGGCAAGGAGCATGCTCACATCACGACGGCTGAGGCGCATCGAGGGATCCCCTGAATATCTGGACGTCTCCGATCGAACGATCGGACGGAGGCACAGTCAAGCAGCGCGGCTTGCCGATCGCCGCATTGATGCGCAGGCTCGTACGACGCAGGCAGCGAGAAGGTCAGAGCATGTTCCCGAACCTGTTTACGCCGCTGACGATCCGCAACTGCACGTTGAAGAATCGCGTCGTCTTCGGCGCACACACGAACAACATGGCGGAAGGCGGGCTGCCGTCGGAGCGCACCGCCGGATACTACCTGGAGCGCGCCAGGGGTGGTGCTGGCATGATCGTCGTGGAGCCCGTGCCGGTGCACGAGACTGCCGTGCTGACCCGAGGCAACTACCTGCCGGACGACGACCGGGTAGTGCCTGCGTTCCGGCAGCTGGTCGGAGCGTGCAAGGCCTACGGCACGGTCATGATCCAGCAACTCTACCATGTCGGCGCTCATGGCGATGCCGACAACAGCTTCGCGCCGAACTGGTCGCCATCGGGAGCACCGTCGTTTCACGACGCAGACGGCAGCCATGCGATGACCCTGACGGAGATCGCAGAGATCCAGGACGCCTTCATCCGCTGCGCCCTGCGTGCCAAGGACGCGGGCTTCGATGGCGTCGAGTTGTTCGCAGCCTACAATGCCCTGATCGACCAGTTCTGGACCCCGCTCACCAACCGGCGGACGGACGATTACGGGGGCAGCTTCGAGAAGCGGATGCGCTTTTCCGGCGAGTTGCTGTACCGGCTGCGCCAAGCCTGTGGCGAGAACTTCGTCGTCGGGCTCGCTGTCTCCGCCGATCCCGACACTCCCGGCTGCCTGACGCTCGATGAACTCCTGGCGGCGGTTGCCTGGCACGACGAGCGCCGGCTGATCGACTATGTCACCTGTGGTACGGGCAGCTATTTCGACTTCGCCAGCATCATCGCGACGTCGCCTTATCCGGACCGCCTGGGCGAGCCGTTCGCGGCTGCTTTGAAGGGGGTCGTGCGCCATGCCAAGGTGCAAGCGGAGAGCAGAATCACCACGGCGGAGGATGCGGAGGCGCTTGTCGCCGCCGGCTGCGCCGACATGGTGAGCATCGTGCGTGGACAGATCGCCGACCCGTGGCTGGTGGCGAAGGCGCAGGCGGGGCGGCCGGACGACGTTCGGCCCTGCATCGCCTGCAACCAGCTCTGCTGGGGCAGGCGCGCCCGGGACTACTGGATCTCATGCCTGGTCAACCCATCGGCCGGCCGGGAATTCATGTGGGGTGGCGACCGGTTCCAGCGCACGACCGTGCCACGCCGGGTCCTGGTGATCGGTGGCGGGCCAGCCGGGATGGAGGCGGCGCGTGTCGCAGCCGAGCGAGGCCATCGGGTCACGCTCATCGAGCGCAGCCATGAGCTTGGAGGCCGCTTCCGTCTGGCGGCACGGCAGCCTGCGCGCGAGAAGATCGGCAAGCTTCTCGACTGGTACCGCCGCCAGCTCATGAGCCTGCAGGTCGAGATCCGGCTCGGTGTCGAGGCAGGTGTGGAAAGCCTGACTGGATATGACGAGGTCGTGGTCGCCACCGGTGCGCTGCCGGCGCGTAATGGCTATCAGCGTGCCCTTCCGGACCGGCGGCGCCTGGAGGGGATCGAGCGCCGCAACGTGTTGGACATTGAGGACGTGCTCGATGACCCCGCGGCGCGACGCCTGCAGATCGAGCCGGACGTTCTGGTCCTGGACGACCTCGGCAACTGGCGCGGGATCGGCACGGCGATCCTCCTGCAGGAGCGGGGCCATCGGGTGACCATCGCTACACCGGACGGCGAGGTCGCCAGGGGTCTGGCCAACAGTACCGCCGACGGCCCGCTGCGCCGGCGCTTCGTGCAGGCTGGCGGCAGGCTGTCGCCCTATACCGCTCTCGATGCGTGGCTGGAGGACGGTGCACGGCTGCTCGACCTGCTTTCGGGTGAGACGAGGACCGAACGCTTTGGGACGCTTGTGCTGGCGACGACTCCAATTGCAAACGACCGTCTGGCGCGCAAGGCGCAGGAAGGAGTCCCGGTGGCATGCATTGGTGATGCCGTGGCCTCGCGGCGGGCCAGCCTCGCGATCTACGAGGGGCGGAAGACAGGTCTCACCCTTTAGTGGATGACACGCCGGAGCGAGCTTGACGCGGACCCCGCCGTGACCATCACCTTCTTTCAACAGGGTAGGTGGGAACAATGAGCATGGCGAAGGCGCAAGGCCGCTCGAAGACGGCTGTGCAGTCGGCGCATCGCGCCATGACCGAGGGGATCGGCCTCGACATCCTCAAAGGCGAGTTCAGGATCGGAGAGCTGCTGCCGCCCCCGGACGAACTGGCCGAGCGCTACAAGGTGTCCAGGACGGTCCAGCGCGAGGCGTTCAAGACGCTCGCAGCCAAGGGCCTGGTCGCATCGAAGACGAAGGTCGGCACCTGGGTGATGCCGGAACGGTTCTGGAACATGTTCGATGCGGAACTGCTGGAATGGCGCACCCGACTCGGCATGGACCAGCGATTCATCGCTTCGCTGTTCGAGGTCCGGCGCGCCCTGGAGCCCGAGGCCGCGGCGCTGGCCGCCCAACGGCGCAGTGCCAAGCAGGTAGAGCAACTGCGTGAGACGGTCACCGCCATGGCGGCGTGCACAGAGCGCCACGCCTTCATCGAGTGCGATCTGGCCTTCCATGTCGCCATCACCGAGGCATCGGGCAATCCGTTCCTGCAGTCGCTTGGTGGACTGATCGAGGCCGCCCTGGGCGCGGCGTTCGCCAGATCGACCCCGGTTCAGGGAGTTGAGCAGCTTCGCCACTCGGCGGCCCAGCACCGTACGATCTTCCGGGCAATCGAAGCGCGTGACGCCGAGGCGGCACGCGCGGCCATGATCGTCGTGATCAATACCGGGGCGGAGAACGCCCGTGCCCAGAGCGCGCCAAGCGGCTGATCATTGCAGGTTCTGCGGCCTGGCCAGCGCCGCGTCGCCCGTGATCAGCTCGATCAACTCATCGTGCGAGGTCTCGGCGCGCATCCGGACTCCCTCCACCCGGCCCTGTCGCAGCACCACCATCCGGTCAGCGACCTGCAAGGCATGAAGGACGTTGTGGGTGATCACGACGACCGAAATGCCCTCGCGCCGAACCCGCTCGATCATGTCCAGCCCCTTGCGGGTCTGTTCCACGCCGAGGGCCGCGAACGGCTCGTCGAGGAGCACGAGCTTGCCGCCGAAATGGACGAAGCGGCAGAGCTCGATGGCCTGGCGCTGCCCGCCCGACAAGTTCTCGACCTTGGCCCGCACGTCCGGGATCTTGGTGCCAAGTCTCGCCAGCGCCGAGCGCGTCGTCTCCTCCATCTCCTTCTCGCGCAGCCAGCTGATCCCGGCGAACCGGCGGGTCAGCTCGCGTCCCATGAAAAAGTTGCCGACCACGTCGACATTGGGCGCCAGCGACAGGTCCTGATAGACCGTCTCGATGCCCAGTGACTTCGCATCGGCCGGACCGCTCATGGCGATCTCGCTGCCGTTCCACAGGATCCGTCCGGACGAGGGTGGCTGTGTTCCGGCGATGATCTTGATGAGCGTCGACTTGCCTGCGCCGTTGTCGCCGAGCAGCGCAATGACTTCGCCCGGCATCACTTCGAAGCTTACATCCGCAAGCGCGGTTACCGCACCAAAGCGCCTTGCCACATGGTCGATTGCGAGAAGTGGGGTCGTCACGCCTTGCCCTCCGGAAGAGTCTGGCCGCCGTCAACCACGATGGTGGTCCCGGTCACATAGGCCGCCTCGTCCGAGGCGAGGAATAGGAAGCTGTGCGCGACCTCCCGAGGGTCGGCCAGCCGCTTCAGCGGAATGGCCGCCGCCATGCCGTCGATGAAGTCCTGCGAGCGCTCCGCCCGCATGCCCTCGGTCAGCACGTTGCCAGGTTCCACGCCATTCACCGTGATGCCGAACGGCGCACCCTCCAGTGCCGCTGCTTTGATCAGGCCGATCAGCCCGGCCTTCGACGCCGCGTAGTGGGCGTGCTTGGGCGGCACGACCCGTGGCCCCGTGATGGAGGTGGTGAGGACGATCCGGCCATAGCCTTGCTGCTTCATCGGGCCGAACGCCGTCCGAACGGCGAGGAAGGAGCCACGAAGGTTGACCGCCAGCACCTTGTCCCATTCGGCCGTCGATATCTCATCCAGCGCCGTCTCCGGAAAGATGCCGGCATTCTGGATGCAGATGTCGAGACGCCCATGGGCCTCGACAATCGCCGAAATCACCGCCTCAACGTCACGTTCCTCGGACACGTCGCACGGCATGAAGTGACCACCGACCTGCTGTGCAGTCTGCTCGCCCTCGACCGCCTTTCCATCGGCGATCCAGACAATGGCTCCCTCTTCGGCCAGCCGGCCGGCTATGGCGGCGCCGATACCGCGCGCCGCACCGAATACCACCGCCACACGATCCGTTACCCGACCAGCCAAACTCCGCTCCCGCTAATGTGCGGGCGGATCGTGCCGCGTCGCGAGACGATCCGCCAGGGGGGTGTTAGGCGACCGGAATGAGTTCCAATGCTACTTCACATACAGTTCGAAGCCGCGCACGGCGATGGCGAAGTCACGCTTGTGCTGGGTCTCCGAGCTGGTCTGCATCATCGACACGAACATGCCGTTGATCTTCCCGGTCGGGTC
>JAESGR010000352.1_pt1 | contig 44510 bp, 34 predicted proteins | sample 9269771 | NCBI WGS metagenome assembly JAESGR01 (sample SAMN15739572, study PRJNA653492) | algae metagenome | isolation source: Chroococcus sp. CMT-3BRIN-NPC107 and co-occurring heterotrophs from well... | place: USA: Clark Mountains Wilderness, California | collected 2010-04-18 | reverse complement strand
GTGCAAAAATCATCAATCTCACAAAATAAAGCTTCTAAACTAGACATAGATGGAGGCGCTGAATACGTTAACTTCATTTCAGCTTACTTGCCTCCTCCTTTTCTTATCCCGAACTGACGTTAACAGATAACTTTTAAACGACATTTTTTTGGGTTTACACTCGTTTACAAATACTTTTAACTAATGTAGACGTGCCTGAATTAGTCCCGATTTTAATTATTCTGTTGCTGATTGCTACTACCGTCGCCTTACTATCGCGGCGGTTACGAATCCCTTATGTTACGGGTTTAGTTCTAGCAGGTTTGCCCATTACCGAGCTATTATCTCGTCGTATTGGCTTAGATCCATACCTAGTTTTAAACCTTTTTCTGCCCATTTTAATATTTGAGGCGGGGATTAATACTGATGTCCGCCGCCTCCGCAGTACGTTTAAACCCATTGCTCTATTGGCTGGTCCTGGGGCAATATTAGCTACTGCTATTATCGCTGTACTATTAAAATTTGGACTGACCTTAGACTGGATACCTGCCTGTTTTTTAGGCGCAATTCTGGCAAATACAGATACTGTATCCATGATTGCCGTATTTAAAGATATTCCTGTCCCTGCAAGGCTTTCTACTATTGTTGAAGGCGAAACTTTATTCAACGATGCCGCCGCTTTGGTTTTATTCAACCTAATAGTAAAAGTTTATTCAACGGGTTCTCTGACATTTTTAGAGGGCATCCGAGAATTTTTATTTGTAGCGTTGGGAGGTAGCCTAGTAGGGGCAGTTTTGGGCTACTTGAGCATCCCTATATTTGCGCGTCTAAACGACCCCCTGAGCAGTCTGTTGTTAACTGTTGCCGTTGCTTTGGGAACTTCTCAGGCGGGGCAGTTTCTCGGCGTATCTGGCCCGGTGGCGGTGGTAGTGGCAGGGTTAATTTTCGGTAATCTGGGACTTTCGCGGACTAATTCAGCAGGCGATCGCATTACACTATTAAGCTTCTGGGAATATGCTGGTTTTGGGGTCAATACCTTTATATTTCTGCTCATTGGCATCGAAATAAATCCCATCACGCTGATTAAAATTCTGCCCGCCGTTTTATTAGCATTTTTAGCTTATCAAGCGGGGCGAATTTTTACTGTTTACCCTTTACTTGCTGGGATAAGCTGGATCGATCGCTCAATTCCGGTGCGTTGGCAGCATTTACTATTTATTGGCAATATTAAGGGTTCGCTCTCAATGGCTTTGGCATTAAGTTTACCTACTAGCTTACCGGGGCGAGAATATCTCATTACTTTAGTCTATGGTTGCGTGTTGGTATCCTTAGTAGGCCAAGGTTTAAGCTTGCCTTGGCTAGTAAAACGTTTAAACTTAGCTACATTTTCCGAAACTCGCCAACAAATTGAGGAGTTGCAAGCGCAGTTAATTACAGGGAAAGCCGCTCAAGATGAATTAGACAGTTTGCTAAAGTCAGGAGTATTGCCTAAAGCCGTTTACGAAGAAATGAGAGCAGGTTATCAAGTAAGAATAGCTGGAGCAGAAAAAACTCTACGGGACATCTACAATCGCCGCTCAGATACCAAGGGCGATCGCTCCAAACTTGATGCTGTTCGCCGCCGCCTGCTGCTGGCAGAAAAAGGAGCTTTGGGTGAAGCCATCCGCAAACAAATTCTTTCACCTGAAATTGTGAAGTCGCGCTTGCAAAATATCGATGAGCAACTGCTAAAACTAGAAGATGATTAACTAGGGGATTTCTGAAAATTTGGTTGATTTTTAATCACTTTACCCGGACTAATCCAAGAAATTCCTTGTTGTAAAGCACTCCCAATCATTACAGCTTCTACTATCGGTTCAGAGATTTCTGTCTTGGCTACCCATTCGACAATAAAATTTGCCCCACTACCGCCACTGGTATCGTTTCTATCTACAACAAAATTTGTAGAAGCTAGTGCATCAAGTTCAATGGGACGTTCTATATACTGCCGGATTAATTTACCATTCGAGTTATGGTAGCGTACCGCCGTAACAATCATGGGACTCGTCAAATCTGTATTGCGAATACTCAATGTAGCCGCCAAATCGAAATACTTTTGCCGATTTTCATAATAAATATGCGAATAAATCGGCACATAAATAGTTTGCCCCATTGCCGCTTGAAAATTTTGCGCTAAAGTTACCACTTTTGGAGATGAAACGACTGGCGGCGGTGAAACTTTCGACGGGGTACAAGCAGTCAGAAAAATTAGTGCGATCGCTGAAAAAATTAGTCGGTATAGCTTCATCGAAATTATTTACAACCCTCGATAAAATCAATAACTTGATGCAGCGATCCGGGCTTAGTGACGATTAACACCGTCGAACTCGGTTCTAATACCGTACTACCATTAGGAATTATCAAGTTTTCATGAGCATGAGCTTGATAGCCAATAATTAAAGAGCCAGTAGGAAACCGAGAATCAAGAGCAATTTCGGCAACGCTACGCCCAACAACATAACAATTTTCTGCGATCGCAAGTTTTAGCACCTCAATTTGTCCTTGTTCAAAGTGCATCATTGACTCTACTTGCGGATATTCGATCGCATTTACCATTGTTGATACTGCTAATTCCACCGTGCTAACTATGTGATTTGCCCCAACTATGCGTAATGGCTCGGCAAAATCGCGATGGCGCATCCGGGTAACAATATGCGGCGCTCCGTAGTGTTTGGCAAGCGTAACCATTGCTAAATTCAAAGCATCGTTCCGCAGTGCAGCGACTACCGAATCCGCTTTACGAATCCCTGCTTCTAGCAACACTTCTGTACTTACTGCACTACCTTCAAAAGCCATCGCCCCTACTTGTTCGCGAGCATAACGGCAAGCAACAGAATTAATATCAATTACTGCCACTGTGTGACCTAATTCTACAAGTCTTTGTGCCAAGTTCAGCCCAATTAAACCGCCGCCACCAATTAGCACGTACATGGTAGTTGCCTTTTAATGCTTTCTTTACCTTAGTTTACAAGCTAATAAAGATTTTATTTTGTATTTATTCTTCCTTCAACACTTCTGCTATTCGTAATTTAGCCGAGCGCGATCGCACATTATTTTCTAATTCGTCATTTTGGGCGGTAATGGGCTTTTTAGTAATTACTTTTAATAAGGATGATTCTCTTAAACTATGCTTTACTATCCGATCTTCTAAGCTATGAAAACTAATTACAACAATTCTGCCCCCTGGTACAAGAGCTATAGGAGCGCGATTTAAAAAATTCTCGATAGCGGTTAATTCTTCATTGACGACAATCCGCAAAGCTTGAAATACACGGGTTGCGGGGTGAATCCTACCATAACGATACTGCTTTGGAACGCAATAAGCGATCGCCTCTGCGAGTTCTGTCGTAGTTGTAAAAGGGCGTTTTTCTACTATCCGTCTAGCTATTCGTCGCGATAATCTCTCCTCACCGTACTTAAAGAAAATATCTGCAAGCTCGTTTTCATCCCAATTATTAATTATTTCTGCGGCGGTCAAATCTCGTCGCCGATCCATCCGCATATCTAAGGGCGCAGTGTTGCGAAAACTAAAGCCTCGCTCTGCGGTATCGAGATGGTAAGAGCTAACGCCTAAATCTGCTATTATTCCATCAAATTCAGCTTTTTTATAGTCAAAGTCGGCGAAACTGGTTAAAACAAATTGAATGCGACTACTATATTCAGCAAGCCGTTGTTTAGCTGCGATAATTGCCTGTTCGTCCCAATCTAAGGCTGTAACTTTAACATCAGGATACGCCTGTAAAATCGCCTCGCTATGACCGCCACCGCCTACGGTAGCATCTAAATAATGCCCATTAGGACGGATAGCTAAGGCAGAAATTACCTCTTGATTCAAAACAGGTATGTGAACAAACCCAGTAGACTTTGAATCAAGCGGAGTTTGGGATGTATTCATCGTAATTTTTTTCGACTATAAATAGCTGCTCCCTCTATTTTGCAGATTTTTTGCTTTAAAGCCGCGTAATTCACAATAACCATCAAAGAATGCTCGGAAAACTTTAGAGTTAAAAAGCATAAACCAACTTGCAGCCATCAATTATACAATCAGATTCCGCTGGCATTGCTCGATCGATGTATTCAATACCTGTCGCATCTTGTTGTTGTAATAAAAATTGTCCAACTGTATAGTTAGCTCCGGGATGATGTGGTTGAATAGCAAGGACTTTATAGAAAAGTGCGATTACTTTTTCATCTCCTTAAATTTCCGCCGTCCAACAAGCCCGACTCCAAGCGTCTTGAGCAGTCAAGGGTTGAGTTTAGACTTTTTAAGCTAAATCTTGCAGATTTTTTTGAATTTCTTGTGTACGGGCAAATCGCTGTTGCCAAGGGGTTGCTACTTTCTCTTTCCATTCATTGTTAAAAGGCTCTACCAACGGCTCAAGCTTAGATTCCAAAAGTTCTTTCGCCGCACTTATTTTTGGTAATGACGGTAAAGCAAGTTTTGTAAACTCGTTCTTAGTCAAATATCCTAACGTTAGATTACATTGCGGAGGACTCGGCGACTATGATTCCAAGCCCAGATACCAACAGTGAGTGCGATCGCACTCATCCCCGCTAAAACGATCTTTAAACCCAAAGCTTCGGAACCTACAGCATTGCTAACAGCATCGGTAATCGGGCCTGTAATCGCTAAAGGCACGCTTAGGGCAATATTGACCAAATTATTTTGAAACCCAAATACCTTACCGTGCATATCGGTGGGGGTTTCTTTTTGAATTAAAGTCTGCATTGGTACGCCCACAAACGCGGCTCCCACTCCCAATAAAGCACTAAGTCCTAAACCCAGCCACAAATTGCTGACAAAGCTAAAAACCGCTAAAGAAAAGGCTATGGTCAAAAAACCAAATAAAGGTAGGGGTTTATGATGAAAAACTCCGCCTCCATGCCCTAAAACTCCTGCCCCTAATACAATTCCAATCCCCGCCGCCGCTAATATAAATCCGTATTGTTTCTCTGATTGCAAGCCAATTTGCGGAGCTAAACTAAAAGTTATGACGATGAGAGCAGCAATTACACAGTACAAAGTTGTTAGTTGCAACATTGCATTCCAAACCATGCGGTTTTGTTTGAGATAGCTAAAACCTGCTTTGATTTCTTGCCAAGGATTCATCATGATGCCGCCAACGTTAGCTATAGTTTCTTTTAAAGCCACGGTTTGTAAAATTCCGGCAGCTAAAAAATACAAACCACCAACTAACAATTCTTGGCCAAAATTGCCTCCCCAAGCTTGACTAAGGCTCAAAACGGGTTCTCCGATCGCAAAACCGACAATAAAACCCCCCATCGTAGTGGTAGTAAATAAGGCATTAGCGGCTAACAAGTTTTCGCGTGGGATTAGTAGCGGGATAGATGCTTGTTCGGCGGGAGCAAAAAATTGAGTAACCGTAGAAACAATAAAGGTGATTAATAATAAAATTACAAATTCTCTCGGTAAAAAAGGAATAGTAAATATCAACAACGCCCGAATCAAGTTGGAAACCACCAAAACTAACTTTTTGCCCAACCTGTCTACAAAAATTCCTGCCGCCGAACCAAATAAAATTGCTGGCAAAGTAAAAGCCAGCAATAAAATCGATCGCATAGAGTTTTCTGTCCCCGTAGGCGTAGGATAAATGGATAGTAGCGCAATCAGTAAAGTTAAAAGAATTTTATCTGCTACTTGAGAGAGTAATTGTCCTACCCACAACGCCAAAAAGGAGCGGTTTTTAAGCAAAGCACGAAACCCAACTTGCGGCGGCGTAGCGGATGGTTTTTCTACAGGAAACATAAAATATCTAACAAAATTTAAGTATCGCCCCCAATCTAATCAATTTCTTGGTAGCGCTTCAATAGCCTCAGTATAAATTCCGCCTCGTTGAGGTACGATCGCACGTTAGGATTACTAGGGCTTACCATCCATCCAGTAACTGTAGAAGGCGATCGCCACATATCCAAATGTTCTACCATTGGATCTGCATAAAAACTATCTTCCGGGCGGCTTAAAACTATCGATGTTGTGTGGGTAAAATAATCGTGACTCAGCCTATGGATGGGAAAATTACCTCCTAGCGGCACTCCCCAACCATCAATAGCAATTAGCGCTTTTACTTTACCTCCCAATAACTCCCATCCCCAAGCCGCACCGAGCGCTCCTATCACCCCAGCGCTAAAGCTAATAAATACTATAGGCGCGGCTTTTGCTGGTTGACCGTAAGTTGTTAACAAATTTTGGAGAATATGTAATGATGATAGTGGTGTATAATTTTTTACTGAAAATGTAAGTATATTTTCGCTTATAGTAGAAGTTAAGTCGGCAGATAACGATAATTCCTGCAAGAAGCAGCGTGTTAATTCGGGTAAGTGAAATCCAGGGCAGATAAAAATATTCATAGCGACAATTAAAATAAGTGATAAAAATTAAAGTTTTAGTAGCTCTTAAGCTTATATAAGCAAGTTTTACCTAAAATAGTATTTAAGTTAAGTTGCCACCATGGTTTTAATCGCAAATAGGGCAGCCAGCAATTACAAGAGAGTTTAGGTAGTAAAAAGGTCGTCGGCTAGATACGGTAAGTAAACTCTCTAACTGGCTAATTGGTAAATAATGGACAATATAATTACAACGCCAATACCTGAGAATGAAACTGCCAGGCTAAAAAACCTCCATCAGTATAAAGTGCTGGATACTCCTGGCGAGACAGGTTATAACGATATTACTAAATTGGCTGCCTCTATTTGTCGTACTCCTATTGCCATAGTTAGCTTTGTAGATGCCCATCGGCAATGGTTTAAATCTAAAATTGGCTTGGAAGTAACAGAAATGGCTCGCGAAATAGCTTTTTGCTCCCATACAATTTTGCATGAAGAAATATTTATTATCCCCGATACTTTAAAAGACAAACGTTTTGTCCGCAATCCTTTAGTAACTGCTGATTTGCCTATTCGTTTTTATGCTGGCGTACCGCTAATTACCTCTCAAAATTACGCTTTAGGCAGTCTTGCCGTCCTCGACTACGTACCGCGAGAACTAAATGAGCAACAAATCGACTCTCTTAAAGCTTTAGCAAGTCAAATTGTTAAACTTATCGAACGCACTAACAAAGACAAACTGGAAAGCAGTCACCTCAAGCATTGGCAACGACACCAAAAACGTAAATTATTTTTCCGCAAAGTAGCGGTGGGACTAGGGTTAGCCTCCGCAATTTTAACTGTTGGTGGATTTATCGCTCATAGCAGCCTTAACGATACCGTAAACAATGCCCAAAAGCAGATCGAACGTTACCAGATAATTGATAATTTGGAAGATATAAACTTACAAATGCAAAAAGTAGCGATCGCCAAGCATCGTTATATCAATAGCCCGCAACTAAGATATTTGGAGCCATACTACAGTGTTAAAGCATCGGTAAAGCAAGAACTTACGCAATTACAAGCGCAAATTGCTAATAACCCCGCCCAACAAAAACGTTTAGCAATCCTCCGTCGGCTAGTTGACCAAAAATTAATAGAAGTAGAAACTGCTGTCAATCTCCGCAAACAAGGCTCTGACGAGGCGGCGCAATCATTAAGAACTGAGGAAGGTAAAATTATTTCCGATCGGCTTGAAGCAGCGATCGAAGAAATGGAAGCTGCCGAAAATGAATTATTACAAGCTAGTTCCCGCTCGGTACAGGCAAATACTTATAACTTTGAGATTGTATGTTGTATAGGCATTGCTCTCAATTTTTTGGTGCTAGCAATTGTTTATTACTTCGTCGAACGAGAAATTAACGAACGTCAGAAAGTAGAAGTTGCTTTAGAGCAAGAACGAGACTTTATTTTTGCAATTTTAGACACGATCGCATCTTTAGTAGTAGTTTGCGACGCACAAGGCAAAATTGTCCGCTTCAACCGCGCCGCCGAACAAACATTTGGTTATCATCACAATGAGGTTAAAGGCAAAAATTTATGGGATTTGTTTTTACCATCTCAAGAAGTAAATAGAATCAAAGACGCTATCGAGAATGTACAATCAAGCAGCACTCTTAGCTATGAAACTCAATGGATAACCCGCAATGGCGATCGCCGCTCGATCGCTTGGTCGAATACTCCATTGCGCGACCAAACGGGGGCTGTAGAGTACATAATAGCTAGTGGTAGCGACATCACAGAAGGCGCTGAAGCAGCAAAAGCCTTGCAAGAAAGTCAAGAGCGCTATTACGATCTCTTTGAAACTGCCAGCGATTTAATTCAGAGCGTCGCCTTAGATGGGCATTTTGTCTATGTAAACCGAGCTTGGCGAGAAGTTTTAGGTTATAGCGAAAACGAGATTAACGAGCTTTCTTTGTTTGATATTATTTCTCCCAACTTTCAAGCCCATTGTCAAGAGTTATTTCAGCGCGTATTAAGTGGAGAAAATATAGGCGCAATGCAAGCAGAGTTTGTCACCAAAGATGGCAAAAATATTTTAGTTGAAGGTAGTGTTAGTTGTAAATTTGTTGATGGTAAACCCGTTGCAACTCAAAGCATTTTCCGCGATATTACCCATCGTCAGCAAACCGAGGCTCAACTCCAACAAACAAACGATCGCCTCAATCTCTCGATAAAAGAACTAGAACAGCGCAATCACGAAATCACACTACTCAGCGAAATTAGCGATGTTCTCCAAGCTTGTCGAACTATTGAAGAAGCATACACGGCAATTTCGACTTTTTTGAAGCTGATGTTTCCTGATGTTCCCGGTGGTATCTTTTTAATTAATTCTTCCAAAAATATTGTCGAAGTTGTGGTCAATTGGGGAGAATTGCCAATGACTAGCCATAGTTTTTTTGTACCCAAAGATTGTTGGGCATTACGGCGGGGGCGATCTCATTTTGCAGGAACATTGCACGGCAATTTGCAGTGTCAGCACCTAGAACATCCCCTCCCCGCCGCTAGTCTGTGCGTACCCATGATCGCCCAAGGAGAAGCCCTGGGAATGCTGTATTTAAGCTCTACAACATCGGGAACGGCAATTGAAGCCAAACAACAACTAGCAGTTACCATCGCCGAACACATTTCCTTAGCGCTGGCAAATATTAAACTGCGAGAAAAATTAGAAAACCAAAGTATCCGCGATCCTCTTACAGGCTTGTACAATCGCCGCTATATGGAGGAGTCATTGGAGCGGGAAATTCAAAGGTGCGATCGCAAGCAGCAACCATTGGGAATTATTATGCTAGATGTTGACCACTTTAAACGCTTTAACGATACCTTTGGTCATGAAGCTGGAGACAGCGTACTTAAAGAGCTAGGGCAGTTTCTCCAAAAATATGTCCGAGGTTCAGATATTGCTTGTCGTTATGGGGGAGAAGAATTTACCCTAATTTTACCGGAAGGCTCTTTAGAAGTCACAAGCAAGCGAGCAGAGCAACTAAGAGAAGGTATCAAGCACTTAAATCTCAATTATCGCCACGTACCCCTCGGTCAAATTACCCTATCATTAGGTGTTGCTAGTTTTCCCGAACATGGCATGACGGCACAAGATATAATCAGAGAAGCCGATGCGGCATTGTATAGGGCTAAACGAGAAGGGCGCGACGCGGTTAGACTTGCGCCTTAAACGGCATTATCGATTAAAAAAAGATTGGAGGAGGTCTAGAAAGGGAAATCTTATCTAGATTAGTTGTCTAATTTGTATATATTTTTAAAACTGCCATCTACTTAAACAATCCCCTACTAGGGGATGTTAACCTAATAAATGAAGAATTAATTATCTAGCCCAACAATCTAAAATTTATCTAGCCGAGGATCTTTATAGTGGTAGTTACCCCTGAAAAATATCATTCTCTTGAACCCGCAACAGCAACAGGTGTTGACCGAGTTGCTGTACTACTCATGGGTTACGGTGAAGTTGAAAGCTACGAAGATTTTGCTAACTACAACGAACAAGCTTTAAATCTGCTTACAGCTAAATTTGCTCCCGTACCAACATGGATTTATCCACCTTTAGCAAAGCTCTTAGCCTTGTTCGATCGCCATGAATGGGATCACCAGCACGATCATTTTGTTTCGCCTCATAATGCCATTTTTGAAGCGCAACGGGCGGGAATTGAGAAGTGTTTGCAAGAAAAATGGGGAAACCAAGTTCAAGTATTTAAAGCTTTTAACTTTTGCGCTCCTTTTCTTCCTGACCAAGTGCTGGCAGAAATTAAGGCACAAGGTTTTGATAAGCTGCTAATTTATCCACTTTTAGTTGTAGATTCAATTTTTACTAGCGGTATTGCAGTAGAGCAAGTCAACCAAGCTTTAACCAAACTAGCTGACGATGGCGAACACTGGATTAAAGGACAGCGTTATATTCCTTCTTTTTACAACGAAAGTGCCTACATTAAGTTGATGGCACAAATGGTTGAGGAAAAGATAGCCACAGATTTAGCGGCGGCTTATTTACCTTCCCAAATTGGCATCGTGTTAATGAATCACGGTTGTCCTCACGAAGCTAAAGGTTTTACTTCGGGAATTGTAGAAAGTCAAGCGCTGTACGATCGCGTTAGAGATGAATTAATCAACCGTTATGCGTTAATTTCTGTAGGCTGGCTGAACCACGACACGCCCTTAATTGACTGGACACAACCCAACGCCTTTGTAGCTGCCAAAAATTTAATTGATTTGGGTGCAAAAGCGATCGTATTTATGCCCATTGGTTTTGCGACCGAAAATCACGAAACTTTGCTTGATGTAGATCACATCATTCATGCCTTACAGCGCAAGCATTCTGAGGTTAATTACGTTCAAATGCCTTGTGTCAACGATCGCCAAGAATTTGTAGCAATGGCGGCGGCTTGGGCTAATCCCCATATTGCTGAATTGCTAGCAGCGCAAGCTGTTGCTGTCAACAGGGCGATCGCTGTACCCCATACTCACGATCATCATAGCCATAACCATGATGGCGGTCATCACCACCATCATTAATCTATAGGGGGCGTAATGCTTTGCGCCCCTACACGCCTCTTAATTTTCGGGTATTATCAACTAAACTTTGGGCAAACTCGTCAAAACGCTGAGAGATTTTTTCATCTAAAATCTTACCTTCTGGTGAAAAAGCTTTCCAAGCTTGAGCAATACCAATCTGTTCTGGAATTACCCAAGCGTGTACCCAACGCAGAATTACTCTCAGGTCATTTAACGCATTACTATTAGGTTGACCGCCCAAAACGCTAATTAATCCGGTAACTTTACCGTCTAATTGTTCAAAACTCATTAAATCTAGAGCATTTTTAAGTACGCCGCTAACACTTCCGTGATATTCTGGTGTAGCTAGAATTAACCCATCGGCTGCTTTTACTGCCTTTTGCAGTTTCTCTACATCGGGGTAGTCTGCATACTCGTTTCCACCATCGCAAAACGGTAGATTCATTTGTCTTAAATCTAATATTTCTACTTCTGCCCCTAATGCTTCGGCGCGTTTTGCAGCTATATCTAGGGCAACTTGGCTGTAAGAATTAGCCCGTAAACTTCCGCCGATACCAACAATTTTTACCATAGTTTTAACCAATTTCTCTAGTTGAGCTTTAATAACTCATACTCGGTACGACTACATATAGTTTAGCAAGTTTAACTATAGGTTTGTAGGCGAGGCGTAAGTTATATCTTGAGGAATAAAACAGCAATTGCTTGTCTTAAATTGGTTTTTAGGTTGCATATCGAGCGTTTTTGTGTCCTGAATCAGGAAATGTGAAAGTTGCGATCGCGCTTCCTCTGCTCCTAAAATTTTATCTGATGGTTTTATCGTTACTGCTACTGGCTAGGGTTTTGCCATCGGAACTAAAAGTTACTGACCGTACCCAACAATTATGTCCAATTAAAGTATGCAGTCATTCCCCGGTTTGCACATCCCAGAGATTGACGCTACGGTTGGTGCTGGCTAAAATGCGACTATCGGGATTAAAAGCTACAGATAAAAGTTGACGAAAGGTTTCAGTAAAAACAGAGTTAGTTAAATCTGTATGAGCAAAGTTAACTCGATGGAGATTTGCTTATTTTAGATAGGCTTGCCAAACTATAAGATGAGAAAAATTGCGATCGCTTAAATCAATCTGTAGCTGGCAAAATTAGGTTAATTATATTCCCTTCTATCTAATTGCCCATCCCAACAACTTTAGCAGCAACCCTAATATCTAGGTAGCCAATTTACGCGCTCAGGTTAGCTTCTAGTCAAGGTGCGATCGCCAAAATAAAAGCATTGCTAATTTTCTTTCCTTAAAAAGGAGGGATTTTTTACAGCAAAAGCGATCGCCGAATAACTCTTACCCCTACTACCCATAATTTATTTTTAGCGAATTGCTCAAGCAGGAGTTACGGCAAGAAAGTTAGACTAAATGGAAGATAGATATATTTAGAAATTGACTCAATAATTGAGTCAACAGCACCAATGATGGTTGTTCGTCAAAAGACAGAGGGCAATTAAGTATGAGTAATTACCGGAAAAAAGCATTGATAAGTCAGCATAAAGGGGTAGCCAAGCAACGCCTAGGAAGATTAGCGGCGGGATCGTTGCTAGTATTACAGTCAATGCTATTAGGGACATTTCCGGCGATCGCCCAAAAGTCAGAAACTGAAGCTTTATCCTATGGCGAACTGTTAGAAAAAATCGATAGCGGCGAAGTAACAAGAGTTGAACTAGATCCAGAACAGCCCATCGCCAAAGTCAAACTCCGAGGACAAAAGCCGGATGCGCCTTTGCAGGAAGTCAAAATTTTTGACCAAAACCCAGAATTAATTAAAAAAATTCGGAGTAAAAATATTGAATTAGAAGTTAATTCTTCTGCTAATAGTAGAGCCGCAATGTGGTTTCTACTTAACTTGCTATGGATTGTGCCATTAGTTGCCATCATGCTGCTATTTTTGCGCCGCTCCGCCAATGCTGGTAGCCAAGCGATGAATTTTGGCAAGTCAAAAGCCCGCTTTCAAATGGAAGCAAAAACCGGAGTAACTTTTAGCGATGTCGCCGGAATTGATGAAGCTAAAGAAGAACTAGAAGAAGTAGTTACTTTCTTAAAACAGCCAGAACGATTTACAGCTATAGGAGCAAAAATTCCCAAAGGAGTATTGCTAATTGGTGCGCCCGGAACAGGTAAAACCCTGCTAGCCAAAGCAATTTCTGGAGAAGCGGGAGTGCCATTTTTTAGCATTTCTGGTTCCGAATTTGTAGAAATGTTTGTCGGGGTTGGTGCTTCCCGCGTCCGCGACTTGTTTAAAAAAGCCAAAGAGAATGCTCCTTGTCTAATTTTTATCGATGAAATTGACGCAGTAGGAAGACAAAGAGGGACGGGAATCGGTGGCGGAAATGACGAAAGAGAGCAAACCCTCAACCAACTCCTAACAGAAATGGACGGGTTTGAGGCAAATACAGGCATTATTATCATTGCTGCTACCAACCGCCCTGATGTGCTAGATATTGCCTTGTTGCGTCCGGGACGTTTCGATCGCCAAGTAACTGTAGATACTCCCGACCTAAAAGGGCGGCAAGAAATATTACAAGTCCACGCTCGCAATAAAAAAGTCGATCCCTCCGTATCGATAGAAGAACTCGCTCGGCGCACTCCAGGCTTTACGGGAGCAGACTTAGCCAACTTACTTAATGAAGCCGCAATTCTCACTGCTAGACGGCGCAAAGATGCCATCACCATGCTAGAAATTGATAATGCTGTAGATAGAGTAGTCGCCGGAATGGAAGGTACGCCTTTAGTTGATAGCAAAAGCAAGCGCCTAATTGCTTATCACGAAATTGGACACGCTTTGATTGCAACTATGCTTAAAGACCACGATCCCGTGCAAAAAGTAACGCTAATTCCACGCGGACAAGCTCAAGGATTGACTTGGTTTACTCCTAGTGAAGAACAAGGCTTAATTTCTAGAGCGCAGATTTTAGCTAGAATTACAGCGACGTTGGGAGGTAGAGCCGCCGAAGAAGTTGTATTTGGTAGAGGAGAAATTACAACGGGCGCAGGTCAAGACATCCAACAATTGACTAATATAGCTCGGCAAATGGTGACTAAGTTTGGGATGAGCGATTTAGGGTTAGTTTTATTAGAAGAACAAAGCAACGATGTGTTTCTCGGTCGAGATTTGGGGAAAAGGTCAGAATCTTCTGAAGAAATCGCCAGTCAAATTGATGCTCAAGTTAGAGAAATTATTGGCAAGTGCTACACTCAGGCGTTAGAGATTCTTCAAACCAATCGCGCGCTAATGGATTTGTTGGTAGAGCAACTAATTGAATTTGAAACTATCGAAGGCGTAACCTTCCGGCAAATTGTAACTCAAAATACTCAACCAACCGAGCAAAAACTAAGTCTCGCTAAAAAATAGAGAGTAGAGACGTTGGGTTGCAACGTCTCTACAACAATCTAGAATTCTGAAACTTTACTATTGACTAATTGCTGCTGGCTAACGGCAGATTGCCCGATATTGGTTGGTTGTTGAGCATACATAGCCCTCAATACCAACGCCGGATCTACATAGTTACTCGCATATTTGAGTCCCCAGTGTAAGTGAGGACCTGTGGTACGTCCAGTCATGCCTACTCGCCCAATTCGAGTACCCGCGCCTAATTGCTGACCTTCCCAAATTTGTACCCCACCTTCACGATCGATTAGATAACGACCGCCTCCTGCCGTTTCCACATGACCTTTCATGTGGCAATATTTATGTTCCCATTGCCCAGACTGAATAACTATATAGGTTCCGCAAGCATTGCGATCGGCAACTTTAACAACCTTTCCTGCCCACCAATTACGAATATAACTTCCTTGGGGTGCAGCCAAATCTAAACCGCCGTGAAATTCCCAATTAGAACCGCCTGTTGCCGATTTGCGATAGCCAAACGCTGAAGTATAACCCCGAAAATTTTCCACCGGAAAGGACGCACCGCGCCAAGTATTTCTACTTGCAACTTCTTGCGTTGGTAATGCTTCAACACTTTGTTGCTGAGACACAAAAGCTGGTACAGTAATTATACTTACCAAAGCTAATAAAACTTGCAGGTAATGGGTCTTTGGTCGGAACTTAGATAGTTGGCGCATACTTAACACTCCTCTACAGAACGAACACCGATATTCAAATAAAACTCTTAGACTTTTTCACCAATTAGGCGATCGCCAAACCATTAATAACTGATTACAAATACCACTCAGTTTTTGGTAACTATATAAGCAACCAAGGGTAAATAATAATTGCTCTAGCTACTAAAAATATTAATAAAAATTAATGTTTTTAGTAAATTTTAAATAAATGTACGATCTTTACTCAAGTTAGTCAACGAAACATTTTACTCTATGGCGTGGCAATGTCAAGAGTGGGGAATGGATTTTGTGAATAGGCTGGTTTATCGTTAAAATTTTTGAAGGAATGTCTGTAAATTTAACGATCGCTCAATCTGTATATGTTCAACGATATTTTTCCTTTTAGCTTTCATATAAATGCTAGTGCGATCGCTGGGACGAGTTTGTGGTCATTAGCACTATATTTAGGATTTTCATCCTTTAGCGACTGGTTAACCTTGCAACTGCAACGCTGGTTTAACTACGCCGAGCGAAGTTTATACACTAGCACTAAAGAATTTGAGCGTACTCGCAACGCTAGAGAATCGCAAAATGCTTTTTATGCCTCAATTGTTAGCATCGTGCCATTTTTGGGCTTAGGCGCACTATGCAATTACGGTGTAGAACTAGGCTTAGGTGGTAGTTGGGCGATTAGCATGGGAGTGATTGCCTGTATGGGTTGTGGAGTTTACGAGCTAGGGCGTAGAGATGGGCAATCTTCCGAATAATGGGAATTTTTCTTAGGATAATTTTTCTTTTTCCTGTAATTCTGCTGTGACTAAAGCCGCTAATTTTTGCGCCGCTCCAGATTCGCCGCGTATACTCTGCAAAACTTTGCTTATTTGCTGGAGTTTTTCTGGATGATCTAAATAATCTAATACCATCGCCGCTACTTCCTTTGGTTGAAGATTACCTACAAGTTCTGGTACTACCTCAGAATTTGCCCAAATATTTGGCCAAGCGTACAAACGTCTAGGTAAATTTAGAATTACCCAATTGATTAGTTTTGCCATATTTGTACCGACAACGGGTAAAGAAGCTAACAAACCGGGAATACCATCCCAAGATCGCATCGCATCTAATTGTTGCGTAGGCAGCAGTACAATCATTGGTACAGCCAAAGCTCCAAGTTCTGCGGTATTAGCGCCTACGGTAGTTATACAAATGCTGCATTGAGCTAAAAGCTCGTAAGCTGGCGACTTTAGCCATAAATCAACTTCTAAGCCTCCAGAAGTTTTTAGTTTGGGAGGATTTGAGACAAGAATTGCACTAGCTCCTCCTACCCGCTCAATTACTGGATTAAAGTCAGGATTAGCAAAATTAGCCAAAGTATCTAAGTCAACGGTGGGCGCAACAGGTATTACGAAACGAGTTTGCGGACGCGCTACCGAAATAATTTCAGCGATCGCCAACATTAAAGGCACGCCTTGACCTAGTTTTGCTGCTTTCGAGCCTGGTAATATCCCAATTAGTTCGGTTTTAACGTTACGTGCTTGTTGCTTTTGGGCTGCCTCTAGCATCAAATCCCCGACCACTGCAGATTTATAGGCATATTTGGGTTTAATAGCTTGAGCTTGCATGACTCCAAAACGGTCAATCCATTGATGCCAGCGAGTTTCCCACTCTGCATAAACTACGGTTTTATAACCCAAACGTTTGCCAATAACTACAGTAAAAAAGCTATCTCCACCTAAAAAAAGTACCACACCGCGATCGCGCCATTCCCAAGACTGGGCGGTTTTTCCCCTCAACAAAAACTGCCAAAAATACTTGGCCTCCTGTACCCTGTCTACTTCCTCGTAACTGCGGCAAATTTCCGCTTCTTTGCCCGTAGCGTGGGGACAAGGAGATAAAATTATTGAAATACGCAGTTGTTCCCTTGTGTTGCCTAATTGTTGTCGTAAAGCCCGAACAACCGGACGCACCCAAGTTGTTACTTCTCCTGGCCCGTTGGCAAGAATCAAAACATCGGCGGCGGATGAAGATTTTGTAATAAATAGTTGAGTCACTACTACTTTTTTTGTCAATTAACGCAAAGAATTGTTGCAAGATATTTATACAAATTGTGTCATAAATGCGCTTAACCCGCATTTGGTAAGCATTTTTTGATAAAAACTACTGTAGAAGTCATTCACTAATAACGTTTTTAAATCCCAGGGGCAATAGATCCCGAATCACAGGAGAAACGCTCTATGTTCACTCACGTCAAGTCCACCATCAGACATATCGCACCAGACAACTTGCAGGGGCGAGCGCTAATTAAAGTGGTCTATGTCGTGTTAGAGTCCCAGTATCAAAGCGCCCTATCGCAGGCGGTGCGGTCAATTAATGACAAACACCCGTCGCTGGCGATTGAAATTTCTGGCTACTTGATTGAAGAATTGCGCTCTAACGAAAACTACGAAGAATTTAAAAAAGACGTTGCCAAAGCTAATGTATTTATTGGTTCGCTAATTTTTATTGAAGACTTAGCCGATAAGGTAGTAGCTGCGGTAGAACCCCACCGCGACAACTTGAACGTAGCAGTGGTTTTTCCTTCTATGCCTCAAGTAATGCGCCTAAATAAAATGGGTAGCTTTTCGATGGCGCAGCTAGGACAATCAAAAAGTGCGATCGCGCAATTTATGCGTAATCGTAAAGAAAAATCGGGCGCGTCTTTTCAAGATGGAATGCTCAAACTATTGCAGACTTTGCCCAAAGTCCTAAAATATCTGCCAATAGATAAAGCCCAAGATGCCCGTAATTTCATGCTTAGTTTCCAATACTGGCTAGGCGGATCTTCGGAAAACTTAGAGAATTTTCTGCTGATGCTGACGGATAAATATATCTTTCCGGGCGCATACAAAGAAGCATTAAAGTACCAAGATCCGGTAACTTATCCGGACATGGGGATCTGGCATCCCTTAGCTACGCGGATGTTTGAGGATGTCAAAGAGTACCTAAACTGGTACAACAGCCGTAAAGATATTAGTGCTGACTTAAAAGATCCTCTAGCGCCTTGCGTAGGCTTAGTATTGCAGCGCACCCACCTAGTAACAGGGGATGATGCCCATTATGTGGCAATGGTGCAAGAATTTGAGGCAATGGGAGCGAAAGTAATTCCCGTTTTTGCTGGCGGATTGGACTTTTCTAAACCTGTAGAGGCTTATTTTTGGGATAGTAAGGGTCAAGAAGGAAATTGTTTAGTTGATGTAGTTATATCGCTAACCGGATTTGCTTTAGTTGGCGGACCCGCAAGACAAGATCATCCTAAAGCAATTGAAACTCTAAAACGCTTGAATCGCCCTTATATGGTGGCATTGCCTTTAGTGTTTCAAACAACCCAAGAATGGCAAGATAGCGAATTGGGATTGCACCCAATTCAAGTAGCTTTGCAAATTGCGATCCCCGAATTAGATGGAGCAATTGAGCCGATAATTTTATCAGGACGCGATGCAAATACTGGAAAAGCGATCGCCCTGCAAGATCGAATTGAAACGGTAGTAAGACGGGCGATGAAGTGGGTAAACTTGCGCCGTCAGCCAAAGTTACAGAAAAGAGTAGCAATTACTGTCTTTAGCTTCCCCCCAGATAAAGGCAATGTGGGGACGGCGGCTTATTTAGATGTATTTGGCTCAATTTACGAAGTCATGCAAGCGCTTAAGCGCAACGGCTACGACTTGCCAGAATTGCCCGAATCTGCCGCTGCTTTAATGCAGGAAGTTATCCACGATGCTCAGGCGCAGTACAATAGCCCCGAATTGAATATTGCTTATAAAATGTCCGTACAAGAGTACGAACAGCTAACCCCTTACTCTCACCGATTGGAAGAAAACTGGGGAGCGCCTCCCGGACATCTCAACACCGACGGGCAGAATTTATTAATTTACGGCAAACAATTCGGCAATGTATTTATTGGCGTACAACCAACCTTTGGCTACGAAGGCGACCCCATGCGGTTGTTATTTTCCCGCTCTGCTAGTCCTCATCACGGTTTTGCCGCTTACTACACCTATTTAGAGCAAATCTGGAAAGCTGACGCAGTATTGCATTTTGGTACTCATGGTTCGCTAGAATTTATGCCTGGTAAACAAATGGGAATGTCTGGGGAATGTTACCCAGATAACTTAATTGGTTCAATTCCTAACCTGTATTACTACGCTGCTAATAATCCTAGCGAAGCAACGATCGCCAAGCGTCGCAGTTATGCCGAAACTATCAGCTATTTGACCCCACCTGCCGAAAATGCTGGGTTGTACAAAGGGTTAAAAGAACTCAGCGAATTAATTGCTTCTTACCAAACCCTCAAAGGTAGCGGTAGAGGAATTCCTATTGTCAACACCATTATGGACAAATGCCGATTGGTGAACTTAGACAAAGATATTACTCTCCCAGAAACCGATGCTAAAGATATGACCGCCGAGGAGCGAGATAATATTGTCGGCATGGTTTATAGACGGTTGATGGAGATTGAGTCGCGCTTACTCCCTTGCGGGTTGCACGTGATTGGCAAGCCTCCAAGTGCTGAAGAAGCGATCGCAACGCTTGTAAATATTGCTAGTCTCGATCGCAACGAACAAGAAACCAAAAGTTTACCGCGCATTATTGCTACCAGCATCGCGCGAGACATTAACGAAATTTACCGCCGTAACGATCGAGGTATTTTAGAAGATGTCGAATTGCTGCAAAATATTACTTTAGCAACTAGAAGCGCCGTTTCTGCCCTCGTAAAAGCCCAAACTGATGCCGATGGTAGAGTTGCTAAAGTTGCTAAACTCAACTTTTTCAACATGGGTAAAAAAGAGCCTTGGGTAGAAGCACTCCATCAAGCAGGCTATCCAAAAGTCGATTCTCAAGACCTAAAACCGTTATTTGAGTATCTAGAATTTTGCCTTGTACAAGTATGCGCTGATAACGAATTAGGTGCATTACTCAAAGCTTTAGAAGGCGAGTATGTGCTACCTGGGCCTGGCGGCGATCCGATCCGCAACCCGGACGTATTACCTACAGGGAAAAATATTCACGCACTCGATCCCCAATCTATCCCCACAACGGCGGCGGTAACATCTGCCAAAATCGTTGTCGATCGCTTATTAGAGCGTCAAAAAGTCGAAAATGGCGGTCAATACCCAGAAACGATCGCCTGCGTACTTTGGGGAACAGACAACATCAAAACCTACGGCGAATCTCTCGCTCAAGTTATGTGGATGGTAGGAGTTCGCCCCGTACCCGATGCGTTAGGTAGAGTTAATAAACTAGAACTAATTTCCTTAGCTGAATTAGGAAGACCCCGCATAGACGTAGTTATCAACTGTTCTGGCGTATTCCGCGACTTGTTTATCAATCAAATGAACTTGCTCGATCAAGCGGTAAAAATGGCAGCCGAAGCTGATGAACCGCTATCTATGAACTACGTTCGCAAACACGCACTAACTCAAGCCGAAGAAATGGGGATTAATCTGCGTCAAGCCGCAACTCGCGTATTTTCTAATGCTTCAGGTTCTTACTCATCTAACGTCAACCTAGCTGTAGAAAATAGCACTTGGGATAGCGAAGCCGAGTTACAAGATATGTACCTCAGTCGTAAATCCTACGCCTTTAGCGCTGACGAGCCGGGGATGATGGATAAATCACAGCAGATTTTTGAAACCGCTTTAAAAACTGTCGATGTCACCTTCCAAAATCTCGACTCCTCAGAAATTAGCTTGACAGATGTTAGTCATTATTTCGACTCCGATCCCACAAAACTTGTAGCTAGTTTACGCACTGACGGTAAAACCCCATCGTCCTTTATTGCCGATACAACTACCGCTAACGCCCAAGTCCGCAGCCTATCGGAAACCGTGCGTTTAGATGCCCGTACTAAGCTACTAAACCCCAAGTGGTACGAAGGAATGCTAAATCATGGCTACGAGGGTGTAAGGGAGCTTTCCAAGCGCCTAGTAAACACAATGGGTTGGAGTGCAACGGCGGGAGCGGTGGATAATTGGATTTACGAAGATACCAATACAACGTTTATTCAAGACGAGGCTATGCGATCGCGTTTAATGAACCTCAACCCCCATTCTTTCCGCAAAGTAGTTTCAACTTTATTGGAAGTAAATGGGCGCGGCTACTGGGAAACTAGCGAAAGCAACTTACAGATGTTGCGCGACCTGTACCAAGAAGTCGAAGATCGGATCGAAGGCATAGAATAAGCTAATGAACTGGCGTGGAGGCTATTAACATACCTCCACGTTAAAACTTTTCTATGGCGCTTAGGTGACGTATTAAAGCCAAGGCAGCAGCTTGTAAACAGCTAATGGAACAATTAGAAAGAGCGATCGCACTTGTTGACCCTTTAACTATTCAACCAAAGGACTATATCGTCTAACTCAACTACAATAGTTTGCGTCGGCGATCGCGCGTTAATTTCCGTGTTCCAAAACCTTTATTAATCTGTAAAAATAACTAATGCAAACCGCACCAACCCCAGCACTCAGCACAATGGAGGCTAAAAAAAAAGTTTTTGGCATGATCCAAGCTTTTTGGGAAAGCCAATGCGTTTATGTGGCAACCCGCTTAGGTATATTTAACCTGCTCCAAGAAAAGCCGCAAAGTGTCGAAACTTTAGCTGTCACTACCTCTACTAATGTAGAAAAGCTCTATGTTGTCCTGCGGGCTTTAAGTCACTTAGGCGTTTTGGAAGAAACCCCAGGACGTGTTTTTGGGGCAACGCAATTGTCAGCACTCCTTGTCACCAATGCTGGGCCTTCGATGGGTCATTTTGCGATGCACATCACCGAACCCTGTCAGTGGGACGCATGGAAGCAGCTTGAAAACTGTTTGGATACTGACGTTGTGCCTTTTGAGCAAGCAAACGGTAAAAGTGTCTACGAGTTTACTAGAGATAATCCTTGGAGTGGCGATACGTTCATCAATGCCATGAGTTTTCTGACAAATCATGCTGTTGACTCGCTGCTTGAAGTTTATGACTTTAGCCAATTTGAGATTGTTATGGATGTTGGCGGCGGTCAAGGAGGGCTGATTGCTAGTATTGTCAAAAAGTCTGGCTGTAAAGGGATATTGTTTGACGTGCCTTATGTTACCCAGACAGCCCCAGCATATTTGGAGAAGCAAGGACTCGATCGAGATGCCGTGCAAGTAATCTCTGGCGATGTCTTTGCAGAAGTGCCAAGCGGTGCTGATGCGATCGTTATGAAGTATTTTATCTCGGCGTGGAATGACGAAGATGCGATGAAGATACTGAATAACTGTAAAAAAGCTCTGCCAAAGTACGGAAAAATTGTGCTTTTGCAGGCTTTTGTTCCCGATTTGGGAGAGCCACCAGAAAGTCCAGATGGCATCTTGCCTGGGCTTTTTGCCGTACAGATTATGGTGGCAGTTCCTGGAGGTGCTTGGCGTACTCAACAACAATTTAAGGATTTGTTTGAGAAGTGCGGTTTTCAGTTAGAGAAAGTGGTGCATACGGGAACTAACCTCTCAGCAATGGAATTTTCTTTGCGAGCTTAAAATAGAATGTTTGCTCCCCAAATGACACGATCTACTTAAAGGGAAACTTTAGATAATTTGTTCTGATTATAGGAATAATGGCTTTTAGTGCGAAGACTTCGCGCTTAGTTAATCCACTGATAGCGACTCCTACCTAAGTGCAACGCCAGTTAGATTTTTATGAAGCCGTCTATTGTTCTATCAACGGGGTAAGCATCCTGCCTACCCCACAACTCATGCTGCAAGTTAGCGGATTGAAAAGCAATATAAACATTTAGCAACCCATTTTTAAATGAAACTAAATTCGTTACAGCAAAAAATTCTTACCCACCTTGAACCTCTACCTACTGGAAGCCCGGATCGGGCAACTACTAGCATCATTGAGCGCGGTAAATTTACGATCGGCGAAACAGTTACAGAGATTTTGCGATCGCTACGCCGAGGCGAACCGATGATTTGGGACCCTTGGGTTTTAAAAGATGACAATGTTTACCGGATGTTCTACTTAAAAGGGTTAGAAGGACAAAACCCTTGGTGGACGATCAGCAATATCTGCGGTGCTATTTCTACGGATATGCGTCAATGGCAGGATTTAGGGAGCATTCTTGAGCCTGAACCTATTAATAACTGGGAGTCTGGTCGAATATGTGCTGGCTGTACTTATAAGGAAGATGGTATTTATTATTTATTCTACTCCGCAGGCGGCTTGCAAGAACCAGACCTTAAAAATGAAGCCATTGGTTTAGCAACATCTAATGATGGTTTGCACTTTTCGCGTACTTCTAACAACTATTTATTGAAGCCAGAAAATGACAATTTTTGGTACGGTCGCAGTCAGTGGACGGGACATTTTCACTGGCGCGATCCTTATATTTTTAAGGATGATAAAACTGGCAATTATTATATGTTTATTTGTGCTAGTTCTAAAGTAGTTGGCAACTTTCAAGGATGTATTGGTTTGGCGGTAGCCGACAAAATTTCTGGCCCTTACAAGCTGTTACCGCCAGCTATTGAAGCCCCCACCGATGCAGTAGATTGGCCCTACTACCACATGGAGCGACCGCAAGTTATTTACAAAGATGGGAAGTATCATTTATTTTTCTCATGCTTCAAGATGCTTATGAACCCAAAGTGGCTGCAAAAATCGCCGCCTAAAAAAATTACCAATTCGTCTTTATATTGGTATATTTCTGATGATGTTACTGGACCATATAAGCCTGTAAACGATGATTTTATCGTTATAGGTAGCGAAAAAACTGGGATGTATGGCACAAATTTTTTGCAGATATCAACGGAACCTGAAAAATTTATTGCTTATGGTTGGTATCACAGGCTGCACACATTAGCAGTTTCTCAAAGGTTTCAAGTAAACTGGAAAGATACTATATCTTTAGTTCGTTAATAAACCTTTCTTTTGCTTCTAGGGAATACTGTTTAAACTAGCGTTTTTGCAAAAGCGAGAATTAGAATACCAAATCGAAGGCGTAGAATAGTTGTCCTAGGGCGAATGCAAAGACCTACCCCTACTCTTAATTTTATAACTCAAAATGAATGCTTTAACCGTTCATCTCAACTCGATTATTAGCCTAAGCGATGAACAATATTTTCAGCTATGCCAGGCAAACCGCGATCTTAGGTTTGAACGCACCGCAACGGGAGAATTAATTATTATGCCACCCACTGGCGGAGAAACAGGAAATAGAAACGCTGCAATCACTGCTCAACTTTGGATCTGGAACGACCAGAAAAAACTGGGTAAAGTATTTGATTCTTCCACAGGTTTTAGGCTCCCTAATTCCGCCTTTCTCTCTCCTGATGCTGCTTGGATAAAATTAGAACGGTGGGATACTCTTACGGCGTCGCAAAAACAAAAATTTATTCCCCTCTGTCCTGATTTTGTCATTGAATTACTTTCGCCGAGCGATCGCACTTCTGTAATCCAAGACAAAATGCTTGAGTATTTAGCTAACGGTACTCAATTAGGTTGGTTGATTGACCGCAAATCTCAGCAAGTAGAAATTTATCGCGCTAATACCGAAGTAGAAATAATTGTTTCCCCTAATACGCTATTAGGAGAAACAGTTTTGCCGGGATTTGTCCTCAATCTCGAACAAGTTTGGTAATAATTATTGCTTAACTAACGTCCACTCCAATAATTTAATAGGCGCATCTTTCAAGGCGGCGGTAAGTTCGGCGCTATCGCCAAATTGTACTCGGTCTAAATAACACGCCTCAACAGAAACGGTAAACTTTTCCTTTTCAAAGGGCCAAGGCTTGACGCAGACATTACCCTCGCTTGTTTCCATCACATCATATCGCTTGCCATCTGGTCCCTTACTAATTTCTAAAGCGCGTTCTCCGGCGGGTAACTCGCGGTTGCACAAAATTAAGGAAAAGCGATCACACCATTGAAAAAAAGCATAGGCTTTTTCGGCTTCTTCTTTACTAACACCTAGTTCTTTGCGCCACTTTGTTTGATTTGCTAATTGCTCGTCTAAAAAGCTATCGAGTTCTAGCGATTCTCCTCTTTTACCTTCATTGAGAAAGCTGGTGTGCATCGAAATTAGCATTGCTACCCAGCGTCCTCGATAGCGAGAGTTTACCGTTTGCTCTTTGAGCTTTTTTAAGTCAGTTTCTTTATCTAAAGTAAAATCTAAAGGAGTACCTGCGGGGGTAAGATTTTTGCCTTCCCATTCGCGCTCTAAATCGTCGTGGTGAGAAATAGCTGCTACAGTTTCAATTATCCTTTTTGGTCTATCTTTAGAGTGCCAATGTCCGGCTATTTCTGCCGCTAGTAAAGCATGGGCGCGGTGGTATATTATTTCCCAGCCCTTTTCGTGTTGGTTTGCGATCATCTATTTTTGCTGCTGTTTTTATTTTTTATGATCGCGCGAATCTAATAGAACTCACCTCTCCCAGAATAAAGATTGACAAAGTTGTGTTAAGTAATATTCATCAAAAAGTTTTGAACTTAGTATACCCACTTCAAAATGTTTTATAGGAGTAAGTACCAGCTAAGTACAAAACAAAAAGTTTAGCAATTATCTAAGTCGATTGGGTTTTGCCGAAAATAGTTAAACTCATTGAATATTGGTTGTTTGGGTTTAAATTATCACTATTCAAATAAAACTTGAGTTGAGAGGATGTCTCAGAAGTATCAAATATCCGGCATTTGCCCCCTAAATCCCCCAGAATTGGGGGATTTAGAGCAATTTGTCTCCAAACTTGGGCGCTAGGGAGCAGTTCGGGTAGCATCCAACACTTTTAAGACATCCTTGGAAAGAGGCAAAAAGCAGGTTTAGGGGCGGAGAGCTTCGTAACAACTACCTAAGTAAGCTCTCAACTGCGGCTTTAAAAACTATTACCCTATGCAAAAGAATCATAGAAGTATTCTGCGCCTTCGATGGGTGCAAAACCTTGGCGCTGAATATTCTCGGTAATAGTGCGCGGTTCTAAAAATTGCAGTAAGTAGTCGGGACCTCCAGCTTTAGAACCTACACCGGACATTTTGAAACCACCAAAAGGTTGTCTTGCAACGATCGCTCCCGTGATTGTCCGATTGATGTACAAGTTTCCTACTTCAAACTCTGCTTGCGCTTGTTCAATGTGGGAAGGAGTGCGGGAATACAGCCCACCAGTGAGGGCAAAATTTGTACCGTTAGCAACGGAAATCGCTTCGTTAAAGTCTTTTACTTTAATTACCGCAATTACTGGTCCAAAAATTTCTTCTTGGGCGATCGCGCTATGAGGCTCAACTTGACTAAAAATTGTCGGACTGACAAAATAACCACTATCAGAAACGGGCATTTCTAAAACTAATACGGCCGATTGCTTGCCTTTTTCGATGTACTCTTTTATTTTGTCTCTAGCATTAGCATCAATTACCGGACCAACTTGGGTGCTAGGCAATTCGGCTAAACCAATATTGAGACTGCGCGTAGCTTCAACTAAACGCTCCACAAACGCATCGTAAATAGGTTCTAAAACTATTACCCGCGAACAAGCCGAACACTTTTGTCCGCTATAACCAAAAGCTGATTGCACAACGCCAACTACAGCTTGATCGAGATCGGCGCTTTCATCGACAATTAAGCCATTTTTTCCGCCCATTTCCGCAATTACGCGCTTGAGATGCTTTTGTCCTGGCTGTACAACTGCTGCATCGGCATAAATTCGACAACCGACTTCTTGAGAACCTGTAAAGGCAATTAAATGAACATCAGGATGTTTGACTAAATAAGCTCCTACTTTAGAGCCTACACCTGGCACGTATTGAAACACACCTTTAGGAATCCCCGCTTCTACTAAAATTTCAGCAAATTTAGCCGCAATTACACAAGATGTCTCCGCAGGTTTAAGCAAGGTACAGTTTCCTGCTACCAATGCTGCTACTGTCATCCCGGCGGCGATCGCTAAAGGGAAATTCCAAGGGGAAATTACAACAGCAATTCCGCGCGGTTGGTAGATATAACGGTTAGTTTCCCCCGCAATATTGTAGCTAAAGCCAGCGTTCAACCTTTCCATTTCCGCAGCATAATAGTTGCAAAAGTCGATCGCTTCAGAAACTTCCCCATCAGCTTCTTTTACAGGCTTACCTACTTCTAAAACTATCCAGGCTGATAGTTCAGCGCGTCTTTGTTCCATCAAATCGGCAGCGCGTCGCAATATCCCCGCCCGTTCTTTTACAGGTGTCTTGCGCCACGCAGGGAAGGCAGTTTTTGCCGCCGCCATTGCTTCTGTTGCTTGTTCTACTGAAATTAGCCCAACTTTGCCAATAACTTCGCTGTAGTCAGAAGGATTAACCGAATCAACAGTTTGCTCTGTTTGTTGATATTCGCCGTTAATTAAGGGTAAATAATGCTTACCTAGCTGTTGGCGGACGTTAACAAAAGCTTGATGAGATTTTTCTCTTAATTCCATGTCTGCATAGTCCGTATCTGCCGCATTTGCAAAACTTAAATGTACTTTAGGAGTAGTGAGATTATGTACAACCGGAGGTGCTAAAAGCTCCTCTACCGGGCGTTCTTCCATACTTTGACGCAAAAACGAGCTATTAGCTGTATTTTCGAGCAAACGCCGGATCAAGTAAGCCATTCCCGGCAATAGGTCGCCATAAGGACAATAAACCCGCACTCGATGCCCTCTAGCTACCAAAGCCGAGGCTAGTTTGTCGCCCATGCCATACAATACTTGCATTTCAAAGCGACGACGGGGAATATTTAGCGTTTCGGCGATCGCAATTGCCAATGCTTGACTCCGCACGTTATGACTACCGATTGCTGAATATACATACTCGTGATTTTCTAGCAATAGTTGAGTAATAGTTTCAAAATTGGCATCAGTGGCGGCTTTATCGTTGTACACTGGCTGCTGCCAATCTTTTTGCATTGACTTGATGGTTTCTTGATCCCAATACGCGCCCTTAACTAGCCGAATTGTTAAAGGATAACCGCGCTGTTTTGCCCAAGAGATTAAATCTTTGGTATCTTGTTCGCTATCGCGCAAATAAGCTTGAATTGTCATCCCTACATCAGTGCGCGATCGAAACTCATCTTCCATCAATAGCTTTTTCAATATTGATAGCGTTAAATCCTTATAGGCATATTGTTCCATATCAAAATGGACGCTTGCCCCTAATTCCTTGGCGCGACGTAATAATATACGAATGCGATCGCGAACTATTGCCTCACTACCCGCCGCATCTAACGGATCGAACTGAGAATAAAAGGCTGTAAGCTTTACAGATACTTGAACTTGCGGTATTTGTTCGCCATCAGCGCTATCAATACTAGGTATCTGCGTCCACTTTTTAGAAGCTTTTACAAGTTGCGTCATCAAATCGAGATAGCGATCTAAATAAAACTGCGCCTCAGCTTCCGTAATTACGGCTTCCCCTAGCAAATCGAGAGTAAACGCCATTTTATTTTTGCGTAAACGCTCAATAGTTTTGAGCGCCTCTTTCATATTGTCGCCAGCAATATATTTATGCGCTAGAGTTTCCACCGCCGTAGAAACCGTTGTAGCAGCAACTTGTCCAGGAATTGAGTCAGGAGAAGCAAAATTGAGCAATCCCTTAAGCGCGGAAGGAAGTTCTACCGATTCATCTTGCAAGTATTCTTGCATATGAGCGGCAATTTCTGGCTTATTGTGCAAAGCAGGTAAGCAGTCAATGAAGCGAAATAATTGCACTCGTAAACCTGGATTGCTCATCGTCCAAGCTAGTAGCTTGTCATCCCAACGCATTTGATCGCGTAACGAGGTTAAAAACGAGCGATTCTCCCGCGTAGCCGCAAGGAGTTGTTTGGCAATTTCTTGAACTTTGGCTTCGTAGGTGTTTTTTTCTACTTGTAATATCACTATGAACTGACTCCCAGTTTTCGGCGCTTTAAACGAGAATGTTTATAATTTACTATTTTCGCTTTTCTTGCAGGGCTTGGGAGGATTGTTTTTGTTGATAATTATTAAACGATCGCAAAAGTTGCCTATTTCTTTTCAAAAACAGGCAGTAAAAGCAACTATAAAATTAATTATGCGGATGAAAGGACTTGAACCTTCACACCTTGCGGTACTAGAACCTAAACCTAGCGCGTCTGCCAATTCCGCCACATCCGCTTATTTGGCTTAACTATCGTAGCAAACATTTAATTAAATTGCTACAAATAATACATTTTAAAAAAAGGTTTATTTATGTCAACTCAGCTATTGAAACGACAATTTAGCATCCAAGACTATCACCACATGGTAGTTGCAGGTATTTTGAGCGAAGACGAGCGCGTCGAACTAATTCAAGGAGAAATTGTCCAAATGTCACCTATTGGTGTTCGTCATGCTAGTTGTGTTAAGCGATTAATCAAACTTTTTTCGCAATCGTTAGGCGATCGCGTTATAGTTGCTGTACAAGATCCGATTGAATTAAGCAGCTTTTCCGAACCTCAGCCTGATTTAGCCTTACTCCAACCCCGCGGTGACTTTTACGCCGCCGGCCATCCGCAACCCGAAGACATATTGCTATTAGTAGAGGTTGCCGATACTACAATTGAAAGCGATTTCGCAGAGCGAACACTCTGTGAACGCGCTATGACAATCCCTTGGTATGCAAGTAGTGGAATTACAGAGGTGTGGCTAGTAGATGTAAACCAGCAAGTCGTAGAAATATTCAGAGAACCTACAGATAATAGTTATCAAAGTATTCAAAAATTCCAGATTGGTGAAATATTTATTCAAGCTTTCCCTGATGTTGGTTTTACTGTAGAAAAAATATTGGGATAACTAAATGGGGGCATAACGCCCCCTAATACTGCTATTCGACTTTTACGCCTTTCCAGAAAGCTACATAACCCTCGATGTTTTTCGCCTTCTCTTTGGCGCTGGGATAGTACCAGGCAGCATCTTTGTTAACTTGCCCATCTACTTCTACGCTATAGTAACTAGCCAGCCCTTTCCAAGGACAAGTTGTGTGGGTGTTGCTTTCCTTAAAATACTCCTTCTTAATGGAGTCTATAGGAAAGTAATGATTTCCTTCCACAACTTCCGTGCGATCGCTCTCAGCTAAAACTGCACCATTCCAAACTGCTTTAGGCATAATTTTGAGTTAATTTAAGTAAGGGTACATAACTAAAGTTAACTTCCTCACCCCCTTTGCTACAAGTTCGGATTCCCACTTAGTCAATAAATTCTTTAATCTCGTTGGTAAATGGGATACCAGCGCGAAAATATATATACAGTTCTTGCAAATTTCGGCTTATATGCCTCAGTTACAGTCTTTAGAATCTGCCCTAAAAAAATATTTTGGCTACACTAGTTTTCGCTTAGGGCAACAGCAGATTATTGAACAAGCGCTAAATAATCAAGATTTGCTGGTGGTAATGCCCACTGGTGGCGGCAAGTCTTTATGTTTTCAGTTGCCTGCATTGCTGAGAAAAGGTTTAACAGTAGTCGTATCGCCGCTAATTGCGCTAATGCAAGATCAAGTGCAGTCGCTACGAAACAACGGGATTGGCGCAACTTTTCTTAATAGTACCTTGAGTTCTTATCAAGTAAAGTCGCGGGAAGAAGCAATTCTTAGTGGTAAGGTAAAACTGCTTTACGTTGCCCCCGAAAGATTACTAAGCGATCGCTTTTTACCATTTATAGACTTAATTCAGCATCAAATTGGCATTGCCAGTTTTGCCATTGATGAAGCCCATTGTGTTTCTGAGTGGGGACATGATTTTCGCCCAGAATACCGTCAATTACGCACTTTGCGCCAACGTTATCCAAATGTTCCCACTATAGCCCTTACCGCCACAGCAACCGATCGCGTCCGCACGGATATTATTCAACAACTCAATTTAGCAAAACCAATAATTCACGTTGCTAGTTTCAATCGTCCAAATCTTTACTACGACGTACAGCCAAAGCAAAAGCAAGCCTATAACCAATTAAAGCAAATAGTCACAAAAACTGAAGGTGCGGGGATTATCTACTGTCTCAGCCGCCGCAAAGTAGACGATATTACGATGAAGTTGCAACAAGATGGCATCTCTGCTTTGCCTTATCATGCTGGTTTAAGCGACGAAGAAAGAGAATCTAATCAAACGCGGTTTATTCGAGATGATGCCCGTTTAATGGTTGCAACTGTCGCCTTTGGGATGGGAATAAATAAGCCAGATGTTAGGTTTGTAATTCATTATGACCTGCCTCGCAATATTGAAAGCTATTACCAAGAATCGGGCAGAGCGGGGAGAGATGGGGGAGCGGCAAAGTGTACAATCTTTTTTGGTTATGGCGATGTCAAAACTGTTGAGTATCTAATTGAGCAAAAAACCGATATTCAAGAACAGCGCATTGCTAAACAACAACTACGACAAATTATTGACTACGCTCAAGGTACAGTTTGCCGTCGCACAATTCAGTTAGGGTATTTTGGCGAAAGTTTTGCGGGCAATTGTGGCAACTGCGATAATTGCTGCAACCCCAAACCCGAAGAAGATTGGACAATTGAAGCAATGAAATTTCTTTCGTGTGTGGCGCGTTGTCAAGAAAGATTTGGCATGAGTCACATTATTGATGTACTGCGTGGTTCAAGAAGTCAAAAAGTTTTGCAGTACAACCACGATAAATTAACTACTTATGGCATTGGTAAAGATAGAACTGCCGACGATTGGCGGCTTTTGGGGCGGAGTTTGTTACATCAAGGTTTATTAGGGCAAACTACTGATGGTTACTCGGTTTTGCGGCTAAATGCTCTTAGTTGGGAAGTAATGCGAAAAAAAAAGACTGTTTTAATTGCTATTACTCCCACGCCAAAACCTACAGCAGATCGCAAAGAAACACCGAAAGCTGCGGATATAGAGATTTTATATGAAAAGTTACGCAGCTTACGCAAGCAACTAGCCGACCAACAAGGAATAGCGCCCTATATAGTATTTGCAGATTCTAGCTTGAAAATGATGGCTCAAGTTCAGCCTCAAACTTTAGAAGAATTTAGTAAAATTTCTGGAGTAGGCAGCAGTAAGTTAGCTCAATACGGACAGCATTTTGTCGCAGAGATTTCCGCCTACACTCACCAGTCTGTGGAGGTAGAAGTAAAAAGTGCGATAGCGCAAGCGCGCTTGGTTACGGGCTTCGCCTCTTTTCCCTCAGATAGTCAACTATTAACCCTAAAGCTACACCGCCAAGGATTAAATCCCGCAGACATAGCCAAAGAACGAAACTTAAGCCTAAATACGATCACAAGTCATCTAGCTGAGTTAATTGAAATGAATCAGCCTGTAGACTTAGACCAATTAGTAATTCCCGTGCGTCAGCAATTTATTTTAAAGGCTATAAAAACTGTAGGTGCAGATTCCCTTAAAAGTATCTACGAGCATTTGGGGGAAAACTACACCTATGAAGAAATTAAATTAGTCCGGGCTATGTGGCGACGAGGGAACAAAGGCTAGACAGTAGCGCTGTTCTTTTTAAATTTCAATAAAGAGATTGCTTTAGGTAAAGCGACGCAAATTGTAGCATTTGCCAAGGTGAGAAATAAACAATCAATTAAACTCATAGCTGTAAATTTCCTAGTAAAATTACGGTGGCGCAATTTGGGTCTTCTTATATATCTAGTGTGTAACAAAACGCCTCTAAGTAACTACTCGTAAGCTTTTGAATTGCTTTTAAGCATTATAAGATTTAGTTATATCACTTAACTATACGACTGTTCTACATTTCAGTTTCACCCAATCGATAACAGTAGTATTAACACCTTTTTTAAAATACAGCTACACAAACCCTCAACGCTTATGTAGCTGCAACTACTAGCTGTAACGTTCTTCTGCCCAAGGTTCGCCTCGACTGTTGTACCCGTTGCGTTCCCAAAAACCTAATTCTTCTTTGTCCAAAAACTCTAAACCATTAATCCATTTAGCACTTTTCCAAGCGTAGATGTGCGGAACAACTAGCCGCATTGGGCCCCCATGTTCGGCGCTTAGAGGTTCGTCAAATACCGTATGAGCAAAAAAGTTTTCTTCCCTCAAGAAGTCTGACATCGCAATATTGGTCGTGTAGCCACCGTAGCAGTGTTCCATTACATGAACGGCTTTTGGATCTACCTCAATCAATTTCATAAAGTCAGTAACTTTAATCCCTTTCCATTTGACATCAAGTTTAGACCAGCGCGTAACGCAATGAAAATCAGCAGTAAATTCCTGTTGGGGTAAACCCATAAAGTCCGACCAACTAAACGTCGCTTCTTTCGCCAATCCCCAAACAATAAATTGCCAAGTTTCGGTGTTAACTTGGGGGGTTTGCCCGTAGGTAAGTACAGGAAACCCTTTAGTTAAGTATTGACCGGGAGGAACGCGATCGCTCTGTTCCTCATCAGGTTTTTTAAAAAATCTTCCTAGCATTATTTCAGTAGCTTTAGCTTCCTACTCTATTGTGGATAAAAATCTTTTAACTTACATTTTCGCTCTAGCCCCTTGGCAACAGATGCCAAACTTATTCTTCGCTCTCGTCTTCTTCTTCTTTAGTTGGATATACAAACTTAGAGCGCCCGCTTAAAATCGATTTGCCCAAAGAGAGAGCTTTTTGAGCTTCTACAACGGCTTTGTGTTTCCAGGTTGCTTTGCGCTTATCGCGTTTTGACTTCGATGTTTTCTTCTTAGGAACTGCCATAATAGCTAATACAATTTTTGACAACCTTTCTAGTATAAAGGCAAAAAGCAAGCCCTACAAAGAAAAATGTTGTCTAAAACTAGCTAGGATTAAATTTTTCAAGGTAAGTTCGGGGTAGGATTGGTAGTCGGACTCACTTGAGGCAAGTTTTGAAGCGTTGGAGCCGTCACCGGGGTGGCGGGGGGTGGCGGAGTATTGAGATTATCGCCAGGAGAAGTTACAGGCGTTATTCCCGGAGCTTGCGGCCGTGGAACTAAAGCCGGACTTCCAGGAAGTGGCGCTGCACCAGGAGGGGGATTTATTGGTTGAACCGGAGTGCTGTTAATAAGTTCTCTAGCACTACCAGGAGAATTAGAATTATTTCGCTGTGGTCTAGAAGGTACGCGGGGCGTAGTTCCTGGCGGCTGGGGAGAATCGACAGTGGCTAATTGTTGCTCGTCTAAACGTAATAGACTCCGGGCGCTATTAAAATATGTAAATCCATCGCTACCACCATTCCGTTGCGGACGACTCACGCCTACAGATAAAACCGGAGCAATTACCCCTTGATTTTGCCCCAAAATAATTACAGAAACGTCAGTTATTTGCGAGCCTCGGTCGAAGCCTTGCTGGAGTGCGGTTCTAGCCGCCGCCTCTGCCCTTTGAATTAAACTATCATAGGTTTCGTCTGGTTGGCGGTCAATAGTAATGTCATCAATCCGAGCAGTTTCCGCTTGAGCAGTTTGTGGAGTGGACAAACCAAGTCCTATAACTACTAACGATAGAGCAGCCACTTGAGTTATGTTAGTCAGCGATCGCCTAAAATCACTTTGGTGTTTATTTTGGCGCTGATTGGTCTTTGAGGCTTGGGGGCAAAAAATAAACCTCATAACTGCCATTGCTCCTTAAAGTTGGTTAAGTTAAAAATTAATTGCTTATTTCTAACTGTATTAACACTGCTTTGCTATTTGTTGTTAACTGTAGATAGATATTTTAAAAATAATTACGCACTTAAAAGTTTTAGATACGCTACTTTTACTAAAGATATTGCCTTTCACCTATTCTGCTATTGACTTGTAAAGAAAACAGGACTTTTGATTGAGCAAAACAAATTTTATTTGAGTACCAGCCAAGGTCTGTTTTGTAGGAACGAGGAGCAATTAGACCCAACTTAAAAGTGCTGGCAATAGAAAATAAACATTTTTAGCAGTAAGCGGTAACATCTTCGCCGCATTCATCGGCTAAGTAGCACATCGCCCGAAAACGTAAAGCTACAACTTCCTCATATAGGGGGTTGAACTTGCACAGAGCGGGAATGTGGAACAATTTACGACCAAATAAAGTGATATCGCGTTCAAAGGGACATTGAGCAGGAATCAACTTACACAAGCTGCGAGCAAATTTTGGGTTAGATATTTGAACTCCATCTAGGCGCTGACGTAAGAATTGGAAAATATCAAAATCTGCTTTTTCGCCTAGCATACAGTTGTTGAGGGGCAAGTTTTGACTTGTTTGGGGTACTAACATAACTTCGTCTCTACTTCAATTGGATAACTTGAGTGTTCTAAAAATATCTACAGTTTACGAGCAGATTTTTCGGAATAATTCTGCTTTCCAGCTAGTTGAGCCGCAAGCGGCAACAAAAAGGTTGATTTGTTATTATCTTGCCCTTCGTTACCTAAACTGTGAATTAGAGACATCACTGAACTTTTGTTAGGTAAATATCTTAATTTGCGTAGATGCACCCAAAAAAAATTAGTGAATCCCAAAAACAAAAGGCGGGAAGAAGCTTATAAAAACTTCCTCCCACCTTTTAATAGCTATAGACTATAAAATTTTGCCGAAGCTTAAGATGCCGCAATTTGTTGAGCCGTTGTCCGTCGCCGTCTTCTCCCATCTAAAACTTTAGTGGGTTCATCAGGAGATTGCAGCAATAAAGTAACCGATGGTTGAGTTTGCAGTTCTCGGCGAATTTGGCGCTGTAATTCTCGCTCTAGCTGCACTTGTACTCCTACCCAATCTACTTCTACAGGTTCGCCATTAACGTATTGAGTAAAGCTCGACCAGCGATCGCTTAACACTCTCTCCATGCGCTCTTGCACCCATTTTTGCAGCATAGGGCGATCTACCGATGTAACTACACCCCGCAAGTGAATTTCTGGTTTCATCATCAACTTGCCATTCCAATCCACCGCCGCCGCAATGGTAATAATTCCTTCGCCAGCCAATTGCTGCCGCTCTTTGAGGACGCGATCGCTTACTATTCCCGTGCGTGACATATCCACAAGTTCTATCCCCGCAGGCACTTTCCCGGTGACGCGGATCGCCTCTGGTGAAACTTCTACTACGTCGCCGTTCTGGACAATCAACATATTTTCGGCGGGAATACCTGTACTTTGAGCGGTTTCGGCGTGTTTAACCAACATCCGATGTTCGCCGTGAACGGGTAAGAAAAACTTAGGCTTAGTTAAACCGATCATCAATTTTTGATCTTCTTGACAACCGTGACCGGATACGTGCAATCCTTTGTCTTTGCCGTAGATAACGTTCGCTCCCTGCATCATTAAGCGGTCAATAGTATTTACAACTGCAATAGTATTTCCAGGAATAGGGTTAGCAGAAAATACTACAGTATCGCCGGGACGAATTTTTATTTGCTGGTGTTCGCCTTTAGAAATCCGCGTCATTGCCGACAAGGGTTCGCCTTGAGAACCTGTCGTTAGAATCAACACTTTTTCTTCCGGTAAGTTTCGCAGGGCTTGCAATGGTTGCAGCAAGTTGTCTTCGCACTTGATGTAACCCAAATTTCGAGCGTGAGCAATCAAGTTTAGCATCGAGCGCCCTACTACCCCAACCACGCGATTTTGCTTTCTGGCGATGTCCAAAATCATGTTAATTCGGTGAACGGAGGAGGCAAAGGTTGTAACTAAAATTCGCCCTTTAGCTTGACTAAATGCCCGTTCTAGGTTTGGATATACCGACTTCTCAGAAGCTGTATAACCTGGTACTTCGGAGTTTGTCGAGTCGCTGATTAAGCAAAGTACGCCTTTTTCGCCGTGTTCTGCTAACCTTTGCATATCAAAAAATTCGCCATCTACCGGAGTATGGTCAAATTTAAAGTCTCCGGTATGAATAATTACTCCGGCGGGTGTATGCAGGGCAATGGTAAAACTATCAGCGATAGAATGAGTATTGCGGATAAATTCGACAATAAATTGCGAACCTAACCTTACAGTCTCGCGGGGTCTGACGGTTCTTAATTCGGTGCGATCGCGCATTCCCGCTTCTTCTAATTTACCTTCCAGCATCGCCATTGCTAATCTTGGTCCGTAAATTACCGGAATCTCTAGCTGTCGGAGGTGAAAGGCGATGCCACCAATATGATCTTCGTGACCGTGAGTAACAATCATGCCTTCAATTTTGTGGCGATTGTCTCGCAGGTAAGTCATGTCGGGAAGCACAATATTTACTCCGTGCATTCCATCAGTGGGAAAAGCTAAACCCGCATCCAATAAAATTATTTCATCGTTGCACTCAAATACACAGGTATTTTTACCAATTTCATGCAAGCCGCCAAGAGGAATAATTTTTACTGCTGCTGATGTGTTTTTTGTCATGTTTATCCTTTGAACGATTATTTGTTAATAATTAATAGAAAAAATTGTAGAAATTCTCATTTTCTCAATGAGTTTAAACTTCTAGCAAATTTTTATGTAAATGTTCTACAACGCTGGGGTAGATTACAACCCCGTACTCATTTATTCTTTCTGCCTTTTTGAAAGTAGTTAATAATCCAAATCTTTTTTAGCCTTAATATCTTGCAAAACTTTTTCTAAGATATTGCTTACCTTTTCTTCTTCGTCGCATTGCAATGGCAGACGAGTTGAACCAACATCCCAACCTTTCATTTTTAAAGCCATCTTTACCCCAATTGGATTAGTAGTAACAAACAAAGCTTTAAATAAGGGAAATAATTGTAAATGAATGCTAGTTGCCAGTCTAGTTTTGCCTGTCTCGAAAGCTTCAATCATTTGTTGCAATTGCAAACCTACTAAGTGACTTGCAACACTAACTACACCTTTTGCACCCACCGCTAACATCGGCAAAGTTAAGGAGTCATCGCCGGAGTAAATTTGAAATTCTCTACGCGTTAAGCGGCTAATTTCACTTGCTTGGTCTAAATTGCCCGTTGCTTCTTTAATACCTACAATGTTATCAATTTCGGCTAACCGAGCTACCGTCTCAGGAAGGAGATTTTGGCTGGTACGACTGGGGACGTTATACAACACTATAGGTAAATCGGGACAAGCAGAAGCAACCGTCCGAAAGTGATGGTAAAGTCCGGCTTGAGGTGGTTTGTTATAGTAAGGAACGACTTGTAAAGATCCATGTACTCCTATTCTATATGCTTTTTGGGTAGCTGCGGCAGCTTCGGTAGTCGAATTTGACCCTGTACCCGCCATTACTAAAGCTTTTCCTGCTACTGCCTGCAATACGACTTGAAACAACTGATATTCTTCGTCCCAACTTAGGGTTGGCGATTCTCCGGTTGTGCCGCACACTACAATTGTATTGCTGCCATTAGCGGCTAAATGTGCGGCTAATTGTTCGGCTACAGCATAATTTACGCTACCGTCGGCTTTAAATGGCGTAACCATTGCTGTAACAACTTTTCCAAAATCTACCACCCGTTTTTACTCCTCACCGATAGCTTTTAGCTATTTGCTGTTTGATATTTTTTAGCTGATAGCAGATTTTTTTCTACTAATAGTTCAGCAATTTGCACGGCATTTAAGGCGGCACCTTTGCGAATTTGGTCGCCACACAGCCATAATTCCAAGCCGCAATCGTGGGATATATCTTGACGGATACGACCTACTAACACTTCATCAATTCCTGTAGCATCTATGGGCATGGGGAAGTAATTTGCTTGCCAGTCTTCTACTACTCGCACGCCGGGAGACTGACTTAATATTGCTTTAGCTTCTATCGCACTTAGTGGCGATGCAAATTCTAGGTTAATCGCTTCGGAGTGGGCGCGTAGTACGGGAACCCGAACGCAGGTTGCAGTGATTTTTAGTTTTTCATCGGCGTTAAAGATTTTTCTAGTTTCGTTAACCATTTTCATTTCTTCTTCACAGTAACCGTTTGCGGTCATGGGGGAGTTGTGAGGAAATAAATTAAATGCCAACGAATAAGGAAAAATTTCTGAAGTTGGGGATTTTCCTTGTAAAATTTCTTGAGCTTGGTTTTTGACTTCTGCCATTGCCATCGCCCCCGCACCACTAGCTGATTGGTAAGTAGCAACTACAATCCGGTTAATTTTCCTGATTTTATAGAGTGGATAGACAGCCACCGCCATCAAAATTGTCGTGCAGTTGGGGTTAGCAATTATCCCTTGATGGTTTTGGGCTGCTTCAGGATTGACTTCAGGTACTACGAGGGGAACTTGGGGGTCTAAACGAAAAGCACTAGAATTATCTACAACTACTGCTCCTGCGGCGACGGCGACGGGTGTGAGGGCTTTAGAAATAGAACCTCCTGCCGATGCTAATACTAAGTCTATATTGTTGAAAGAGCGATCGCCAATTTGCTCTACCATTACATCTTCTCCCTTGAAGCGTAGAGTTTTCCCCGCACTGCGAGCAGAAGCTAGTAGTTTTAGTTCTGCCACCGGAAAATTACGGCTCTCTAGCAGTTCTAGTAATTCTGTGCCTACAGCCCCGGTTGCGCCTAATATTGCCACCCGATAGGATTTTGTCAATTTTTGCTCCCAATCAATGTATTGATTTAATTTTGGTTTTTAGATAAATAACAATCTTAAATAATGAATTATATTAGTCAATTATTTTAGTAGAGACTTAAACTTTTTGGAAGTTATAACAGTTTGTAAAAATTCTTCAAGTAACTCTTAGAGGCTTTGGCTACTAGCTTATCAGCAAACGAGCTATTAAAACCAAACTAGGTATCAGTGTAAAAAATTAGCCGATCGCGTCAAATTATCGCTAAACTAAGAACTGCTCGAAACGCCACAAACTTATCTGTCCAACTAGGATATCACGGTGTCGTTAAATCTGGCCCACTTAAAATAAAAGTGCTTTCAACCTGTAAAAGGATGAAGAAGGCAAAAAAATACTTGTAAGCATATAGCTTTTGCTGTCAGCAATCAGAGCAAGCCTAAGTAATCTAGTTCCATTTAGTCAAATTGTCAGATAAAACTGTTGTAAACATGAAAGTCACCCAGGAAAAACTCCCCGCAAGTCAAGTAGGTTTGGAAATAGAAATTTCCCCCGAAAAGTCCAAACAGGCTTACGAGCAGGTAATTCAAAATTTCGCTCGCTCTGCCAACATTCCTGGGTTTCGTAAAGGCAAAGTTCCGCGCCAAGTATTAATTCAACGGCTAGGAGTAGTCAGAATTAAAGCCGCAGCCCTAGAAGACCTAATCGAAAGCGGCGTAACCGAAGCTCTCCAGCAAGCAGACGTTAAAGCCATCGGTCAACCGCAGCTACGTACCTCTTTTGAAGAATTAATTGGTCAATACGAACCCGGCAACCCGTTGATTTTTAAGGCGGCGGTAGACGTGCAGCCAGAGGTGAATCTAAGCCAGTATACTGGCTTAGAGGTGCAAGCAGAAGAAGTTAAATATGACCCCGCCAGCGTCGAAAAAGTTATTGAAGAAAATCGGCAAGAGATGGCAACTTCTGTACCTGTAGAAGGACGCACTGCCCAAATGGGTGATGTAGCCGTAGTAGACTTTAAAGGTGTTTTAGTTAACGACGACCCGGAAGCGGAAGTTGAAGAAATCCCTGGGGGTCAAGGGACGGATTTTCAAGTAGAACTCAATGAAGGTAGGTTTATTGAAGGTTTTATTGATGGCATCGTCGGCATGAACATCGGCGAAACTAAAGAAGTCGATGCTAAATTTCCCTCCGAGTATCCCCAGCTAGAGTTTGCAGACCGAAAAGCAAAGTTTACAGTGACTCTAAAGGAATTGAAAGAAAAAGAGCTTCCAGAAGTCAACGATGATTTTGCTCAAGAAGTCGGCGAATTTGAAACCTTAGATGAATTACGAGCATCCTTAGAAAAAAGATTTCAAGAAGAAGCCGAAAACAAAACTAAAGCCAATAAACAGCAAGCTTTAACTAAGGAATTGGTCAAAAATGTTGAAGTAGATTTGCCTGAAACATTGATTAACCAAGAAATAGACACAATGCTGACTCAAACTGCCATGCAATTGAGCAGACAGGGAATAGATGTCAAAAGGCTATTTACTCAAGATACTATACCCGAACTAAGAGAGAAGTCGCGCCCCGAAGCCATTGACAGCATCAAACGCACTCTGGCATTGCAAGAAGTCGCAAAACGCGAATCTATTGAAGTAGAAAGTGCGGCAATTGAAACCAGGTTTCAAGAAGTGATGGCGCAGTACACTGATAAAGACATTGACCAAGACAGATTGCGCGAAGTTGTCGCTGACGAGTTGCTGACTGAGAAAATTCTCGATTGGCTGCAAGCAAACGCCACTATTGAACTCGTTGCCGAAGGTACTTTAAATCAACCGGAAGACGTAACTGAGGAAATAGCCGAAGAGGCTGCGGACGAAATAATAGCTGAGTAGACAATCGAGAAATCGCCTCCTGGCAAAAAGTGATTTTTCCATCTCTAAATAGATAAGCCATAATAGGTTTAAAGATAGGTTACTAAAAAAATTGAAACCTAACTGCTTTCCTAGCCTACCCGTGTCAGTTCCACTTAAGTTTGTGATTTATGCTTGAATCAAAATGTATATATCCTGCTATTAGCAGCACCAACTATCTAGAGATTAATAACATCGTTCCTACCGTTGTAGAACAGTCAGGCATGGGGGAACGGGCTTTTGATATTTATTCTCGACTTTTGAGAGAACGGATTGTATTTTTAGGGACGCAAGTAGACGATGCAGTAGCAGACTCAATTGTGGCTCAGTTATTATTTTTAGATGCCGAAGACCCAGAAAAAGACATTCAGTTATACATTAATTCTCCCGGCGGTTCGGTAACGGCAGGAATGGCAATTTATGACACAATTCAGCAAATTCGCCCGGATGTTGTTACTATTTGTTTTGGATTAGCCGCCAGCATGGGAGCGTTTTTATTGACGGCGGGCGTAAAAGGCAAACGGATGTCTTTACCCAGCGCCCGGATTATGATTCACCAACCACTAGGTGGCGCCCAAGGTCAAGCTGTTGATATCGAAATTCAAGCAAAAGAAATTCTGTATCACAAAAGCAGATTAAACGAGTTACTAGCCCATCACACTGGCAAGCCCTTAGAAAGAATTGAAGCTGATACGGAAAGAGACTTTTTTATGTCCGCCGAAGAAGCAAAAAATTATGGCTTAATCGACAGCGTGATTTCTCGGCAAAACATCCCCCAAGTAGGCGCTACAGTTACTTCAGTTAACTAATTCGAGGCTTTTTATGGTAAAGTACGACTCCCATCTCAAATGTTCCTTTTGCGGCAAGTCTCAAGAACAGGTACGCAAGTTAATTGCGGGGCCGGGAGTCTACATTTGCGATGAATGCGTTGATTTGTGCAACGAAATTCTTGATGAAGAATTAATCGAACACAACACAAGTAGCGCTGCCGCCGCCCCAGCACCCCGTCCCGAACCACCGCAAAAACGTCGTCCTCGTTCAGCAAATTTATCGTTCAATCAAATTCCTAAGCCGCGAGAGATTAAAAATCACCTAGACGATCATGTAATTGGTCAAGAAGAGGCCAAAAAAGTATTATCGGTAGCAGTTTACAATCACTACAAGCGTCTCAGCCTGTTGCAAAATAAAACTAATACCAAAGGTTCAGAAGAATTAATTGAACTGCAAAAGTCAAATATTTTGTTAGTTGGACCCACTGGATGCGGCAAAACCTTGCTGGCTCAAACTTTAGCAAAAATACTAGACGTACCGTTTGCAGTTGCCGATGCTACAACTTTAACCGAAGCGGGGTACGTGGGAGAAGATGTTGAAAATATTTTACTGCGCTTGCTCCAAGTGGCGGATTTAGATGTAGAAGAAGCCCAACGGGGAATTATTTACATCGATGAAATAGATAAGATTGCCCGTAAAAGCGAAAATCCTTCCATTACCCGCGATGTATCTGGGGAAGGCGTACAGCAAGCTTTGTTGAAAATGCTCGAAGGCACGATCGCAAATGTACCACCCCAAGGCGGGCGCAAGCATCCCTACCAAGACTGCATTCAAATTGACACTAGCAATATTTTGTTTATTTGCGGCGGCGCTTTTGTTGGCTTAGATAAAGTTGTCGAACAGCGCATTGGTAAAAAATCAATGGGCTTTATTCAACCAGGGGAAGGGCAATCGAAAGAAAAACGCACGGCAGACGTGCTGCGTCACCTAGAACCAGGGGATTTAGTCAAGTTTGGCATGATTCCTGAATTTATCGGGCGCATACCCGTAGCAGCGGTAGTAGAGCCATTAGACGAAGACACTTTAGTAGCAATTTTGACCCAGCCCCGCAGCGCTTTAGTCAAGCAGTATCAAAAGCTGCTGAATATGGACAACGTACAGCTAGAATTTAAGCCTGATGCGTTAAAAGCGATAGCTAAAGAAGCCTACCGCCGAAAAACTGGTGCTAGAGCCTTACGTGCCATTGTCGAAGAATTAATGTTAGAGATAATGTACGAATTGCCTTCAAGAAAAGATGTTACTTGCTGCACAATTACGCGAGAAATGGTAGAAAAACGCTCTACGGCGGAATTGCTAGTACATCCATCTTCTTTACCCAAGCCAGAATCTGCCTAAATCATGCCTTACATTCGCGTTCGTGGTATTGACCATTATTACGAGTGGGTCAAATCGCCATCAAGTTCTAAAGTCAAGCCAGTAATAGTATTTATACATGGTTGGGCGGGTTCGGCTCGTTACTGGGAAAGTACAGCAAAAGCTCTTAGTAAAGATTTTGACTGTCTGCTGTACGATATGCGGGGCTTTGGACGCTCTAATGGCAAATCGCCAGTGCTTGCAGCAACCGAGGCAGTAGCAGATTCTCTAGCATCCCCAGAACAAACAGAAACTATAGCAGCGTTGAGTTACGAGCTTGAGGAGTATGCTATAGATTTAGCAGCTTTGTTAGATAGTTTGCAGCTAAAAAAGGTTTATCTCAACGCTCATTCAACGGGTGCATCGGTGGCGATATTGTTTCTCAACCTGCATCCAGAGCGGGTAGAAAAAGCAATCTTAACTTGTAGCGGTGTTTTTGAGTACGACGAGAAAGCCTTTGCTGCTTTTCATAAATTTGGCGGCTATGTAGTTAAGTTTCGCCCTAAGTGGTTGGCATTAATTCCCTTTATCGATCGGATGTTTATGGCACGCTTTTTGAAGCGCTCGATTCCTAAGAGCGATCGCCAAGCATTTTTAGATGACTTTTTGATGGCAGATTACGCCGCTGCGATTGGTACAATGGTTACAGCAGTGAGCGAAAACGCAGCGAAATTTATGCCGGGAGAATTTACAAAATTAACCGTCCCTACACTTTTAGTGGCTGGAGAATACGACCAAATTATTCCTCCAGCTATGGGTCGTCAAGCTGCCGCCTTGAGCGATAAGGTAGCATTTGTTATGATGCCGAATACGGCTCATTTTCCGATGCTAGAAGATCCGGTAACTTATTTAAGCTCGGTGCGGCAATTTTTGCAATTAGGTTAATTTTTTTAGGCAAGGCTACCACCGCAGCGACCTTGCCTAATAGACTTCTTCAAGAATAAGCAGAGATGAGAGAATGAAAAAGCCCAAACCATTGGTATAAACTCATGGATCAGAGCTTTTTCAACCGAATTCTGCATCTGGTAAATGCTCGTCCGCAAGAGGGC
>JAESGR010000351.1_pt1 | contig 44562 bp, 38 predicted proteins | sample 9269771 | NCBI WGS metagenome assembly JAESGR01 (sample SAMN15739572, study PRJNA653492) | algae metagenome | isolation source: Chroococcus sp. CMT-3BRIN-NPC107 and co-occurring heterotrophs from well... | place: USA: Clark Mountains Wilderness, California | collected 2010-04-18 | reverse complement strand
CACCCCGGGGTGAGCCGCCCGCCTGCCGTAAGGACGTTTCGGACGGGCCGCCGTGCCTAGAACCTGAGCCCCATGCCGCCGAGGCCGATGCCGATGCCGAAGCGACCGCGGTGGTGGCCGGGTGCGATCACGGGCACGACGGCCGGAGCGGCATGGTGCTGCGCCGGTGCCTCGGGCTCCGCCTCCGGTGCCGTGCCGGCCGCGGGCGCGCGGGTCTGACGGGTGGCGGGCCGCTGGGGCTTCTTGCGCGCCTCGGCGGCCGGGGCGGCGGAGCGGGTCGCGGTGCGCTCGGGCTTCGGCGCCACCGCGCGTTCCGGTGCCTTGCGGGCCGCCTGGCCCTTCGGGCTCTCGGGCGCGCGGTTGGGACCCGACGAGCGCGCGGGGCCGGACTCGTTGCGCTCGGTCGCCGCGGACGCCGGTGCCGGCGGGACCGCATTCGCCCGCGGCAGCGCCGCGATGCGCTCGTCGGCCAGCGCCGCGAAGCGGCCGTCGGTGCCGTACTTGGTCTTGTAGGCCTCGAAGGCGCCGCGCGTCCCGATGCGTTCGGCCGATTGCCAGTAGGCGAGCTCGGTGTCGGCATCGTCCGACGCCGTCTCGCGCGGGGCGGCGGCCTTCACCTCGGCAGGCTTCGGCGCAGGCGCAGCCTCGACGATCGGCGCCGGCTTCGAGGCCAGGAACACGTCGCCGGTGAGGGACGAGTTCTCCCACGGGACCTGCTTGCCGTCCGTCGCCGCGATCACCTCGCTGCGCACCCGCGAGAGCAGGGCACGCACCTCGAGTCCGGGCGTCTTCAGGTGCTTGAGCAGCGCCTGGGTGAACGGGCTGTTGCGCCCGTCGCCGTCGAGGGCGACGTTCTTGGGCTGCGTCGCGAAGGCGATGAGCGAGCCGATCCCGCTCTCCTGCGGCGCGAGTCCGCGCGTCGAGATCCCGCGCGTCCCGGGGGACAGGGCGGCCGTGAAGGGATTGTCGCGGCAGGCGTCGAGGAAGACCAGGTTGGCGCGCGACCCCGCCTCCATCTCCTCCAGGATGGCGCCGACGCTGATCGTGTCGAACTTGATGTCGCTCGACGTCTCGATCTTGGCGTCGGTCGGCAGGAGGTAGTTGCTGTCGCCGATCTGCACGCCGTGGCCGGAATAGAAGAACAGGGCGACCTCGGAGCCCGGCAGCTTGCGCGAGAACCGGCGGACCGCATCCGCCATCCCGCGCCGGTCGAGGTCTCGGCCCTCGACCACGTCGAAGCCGAGGTCGCGCAGGGCGGCGGAGACGTCGCCGGCGTCGTTGCGCGGGTTCGGCAGGGGGACCGCATTCGAGTAGCCGCCGTTGCCGATGACGAGCGCGACCCGCTTGGAGGCTTCGGCGCCCGGCACGCCCAGCAGCAGCGACCAGACCATCATGATCCAGATTGACCGGAACTTCATGGGAACGCCCTCCAGATGAGAGAGACGGAACGTCGCGATGCTTTGTCAGCCCACCCATCATGGACCCGGCAGGGCCGGAATCCTGTGCGCCGGCGCACGTCGGAGCCGGGCCCGCGGCAGTAATCTGGCGGGTCGGCCGGGCATCCGCGGTCCGCCCGGGATCTCACCGCGCGGCCTGGCCGACCGTGTTCACCCGGGTCTCGACGCGCCGGTTGGAGGCGTCGAGCGGGTCGGGCACGCGGGGCTTGGCCTCGCCGTAGCCCCTCGCGGCGAGGCGGGAGCCCTCGATGCCCTGATCGACCAGATAGCGGACCACGGCTTTCGCCCGCCGTTCGGAGAGCGCCAGGTTGTAGGCGTCGCTCCCCTTGGCGTCGGTATGGCCCTCGACCGCGAACGACATCCCGCGCAGGCGCTCGTTGCGCAGCGCCTTCGCGAATTCGTCGAGGTTCTGGCGGGCTTCCGCGGTCAGGTCGTCCGAGTTGTAGTCGAAGGTCACCATGAGGTCGAAGGTGGGCTTCGGGGGCGGAGCCGCGGCCTGGAGAGCCGCGGGCTCGCTGGCGGGGCAGTCGGCCTCGGTGCCCACGCACAGGCCGCGGTTGAGACGGCCCCGCCGGACCCCGCGGGTCAGCGGCGCGGCCGTGGGCGCGAACTGCTCGACGATGTCGCTTTCGCGATAGGCCGGCCCCGGCTGGCCGGATTGCGCGCCCGCGCTCGGGGCGAGCCAGGGCAGGAGGCCCAAGGCGGAGGACAGGACGAAGACGATGCGGCGATTGGCGACGTGCATGAACCCCTCCCGGCAGTCCGCAGCCGTCCCGGCCTGCTCCCCGCCGGATCGAGGCCCGGCGCCGGACGGCTGCCACCGGCATCCGTAGTCCGGCGGATGGTAACCTAACGGCATCTGAAAAGCTAATCCGGCGGCCGCCCGCACCGCTCCCTCAGGGCGCCGGCCGCCATGCGCCGCGAGCTTGGCAGCGGCGCGCCGGAGTCACTTGCAACATGCAAGGATCAGGTGCAGATTGGCACCGTTCTGGAGCGGATCGATGCAGCGCAAGAGCTTCGGCGAGATGTCCTGCCCCATCGCGCGCAGCCTGGAACGGGTGGGCGAGTGGTGGAGCATGCTGATCCTGCGCGACGCGCTGGCCGGCGTCACCCGCTTCGACGCGTTCCAGCAGAGCCTCGGCATCGCGCCCAACATGCTGACCCGGCGCCTCGCCGCGCTTGTCGAGGCCGGGATGCTGGAGCGCCGCCGCTACAGCGGGCGCCCCGTCCGGCACGAATACGTCCTCACGGCGAAGGGGCGCGATTTCGCGCCCGTCCTCGTGGCGCTTCTCGCCTACGGCAACCGCCATTTCGCCCCGGAGGGCGCCAGCATCGAGATCGTGGAGGCCGCAACCGGCGCGCCCGCGGAGCCCGTGCTCGTGGATGCCCGGACCGGCCGGCCGATCCGCGCGCCCGACTATGCCGTCGTGCCGGGCCCGGCCGCGTCCGAGGCCCTGCGCCAGCGCCTCCGGGCGCGCGACCGGAGCGGCCTCCTGCCCGCCGATTCCGCGGTGACGCCATGAGAGCCGTCCCTGCGGTATTTCCCGAGGGCCGCCGTCGGGCGGCCGCCGCGCCATCGGCCACCAGAACCGTCCGGCCCGGCGCCAAGCCGGCGCCGCACCTCGACCTCCGCTCACCGCACGCACGATAGGGGACATCCATGCAGTCCGCTCAGCAACGCAGCTTCTGGGTCCCCGTCGTTTGCGGCGCGGTGATCCTCACGATCGGGATCGGCGCGCGCCAGAGCTTCGGGATCTTCCAGAAGCCGATCGCCGCCGACCTCCAGGTCGGGCGCGAGCTCTGGTCCTTCGGCAACGCCCTCTCGATGCTGCTGATGGGCGCGTTCTCGCCGTTCGTCGGCAACATCGCCGACCGCTTCGGCACCGCGCGCACGGTCGCGGGCGGCGGCGTCCTCTACGTCGCCGGCATGGTCATGATGGCGATGGCGACGGAAGGCGTGCTCCTCACCTTCGGCAACGCGCTCACCGGCATCGGCATGGCGGCGGCGGGCTTCGGGCCGATCTTCGGCGTCATCACCCGGCAGACGCCGGCCGTGAAGCGCTCGATCGCCCTCGGCGTCGTGACGGCCGGAGGCTCGTTCGGGCAGTTCGCCGTGGTGCCCTTCGTCTCGGTGCTGCAGGCGCGCTTCGGCGACTGGCACACCACCATGCTGATCCTGGCGGTCGTCTCGACCGTCATGGTGCCCCTGACGCTCGGCCTGCGCGAGGATCGCGGCGTCGCGGTGGCGCGGCCGGGCGGCGCGCGCAAGCAATCCAGCCGCGAGGCCCTGCGCGAGGCCTTCGAGAGCCGCAGCTTCTGGCTTCTCACGACCGGCTTCTTCGTCTGCGGCTTCCACGTGTCGTTCGTGGGCCTGCACCTGCCGTCCTACATCTCCGACAAGGCGGTGGCGCTCGACCTCTTCGGCCGCACGATCTCGCCGCTCGAGCTCGGCGGCTGGGCCATCGGCCTCGTGGGCCTGTTCAACATCGCGGGCTCCCTGCTCTGGGCCTGGCTCGGCGGGCGCCACCAGCGCAAGGACATGCTGGCGCTGCTCTACCTCCTGCGCTCGCTCGTCTTCGTGGCCTTCCTGGTGATGCCGCTCTCCGCCGGGTCCGTCCTGGCCTTCGCGGCGGCGCTCGGCTTCCTCTGGCTCGGCACGGTGCCGCTCACGAGCGGGCTCGTGGGCTTCATCTTCGGGCCGGTCTACATGTCGACCCTCTACGGCATCGTGTTCTTCAGCCACCAGGTCGGCAGCTTCCTGGGCGGCTGGGGCGCGGGGCGCCTGTACGATCTTCGCGGCAACTACGACGCCATGTGGGTGCTCTCGATCGGCCTCGGCCTGATGGCGGCCTTGATCAACTGGCCGATCCGCGAGCGGCCGGTCGAGCGCCTCGCGCTGCAGCCGGCCGAGTGAGGCGCTCGATGAGCGCGACGCAGCCCTCGGGATCGGACGAGACCGGCCGCCGGCTCCTCTGGATGACCGGCGCGGCGGCGCTGGCGATCGGCGCCGTCGCGCTCCTCCTCTGGGGGACGCGCGGCGCCGAATTCCTGGTCGACCTCGTGGTCGCGTTCTGCGCCTGAGCAGGGCCCCGACTAATCGTCGAGGATCGCGACCGCGCGCGTCCAGCCCGCGGAGGCCCGCTCGATCTTCACCGGGAAGCACGAGATCCGGAAGCCCGTCGCGGGCAGCTGCTCCAGGTTGTGGAGCTTCTCGATATGACAATAGCCCACGTGCCGCCCGGCCTTGTGGCCCTCCCAGATCAGGGAGGCGTCGCCGGTGGCCGCGAATTTCTTGGCCGTGTGCACGAAGGGCGCGTCCCAGCTCCAGCCGTCGGTACCCGTGACCCGCACGCCGCGCTCCAGCAGGTACATGGTGGCCTCGTAGCCCATGCCGCAGCCCGAGGCGACGTAGTCGGGCCGGCCGAATTTTTCGCCCGCTGCCGTGTTCACCACCACGATCTCGAAGGGCTTCAGCGTGTGGCCGATGCGGGCGAGCTCCGCCTCCACGTCGGCGGGCGTCGCCACGTAGCCGTCCGGGAAGTGGCGGAAATCGAGCTTCACGCCGGGCTGGAAGCACCATTCGAGCGGCACCTCGTCGATCGTCATCGCGCGCTCGCCGCGGTTCATGGTCGAGTGGTAGTGGTAGGGCGCGTCGAGATGCGTGCCGTTATGGGTCGAGATCGCGACCTGCTCGACCGCCCAGGCCTCCCCGTCCGGCAGGTCCTCGGGCTTCAGGCCGGGGAAGAACGAAAGCAGCCCCGGCAGGCTCTGCTTGTGGTCGATATAGGTGATCGACGGCGTCTGGATCGGCGGGTCGGCCGGGATGTCGTTCGCGAGCGGGATGGAGATGTCGATCAGGCGGGCCATGGGGATCTCGTGAGATAAAGGGAACTCATGCGTCCTGCCGCTCGACGCGGTTCTTGAGGATGCCGATGCGCTCGACGTCGAGCTCGATTTCGTCGCCGTGCTGGAGGAAGCGTCCGTGCTCCAGGCCGCAGCCGTTGCCGACCGTGCCGGAGCCGATGAACTCGCCTGGGTGTACGGTCTCGTCGCGGGAGATGTAGGCGATCATCTCCTCGAAGGAGAACAGCATGCCCTCCGTGGTGCCGCGCGACCACACCTCGCCGTTCACCCGCGCCGCAACCGCGAGCCGGTAGGGATCGCCGATCTCGTCTGGAGTCACGATCCAGGGGCCGAGCACGTTGGCGCCGTCGAAGCTCTTGCCCTTCGCGGGGCCGAGCCAGCCCGGCATCTCGATCATCTGCTGGTCGCGGGCCGAGAAGTCGTTGAAGATCGTGTAGCCGAAGATGTGGTCGCGTGCCGCGGCAGCCTCGATGTTCACGCCCCGGCGGCGGGTGACCACGCCGAATTCGAGCTCGTAATCCATCACCTGGCTGTAGCGCGGCCAGCGCACGGTCGTGCCGGGCCCGCGCACCACGAGCCGGTTGGTGATGTAGTAGATCGGGATCCGCCGGTAGACCTCGGCCAGCTCCGGCAGCGGCTCTGCCTCGATCGCGGCGAGCGCCTCCGCGTTCCCGCCCGCCGCAAGGCGGCGCATGCCGCGCGGGCCCTGGCGGATGTGGAGCGGGAAGGTCATGCCGTCGCGCATCTGGCGCGGCTCGGGCAGGGGCGCGAGGAGCTCGACGGCGGCGAGGGCGAGCGACAGGTCCTCCTCGCCGCCGCGGCGCGCGAACAGCGCGCGGGCCGCGTCGAGCCCCGCCTCGTCGGCATCGATCAGCGCCAGCATGGAGGCGAAGGGCGCCGTGTCCGCGCCTGCCCGCGCGGCGGCCGCCGCGAGGTCGAACAGGCGCCGGTCACGGTCGTGCACGAGGCCGATCCGCGGGGAGCCGCCGGACACCCGGTAGGTCGCGAGCTTCATCACGCCGCCTTGAAAAAATATACGATCTGCGCTCTTATCGATAGACCAAAGCGGCCGGCAGCGGAAGTCCGGATCCCCGGGAGGAGACGAGAACCATGCGAATCGTCACGAGCCTGCGCCCGATCCTGGCGCTCGCCTTCGCGTGCGGCCTGGCCGCATCGGCCGGGGCGCAGTCCACCACCCCCGCCCTCACCAAGGTGAAGATCGGCTGCACGGCTACGACCGACTGCGCCAACGCCCTCGTGGCGAAGGAGGACGGGATCTTCATGCGGAACGGCATCGACGCCGACCTCGTGCTGATCGGCCTCAACTCCAACATCCCCGCGGCCCTGATGTCGGATTCGATCCAGATCGGCGGGCCGACGCCTTCCGTGTTCCTGCAGGCGGTCGACGGCGGGCTCGACCTCGTCGCGGTCGCGGGCGCGTCCTCGACCGCCAAGGACACCGCCGAGACGGTCGCGGTGGTCTCGAAAACGGGCGCCGCCATCAAGACGCCGAAGGATTTCGAGGGCAAGAAGGTCGGGGCGCCGGGCCTCGGCGCCTTCCTGCACGTGCTGTTCCGCCAGTGGCTGATCCAGAACAACGTGGATCCCAAGAAGGTCACCTTCGTGGAGGTCGCGTTCCCGACCATGAGCGACGTGCTGAAAGCGGGGACGGTCGACGCGGTCGTGACCGCCGAGCCCGTGCTCTCGCGCATCAAGGCGGCGCAGACCGGCGAGGTGGTGGCGCATTTCCTCGCCGACCTGCCCGAGACCCGGCCCGCGATCCTCTATGCTTCGACCCGGGACTGGGCCGCGAAGAACGGCAAGCTCGTCGAGGCCTTCCGGGCCTCGGTCACGGAGGCGTCGGCCATCGTGAACGCCAACCCCGACAAGGCCCGCGCCGCGGTCTCGCAGTTCACCAAGATGCCCCTCGACGTGCTCAAGAACATCAAGCTCTCCCGCTCCGATCCCGCGATCACCACCGAGCAGCTCACCTGGTGGACCGAGGTGATGAACCGGCAGGAGATGCTGCAGTCGAAGCCCGACGTCGGTAAGCTCGTCCACCGTTGAGCGCGCGGCGCGCAGCCGGCCTGGCGCCGTCCCGCGACGAGGTGCCCGGTGCCGCCGACACGCTGAGCGAGCGGGCCGCCGCGCTCATCGAGCGCGACATCCTCTCGGGCGCCTGGGAGCCGGAGGCGAAGCTCGCGATCCCCGCGCTCGCGGCCCGCTACGGCATCGGGGCCACGCCCTTACGCGAAGGCCTGTCGCGTCTCGTCTCGCGCGGCCTCATCGTCGCCTTGGGCCAGCGCGGCTTCCGGGTCGCGAGCGTGAGCCGGGCCGATCTCGTCGACATCACCGCGGTGCGGGTGCTGATCGAGACGGAGGCGCTCCGCCGCTCGATCCGCGACGGCGGCGACGAGTGGGAGGCCGGCATCGTCTCCGCCCTCCACCGCCTGCGCCGGGCCGTCGAGCGCGATCCGGGCGCGATCCGCGAGGGCGCGGCCGCCTTCGACGCGCTCCACAAGGGGTTCCACCGGTCGCTCATCGCGGCCTGCGGCTCCGGGCGCCTCATGGCGCTCCACGACGATCTCTACCTGCAGGCCTACCGCTACCGGCGGGTGATGATGCGCCAGTTCACCGACGCGGCCTGGTTCGCGGCCGAGCACCAGGATCTCGCCGACACGGTGCTCGCGCGCCGCACCGAGGAGGCCGTCGCGAAGCTCGCCGCCCATCTCCATTCCACCCTCGCCGTCGTCTACGAGCAGGGCGCGCCCGCGGGCGGAGGCGGGCCATGAACGCGCCGGCGATCGGCTCCCGCGCGGTGCAGGCATCCGAACCCCTCATCGAGCTCGAGGACATCACGGTCGTGCTCGGCGGCAAGGCGGTGCTCGAGAACGTCAGCCTGTCGGTCGGGCGCGGCGAGTTCCTCTGCGTCGTCGGCCCCTCGGGCTGCGGCAAGACCACGGCGCTGCGCGCCGCGGCCGGGCTCGTGCCGGTGCAGCGCGGGTCCGTGACCTTCGCGGGCAAGCCCGTGACGGGCCCGCGCCGGGACGTCGCGATCGTGTTCCAGGATTACGGCCGCGCGCTTCTGCCCTGGCGCAATGCCGCCGGCAACGTGTCGCTCGCGTTGGAGGCTGCCGGCGTGCCGCGGCGCGAGCGGGCGGAGCGGATCGCCGCGCTCCTCGCCAAGGTCGGCCTGCCGGGCCACGCCGACAAATACCCGACGGAGATGTCGGGCGGCATGCAGCAGCGCCTGCAGATCGCCCGCTGCCTCGCGCAGGAGCCGCAGGTGCTGCTCATGGACGAGCCCTTCGGGGCCCTCGACGCCATGACGCGCCAGGCGCTCCAGGACGAGGTGCTCTCGATCGCGGCCGCGACCGGCGCGACCGTTTTGTTCGTGACCCACGACCTCGAGGAGGCGATCTATCTCGGCGACCGGGTCGTCGGTCTCCTGCCCAATCCCGGCCGCGTCGGCGCGGCTTATGCGGTCGACCTGCCGCGCCCGCGCGACCAGCTCGAGACCCGCGAATCGCCGGCCTTCCTGCATCTGCGGCGCGAGCTGTTCGACTTCATCCGGCGGGCGGAAGGATGAGGAGCGCCTCGCTCCGCGCCCTCGTGCTGCCGGCCGCGCTCCTGGCGCTCGCGGAGATCGCGGCCCGGATCTCGGGCATGCAGAGCGATTCGCTGGCGCCGCCGAGCGCCGTCGCGCTCGCCTTCATGGGCGCGGTCGCGGACGGCTCGCTCGCCGGGGCGACGGGGGACACCCTCCTCACCGCCTTCGGGGGCCTTGCCCTCGGGGGCGGGATCGGCCTGATGCTCGGGGTTCTGTTCGGCCTCGTGCCGGTGCTCGACCGGCTCATGGAGCTCACCCTCGAGACCGTACGCCCGATCCCCTCCGTGGCCCTGATCCCGATCGCGCTGATCGCGCTGGGCTTCGGCTACCGCATGGAGATCGCCATCGTGAGCTTCGCCTGCGTCTGGCCGGTGCTGATCCTGACCCGCTCCGCGATCGCCGGCATCGAGCCGCGCCTCCTCGAAGTCGCGCGCGCCCTGCGGCTGACGCTGGCCCAGCGCATCGTCAAGATCGTGCTGCCGGCCGCGCTGCCCCGGATCGTGGTCGCCTTCCGCCTCGCCGCCGGCATCGCGCTCGTGGTCGCGGTCACGGTCGAGATCGCGGCCAATCCGCAGGGCCTCGGCCACGCCATCATGGCCTCGCAGCAGGCGCTCCAGCCCGCCGCGATGCTGGCCTATCTCGCCTGGCTCGGCGTGGTGGGCTTCACGCTCAACCTCCTCCTCGTCAAGGCGCAGCAGCGGCTCCTCGGCCGCGCCGCGCAGGCGGGGACCGCGCGGTGACCCGCTCCGCCCTGCTGTGGCGGGCCGCGAGCCTCCTCGTCGGCATCGGCTTGATCCTCGTCTGGCAATGGATCGCCGACCGCCGCCTCGTCTCGCCCGTCTTCCTGCCGGGGCCCGATCGCGCCTGGGCTGCGCTCGTGCGCGGCATGACCACGGGCGATCTCGGCGCGAAGCTCGCCGGCACGGTGGAGCGCATGCTCTGGGGCTGGCTCATCGCTTCGCTCGTCGGCATCGCGCTCGGCGCGGCGATCGGAAGCTCAGCCCGCCTTCGCGCCTACGTGGCGCCGACGCTCGAATTCCTGCGTCCGCTGCCGGCCTCCGCGATCATACCGGTCGCGATCGCGCTCATGGGGCTTTCCGAGGCCATGGTCCTGACCGTGATCGCCTTCGGGTCCCTGTGGCCGGTGCTCCTCGCCACCGTCCACGGCTTCGCGGCCGTGGAGCCGCGGCTCATGGAGGTCGCGCGGGCGCTCGGGCTCTCCCGCGCCGCCACGATCGTCAAGATCGCGCTGCCCTCGGCGAGTCCCGACATCCTGGCCGGCATGCGGCTCTCCATCACGGTCGCGCTGATCCTCGCGGTGGTGGGCGAGATGCTGGCCGGCCGCGACGGGGTCGGCCACTGGATCCTGCTCGCCGCGCGCTCCTTCCGGGCGCCCGACCTCTATGCGGGCGTGATTCTCCTGGGCGCGCTCGGCTATGCCAGCGCCCTGCTCCTCGCCCTTGCGGAGCGCCGCCTCCTCGCCTGGCGGATGCGGGCGCGCTGAAGGCGGAGCCCCAAATCCCGTCCCCTATGTCCCGTCCTGATCGAGGAAGCGCTGCACGGCGTCGAGCACCCGCTCCCGGTCGGCCGGCGAGAAGGGGCTCAGATCGTGCATCTCGAGGCTGCTCAGGCCCTCGACGGCGAGCCAGGCCAGGATGGCGACGTCGAGGTCGTCCGAGGAGGTCTTGATGGCCTCCCACTGCTCGCGGATCGCGACCCGCACCGGCTCCAGGAGCCGCGGGTTCTCCGCGGAGGCCGCGAGGATGCCAGTCGCGAAGCCCTTCATGTCGTCGCAGCGGGTCTTGAGCGCCGTCGCGACCGCGGCCTTGACCTCGGCGTTGCGCCGCCCGGCGAGCGAGCGCCGCAGCGCGTCGCGCTCGGACACGCTCTCGCCGATCATCCGCTCCAGCATGCCCTGGAGCAGGGCGTCCTTGGTGGGGAAGTTGTAGAGCAGGCCGCCCTTGCTCAGGCCCGCCCGCTCCGCGACCGCCTCCAGGGTCAGGCGCCCGGCACCGATGGCGCGGACGAGGTCCTCGGCAGCGTCGAGGATGCGTTCGCGCGAACTCGGGCGGCCGCGGGCAGGGGCGGGGGCGTTCATGTCGGCGGGGCCTCTCATGGCAGGCCCGCCCGACGGAAAGTGCCGTCAGCACAGCGGAGCCTCTTGTAACTGTACCGTCTGGACGGTATATAAGGCCCATGGTGCCCCCGGCTCAAGGGGCTGCACCCCGCGGCGCGATCGGCCGCACCCTGCGGGCCCGGGCAAGCTGGACCGCTCCAACCTGGAAATCGGCTCATGAAGCGGCGCATCATCGCCTCCCTGGTGTTCGTTCTGTCTCTGGCGCTCTGCGGCGGGCTCGTCTGGTTCAACTTCTTCCGCGACCAGATGATCGCGGGTTTCTTCGCCAAGATGCAACCGCCGGCGCAGACCGTCTCGGCCGTCGAGGTCAAGACCGTGACCTGGACGCCGGGCATCAACGCGATCGGGACCGCCAAGGCCGAGAACGGCGTGGAGCTCGCGGTCGAGACCGGGGGCGTCGTCAAGCAGGTCGCCCTCAAGCCCAACAAGCAGTTCGCCAAGGGCGACGTGCTCGTGCAGCTCGACGACGCGGTCGAGCGCGCCGACCTCCAGGACGCCCAGGCCGCGGTGAAGCTCGCCGAGGAGACGCTCCAGCGCTCCTCGACCCTGCGCACGCGCGGCTACGGCACCGAGGTCGCCTACGACCAGGCGGTGGCGCAGCTCGCCGCGGCGCGCTCGCGCATCGCGCGCCTGGAAGCGCAGATCGAGCAGAAGGCCCTCAAGGCTCCGTTCGCGGGCGTCGCCGGCATCGCCCGGGTCGACCTCGGCCAGTACGTGCAGCCCGGCACCGTGGTGGCGACCTTCCAGGACCCCTCGTCGCTCAAGGTCGACTTCACAATCCCCGAGCAGATGGCGGGCCAGGTCAAGCTCGGCCAGCCGGTGCGCTTCGGGCTCACGGAAGGGGAGTGGACGCTCTCGGGCCGCATTGCCGGCATGGATCCGCGCGTCGATCCGCAGACGCGCCTGATCGCGGTCCAGGCCGTGCTCGCCGACAACCGCGAGCAGCGGGTGCTGCCCGGGCAGTTCGTGCGCGTGCGGGTCGAGCTGCCCCGGCAGCCGAACGTCGTCACGGTGCCGCAGACCGCGGTGGTTCCGAGCCTCTACGGCGACTACGTCTACACGGTCGAGGCCGAGGAGAAGGACGGGGCGACGCGCGAGGTCGCCCGACAGGTCTTCGTCAAGGTCGGCCGCCGCGAGGGCGGGGTGTCCGAGATCGTCTCCGGCGTGAGCGCCGGGCAGAAGGTCGTGATCTCGGGGCAGAACAAGCTTCAGGCCGGCGCGAGCGTGAAGATCAACAACACCATCGACGTCAGCCAGGCCACCCTGACGCGTTAGCGAGCAGCCGGCGAGCGACCTGCGCACCGGCCTTTGGATTGCATCGCCGGACCCCATGCGGTCCGGCGCGACGCCATTTCGGGACAGTCACCCCATGAGCTTCACCGAACTCTTCATCCGCCGCCCCGTCCTCGCGATGGTGGTGAGCTTCCTGATCCTGCTGCTGGGCGCCCAGGGGCTCATGAGCCTGCAGGTGCGCCAGTACCCGGAGGTCGAGGAGACCACCGTCACGGTGACGACCGCCTATGTCGGCGCGAGCGCCGAGCTCATGCAGGGCTTCATCACCACGCCGATCGCCAAGGCGGTGTCGAGCGCGGAAGGCGTCGACTACGTGAGCTCGCAGAGCCGGCTCGGCGTCAGCACGGTCTCGGTGCGCATGCGCCTCAACACGGATCCGGACGCGGCCCTCACCGAGGTGACCTCGAAGGTCCAGCAGGTGCGCGCGCAACTGCCGAGCGACGCCGAGGATCCCGTGATCATGAAGGGCACGGGCCAGACCTTCGCGCTCATGTATCTCACCTTCGGGAGCTCGGAGATGAGCCCCGAGCAGGTCTCCGAGTTCCTGACCCGCGTGGTGCAGCCGCGCTTCGCGACGCTCGACGGCGTGGGCTCCGCCGAGATCCTCGGCGGGCGCGATTTCTCCATGCGGGTGTGGATCGACCCCATCCGCCTCGCCTCGCGCAACGTGACCGCGTCCGACGTGGTGGCGGCGATCCGCGCCAGCAACTTCCTCTCGGCGCCGGGCAAGACCAAGAACGAGTACGTGGCCTACGCGCTCGAGATGCAGACCACGCTCCAGACGCCGGAATCCTTCGGCGCGCTGCCGATCCGCTCCAGCGGCGACGAGGTGGTCCGCCTGCGCGACGTCGCCAAGGTCGAGCTCGGGCCGAAGAGCACCGACACGATCGTGAGCTTCAACGGCAAGGCCGGCACCTTCATCGGCGTCACCCCGACGCCCTCCGCCAATCCGCTCACGGTCGCGGCGGCGGTCACGCAGGCAGTCGACGACATCCGCCCGACCCTGCCGAAGGGCATGGAGGTCGAGATCGTCTACGACGCCTCGAACTTCATCTCGGCCTCGATCACGGAGGTGTTCAAGACCATCGGCGAGGCGGCGCTCATCGTCGTGGTCGTGATCCTGCTCTTCCTCGGATCGTTCCGCTCGGTGCTGATCCCGATCGTCACGATCCCGCTTTCGCTCGTCGGCGTCTGCTTCGTGCTCTATGCGCTCGGCTACTCGATCAACCTTCTGACGCTGCTCGCCATGGTGCTCGCCATCGGCCTCGTGGTCGACGACGCCATCGTGGTGCTGGAGAACATCCACCGCCACATCGAGGAAGGGCTCAAGCCCGTCGATGCGGCGATCACCGGCATGCGCGAGATCTTCGGCCCGATCGTCTCGATGACGATCACGCTGGCCGCCGTCTACGCGCCGATCGGCTTCACGCAGGGGCTGACCGGCACGCTGTTCCGCGAGTTCGCCTTCACGCTCGCGGGCGCGGTGGTGATCTCCGGCGTCGTCGCCGTGACGCTCTCGCCCATGATGTCCTCGAAGCTCCTCAAGCCCCACGGCGAGAGCCGGGGCTTCGCGGGCTTCGTCGACCGCGTCTTCACCCGGGTCGAGAACTGGTACGGGCGGCGCCTGAAGGGCTCGCTCGACTTCCGCGGCGTCACGCTCGTGATCGTCGCCGCCCTGCTGGCCACCACGGCCTTCATGTTCGTCAAGACCCCATCCGAACTCGCGCCGGAAGAAGACCAGGGCGCGTTCCTCGGCCTCGTCAACGCGCCGAAATACGCCACGCCGGACTACACCCAGAAATTCGCCGGCGGCTTCACCCGCGCGGGCGAGACGATCCCGGAGGTCGACGACACCTTCCTGATCGTCGGCACGGACGGGGGCGGCGGCGCCTTCGTGGGCTTCAAGCTGAAAGAGTGGAGTGAGCGCACCCACAAGAAGGCCGCCGCGACCAAGCAGGACATCCAGAACCTGCTCAACGACAATGCGGGCGTGCAGGCCTTCGTGTTCGCGCCGCCGTCGCTGCCGGGCTCCGCGGGCGGCCTGCCGATCCAGTACGTGCTGCGCACCATCGGCGACCCCTCGCAGGCCTACGAGGTCGCGGAGGAGGTGCGCAAGAAGGCGCTGGCGTCCGGCCGCTTCATCGTGGTCCAGAACTCGGTCTCGTTCGAGACCCCGCGCGCCCGGATTCTCGTCGACCGCGACCGGGCGGCGGCGCTCGGCGTGCCCGTGAGCGAGATCGGCACCACGTTGGGCGCGCTGGTCGGCGGCGCGCCGATCGCCAAGTTCGACCGCGACAACCGCAGCTACGACGTGGTGAGCCAGGTCGCGCAGGAGGACCGGCTGAACCCCGAGCGCCTCGGGCAGTACTATGTCCGCGCCACCGCCGGGGCGATGGTGCCGCTCTCGGCCCTCATCAAGGTCGAGACCGGCGCGGCGCCGGCTTCCATCGAGCAGTTCAACCAGCTCAACGCCGCCACGATCTCGGCCCTGCCGCTGCCGACGGTGACGAGCGCGGAAGGGCTGGCGACGATCCGCGCCATCGCCCAGGAGGTGATGCCCGCGGGCTTCTACGAGGATTTCGCGGGCCAGTCGCGGCTCGAGATCCAGGAGGGCAACTCGATGGCGCTCGCCTTCGGGCTCGCGCTCGTCATCATCTATCTCGTGCTGGCGGCGCAGTTCGAGAGCTTCCGCGATCCCTTCATCATCATGATGTCGGTGCCGCTCTCGATGTTCGGCGCGGTCGCGTTCCTCAATCTCGGGCTCGCGACGCTCAACATCTACACCCAGGTCGGGCTGATCACCCTCGTCGGCCTCATCACCAAGCACGGCATCCTGATGGTGGAGTTCGCCAACGAGCTGAAGGCGAAGCACGGCCTGACCCGCCGGCGGGCCATCGAGGAGGCCGCGCGGGTGCGCCTGCGCCCGATCCTGATGACGACCGCCGCCATGGTGCTCGGGGTCGCGCCGCTGCTCTACGCCAGCGGCGCGGGCGCGGCGGCGCGCTTCTCCATGGGCCTCGTGATCGCGTCGGGCATGTCGATCGGCACGGTCTTCACGCTCTTCGTGGTGCCGATGTTCTACACCTTCATCGCCAAGGAGACGGCGCGGCCCGAGCCCGCCAACGACGCCGCCTCGCCTCACGGCAAACCCGCCGAGGCGCACCAGGCGCTCCTCGCGGCCGAGTGACGAGAAGGCCCGCCTCCGGCGGGCCTTTTTCGTTGGCCCTCGGGCGATTCCGCAGAATCCGCGCCGGCGCTCTTCCCGAAGGCGTGGGGAGCGGCTACAAGGCGCCCCCCATTTTCACGGCCCGATTCTCCGCCGGGAGGGCGCATGCGCCCTCCGCGGGCCGGGCCGTCCGTTTGCCCGGAGAAGTGCCATGAAGCCGTCCGCAGAGCCCGTCTCCATCGGCATCGACTTCGGCACCAGCAACACGGTGGTGGCGTTGGCCGGACCGGACGGGCGCGCCGAGGCGATCCGCTTCGATCACAACGGCCGCGAACTGAAGGTCTACGTCACGGCGCTCTGCTTCTGGGACGAGCCCGTCGGCTCCACCCGCCGCATGCAGGTCGATGGCGGGCCCTTCGCGATCGACCGGTTCCTGGAGGGCCGGCACGCCCACCGCTTCATCCAGTCCTTCAAGACCTTCGCGGCGAGCGCCTCCTTCCAGGAGACCCGGATCTTCCGCGAGCGCTTCCGCTTCGAGGATCTCCTCGCCGCCTTCCTGCGGGTGCTGGCCCGCGACGCCGGCGCGGCGCTCGACTTCGCCGCGGAGCGGATCGTGGTCGGGCGGCCGGTGCGCTTTGCCGGCCACAAGCCCGACGACGCGCTCGCGATGAGCCGCTACCGGGCCGCCTTCGGGCGCCTCGGCGCACCGCATGCCCGCTACGTCTACGAGCCCGTCGGCGCAGCGTTCTTCTATGCCCGCGGGTTGAACCGCGACGCCACCGTGCTGGTGGCCGATTTCGGCGGCGGCACCAGCGACTTCTCGGTCATGCGCTTCGAGGTCGGCGGCGGCGAGGTGCGCGCCGAGCCGCTCGGGCATGCCGGCATCGGCATCGCGGGCGACGCCTTCGACGCCCGCTTCGTCGACCGGGTGGTGGCGCCGCGCCTCGGCAAGGGCGGGCAGTACCGCTCCATGGGCGACAAGCTGCTCGCCTTGCCGAACCACTACTTCGCCAACCTGGCGCGCTGGAACCACCTCGCGCTCATGAAGGGATCGGGCGACCTGAAGGAACTGCGCGAGCTCGCCCGCGCGGCGCTCGATCCGGCGCCGCTCGAGACCTTCATCGACATCGTGGAGCAGGATCTGGGCTTCGCCCTCTACCGGGCGGTCTCGGACGCGAAGGTGACGCTGTCGAACGAACGCGAAGCGCATTTCCGCTTCGAAGCCGGCGGGGTCGGAATCGAGGCGCGGGTCACGCGCGACGCGTTCGAGCGCTGGATCGCGCCGGACGTGCAGCGCATCGCGGCGACCGTCGACGAGGCGCTCGCCCACGCAGGCGTCGAGGCGGGCGCGATCGACCGCGTGTTCCTCACCGGCGGCACGTCGTTCGTGCCCGCGATCCGGCGCCTCTTCGTGGAACGGTTCGGCGCGGAGCGGCTCACCTCCGCGGACCAGTTCGAGGCGATCGCATACGGGCTCGCCCTGATCGGCCGCACGCCGGACCCGGAGCGCTGGGCGGCCGCCGGCGCCTGACCCGGCCCGTCCCGCGGTCCCGCGAGGGGAGCGTGTTTACGATCTGTTGAGGTTAACGATCCTATAAGCGGGGCGTCATCCCTCTTTCAGGCGTGCCCTCATGAAAGCCGTTCTCCTCGCCGGCGCCGCCGTGCTCGGCCTCCTTTCGCAAGCGGGAGCGGCCGACCTGCCGCGCAAGGCCGTCGCCCTTCCGCCCGCTCCCGCCATCGCCCCGAGCTTCATCTGGACAGGCTTCTATGCCGGCGTGCACGGCGTCTGGGTCCGAAACGACGCGGAAGCCACGCGCCGGACCTTCGCACCGGCCGGCACGCTCCCGCGGCGCCTCAACCTGGAGGACGACGGCTTCGGCGGCGGCGGCCAGGTGGGCTACCTCATGCAATGGGGCGACACGGTCGTCGGCCTCGAAGCGGACATCACCGCGACGGATGTCGGCCGCACGCGGACGTCGAGCTTCACGATTCCCACCGTGCCGCCGGTCACGTTCGCGACGCGCCTCGGCTCCGAGATGGAGTATTTCGGCACCCTGAAGGGCCGCGTCGGCTTCTCGTTCCCGAGCTTTCTGCCGATGTTCCAGCAGACCATGGTCTACGCGACCGGCGGTCTCGGCTATGCCGGCATCGACAACAGCCTGCGCCTCACCGGCTCTGCGCCCGGCTTCGGGAGCGTGTCGTTCAACGGGCGCGGCGACGACATGAAGGCCGGCTTCGTGGTGGGCGGCGGCACCGAGAGCGCGATCACCAACACGATCTCGCTCAAGACCGAGACCCTCTACTACAATCTCGAGGACGAGACGGTCGCCCTGCGCGGCGGCGCTCCTCGCGTGGGCTACCGGTTCGAGAACGACGGCTGGATCAGCCGCGTCGGCCTCAACATTCGCTTCGGCACGCTGTAGCGCCGTCGATCGAGCCGGGGCGTCGCGGCGCCCCGGTCCCCGGCCGGCGCTCCCGCGCGGCCGGCTTCTTCGCGTCCCCGCGGGCGGCTCACGCCGACGGGCAGCGCGCGCCGGATGCCGCGATCTTCGCCCGCGCGAAGGCCGCGACGGCTTCGAACTCGGCCTCGCTCGCCAGCGCCCGGCGGGGCAGCATGAAGGCTTCCGCCTCGCTGATGAAGAGGAACAGGCCCTGCGGCGTCGCGACGAGCCGCTTCACGCTCGACCAGCTCGCCTCGCCCGACATCCCGTTCGTGGTCCAGGCGATCGCCTCGCCGAAATGCAGGCGCACCGGCTTGTTGCGCACGGCGAGGCGCCGGAAGCCGAACCACGGCATCCACCGCTCGAACACGACGTCGACCGCGGCCATGAAGGCCGTCAGCCCCGCCATGGCGGCTGCGATCGCGAGAGCCGTATCGGGATCCGTCGGGTCCGGCAGCCCGCCTCCGTCCCAAGCCGTCAGGGCTGCGGTCGCCGCCAGGATGATCAGGTTGAACAGGGCATAGCGGCCCACCCGCCGGAGGGCGGGACGGCGGCCGACGGACCGCGCCCGCAGCGTCGCGAGGCAATCCGCATAGGTGTAGGTGAAGGTGTAGGCCATGCTCCGGGGATGACGGAGCGGGGAGCGCCGTTCGGTGCGGGGTCGCACGGCGCTCCCGGGACCGGCACGCGGACGGCGTCCGATCCGCCGGTCAGCGGAAGGAGCGTTCGATGCCGCGATCCAGGCTGTCGGTGAACTTGCCGCCGTTTCTGCGGAGCACGCGGGCGATCTCGCGCTCGGCACGGCGCTGGTTGGCGTCGCCGACGGCATTCACGAGGCGCATGATGGCACGAAGGATGAAGAACATGGCGGAATCTCCTGAGGGGGATCGGCTCAGGCGCTTCCTCGAAGGCGGGCTTGCGGACCGGCAGGCGGTTCTTGTTGCGACGCAATATAGGGTGCGTCGATGACCGTTCCATGAAGAAACGGGTGAAAACGTGCGCGAATGATCGCCGGTTTGCCAACCAGGCGTGCAGATGCACTCGTTCAGGCGCATGATAGGCCAAAAAGAAAAAAGGCCGCTGTTGCCAGCGGCCCGAAGTTTAGGGAGGAAACGCCCAAGAAGGGCAAGCAACACGACAACGCCAATCGCCGTGTTGCAGTGCACAAGATAGGCTCCCGCACCGGCTCCCGCAAGCCCGGAGGGGCCGCCCTACCGCTCAGTCAGGTATGCAAACGGGTCATAGCTCGTCGCGGCAAGTCAGGGGATGGCGGCGAGCTTCCGGTTTCGGCGCGCCCCGAGACAACGCGCCCTCGGAAGCACGTTCGGGCTCCCGAGGCCTCGCTTTTGGGCTTGTCTAAACAGCCGGCGCCGGGCCACTCTTCAAGCTGGGCATTGATCCTCGCCCGGATCACCGGACTGCCGGCCGCGCGAACGCTGCATCCCACCCCGTCGGGTCCCGCCAGCGGAATGCCGACGGGTCGCGGGCGCGGCGATCCGGCCGCGGCGCGGGCGGGCTCCGGAAACCGGCAGGGTCGGCGCCCAGGGGCGGTGCGAGGCGTCACCCAATCAGCGGAGGCCATGATGAACAGGCGTGAATTCAATACCTGGCTCGCGACGGCGGGGCTCGTCGGCGCCGCCGGCGTCCCGTTCGGGTTTACGGGCGCGCTCGCGCAGGGCAAGCCCGGGACGCTCAACAGCGTGATCCAGCCCGAGCCCCCGACCCTGATCCTCGGCCTCAACCAGCTCGGGCCGACGCAGACGGTGGCGGGCAAGATCTACGAGAGCCTGCTCACCTACGGCTTCGACCTCGCGCCGATGCCGAGCCTCGCCGACAGCTGGACGATCTCGGAGGACGGCAAGACCTACACCTTCAAGCTTGCCAAGGGCGTGACCTGGCACGACGGCAAGCCGTTCTCCGCCGAGGACGTGGTGTTCACGACCTCGAAGTTCCTGATTGAGACCCACCCGCGCGCCCGCGCGATCTTCGAGCGCTGCGAATCGATCACGGCGCCGGATCCCGAGACCGTGGTGTTCAAGCTGAAGGAGCCCTTCGGCCCCTTCATCCAGGCCTTCGAGGTCTCGACCTGCCCGATCATGCCGAAGCACCTCTACGAGAACACCGATTACCGCAACAACCCCGCGAATCAGACTCCCGTCGGCACGGGCCCGTTCAAGCTGCAGCAATGGGTGCGCGGCTCGCACATCCACCTCGTCAAGCACGAGGCCTATTACCGGCCGGGCCTGCCGAAGCTCAACGAGATCTACTACCGCATCATTCCCGACGCCGCCTCGCGCTCGCTCGCGCTCGAGACGGGCCAGGTGCAGCTCACGCAGTTCGGCGACGTCGAGACCTTCGACGTGCCGCGCCTGCGGCAGTTGCCGAACATCACGCTCACCACCAAGGGCTACGAGTTCTTCGCGCCGCTCGCCTGGCTCGACCTCAACAACCGGGTCAAGCCGCTCGACGACAAGCGCGTGCGCCAGGCGATCCTCTATGCGCTCGACCGCAACTTCATCCGCGACAAGATCTGGTTCGGCCTGGGCCGCATCCCGACCGGCCCGATCAACTCCGCGACCAAGTTCTACGACGCCAAGGTGAAGACCTACGAGCACTCGATCGACAAGGCGAAGGCGCTGCTGGAGGAGGCCGGCAAGAAGCCCGGCGAGGTCAAGCTGAAGCTGCTCCAGCTCCCCTACGGCGAGGTCTGGACGCGCACGGGCGAGTACGTCAAGCAGGCGCTCTCCAAGGTCGGCATCGAGGTCACGCTCGAATCCGCCGACGTGGCGGGCTGGTCCAAGCGCGTCGCCGACTGGGACTACGAGATGACCTTCAACTATCTCTACCAGTACGGCGACCCGGCGCTCGGCGTGGCGCGCAGCTACGTCTCGACCAACATCCGCAAGGGCGTGCTGTTCTCCAACATGAGCGGCTACGTGAACCCGGAGGTCGACAAGGCCTTCGCGGAGGGCGCCGCCACGGCCGATCCCGCCAAGCGACAGGCCGCCTACAGCCGGGCGCAGCAGATCCTCGCCGAGGAGGTGCCGGTGGCCTGGTTCCTGGAGATCGAGTTCCCGACCATGCACGACAAGTCGCTCCAGAATCTCATCACCACCGCGATCGGCGTCAACGACACCTTCAAGAATGCCGAGCGGAAGGGGTAAGCGCGGCCGCAGCGTGAGATCCGCCTGCATCCCTGTCGAAGCGTCCGGCGCGGCGAGGATCCCATGACCGGGATCCTCGCCGCCGTCGGCGCACGTCTGGCCAAGACGGTTGCGGTGATCCTGCTCATCGCGACCGTGAACTTCATGCTGGTCCATGCGGCGCCCGGCGATCCGGCCCTCGTGATCGCGGGCCAGTCGGGCGCCACCGACCAGAAGTTCCTCGACACCCTGCGGGCCGAGTACGGGCTCGACCGTCCCGTGGCGGTGCAGCTCGGCACCTATCTCGGCAAGGTCGTGCGCTTCGACCTCGGCTTCTCCTACCGCCAGCAGCGCCCAGTCCTCGACCTCATCCTGGAGCGCCTGCCCGCCACGCTCCTCCTCACGCTGACGGCCTTCTCGCTCGCGCTTCTGGGCGGAACAATGCTCGGGCTCGTGGCCGGCACCCGCGCCGGGCGATGGTCGGACACAGCCGTCACGATCGTGTCGCTCGTCCTCTACGCCACGCCGATCTTCTGGCTCGGGCTCATCCTCGTGCTGATCTTCTCGGTGCGCCTCGGCTGGCTCCCGGCCTTCGGCTACGAGACCGTCGGGGGCGGCATGACGGGGTTCGCCCGCGTCCTCGACATCCTGCGCCACCTCGTGCTGCCGGCCGCGACGCTGGGCTTCTTCTACCTCGCGGTCTACGCCCGCCTCATGCGCGCCTCGATCATCGAGGTGAGCCATCAGGATTACGTGAAGACCGCGCGCGCCAAGGGGCTGACCGAGACGCAGGTGATCCGCCGCCACATGCTGCGCAACGCGCTCCTGCCCGTGATCACCATCGCGGGGGTGCAGGCCGGGACGCTCGTGGGCGGCTCGATCGTGGTCGAGACCGTGTTCGCCTGGCCCGGGCTCGGCCGGCTGATCTTCGAGGCCGTGATCCAGCGCGACTATCCGGTCCTGCTCGGGATCTTCCTCGTGCTCTCGATCCTCGTCATCGCCTTCAACATCCTGACCGACATCCTGTACCGGATCGTCGATCCCCGGATCGGAGCGGTGCGGTGAGGAGCCTCGGCCCGACCTTCCGCCGAACCAGCATCGGAGCGGTGCGGTGAGGGATGCCCTGCGCGCTTTCCTGCGCCATCCGAGCGGCCTGATCGGGCTCGTGATCCTGCTCGCCGTGGTGGCGGTCGCGATCCTGGCGCCGCTGCTCTTTCCCGACAGCCCCTGGGACATGGCGGGCGCGCCGTTCCGGCCGCCCCTGACCCCGGACCTGCCGCTCGGCTCCGACACGCTCGGGCGCAACATCGCGGCCGGCATCGCGCACGGCGCCCGGGTCTCGCTCACCATCGGGATCGCCTCGACGCTGGCGGCGCTCGGCATCGGGGTCACGATCGGGATCCTGGCGGGCTATTTCGGCGGCCGGGTCGACGATGCGCTCATGCGCTTCACCGAGCTGTTCCAGACGATCCCGAGCTTCGTGCTCGCGGTGGTGCTGGTCGCGATCCTCACCCCCAGCATCGCGACCATCATCGGCACCATCGCGATCGTGAGCTGGCCGCCGCTCGCGCGCCTCACGCGCGCCGAGTTCATGAGCCTGAAAACCCGCGAATTCGTGGAAGCCGCCCGCTGCCAGGGCGAGTCGGCGCTCGCGATCGTGGGCCGCCACATCCTGCCGAACGCGCTCTCGCCCATCATCGTGACGGGCTCGCTCACCGTCGCGTCCGCGATCCTGCTCGAGAGCGCCCTGAGCTTTCTGGGCCTGGGCGACCCCAACCTCATGTCGTGGGGCTTCATGGTGGGCGCCGCGCGCACGGTGATCCGCCAGGCCTGGTGGATGAGCGTGTTCCCGGGCCTCGCGATCCTCCTCACGGTGCTGGCCATCAACCTCTTGGGAGAAGGCCTCAACGACGCGCTCAACCCGCGCATCGCGAGAAAGCGCGGATGAGCGACGCGCCGCTGCTGTCGATCGAGAACCTTTCGCTCACCCTGCCGCCGGGCGGGGACCGCCGCTTTGCGGTCGAGGACATGACGCTCGCCGTCAACCCGGACGAGATCGTCTGCCTCGTCGGGGAATCGGGCTCGGGCAAGTCGATGACCGCGCATGCGGTGCTGGGCCTCCTGCCCTCCGGCGTCGGCATCGCGTCGGGCCGCATCCGCTTCCGCGGAGACGATCTGACAGCGCTCGATCCGGCCGCCTTGCGCCGCGTGCGCGGCGGCAGCATCGCGATGATCTTCCAGGAGCCGTTGTCGGCCCTGAACCCGCTGCACCGGGTCGGCCGGCAGATCGCCGAGAGCCTGGAGGTCCATGCCGGCGGCGCCCTGTCGAGCGCCGACCGGCGCGCGCGCACCGAGGCGCTTCTCGCCGACGTCGGGCTGCCCGATCCGCCGGTGCTGGCGCGGAGCTACCCGTTCCAGCTCTCCGGCGGCCAGCGCCAGCGCGTGATGATCGCCATGGCGCTCGCGAACGACCCGGCGCTGCTGCTGGCCGACGAGCCCACCACGGCGCTCGACGTCACGACGCAGCGCCAGGTGCTCGACCTCGTCCGCAAGATCCAGCGCGAGCGGCGCATGGGCGTGCTGTTCATCACCCACGATTTCGGTGTGGTCGCGGATCTCGCCGACCGGGTCGTGGTCATGCGCGAGGGCCGCATCGTCGAGGAGGGCGCGGGCCGCACCGTGCTGCGCTCGCCCGCGCACCCCTACACGCGCACCCTGATCGAGGCGGTGCCGGGTCGCCGGCCGGCCGCCGCCAAACCCGCCGCGGCAGGTGCACCCGCCGACCCGATCCTGACGGTCGAAGCGCTGCGCAAGACCTTCGTGACGCGCCAGGGTCTCTTCCGGCCGCCGCGCCGCGTGAACGCCGTCGACGACGTGTCCTTCGCGGTCGGCGCCGGCGAGACGGTGGCGATCGTGGGCGAGTCCGGATCCGGCAAGTCGACGCTCGGGCGCATCATCCTGCGCCTCGCCGATCCCGACGGCGGCTCGATGCGCTTTGCCGGCCAGGAGGTCGGAACGCTCCGCGGCGAGGGCTTGCGCGGCTACCGGCGCAAGGTCCAGATCGTGTTCCAGGACCCGTTCGCCTCCCTCAACCCGCGCCAGAAGGTCGGCGACGCCATCGCACGCGGGCCGATGGCCTTCGGGACCCCGCGGCCTGAGGCCGAAGCGACGGCCCGGCGCCTCCTCGGGCGCGTCGGTCTCGACCCGTCCTCCGCCGGCCGCTTTCCCCACGAATTCTCCGGAGGCCAGCGCCAGCGCATCGCCATCGCCCGCGCGCTTGCGCTCGAGCCGCGCATGCTCGTCGCCGACGAGGCCGTGTCGGCCCTCGACGTGTCGGTGCAGGCGCAGGTGCTGGCGCTCCTGGCCGAGCTCAAGCGCGAGTTCGGCCTCACCATGCTGTTCATCACCCACGACCTGCGCGTCGCGGCCGAGATCGCCGACACCATCCTGGTCATGCGCCGCGGCCGTATCGTGGAGCGCGGCACGCCGGCAGCCCTCTTCTCCGCCCCCGCCGACCCCTATACCCGCGAGCTGCTCGCCGCCGTGCCGGGCCGCGATCTCTTCGCGAGCGGCGGGGCGAGTGCATGACACCGATCGCAACCCTCGAACCGGATCAGCGAAACGATGCCCCTTGAGAGCACGACCCGAGACGCCATCGTGAAATCCGTCGCGGACGGGTTCGCCGAGCAGGTCGCCCACACCCAGGCCCTCGTGCGCTTTCCGTCGCTGCGCGGCGAGGAGCACGCGATCCAGGATTTCGTCTTCCGCGAATTGCGCCGGCGCGGCTACGCGGTCGATCGGTTCGGCATGGATTGCGCCGCGATCGCGTCCCATCCTGGCGGCTCCAAGTTCTCGGACCTGCATTCCACCGCGCCGATCCTCGTCGGCATCCACCGCCCGCGCGAGGAGAAGGGCCGCTCGCTCATCCTCCAGGCCCATGTGGACGTGGTGCCGGCGGGGCCTGAGGACCTCTGGACCCATCCGCCCTTCGATCCCGTGATCGAGGGCGACTGGCTCTACGGCCGCGGCGGCGCCGACATGAAGGCGGGCCACGCCGCCAACTTCTTCGCCCTCGATGCCCTGCGGCGCATCGGGTACCAGCCGGCCGCGACGGTCTACATCCAGTCGGTTGTCGAGGAGGAATCGACCGGCAACGGCGCGCTCATGACGCACCTGCGCGGCTACCGGGCCGACGCCGTGCTGATCCCCGAGCCCGAGGACGAGAAATTGGTGCGCGCCAATGTGGGCGTGCTGTGGTTCCAGGTGGAGGTGCGGGGACACCCCGTCCACGTGCGCGAGATGGGCGCCGGCGCCAACGCGATCGAGGCCGCCTACCGGGTGATCGGCGCGCTGCGGGCGCTGGAGGCGGAGTGGAACACGCGCAAGGCCGGGCGCCCGCATTTCGAGAACGAGGCGCACCCCATCAACCTCAACATCGGCCGCATCGAGGGCGGCGACTGGGCTTCCTCGGTGCCGGCCTGGTGCCGGCTCGACTGCCGCATCTCGATCTATCCCGGCACCAGCGCCGCCGAGGCCGCGCGCGAGATCGAGGCCGCCGTGGCGGCATTCGCGCGCCAGGACTCGTTCCTCGCCAACCAGCCCCCACAGGTGGTCTTCAACGGCTTCTTCGCGGAGGGGTACGTGCTTGGCGAGGGCTCCGAGGCCGAGCGGGTGCTGGCCGAGGCGCACCAAGTCGCGACGGGCAATCCGCTCACGTCGTTCATGACCGCGGGTTATCTCGATACCCGTGTGCACGCCCTCTACGACCAGGTCCCGGCGCTCTGCTACGGCCCGATCTCGAAGGGCATCCACGGCTTCGACGAGCGCGTGAGCCTGTCCTCGGTGCAGCGCATCACCGCCGCGATGGCGCTGTTCATCGCGGAATGGTGCGGGCTGGAGAAGGTCGAGACCTGAGCGTCAGACCGCGACCGCGATCAGCTTCGGGCCCCGGTCCGCCATGGCGGACCGGAAGGCGGCGTTGAAGCCGTCGAGGGTGTCGACCCGCGTGCCCTCGACCCCGAAGGAGCGCGCCAGCTCGGCCCAGCCGATCGCCGGCCGGTCGAGAGACATCATGTCGAGGGCGCGCCGCCCGGCATTGCCGGCGCCGACCTTGGCGAGTTCGCCGATGAGCGTCGCATAGGTGCGGTTGTCGAAGATCAGCGTCGTGACGTCGAGGTTCTCGCGCGCCATGGTCCAGAGCGCCTGCACCGTGTAGAGCGCGCTCCCGTCCGCCTGCAGGCACACCACCTTGCGATTCCGGCAGGCGATTGCGGCGCCCGTCGCGAGCGGCAGGCCGATCCCGATCGAGCCGCCGGTGAGGTGGAGCCAGTCGTGGGCAGGCGCCTCGCGCAGGCCCGCGTAGAACGTGGCGCTGGCCGAGATGCCCTCGTCGATCAGGATGGCGCTGTCGGGAAGGAGCGCACGGACGGAATCGGCGAGGCGCTCCAGGGTGATCGAGGCGCCCTGCGGCGGCGGCGCGGGGTTGCGCCGCACGACCTCCATGGCTTGCGAGCGCGCGCCGAGCGCCGCTTCCAGAGCCTCCAGAGCCGCAACCGTGTCGTCGCCCGGCGCGGCGAGCGTGTGGATTCCGCAATCCGGCGGCGTCGGCAGGCTAGGCTTGCCGGGATAAGCGAAGAAGATCGCCGGCGCCGGCGCGCCGACGAGGATCAGGTGGCGCAGGCCCGCCAGATAAGCGACCGCCTCGTCCACGGGGTAGGGGAGGCGGTCGATCGGCACGCGCCCGGCGCCTCGCTCGATGCGGCCGTTGTTGACGGGCGCCATGATGCGGCAGCCGGTGGCGGCCGCAATGCGAGCTGCGGTTTCGAGGCCATGGGCGCGCAGGCCCTTGCCGGTGATCAGCAGCGCGCAGGGCTCGCCGCCGCGCAGGAGGGCGGCCATCGCCTCGACCCGCTCGGTGGGGACGGGGCGCGGCGCCTCGAGGGGCTCCGGCGCGGCCGGTCCGCGGGCGCTGTCGGACCAGGCGGTGTCGGCGGGCAGGATCAGGGTCGCGATGCGTCCCGGCGGCTGGAGCGCGGCCGCGACCGCCGCGGCGCCGTCCGGCCCGACGTCGTGCGCGGTGCGGGCGGTGCGCACCCAGTCCGAATAGGGCCGCGCCGTGCCCTCCACGTCGGCCGTCAGCGGCGCATCGTGAACCCGATGGTAGGTGGCGTGGTCGCCCACGATGTTGACGATCGGGGTGCGCGCCCGCTTGGCGTTGTGGAGGTTGGCGAGGCCGTTGGCGAGGCCGGGGCCGAGATGGAGCAGGGTCGCGGCGGGCTTGTCGGCCATGCGGGCATAGCCGTCGGCCGCGCCGGTCGCCACGCCCTCGAACAGGCAGAGCACGCAGGCCATCGCGGGCTCCCGGTCGAGGGCGGCGACGAAATGCATCTCGGACGTGCCGGGATTGGCAAAGCACGTATCGACGCCCGCCGCGAGCAGGGTTTTGACGAGCGCATCGGCTCCGTTCATGGGATCCATCCAGCAGGAGCAGCAGTGTAATCCCCTCTCCCCGCAGGCGGGGAGAGGGCTGGGGGGAGGGGCCGGTCGGTGGAGCGCGACGGCTCCGGAGACAGCTGTCCCCAAGCTCAATCCAGCGTCGCGAGAAGCCCCGCCATCAGCCGGGCGCGGTCGAGCAGGCTTGCGACCTCGATATGCTCTTCGAGCGTATGGTAGCCCTTTCCCGCGACTCCGAGCCCGTCGAGGGTCGGGATCCCCATCGCGCCCGTGAAGTTGCCGTCCGAGCCGCCGCCGGAGCTGCCGTGCGGCAGGTCGAAGCCGAGTTCGCGCGCGATGCCCCGCGCCCGCTCGTAGACCGCCATGGTGCCGGCATCGGGCTCCCAGACCGGCCGCGTGACCCCGCGGGTCACGGTGAAGCGCACGTCGCCGTCCGTGGTCGTGAGCGCCAGCATGGCGGCGACGCCGCGGTCGAGATCCTCCTGGCGCTTGGCCATGCTGAGCGCCTGGCCGCGGCAGGTGGTGGGCACGCAGTTCACCCATTGGCCGCCCTGGACCACGCCGACCGAGAAGGTGCAGTCCGCACTCGTCATGGCCTCGATGTCGAGCACGCGGCGGGCCATCTCGCGCACCGCCGAGCGACCCTCGGCCAGTGTGGCGCCGGCATGGCTCGGTTTGCCCAGGGCTTCCAGGTTGAAGCGCGCGATGGCGTAGCGCCCGCTCACCACGCCGCCGTCGCGGTTCGCGGGCTCCGGAACGAGAACGTAGCGGTGGCGCGCGCCCTCCGCCTCGATGAGGTCGCGGGTGCTGGGGCTGCCGACCTCCTCGTCGCTGGTGAACAGCACCGTCACGGGAAGCTTCGTCGCGATGCCGGCGCGCTGGAGCTGGCGCAGGGCCTCGAGCGCGATGAAGTTGCCGCCCTTCATGTCGAGGATGCCGGGGCCGTAGGCGCGCTCGCCCTCGCGGCGGAAGGGGAGCTGCGCAAGCGTGCCGACGGGGTGGACCGTATCGAAATGCCCCATGATCAGGATGCCGGGCTCGTCGCGCTTCGCGTGCGGGAAGCGGGCCCGCACGCAATCCCCGAAGCCCATGCGGCCGGCGATGCGCTCGACGGTGGCGCCCATCATGGCGAGGTCGCGGCCCGCAAGACCCATCATGCGGTTGACGGCAGCGGCGTCGTAGGTCGGGCTCTCGCACAGGATCCAGGGCTCGAGCCCCGCGAGCATGGCGTCGACGTCGAAGGGGAGGGCTTTCGGGTCCATGGGATCCTCTTCAGGAAGGCTCAGGCGGCTGACGGAGAGAAGGCCGGCCCGAGGGGCCGCAGGCGGATGCCGGGGCGAAGGCGCGTCCAGGGCAGGTCGGCGGGATCCGCCGGCATGGGGCCGGGCGCGGCGCAGATCAGGATGGTTTCCGCGATCGGCGCGAAATCGGCGCGGAAATGCACGGAGCTCTTGTTGACGAGGATCGACTGCTCGGTCGGCTCGATGCCCACATGCCGGTACATGGCCTGGTCGGCGAGCTGCGCCTTGTGGGAGCCCAGCACGATCCGCACGTCGTCGATGCGCAAGCCTGCGCACAGGCCGAGATCCATGCGGCTGCCGCCGTAGAAAGGGCCGGGCGCCACGAAGGGGCCGCTGGCGAGCCGCTCGATCAGGAACTCCGCCTCGAAGGGTGCGTCGCCCGGAATGCGCGAGCGCCCGCCGATGGCGAGACGGATCCGCGCGCCTTCGCCCGCCGCATGGGCTTGGCGGGCAGCCTCGGGATCCACGATCACGCCGATGGCGGCGCGCCGGGCGCCGTTGGCGACGAGGGCGCGCAGCATGCCGGTGGTATCGGAATCACCCCCGGCGCCCGGGTTGTCCTGGGTGTCCGCGATCACGACCGGCTTCGAAGCCGCTTTCGCGATCCGCGTCGCCTCGCGCACGCCCTCGTCGGGCGTCCAGATCCGGCCCGCGAAGGCGCCCTCCTGGGCCATGACGGCGCTCGCGAAGGCGTCCGCGGCGGCATCGGCCTGACCCTGCGTGGTCGCATAGGCCATCACGGCGGGGGCGCAGTCCGGGATGTCGGCGGCCGGGAAGCCCGGCGCGAAGGACAGGCTCGTGACCGGACCGCCCTCCATGGCGGCGAGCCGGGCGTAGAGGCCGCGGCCCGGCTCGATGTCGGTGCATTGCCAGCTGATCGGGATCAGGAACGGCAGCTGCCGGAAGGCCTTGGCGGGGCGCTGGCGGGAGCCCAGCATCGGCGCGATGAGCGCGGCGGCGCGCCGGCCCGTGAGCGCCATGTCGACATGGGGATAGGTCCGGTAGGCCACAAGCGCGTCGGCTTGGCCGACCATCTGCGGGCTCACGTTGGCGTGGAGGTCGAGGCTTGCGACGAGGGGCACGTCCGGGCCGATCGCGCGCCTGACACGGGCCAGGAGCTCGCCCTCGCCGTCGTCGAGGTGCTCGGCGACCATCGCGCCGTGGAGATCGAGGTAGACCCCGTCGAGGGGCCCGGCGGCCTCGATCCGACGGACGATCTCGCCCGCGATGCGCTCGAAGGCGTCCTCGGTCACCGGCGCCGAGGGGCTCGCGTGGCACCAGGCGGTCGGGACGAGGGACCAGCCGGCGGCCTCCGCCTCCTCGACGAAGCCGCAGATCCCCATGTTGACGTTGCGGGTCTCCTCGATCAGCGCGGGGCCGAAGCAGAGCCCGGGCCAGCCGGCGCCGTGGACGAAGGCCTCGTACCCGGCCTTCGTGGGCGCAAACGTGTTGGTCTCGTGCATGAAGCCGCCGACGGCGACACGGAAAGGCATCGGATTTCTCTATGGAAGGGAGAGGCGAAGCCGCGTCATGCGACGGGCTCGCCCGAAGGGGTGAGGGGCCGGAAATGGGCGAAGTCCCAGTCGCGTCCCGGGGCAGCCTCGAAGAGCTGGCGGGTGTAGGGCTCGCGCGGGTGGCGCAGCACCTGCTCGGCCGGTCCGTATTCCACGATGCGCCCGTTCTGCATCACGGCGACGTCGTCGCAGATCTGCGCCGCGACGCGCAGGTCGTGGGTGATGAACAGGATCGCGATGCCGAGCCGGGCCTGGATCTCGTCGAAGAGCTGCAGCACCTGCGCCTGCACCGACACGTCGAGGGCCGAAACCGCCTCGTCGGCGATGAGCACGTCGGGCTCCATGGCGAGCGCCCGGGCGATCGCGATGCGCTGGCGCTGGCCACCCGAGAACTGGTGCGGGTAGCGGTTAAGCGCATCGGGCGACAGACCGACGATCTTGAGGATCTCGCGCGCCCGCTCGAACGCGGCCTCCCGGGTCATCCCGAAATTCACCGGACCCTCGATGATCGATTCCCCGACCGTGATCCGCGGGTTGAGGGAGCGGTAGGGGTCCTGGAACACGATCTGGATGTGGCGCCGGAACGGGCGGAAGGCGGCGCGGGAGAGGCTCGAGACCTCCTCGCCCTTGATCCGGATGCTGCCGCCGGTGGGCTCGATTAACCGGGCGATGCAGCGCGCCACCGTCGACTTGCCTGAGCCGCTCTCGCCCACGACCCCGAGGGTGCGGCCCTTGCGGACCTCTATGGAGACGTCCCTGGCGGCCGCGACCTCGCGCGCACGGCCGAGGAACGAGCGCTCGCGGTAGGTCTTGTCGAGGCCGGAGGTCTGCAGGATCACCGGCGCGTCGGATGCGGCGCGCGCAGGCCGCGGGATCAGGCTCGGCACCGATTGCAGGAGGTCGCGCGTATAGGCCTCCTGGGGCGTGCGCAGGATCCGGTCGAGCGGGCCGACCTCGACGATCCTCCCTGAGCGCATCACGCAGACCCGGTCGGCGATCTCGGCCACCACGCCCATGTCGTGGGTGATGAACAGCACCGCCGTGTCGTGGCGCTCCTGCAACTCGCGGATGAGGGCGAGGATCTGCTTCTGGGTGGTGACGTCGAGGGCCGTCGTGGGCTCGTCGGCGATCAGGAGCTTGGGGTCGAGCACCAGCGCCATGGCGATCATGATGCGCTGGCGCTGGCCGCCGGAGAGCTGGTGCGGATAGGAGGCGTAGATCCGCTCCACGTCGGGCAGGCGCACCTGCTCCATGATCGCCATGATGCGCTGCCGCCGCTCGGCGGCGGGGAGGGAGGTGTGGGCGCGCAGCACCTCGTCGATCTGGCGCCCCACCGGCACGACGGGGTTCAGGGCCGTCATGGGCTCCTGGAAGATCATCGACATGGTGGTGGCGCGCAACTGCCGCAGCCGGCGCGGGCTCGCGGTCAGGAGGTCCTCGCCCGCGAGCGTCAGCCGCTCGCCGGAGGGCAGGAGCGCGCCTTTCGGCAGAAGGCCCATGATGGCGAGCGAGGTCACCGACTTGCCGGACCCGCTCTCGCCCACGAGGCAGAGCGTCTCGCCCTGGCGGATCTGGAACGACACGCCGTCCACGAGCGGCGGACCCTCGCCCCATCCGGCGAGCCGCACGCTGAGGCCGGCGACGTCGAGGACGACGGGCGCACTTTCAAAGGCAGGAGCGCTCACCGGCGACCCCCAGGGGCGAGGCATCCCGGCCCCCGCCTTGCCGGGGAGGCTGCGAAGGGTGGAGCGCTCACGTCCGCCCTCCGCGGTTGAGGCGCGGATCGAGGGTGTCGCGGGCGGCATCGCCGAGGAGGTTCACGGACAGGATCGTGATCGAGAGCAGGAGGCCCGGCCAGAAGATCAGGGACGGCTTGAGCTGGAAGTAGGTGCGGCCCTCCGCCATGATGTTGCCCCAGGTCGGGATCTCGGGGCGGATGCCGGCGCCGAGGAACGACAGGATCGCCTCGGTGAGGATCGCGGAAGCGCAGACATACGTGCCCTGCACGATCAGCGGCGCGAAGGTGTTGGGCATGATGTGGCGCCACAGGATCTTCGGGAGCCGGGTGCCGACCGAGATCGCGGCCTCCACATAGGGCTCCTCGCGCGCGCTCAGCACCACGGCGCGCACGAGCCGGACCACGCGGGGGATCTCCGGGATGATGATGGCGACGAGCACGGTCGTGAGGGTCGCGCCCGAGAGCGAGACGATCGCGATGGCGAGCAGGATGCTCGGGATCGCCATGAGCCCGTCCATGATCCGCATCACGACCGCATCGAGCCAGCGGAAGAAGCCCGAGACGAGGCCGATCGCGAGGCCGAGCACCACGCTGACGAGTGCCGCGCCGACGCCGACGACGAGCGACAGGCGGGCGCCGTAGAGGATGCGGGAGAGGAGGTCGCGTCCGTAGACGTCCGTGCCGAGGGGGAACTCGCCCGACGGCGGCCGCAGGCGCCGCGAAGGCGCCAGCAGCGTCGGGTCGTGGGGCGCGATCCAGGGCGCCAGGATCGCGACCGTCACGACGAGGACGAGGCACACGATCGCGATCCACGGCGCGATGCCGAGCGCTCCCGCATGGGCCAGGATGCCATGCTGCCGCGGGCGCGCGGCGGGGGCGTCCGGCGTCATCGGCTCAGAGGAAGCGGGGAGGGAGGAGCGAAGGGACACGGGTCTCCGGCATCTCGGGTTCAGGAGCGGATACGGGAATCGGCGATCGTGTCGGCAGGGGCGCCGCTGGGTTCAATAGCGGATGCGGGGGTCGAGAAGCGTGTAGGCGATGTCGATCATGAGATTGATTGCGATGTAGAGCGCGCTCGTCAACAGGATCATGCCCTGGATCACGGGATAGTCCCGCGCCAGCACCGCATCGACCGAGAGGCGCCCGAGACCTGGGATGTTGAACACGCTCTCGGTCACCACGACGCCCGAGATCAGGAGCGCGAAGCCCGTGCCGATCACGGTGATGACCGGCACCGCGGCGTTGCGCAGCGCATGGCCGAACAGCACCGTCCGCTCGTTGAGGCCCTTGGCGCGGGCGGTGCGCACGTAATCCTCGCCCAGCACCTCGAGCATGCTCGCCCGCGTCATGCGCGCGATGAGCGCCATGTAGATGCTGGCCAGCGTGAAGGTCGGCAGGATGGCCCGGTCGAAGAAGGGGCCGAACCCCTCCGTGATGCTGCGGTACCCCTGGACCGGGACCCACTTGAGCTGGATGGCGAAGACCTGGATCAGGATGTAGCCCACCACGAAGACCGGCACCGAGAAGCCGAAGACCGAGAACGCCATCACGAAGCGGTCGACCCAGGTGCGGTGGCGCCAGGCGGCCGCGACCCCGAGCGGCACCGCGATCAGCACCGAGACCGTGATGGTCATGAGCGCGAGGCTCAGGGTGGGCTCGAGGCGCCGGCCGATGAGCTCGGTGACGGGGATCTGCGAGATCAGGGAGGTGCCGAGGTCCCCCTGCAGCAGGCGGCCCACCCAGGTCACGAACTGGAGCCAGATCGGCTGGTTGAGGCCGAGCGTGGTGCGGATGCGCTCCAGTTGCTCGGGCGTCGCGTGGTCGCCCGCGATGATCGCGGCCGGGTCGCCCGGCGTGAGGCGCAGCAGCAGGAAGACGAAGACCGCGACGATCCCCATGACGGGGATCGCCGACAGGATGCGCCGCAGGAGGTAAGCGAACATCGATGATTCCTGGCGCGGAACCGGAGCGCGGCGGCGCCGAGGCGCCGCCGCGGGGTTTCAGAGCCATGCGGGCCGAGGCCCGCGGATGGGCGTTACTTGCCCTTCTTCTTCTCGACGTTCCAGAAGAACGGCACCGGCGCGTTGAGGACGCCGGCGAGCTCCTTGCGGCGCGCGATCGGCGTCACGTACTGGCCGAGCGGGATGTAGTTCACGGTCTCCATGGCGTATGCCTGGATCTCGTCCGCGATCTTCTTCTGCTCGTCCGTCGACTTCGCGGAGGCGTAGGCGTCGCGCATCTGCTCCATCTTGGGGTCGTCCGGCCAGCCGAACCAGGCGCCCTTGGTGCCGCGGCCGTTCAGCATCGGGTTCACGAGCGGGTTGAAGATCTCGGGCACGATCCAGTTCGTGAAGAACATGTTCCAGCCGCCCTCCGCGGGGGGCTTCTGGCTCGCCCGCCGGGTCACGAGGGTCTGCCAGTCCATGGCCTGGAGGTCGACGTTGAAGCCCGCCTTGCGCAGGAGCTGGGCCGCCACGATGGGCTGGGCCTTCAGCGTGTTGACGTCCGTGGGCTGCATGATCACGATCGGCTTGCCGTCGTAGCCCGCCTCCTGCAGCAGCTTCTTGGCGGCCTCCGGGTTGCCGCCGCTCACCAGCGACTTGGCGCCGGCGTCCGACTGGAGCGGCGTGCCGCAGCCGAAGATCGCCGGGCAGGTCTTGTAGTATTCCGGGTTGCCGATCAGCGCGTCGAGCACGTCCTTCTGGTTCATGGCCAGCAGGGCGGCCTGGCGGATCTTCACGTTGTCGAAGGGCGGGTGCAGGAAGTTCATCCGGCCGATGGTCTGGTAGCCCAGCGGCGAGATGTTCTGGATCACGATCTCGTCGTTGGCGGCGAGAATCGGAATGAGGTCGATCGGCGGCTGCTCGATGTAGTCGATCTCGCCCGACATGAGCGCGTTCATGGCGGTCTGGGCGTCCGGCATGGTGATCCACTCGACCCGGTCGACCTTCACGACCTTGCCGCCGGCCGTCCAGCTCGAGGGCTCGGAGCGCGGCACGTAATCGGTGTTCTTGAGGTACACCGCGCGCACGCCCGGCTGGAAGTCCGGGACCGAGAGCTTGAACGGGCCGGAGCCGGTATAGTCGGTGAGCGCCTTGTCGGCCGGCGTCTCGGCGACGCGCTTGGGCATGATGAAAGCCGGCACCGCGGAGGGCTTGGCGAGGGTCTCGATGGTGTAGGCGTAAGGCTTCTTGAGGGTGAGGACGACGGTGCGGGGGTCCGTGGCCTTCAGATCGGCGGCGTTGTCCATGAGCTTCTGGCCCGTGGAGTCGCGCACCGCCCAGCGCTTGAGCGAGGCCACCACGTCCTCGCCGGTCACCGGCGCGCCGTCGTGGAACTTGAGGCCGTCGCGCAGCGTGAACGTGTAGGTGAGCCCGTCGTCCGACGCCTTCCAGCTCGCCATCTGGGGCTGCGGCTCGAACTTCTCGTTCATGCCGAGCAGGGTGTCGTAGATCATGTAGGCGTGGTTGCGCGTGATGTGCGCCGTGGTGATCACCGGGTCGGTGACGCGAAGATCCGAATGCATGACGGCCCGCACGGTCTGCGCGGCGGCCGGAAACGCGATCGAACTCAGCAGAAAGGCTGCGGCCGTCAGACGAGTCACGTGCTCGAAGCGGTGGCGAACCGACGAAAGCTCTGTAGTCATGCAGGGTCTCCCTCTGGATGCGGCGATCCGGCCGCAGGACCGGGCTGCTCGACTGGATCCCAGCGGCAGAATTCTTTGTTGTGGTCCAAGGCGCTGCGGCACCTCGGCCACTATTCCACGGCCGATTGCAGCCCACAAGGCCATTATGGGGCCACCCGCCGGGCGCGGGCGCAGGGCGTCCCGGGGCTTTGCACGGGTGGTCGAGATGGGGTTTAGTCGCCCCATCCATCCCGGGCGGCCGCGGGCCGTCCGCCCGTCCCCTCGAACCGCCCGAGCCCCTTCGATGCCGAATCTCGACCCCATCGTCCGCTTCGCCGACGACCTCACGGCCATCCGCCGCGACCTCCACGCCCACCCCGAGATCGGCTTCGAGGAGGTCCGCACCGGGGCGGTCGTGGCCGAGAAGCTCCGCTCCTGGGGCATCGACGTCCATCAGGGCACGGGCAGGACCGGCGTCGTCGGCCTCCTGAAGGGGCGCGGCGCGGGCGGCCGGCGGGTCGGGCTGCGCGCCGACATGGACGCGCTCCCCATGGAGGAGACCACGAACCTCCCCTACCGCTCCACGATCCCGAACCGCTTCCACGGCTGCGGCCATGACGGGCACACCACCATGCTGCTCGGCGCCGCGCGCTACCTCGCCGAGACGCGCAACTTCGACGGCACGGCGGTCTTCATCTTCCAGCCCGCCGAGGAGGGCTTGGGCGGCGCGCGCGCCATGCTGGCGGACGGGCTGTTCGAGCGCTTCCCCTGCGACGAGATCTACGGCATGCACAACGCGCCCTATCTCGACCCCGGCCAGGTGGCGGTCTGGCCCGGGATCGCCATGGCGGGCGCGGACTTCTTCGACATCGCGATCCGCGGCCGCGGCAGCCACGGCGCCATGCCGCAGGAATCGCGCGATCCCACCCTCGTGGCCGTCACCCTGGCGCAGTCTCTCCAGAGCATCGTGAGCCGCAACGTGCATCCGCGCGAGCCCGCGGTGCTCTCGATCACGCAGATCCATGCGGGCTCGGCCTACAACGTCATCCCCGAGACCGCGACGCTCGCGGGCACCGTGCGGGCCTTCTCGGACGACGCGCGGGCCCAGATCCGCGAGCGCATCCGCACCATCGCGCAGGGCACGGCGATCGCGTTCGGGGTCGAGATCGACGTCGACATCCGCGACATCTTCACGGTCCTGGAGAACGGCGAGGCGCAGGCGCAGGCGCTCGCGGAGGTCGCGCGCGAGATCGTCGGCGAGGAGGGGGTGCTGACCACGCCGCGCCCCATGATGGGCAGCGAGGATTTCGCCGACATGCTGCGCGCGGTGCCGGGCGCCTATTGCTGGGTCGGGCATGGCGGGACCGTGCCGCTGCACAACCCGGGCTTCATCCTCGACGACGGCATCCTGCCCGTCGGCGCTAGCATCTACGCCCGCTTGATCGAGCGGCGGCTGCCGCTGGCGTGATGCAGTTGCGGTGCCTCTAGCGCGCCGCGACCGCCTTGCGGACCTCCGGCGCCACCCGCGTCCCGAGAAGCTCGATCGCCTTCATGAGCTGTCTGTGCTCGAGGACGCCGATCGCCATCTGGATCAGGAAGCGGTCGAAGCCGAAGATCGCGTGCATGGCGAGGATCTTGTCGGTCACCTCCGCGGGGCTGCCGACGAAGAGCGCGCCGCGCGGGCCCCGCGCCAGGTCGAACTGCGCCCGGCTCGTCGGCGGCCAGCCGCGCTCGCGGCCGATCCGGTTCATCACCTCGGCCTGGGCGGGGTAGAACGTGTCGGCGGCGTCTTGCGTGGTCCCGCTCACGAAGCCGTGCACGTTGATCGAGGTCTTGAGGCCCGCCGCGTCGTGGCCGGCGCGCTCCGCGGCCTGGCGGTAGAGCGCGAAGAGCGGCGCGAAGCGCGCCGGCTCGCCGCCGATGATCGCGAGCGCCAGCGGCAGGGCGAGCACGCCCGCGCGGGCCACCGATTGCGGCGTGCCGCCGACGGCGATCCAGATCGGCAGCTTCGGCTGGTAGGGCCGCGGATACACGCCGCGGTCCTGGATCGGCGGCGTGTGCTGCCCGCCCGGCCAGGCGATGCGCTCAGCCCCGTTCAGGGCGAGGAGGAGCTGCAGCTTCTCGGCGAAGAGCGTGTCGTAATCGTCGAGGTCGTAGCCGAAGAGCGGGAAGGATTCGATGAAAGAGCCGCGCCCCGCCATGATCTCGGCGCGGCCCCGGCTCAGGTTGTCGAGGGTCGCGAAGGCCTGAAAGACCCGCACCGGATCGTCGGAGCTCAGCACCGTGACGGCGCTCGTGAGCCGGATGCGGCGGGTCTGCACTGCCGCGGCGGCGAGCGCCACGGCGGGCGCCGAGACCGCGTAGTCGGGGCGGTGGTGCTCGCCCAGCCCGAACACGTCGAGGCCGACCTGGTCGGCCAGCACGATCTCCTCGACGAGATTCGAGAGGCGCTCGGCCGGGCCGATCCGCTGTCCCGTCACGGGGTCGGTGCCGACGTCGCCGAAGGTGTAGAGCCCGATCTCCATGACGCGCGTCCTCCCGCGCGTTCAGTAGAGGCGGCCGGTTGGCGCGGCAAGGCGGGCCGGGCATGGCCCTTCGCCGCGCCAGGCGGATCTGAAGCGTTTTCGCGTGAGGTGGATCCGGCTCACGTCAGGAAAACGCGACCCGGCACGAACAAGGGCCGGTTCGACGCAAGGCGAAACGGCTCTAGCACAGATCCATCAGGCCCGTGCCGAGCGCCAGGACGAGCCCGCCGACGAAGCCGAGCCCGAGTCCGGCCGCGGCGAGCGCCGCGCGCACGAGCCAGCGCAAGGCGATGTCCCGCGTCTGCGGCGGGGCGGGGGAGATTGTGGCAGGACCGATGAGGTCGGGGAACGTTCCGTGCATGGGGGATCTCGTGTTCCGGGGAGGGGATGTCGTCAGCCGCGCGGCGCGGTGCGATGCGCGGTGCGCTGGGCGATGCGGTCCGACAGGTCGTCGACGGGGTGGCCGGCCGCGGCCGCCGCGGCGTGGATGGCCTCGGGGGTCATGCCGCCCCGGCGCGAAGCCTCGGCGACCGCCCAGGCGCGCGCCGCGCGGCGGCCGCTGCGGCAATAGAGCAGGACCGGCCCGTCCGCGCTCGCGAGCGTGCGGCCGAGCGCGTCCGCGACCTCGTCGGGCAGATCGCCGTGCGGCACCGGGATGTAGGTGAAGGTCATGCCGTGCGCCCGCGCGAGCCGGCCCATCTCGGTGGAGGAGGCCTGGTCCGCCGCCTCGCCGTCCGGCCGCAGCGCGATCACAGTCTTGAAGCCGCGCGCCCGGGCGGCCGCGATGTCGCGCGCTTCGATCTGGCCCGCGACCCACACGTCGCCCTTGAGCTGGTGGCGCTCGACCAGCGCCGCCGAGGCCTCCGGCGTCGCGGAGCGCGACGGGACGCCCTCGACCCATCGCGACCAGGCCGCCGGGATCAGCACGGTGGAGGCGCCGATCAGGAGGGCGGCGAAGAAAACGGTGCGCTTGCGCGGCAGGGGGGACATCGTCGGGCTCCGGGAATCGAGTTGTCCCACCCTGCCGTCCCCGCGCTCCGGCCGCCGTGCGCCGCCGCACCGGGCATCCCGAAACGCAACGGCGCTCATGGAGCCCCGCCGACACACTCCGCCCACCCGCGAACTCGCGGCCGGCATCGCCCCGTTCGCCGCCGATGGCCTCGGTATTCCGGGATCGCCCGCGCCAAGGGGCTACCGCGAGAGCGGGTGCCGAGGCTCGCAGGCCCGTTCAAGACCCGCCTGCCGCGGCGTCGGGGAGGCAGGGCGGAGGCGAGGCAGCCGGAACGAACCTGCCGCGGCATCGGGATTTAGGAGCTGCTCGGAGGTCCGAGTCTGCCGTATAGTCGGATCGCCTCGGGCAACCCCTTCAGAGCGTGAGGCCCCCGATCCGTGAAGGCGAGGCTCGAGCCGGCGACGAGGTCACGCACGGTTCCTGTCACCAGCACCTCGCCCGCGCCCGCCAGCCCCATCACGCGCGAGGCGATATGCACGGCGATCCCGCCGATATCGTCGTCGGGCCTGATCTCGATCTCGCCGGTATGCACCCCCACCCGCACGTCGAGCCCGAGAGGCCGGACCCCCTCGACGATGGCCTCGCCGCAGCGCACCGCGCGGGCCGGGCCATCGAAGGTAGCGAGAAACCCATCCCCTGTCGTCTTGATCTCGCGACCACGGAAGTGTGCCAGTTCGCGCCGGACGGCCGCGTGGTGCCGGTCGAGCAGGGCGCCCCAGGCCTGATCTCCCAGAGCGTTCGCCTGCTTCGTCGAGTCCACGATATCCGTGAACAGCACGGTCGCGAGCACCCGGTCCGGCTCGACCTCAGGCCGCGAGCCGGTCAGGAACTCCTCGATTTCGTCGGCGATGCGGCTTACATCGCCGCACCACAGCAGGTGGTCCTCCCCCGACAGCTCGACGTATTTGGCCGCGGGGATGTGCTGGGCCAGATAGCGTCCGGCTTCCACGTTCACTCGGGCGTCGCCTGTCCGGTGCAGGATCAGCGTCGGAACCCGGATCGAGGACAGGATTGGGCGGACATCGATCTGGCTGTTCATGCGCGTGAGGTGGACGGCCGCCGAGGGGCTGCCGCCAAGCCGCTCGAAGCGGGCCCACCAGGCTTTGAACAGTGGATCGGCGGCGCGGCTCGGTCCAACCACGGCAACCATCTCGCCCGTGCCCCACAGAGCATCCATGCGGGTCAGCGCCGCTTCCAGCTTGTCGGCGGGGGTGACCCACGTCCTATGGTGGGCGTAGGTACCATAGAGCGCGAGGGCGCGGGTCCGTTCCGGATAGGTCGCGGCAAACAGCATCGCCATCGCGCCGCCTTCCGAGATGCCGAACAGGGCCGCGCGCTCCGAGCCCGCCGCGTCCATCACGGCTCGCAGATCGTCCATCCGCACCTCGAGCGAGGGTAGATCCCCGATCCGATCGGAGAGGCCGGTGCCGCGCTTGTCGAAGAGGATCAGGCGCGAGAACCCGGCGAGGCGGTTGAGGAACCCGGCCGAGACGGGATCGTCCCACATCAGGTCGACGTTGGAGATGAAGCCCGGCACCATCACGAGATCGATTGGGCCTTGCCCAACAACCTGATAGGCGATGCGCAGGTCGCCGTTCCGCGCATAGCGAGTGTCGGGCAGCATGGGCAAAATCTCGTGGACCTGCGACAGCATAGACGACCCGGCGATCTAAACAAATTCGGTAGTTGAAGAGCCAGGGCCGCCCGGAGCGGCCGAACCCATGGTCCGATCCGCTGTGGGGCGCTGAGCGGGTCGCCTCGCAGGGGCGTCCCGGGAACGCCTGCCGTGGCGGTGACGACGAGGGATGCGAGCGCCGCGCCTGCAACTCCGCGGGGAGTGGTCCGCGTGGCCGGCGCGGCCGCACGCCGTGGACTGCCCGGGCAGGGCATGTCGCTGGACGCGACCGATCGGATCGCCTAGGGGCACGGATCCGATGTCCGCACGCGCGGACATCCGGCCGTCCATCGGTGGTTCCATGCCCTTTTCCTCTCACGACGTTCTGGCGCTCGACGACCTCCTGCGCGAGGCCGCGCGGGTCGAGATCCTGCCGCGCTTCAAGCGTCTCGACGCGGATGCGGTGCGCCACAAGGCGTCGGCGCACGATCTCGTCACGGATGCCGACGAGGCCGCGGAGGCCTTCATCGCGGAGCGCCTGCGCGAGCGCTTCCCCGGCGCCGTGATCGTGGGCGAGGAGGGGGCCGAGCGTGATCCCCGCCTCCTCGACTCGCTCGCCGATGCGGAGCTTGCCTTCGTGCTCGATCCCGTCGACGGCACGCGCAACTTCGTGGCGGGCTTGCCGCTCTTCGGCGTCATGGCCGCGGTGGTGTCGCGCGGCGAGGTGATCGCGGGCGTGATCCACGATCCCATCGGCCGCGACAGCGCCGTCGCGGTCTCCGGCGAAGGCGCCTTCATGCAGCATGCGGACGGGCGCCGGGTTCCGCTTCGGGTCGGCGCGCCGCCGGCCTCGCTCGCGGACGCGTCGGCCTGCGTGCTCTGGCACTTCCTGCCCGACGACGTGCGCCCCCGCGTGACCGCGAACCTTGCGCGCATCGGCACGGCCGTCTGCCATTACTGCGCCGCGCACGAGTTCCGGATGCTGGCCGCGGGCCATTGCGATTTCCTGTTCTATTCCAAACTCATGCCCTGGGACATCGCGGCCGGCTGGCTGCTGCACCGGGAGGCGGGCGGCTACGCCGCGCGGGCGGACGGCACGCCCTACAATCCCGCCTCCGCGGAGGGCTGGCTCATCGGCGCGCCGGACGAGGCGAGCTGGCATCTGTTCCGGGACGGGATCCTGGCGCGGTGACGGCCCGCCGCCGGATTCGTTCGCGGCGAACCCGCGCGCCGACGGGGAACCGGCGCCTCGCGACCGACGTTGAGGCTGTGAAGACGGCTTCCACTGGCCGGCTTCGGAGTTGAAGGCGCCCCTGAGGATCGACCTCGATCCTCAGGGGCGTTTGCTTGTGCGGTCGAGGGCGGCTCGCAGACACGCCCGCTCCGACGCGGAGGGCCGGTCGAAGCGGGCATGTCTGCGCAATGGTCTGGCGTGGGGAACCGGTTCGAGCCGGCGGGTCCGTGCGGTGGCCGGCGCGAGAAGCTACCGGACCAGGCGCGGGCGCGCCGCAGCGTCCTCCGGCCGCGCGGCCGGCACCGGGATCCCCAGCGCGTCCCGCTGCACGAAGCCTTCGGCCCGCGCCCCGATGCTGGGAAGAACCCTCTCGCTGCCCTGGGCGATGGCCGACAGGCCCGTCGGCAGGCGCAGCGGCATCGAGACGAGCGGCACGAGCACCACGGCGGCCATGACGGTCGTCCAGGCGATCCGGCTCTCGCGCGACATCAGGACGGGCCGGTCCGGCCGGGCGTTCTCGCGGCGGTGCTGCTGGAAGATCACCAGCGTGAGCGCCGTGTAGAACAGGCCGTTGAGGAGGGCGATGAAATAGAAGCCTTCCGCGGCCTGGATGTCGCCGATGAGCAGCACGGGCAGCACCGAGCCGATCGAGATCGCCACGAAGGGCATCACGACCCGCACCGGCAGGGCCGCGCTCGCGGCGGCGCCCTTCGGGGTGACGCGGAAATCGACCGCTGCGCCGGTCCACCAGTCGCGGACCGCCGTGACGGTCCCGATCAGGACCCAGGGCCAGCGCACGAGCGGATAGAGCGCGGCCTCCCAGCTCAGCACCTTGGTGTCGACCGGCCGGCAGATCCCGTAGCGGGCGATCCGGACGATGATCGCGGTGAGCAGGAGCGCCGGCGGCGCGGCGTGCACGACGAATTCCGGATACGTCACGCCCGCCATGTTGAAGTCGAAGGCGAGCGCCGCGACCGGGATCATGAACATCGACAGCGACATCAGCCCGAGCAGCGGATACCAGAACTGGCAGAACAGGAACTGGAACTTCAGCCGCGCCGGCAGGCGCCCGATCAGGGACGGCGTGTACTGGAGCAGCAGCGTGACGAGGCTGCGCGACCACTGGAATTCCTGGGTGACCATGTCGGCGAAGTTGGCCGGGCCGTCGCCGTGCGCGATCGCGTTCATGGCGTGGACGCCGCGCCAGCCGTGCGCCGTCATGAACAGGGTGGTGGAATGGTCCTCGGCGAGTTCCGGACCGAGGCCGCCGATCTGCTTCAGGGCCGCCGTGCGCACGGCGTAGTGCGAGCCGATGCAGAGCGGCCGCAGGCCGTTGGTGTAGCCCGCCTGCATGGCGCCGTGCATCGGAGCCTCGACGTAGAGGCGGCTGCGGGCGGACCAGCTCTCGGCGGCGTTCTTGTCGCAGATGCTCGGCGCCGAGACGTATCCGACCTCCGGATCCGCGAAGGGGCGCAGCATCTCCTCGAGATAGGTCGGCTCGGGAACGTGGTCGGCGTCGAGCTGCGCGACGAAGTCGTAGTTCTCGTAGCCGTAATGGTCGTAGAAGAAGGCGAGGTTGCCCTCCTTGCAGCGCGTCCGCCGCGGCCAGGTGGCGCGGTGATAGTCGGCCCGGCCTTTCCGCGTGGAGATCCGCACGCCGTGCGCCTCGCACCACGCGATCGTCTCGGGCTGCGGATCCTCGTCGGCGAGCCAGGCGTCGTGCGGATAGGTCTGGCGCAGCATCGCCTCGAGGGTCTCGCGCACCACCGGGAACGGCTCGCTCGGCGCCTTCGTGACCACCATGGCGACGCGCAGCCCGGGCGGCACGGGGACCGCCGGATTCGGAACCTTGCCGAAGTAGAAGATGACGAAGAAGTAGAGCGGGCAGAAGGTGAGCCAGGCGAGGATCAGGCTCGCGAACACGAAGCGGCCCGTGCCGATGTTGTGCGCGGGCTCGAGCCACCAGAACCAGAGCGCGCCGAGCGCGATCAGCCACAGGGCGCCGAGAAAGCCGATCTCGAGCTTCTGCGCGCGGTTGAGCAGCGGGACGAGGAGGGGCGGGGACTCCGCCGCGCCCGCGCGGATCGCCTGCGGAGCGGCTGCGGGACCGCGCCCGGCGGCCTCGAGGGTCGGGTCGGAGGCGGGAGCGGCTGCGCCGCTGCGCTCCCCGGCATCACAGGCGGATGAGGTCCTCATGGCGGTCACCGTCTGTTCGATTGCGCTCGTATGCGGCGATGCCGCATGGCTGTTCCGGAAGGTCGGTTGTGCGCTCACAGCACGGCACCGATGTTTGCATTGGCTGTTGTGTTGAGCGGCAGCCCGAAGTGTGGTGCAGCGGTATTCACGATGGTCTCGAGGTCGGAGTGGCGCGGCCGGAAGCCGAGCGTGTCGCGGATCAGCGTCGCATCCGCGAACAGCGCCGGCGGGTCGCCCG
>JAESGR010000350.1_pt1 | contig 45003 bp, 40 predicted proteins | sample 9269771 | NCBI WGS metagenome assembly JAESGR01 (sample SAMN15739572, study PRJNA653492) | algae metagenome | isolation source: Chroococcus sp. CMT-3BRIN-NPC107 and co-occurring heterotrophs from well... | place: USA: Clark Mountains Wilderness, California | collected 2010-04-18 | reverse complement strand
CGTAGCGTGCGGTGGCCGCCGGCTTGCGCCTGGACATGACGTAGTAGCCGGACCCGCCGATCACATAGCTGACCGCGAACCAGGTCGGCCTGAAGATCTTGTAGGCGATGCCATCCGCGTTGTCGGCCACGATGCGGTCATAGGAACGACGGAGCGAATCCTCGCTGTCGGGACCGGTGACGATCGTGGCCAGCATGACGGACCCGTCCTCGCTGGCAAACTCCTGGCCGGTCGGGTCGAGCGAACGGGCCACGGGCAGGATGGCCGCGGGATAGCCGATCCGGTAGCCCGCCACGGGGTTCTCGTAGATCGTCCATCCCACGTCCGCCTCGAGCGCGGCCGCCTGTGCGGACAGCTGCTCCAACTGCGCCTCGGACAGGTCGCCGGTCTCCGGTGCTCCCAGCGAGGCCTGGAAGGAACGGATGGCCTCGAGCGTGCCGGGCCCGAGCCGGCCGTCGGCCGTGCCCTCGTAGTGCCCCGTCCAGATCAGGTCCCACTGCAGCCGCCTCACCTCCGCACCGGTCGCGGCATTCGCTTCGTGCCACTGGGCCAGGAGCAGCGTCGCCATGATCAGCAGGATGCAGGCAATGGGGTGGGGAAAATAGGTGCCAGCGGATCGTCCGCGTGCATGGTTCCTGGCGGGCATCACGTCCTCGCAACAATGGCAGGAGAACGGGCCGAGGGTGGCACGGTTGCGGCGGGCGGGTGAAAGATCTGCCGGTGCAGGATCTTCCTAGGTCGTGGCCGGCTTCTCCCCGTCGAGCAGTTCGCCAGCCTGCGCCCGCGCCAAGTCCAGCAGGCTGCGGAAATGGCCCACGTTCGGGCTGTGGCAGACATTGATGATCTGGGCGCTCTTCGGGCCCATGGCGGTCAGGAAGGCGTGGCCCATCGTGCTGTCGAGATACATCGACTCGCCGGTCCCGAGTTCGGCCGGCTCGTAATACTCAGTATGGACCATGATGCGCCCGCGCAGGACGTAGAGGAATTCCTCGCCGGCATGGCGGCTGAGCGTGGGAAACTCGACGATCGAGCGGGCGCGGATGGTGGTGATGATCGGCACCATCGCCTTGTGGGTCAGCTCGGTGCAGACATAGAGGTAGTCGTAGTTGGGGGTCTGGACGAGCAGGCCGTCGTTCTTGCGCGCGATGCTGCGCCTGGCCGTCACCGCCTGGTGGAGGCGGTCCGGGACCGTCGGGTCGGTCTCGAAGAAGGCGCTGATGTCGACCTCCAGGCCTTCGCTCAGCTGCACGAGCTTGTCGTAGGTGAGCGAGAGCTGGCTGTTCTCGACCTTCGACAGGGTGGAGACCGCGATGCCCGTGCGGGCGGCGACCTCCGTCAGCGTCAGGTCGAGACGGCGGCGGATGGCTCGCAATGCCTGGCCGAGCATGGCCTTTCGGGTCGACATGACACCGTTCTCTCCGGTCAGGCGACCTTGCCGCGCGCCTCGATCGGCCAGCTGTCCACGACCTGGCCGCCCTCTACGACGACATAGCGGTCGAACAGGTTCACGTTCGGGTCGCAATGGGGGATGACGCAGGCGACGCGGGTGCCGATCGGCAGGCGTGCTGCCGGATCCGCCAGGATGACCCGGCCCATCTCGTCGCCGAACAGGGCGTAGCTGGCACCTTGCGGTGCGCCGTGATGGAGCACGGGGGCGGGCCCGTCGGTGGCGAAGCTCTTGATGCCGGCGTCGGTGGTGGCGAAGCCCTGGTGCTGGGAGCTCAGCACGCTGGTGACCACGAACAGGGAGTTCCGCCAGCGCTTTTCCCCATCCGGCGTCATCGCGACGGTGTCGTAGACGACATCGGAAAACAGGTAGGATCCCACCTGCAGCTCGTTCAGCACGCCGATCTCGTGGTCGAAATCGTGGGTGCCGGTCCCGCCGCCGGAGACGATGGCGCAGGGGAAGCCGGCCTTCTCCAGGCCATCGCGGACGCCGCCCAGGATCGAGAGCGCCTCGTGCGAGCGGGCGCGGCGCTCGGCATAGTCGCGGATCGACTGGACGTGACCGGCATAGCCCTGCACGCCCTTGAGCCGCAGCGATGGCGAGGCGGCGATGGCGCGGGCGACGTCCAGGGCGGCCTCGACCGAGGTGAGGCCGGTGCGATGGGTGCCGACATCGACGTCGATCATGACGTCCAGCTGCTGGTCGGACGCGGCGAGCGCCTGGGCAAGGTCCTGCACGGCCGCCACATCCTCCACCACGATCATCGTGTCGGGAGCGATCCTCAGCACGTCCTGGAGGCGGCGGATCTTGGCTTCGCCGCGCATGGGCGTGGTCAGGAGGAGGCCGCGTACCCCGGCAGCGGCCATCACCTCGATTTCGCCGAGCTTGGCGCAGCACTGGCCGACGGCGCCGGCCTCCATCTGCGCCTTGGCGATAGTGACGGATTTGTGGCTCTTGGCGTGCGGCCGCAGGGCGATGCCGCGCTCGCGGGCGAGCCTCGCCATCGTCGCAAGGTTGGCCTGGAAGGCCGCGCGGTCGATCATCAGGGCCGGCGTGTCGGCAATCGCGTTGGCTAGGGTCGCTTCAGGCAAGTTCCTGCTCCTCGTTGGCCGTCCAGATGCCGCCGCGCACGAGGCCCTGGCAGAACAGGCGGCGGTTGCCGGTCATGCTGCGGCCGAGTGAATCCACATAGTCGAAGCTGCCGCTGCGGTCCCGCAGGACCGTGGCGTCGCCGATGGCACCCACGGCGAGCGAACCCAGGTCCGAGCGGCCGATCGCGCGGGCGGGCGCGCTGGTGGCGGCGGTGACGACCTGCTCCAGGCTCATGCCCAGGCAGATGAACTTGGAGAGGGTGCGCAGCAGGTCGAAGGCCGGGCCGTCGACGCAGAGCGTGTGGACGTCCGAGGAGATCGTGTCGGGCAGGAAACCCTCGGCGATCATGGCGCGGGCGACTTCGTAGTCGAGGGCACCCATGCCGTGGCCGATGTCGAAGATGATGCCGCGCTCGCGCGCCGCCTTGATCTCGGCGCGGACATGGCCGTCGCCCCCGCGGATGTCGTTGGGAAACGGCTTGTAGCAATGGGTCAGCACGTCGCCGGGACGAAGGCGCGGGATCACCTCGATGCGACCGGGCGGCGGGTAGTCGAGATGGGTCATGCAGGGAAGCTGCAGGCGGTCGGCGGCTTCGAGCATGATGTCGAGCGGCGCCACGCCGCTGGTGCCGCCGGCGATCCGGCCGATGCGCACCTTCATGCCGACGATGAGATCGCTGTGCTCGCGGCCGCAGGCCACCGCCTCGCGGGCGTCGCACAGGCGGATGTCCGAGCACTCGCCGACCATCACGTTCTTCGAGAAGCCGTAGATGCCGGCGAACGAGATGTTGAGGTAGCAGAGGATCCGGCTCTGCGAGCGCTCGATCACATGGCGGCGGAAGCCGGCGAAGTTGCCGGCGCCGGCACTGCCGGCATCCACGAAGGTGGTGGTGCCGCCGCGCAGCGCGATGGCATCGGCGTCAACGCCCAGGGAAGTGCCGCCCCAATAGACATGGGTATGGAGGTCGATCAGGCCGGGGGTGACGATCAGGCCCGTGGCATCCTGCACGTCCTTCGCAGCCTCGACCGGCAGGCCCGGCTCGACGGCGGCTACCTTGCCGTCACGAAAGCCGATGTCGGCGATCCGGTCGATGCCCTGGCCGGGATCGAGGACGCGGCCGTTCCTCAAAATCAGATCGAACAAGCCGTCCTCCAGGGAAGTGAGCCGGGAGCCACAGAATTTTCCCGGTTTCCAACATCTCAAGAATGTTTACGATACGAAACAGCCCAGGAAAATGCCCCTTCAGCAGGTCATGCCTATGGGCCGCAGACGCGCACGTGGCCCGGGGCCGAAGCCTTGCTTCGATCGTGCGGGCGAAATTCGGGGGAAAAGCCGGTGAGCAACGATCTCTTCCGTCGACAGGCGCTCGATTCCTTGCTGGCCAGACGACGTGCCGTGCTGAAGGGCGGCCTGGCCGCTGCGGCGAGCATGGCGCTGCCGGGGCTGGCCGGACGGGCGCAGGCCGCACCCGAGACGCCGCTGCAGTTCATCGGCTGGCAGTACAATCCGCAGATCGTCGCGGAGAACGTCGAGACCTTCAAAAAGCTCTACGACGAGAACGTGAACTACGAGCTGGTGCCGGGCGAGTACCATGCGGTCGCCGAGACCAAGCTGATGGGCGGCCAGCACATCGACATGATGTATTCCGAGGAGGACCGGCTGCTGCGCTGGAACGCGGCGGGCTGGAGCCGGACCCTAGACGGGCTGCCTGGTCTCGATGAGATCAAGAGCAAGATGTACCCAATCAACGTCAAGAACCTGTCCCTGCCGAACGGGGAACTTGGCGGCCTGCCCTACTACACCGGCTTCAACAGCTTCGTGTGCAACGAGAAGCACCTGGAGGCGGCGAAGATCCAGCCGCCGGCGACCTGGGAAGAGATGCTCGAGCAGTGCCGCAAGCTGAAGGCGGACAAGATCGCCGAGTATCCCTATATCGCGGCCTGGGCGCGCGGCTGGTCGATGATGTCCTGGACCCTGTTCTCGCAGTGGTACTCGGAGGGCGCCAAGGTCTTCGACGAGAACTTCCAGCCGGTGTTCGACCAGCCGTTCAGGGACGTTCTGCAGTTCAACAGGACCGCCTATGAAGAAGGCCTGATCCCGCCGGACGTGTTCACGCACCAGGCCGAATCGGTGCCGAACTTCGCCACCGGTGCCCATACCTACATGGTCGTGCACGAATACGACCAGAAGGTGTTCAACACGCCCGAGACCTCGCAGATCGCGGGTGCGTGCAAGAACGTGATCATGCCGGGCAAGACCCGGTCGACCTTCCTCTGGACGGCCGCCTACCAGATGGGCGCCAACCCCGTGGACGAGGAGCGGGTCTGGAACCTGATGCAGTTCTTCGGCGGCAAGGCCAAGGACGGGCAGTACCACGTGGCCAAGCGCTGGGCGGTCGATTACGGCCTGGGCTCCGCGCACAAGGAGGTCATGGAGGATCCCGACGTCGTCGCGGCGATGTCCAAGTGGAAGGACCTCGACGTCGCCAGGAAGCAGCACGAGACCGGCACCACCCGCGACGTCGCCAAGTCGGTTTGGTTCCCGGAATGGGACTGGTACATGATGGGCGAGGCGCAGGATTATTTCCGCGGCCAGACCAGCCAGGACCAGCTCGTCGACCGGCTGCAGGCCAAGTACGACGAACTGAAGCAGATGTATCCGGAGTGAACGGGTGGCGGTCACGACGGCGCACGATCTTACATTAGGCGACAGCCGGGCGGCAGCTCCGCCCCGCAAGGACAAGCGGGACTGGCTGCCGTTCTTCCTCAGTTTCCCGACGCTGCTGGTCGTGTTCCTCGTGATCGGCCTGCCGCTGATCTATTCGCTGGCGCTCAGCCTGCACCGCATCAACATGCTGACGCGCAAGTGGATCTTTGTCGGGCTCGGCAACTACACCTCGATCATCCCGCAGCCGGACTTCATCGCTGCCCTGATGCGCACCGCCAGCTTCGCCGTGATTACGGTCGTGGCGGGGCTGGTGCTGGGCATGGGGATGGCGCTGGTCCTCAACATGCGTTTTCCCGGGCGCGCACTGATGCGCTCGGTCGTGCTGATCCCCTGGGCGATGGCGCCGGTCACGGTGGGCGTACTCTGGGGCTGGATCTTCGACGGGTCGTATGGACCGCTGAACGGGCTGCTGCTCGACCTCGGGCTGAGCAACACCGCCATTCCATGGCTCGGCAACGGCACGACGGCGTTCGGGATCGTGGCGCTGGTCCATGTCTGGAACCAGGCGCCGCTCACCGCCCTGCTGATCCTGGCCGGGCTGCAGTCCATGCCGGACAATCTGCACCGGGCAGCGCTGATCGACGGGGCGGGGCCGTTCACCCGGTTCTTCAAGATCACGGTGCCGTGGCTCCGGCCGATGCTGCTTCTGATCATGATTCTGACCACGATCAACTCGATCATGGCCTTCGACCTGTTCTGGACGATGACCAAGGGCGGGCCCGGCAGCGCCACCACCGTGTTCTCGTGGATGGGCTACGCCTATGCCTTCCAGTTCATGCGGATGGGCGAAGGAGCGGCCATCCTCTACGTGCTGACCATCCTGTGCCTGGTGCTGGCCTGGTTCTACCTGAAGCTGTTCTTCCCGACGTCAGCGGGGACGAAGGCCCTCGTCGCGGCCGGCACCACCGAGCCGTCCGATCCCAGCGACCTGAAGCACGCGGTGCTGCAGGGTGTGCGGCACACGCGCTCGAAGCTGGCGCGGCTGCCGGCCTTCACCCCGCGCGCGACCTTCTCGCCACGGGTCCGGCGCATCCTCGGCACGATAGGGATGTGGACGGTGATCATCCTGATCTTCGTCTGGTCGTTCGTGCCGTTCGCCTGGCTGGTCATCATGAGCCTGCAGGGCTCGGCCGACCTCGTGCGCCAGCCGGCGACGGTCGTACCGGGGCCGCTGACGCTGGAGAACTTCCGCTACGTGCTGTTCCCCGACACCGCAACGGGCGGGCAGTCCAGCGTACAGGCCTCGCGCGTGCCGTTCGGCATCTGGAACAGCTTCGTGGTCGCGGTGGCGGTGACGGTCGTGAACCTGATCCTGGGCGGCCTTGCCGGCTATGCCTATGCGCGCTCAGGCCGGAGCCGGCTGATGGGGAGCACGCTCTGGGCGCTGATGCTGACCCGGATGACGCCGTCGCTGGCCCTGATCCTGCCCTTCTTCCTCGTCTTCAAGACGCTGGGACTGCTCGACACCAGGACCGGTCTGGTGATCGCCTACTGCTCGCTGATCCTGCCGCTCTCGACCTGGATGATGAAGGGCTATTTCGAGGGCCTGCCGCCGAACCTGGAGAAGGCGGCGCTGGTGGATGGCTGCTCGCGGATGAAGGCGATCTGGAAGATCGTGCTGCCGGTGTCGCTGCCGGGGCTGGTGGCGGCCGGGATCTTCTGCTTCCTGGTCAGCTGGAACGAGTTCATCTTCGCGCTCATCCTGACCGGCACGCCGAACGCGCAGACCATCCCGGTGATCATCGCGGGCTTCCTGGTCCAGCTTCGCTTCTATGACTACGGGCCCATGTTCGCGGCCTCGGTGCTGGCCGTCATCCCGCCGGTGGTGATCGCCTTGCTGTTCCAGCGCTGGCTGGTCAGCGGCATGCTGTCCGGCTCGATCAAAGGCTGAGGAGACCACGTGGCCAGCGTCACGCTCGATCGCTTGACCAAACAGTTCGGCTCCGTGGCCGCCGTCTCGGCGCTGGACATCACGCTGCCCGACGGCGAGTTCCTGACGCTTCTCGGTCCATCGGGATGCGGCAAGAGCACGGCGCTCGGCTGCATCGCCGGGCTCGAGAAGCCGTCGGCTGGCTCGATCCTGTTCGACGGCGTGGATGTCACCGAGCGCGATCCGCACCAGCGCAACATCGCCATGGTGTTCCAGGACTACGCGCTCTACCCGCACATGACCGTGCGCGACAACATCGCGTTCGGGCTGCGCCAGCAGCGGCTGGACGAGGGCACGATCACGCGGCAGATCGATGCTGCGGCGGACATGCTGGATCTCGGCGCGCTGATGGACCGCAAGCCGGTGGCGCTGTCGGGTGGGCAGCGCCAGCGCGTCGCGGTCGGGCGGGCGGTCGTGCGCAACCCGGCCGTGCTGCTGATGGACGAGCCGCTCTCCAACCTGGACGCATCGCTCCGGGTCAAGACGCGCACCGAGATCAAGCGGCTGCAGCGCGAGATCGGCACGACCGCGGTGTTCGTCACCCACGACCAGGAAGAGGCCATGGTGCTCTCCGACCGGGTCGCGGTGATGCGGGCGGGCAAGCTGCAGCAGATCGGGCCGCCCATGGAGGTCTACCGGAAGCCTGCCAACCTGTTCGTGGCCAGCTTCATCGGCAGCCCGGCCATGAACTTCTTCGAGGTCGAAGTCGGGCTGGAGGACGGCGTGATCCGCTGCCGCGTCGGCGACAGCGTGCTTTCGTTGCCTGCCTCCGTCGTGGAGGACGTCAGCCTGGGCAGCCTGCGCGGCAGGCGCAGCGCCATCCTCGGCATCCGCCCGACCGACCTGATGGCCAATGCCGTCCGCGACCTGACGCTGGAGGGCCTAGTCTTCCTGGTCGAGCCGATCGGGCCGGTCTCCTACGTGGATGCGGAAATCGGCGGGCAGTCCGTGAAGGGCCTGTGCGAGCCGGACGAGGCGCCGGCGCTGGGCCAGCGGGTCCAGTTCGGGGCACCGGCGGCCCGCGTGCATCTGTTCGACCCTGCCAGTGAGCAGCGACTTTGAAGGAGTTGGGACGTTGAGCGAAGCCGTACGGCTTTCCGCCATGCTGCGCGACCTGGTCGACGTGCTGATCCCAGGCGAGGACGACTGGCCCTCGGCGTCGCTCGCGGGCGTGCATGGCATCCTGGGCATGAGACTCCAGGAAGTGATGGGCGAGGATGCGCTGCGGCGGGTCGAGACGGCCCTGCTCGCCTGCGGTGGCCCCTTGGCACCGCTGGACGAGGACGGCCGGGTGGTGGTGGTCACGAAGCTCGAGGCGACCGAGCCGAACCTGTTCGTGGTGCTCCGCACGGCCACCTACCTCGCCTACTACGAGAGCCCCTCGGTGATCCCGCAGATCCGGGCGCTGGGGCAGCCTTACGACCCGATCCCGATCATCAAGGGCTACCATCTCGATCCATTCGATCGCGAGCGGGACCGGCCCAAGCACAATCGCGGCTTCTATATCCCGACCGACCGGGTGAAGCCGATCGACATTTCTGGCCTGGATCATCTTGGAGAGCATCATGGCCGCGCGTGACCATGCGGACGTGCTGATCGTCGGCTCGGGTGCTACCGGCTCGCTGGCATCCCTGGTCCTGGCGGAGGCCGGACTGAAGGTGATCTGCCTGGAGCAGGGCGGCTGGGTGGAGCCCAGGGAGCATCCGCACTATAGCGGCGACTGGCAGTGGCAGCGCCGGACGCGCTGGCACTCGGACGTCAACGTGCGCCGGAACTCGGACGACTTCCCGGTGAACAGCGACAGTTCCCAGGTGCTGATGTGGAACGGCGTGGGCGGGTCGACCAACGTCTATGGCGCGCTCTGGCCGCGCTTTCGCCCGTCCGACTTCCGCAAGGGCACCGAGCACGGATTGCAGCCGGACTGGCCGATCACGTACGAGGACATCGGGCCGTATTACGAGCGGGCCGACGCGCTGATCGGGGTGAGCGGGCTGGAGGGCGATCCGTCCATGCCGGCGCACCCGGCCTACCCGACCGGCCCCTTGCCGCTGGGTGGGCCCGCCCGGCACATGTCACAAGCCTTCGACAAGCTCGGCTGGCACTGGTGGCCAGTGCCGGCGGGCGTGATCTCCAGCGACTATGACGGGCGGCCGGCCTGCAATGGCTGCGGCATCTGCACGAGCTGCCCGCGCGGGTCGATGAGCAAGTTCTCCATGTCGGTCTGGCCGAGGGCGCTGGAAGCGGGCACGGAGCTGCGGACCTATGCGCGCGTGCTCAGGATCGAGAAGGACCGCTCGGGCAGGGCCACCGGTGCCATCTATGTCGATCGGAACACCGGCCGGCAGCATCGGGTGACGGCCGACGTGGTGATCCTCGCCGCCAACGGCGTCGGCACGCCGCGCCTGCTGCTAGCCTCGGACAACCTGGCGAACAGCTCCGACCAGGTCGGCCGCAACCTGCTGCACCACACGCTGGTCGCGTGCGAGATGTGGGTGGACGAGCCGCTGGCGTCGCACACGGGCTATGTCGCAGCCCTGGTGTCGCGGGAATTCGCCGAGACCGATACCAGCCGCGGCTTCATCAACGGCTTCAACTTCAACTGCGTCACCACCGGCGGTGCCGGTGAGCAGGCCAATGGCCACATGTCCTCGGCCCGCGCTCCCTGGGGCAAGGGCCATCACCAGTGGTTCCAGCGCCATTTCGGGCGCGGCTTCGGCATCTTCGGGATCGGTGACGACCTACCCAATCCGGACAACCGGGTGACGCTGTCGGCGACGCAGCGCGACGAGGACGGGGTCCCCGTGGCGGAACTGCATTACCGGCCGGGCGAGAACGACAAGAAGATGATGAGCTACATGCTCGATCGCCTCGTCGACATCGCCAAGGCGGCTGATGCCTTCGACTACAAGCTGCAGGACTATATGGACGACGAGGGCATCTACCGGACGCCGGCCTGGCACCTGCTCGGCACAGCCCGGATGGGCAAGACGCCGGACATGTCGGTGGTGAACAAGTTCAACCAGTGCTGGGACGTGCCGAACCTGTTCATCATCGATGCATCGGTGTTCACGACGGGCGGCGTCGTCAACCCGACGCCGACCGTGACGGCGCTGGCGATCCGGGCCGCGGAGCATATCCGCGACAATTTCCGTGATCTCGCCAAAACCACCCGCCCGATGGCTGCATGACATGACGATCAGCCCTGAGGACCTGCGGACGAAGCTGGACGCGCTGCCGCGTCTGTCGCTGGCCCACCTGCCGACACCCCTGGAGCCCTGCCCACGTCTCTCCGAGGCGCTGGGCGGGCCGCAGATCTGGCTGAAGCGGGACGATGCCACTGGCCTGGCCTTCGGTGGGAACAAGACCCGGCAGCTCGAATACGTGCTGGCCGATATGCTCAAGAAGGGCTGCGACACGATCGTGGCCGGCGCCTACACCCAGTCGAACTGGTGCCGGCAGATGAGTGCTGCCGCAGCCAAGCTGGGCCTGGGCATTCATCTGGTCGTGCTGCACGGCGAGAAGGGGCCGAAGCTGCAGGGCAACTTCCTGCTGTTCCAGCTGCTGGGCGCGCACGTCACCGTGGTCGACCTGCCGAGCGTGGAGCTGCTGCAGCCCTATCTCGACAAGAAGGCCGAGGAACTGCGGGCGCAGGGGAAGAAGCCTTACCTCGTGGCACCCATGGACCAGCAGAACCTGGCGCTGGGGGCGGTCGGCTATGTCGATGCCGGGCTGGAAATGCACGACCAGTTCGACAAGCTCGGGATCGATCCGTCGGCCCTGTTCATCGCGGGCGCCAACATGACGCCGGCCGGCATCGCACTTGCCTTCAAGGCGCTGGGGCGCAGGACCAAGGTCGTCAACGTGACGCCAATCAAGTGGGAGGAGGACCGGGCCATGGATATCGCCCGGATCGCCAACCGCTCCGCCTCCATCGTCGGCATGGACACGAAGCTGGCGACCGAGGATTTCGAAAGCCACGACGAATATATCGGCGTGCGCTACGGCGTGCTCGACGACAGCCATCGAGACGCCGTGAAGCTGATGGCGCGGACCGAAGGGGTGGTCCTCGACCCGGTCTACAGCGGCAAGGCGTTCGCCGGAATGATCGACCAGATCCGCAAGGGCCGGTTCGGGAAGGACGAGCAGGTCGTGTTCGTCCATACCGGCGGGACCCCTGCCCTCTTCGCCTATGCCGAGGACCTGGGCCTCGCGGCATGAGCTACACCGGTCCGCTGGTCGACGCGCACCACCATTTCTGGGACATCGGGATGCACAAGCATCCCTGGATCGTGCCGCAGCCTGGCAAGGAGATGGTGTTCGGCGATCCCACGCCGCTCTACCGGGACTACCTGCCGAAGCACCTCCGCGAGGATGCGAAGAACTGGAACCTGGTCGGCTCGGTCCATATCGAGGCCGGCTGGGTGGCGGACGATCCGCTCGGCGAGACGCGCTGGCTGGAGGAACTGGCCGAGCGGGAAGGTCTGCCGTCGGCCATCGTGGTGAAGGTGCCGCTGGAGGATCCACGCGTCGAGGCGGTGCTGGCCGAACAGTGCGCGTTTCCGCGCGTCCGGGGTGTCCGCTACATCCTTTCCTGGCACGACGATCCCAACAAGGCGTTCGCGGCTCGGCCGGACTGGATGCAGGACCGGCAGTGGCTCGAGGGCTTCGGGTTGCTGGAGACGTTCGGCCTGTCGTTCGACCTGATGATCTATCCCTCGCAGATGGGGGATGCGGCCAGGCTCGCGGCCGACCATCCGGGCACGACGATCATCCTCAACCATGTCGGCAGCCCGGCCGACCGCGATGGGGAGAGCATGGCGCGCTGGCGGGCCGGACTGAAGGTCATGGCGGCGCAGCCGAACGTCCGGATCAAGCTATCGGACCTGGTCGCCTACGACCATCACTGGACGCTGGAAAGCCTGCGCGACGTGACGATGGCCTGTGTCGACGCGTTCGGCCCGGACCGCTGCATGGTCGGCAGCGACTTCCCGGTGGCGGCACTGCACGCGACCTGGGACGAGGTGTTCGGGTCGTTCGACAAGATCCTGTCGGGATTTACAGAAGACGAGCGCCGCAGGATGTTCTTCGCGAATGCGGTGCGCGATTATCGCATCCAGATCGAGCAGGCGCCGGTCTGACGACAACGACGGTGAGGGAACAATAACAATGCGCAAAACTCTTCTCGGCCTCGTCGCGACAGCCGTTCTGGCAGGCACCCAACTCGTGGCACCAAGTGCCGCCGAGGCCGCCGCCAAGTGCATCAAGGGCGACCGCAAGCCTCCCTTCACCGTCGGCTGGGCGAACATCTATTCCGTGCCGACCTGGATGAAGCAGACCGAAGGCACGATCACCGACGTGGTCGACCAGCTCAAGGCCAAGGGCATGGTCGACAACCTCGTCATCACCGATGCCGAGGGCAACGCCAACAACCAGATCACCCAGATCCAGTCGATGATCGACGCGGACGTGGATGCGATCATCGTGATCGCCGGCTCATCGACGGCCCTAAACCGGGTGATCGACCAGGCCTGCGAAAAGGGCATCGCGGTCGCCAACGTCGACAGCCTGGTCACCACCGACAACCTGACGGTGAAGATCAACACCGACAGCAAGAAGTGGGGCACCCAGGCAGCCGAGTTCCTGGTCAAGGAACTGGGCGGCAAGGGCAAGATCATCATCATGAACGGCCCTGCCGGCGTGTCGGTATCCGAGGATCGCCGGGCGGGTGCCACGCCGGTGCTGCAGGCCAATCCCGGCATCGAGGTGCTGACCGAGACCAACACGGCCTACAACGCCGCCCCGGCCCAGGAGGCGATGACGAGCCTCCTGTTCCAGTACCCGGAGATCGACGGCATCCTCTCGCTCGGTGGCGCCCTGTCCGCCGGTGCGATCCTCGCGATGGACCGCCAGGGTCGCGAGCTGCCGCCGATGACGGGCGAGAACTACCGGCAGTTCCTGGAGCTGTGGAAGGAGAAGGACCTGAAGGCCTGGGGCACCATGCAGCCGAACTGGCTGGGCGGGCTCGGCGTGTATGCTGCGGTCGAGGCGCTGAACGGCAGGGACGTGCCGGCCTTCGTCGAGGTGCCGCTGCCGATCATCGACAATTCCAACATCGACGAGTACCTGGCGCGCGCCCAGGACTTCCCGGCCGACGGCTACATCTATTCGCCGTACGACATCGCGATGTTCGACAAGCTGCTCGCGGCGAAGTGAGGTCAGCCGCTCCGGTTCTAGCCGCCCGCGGCCTGAGCAAGCGCTTCTTCGGCAACCCGGTCCTGAACGATGTCTCGATCGACATCGTGCCGGGCCGGGTGCACGCGCTCTTAGGTGAAAACGGGGCCGGCAAGAGCACGCTCGTGAACCTTCTGTCCGGCGTGCTCGCACCCGACGGTGGCGCGATCGTCGTGGACGGGCAGGAGCATGCGAAGCTGACGCCGGCACTGGCACGCAGCTTCGGCATCGCCGTCGTCCAGCAGGAACTGAGCCTGGCGCCGCACCTCTCGGTGGTCGAGAACGTGGCACTGGGGGCGGTACCGACCAGGCATGGCCTGATCGACTATGGCCGGCTGGCGCAGGAGGTGAGCGCCGTGCTGGGCCGCCTCGGCCTCCAGGTCGAGCTGGACCAGCCGGTCGAGGAGCTGCCGCTCGGCAAGCGCCAGCTCGTCGAGATCGCCAAGGCGCTCTACCGCAGGCCGCGCGTGCTGATCCTGGACGAGCCCACCTCGTCGCTCACGGCGCACGAGGTGAAGGCGCTGTTCGACGTGCTCGACCAGCTCGGACGCGAGGGCGTGGCGCTCGTCTACATCTCGCACCGGCTGAACGAGGTGATGCGCCTGTGCGGCTGGGTAACCGTGCTGAAAGACGGCACCCGCACCTCAGACCAGACGCTGGACGGCGTGGACCCGCATGCGCTGGTGCGGCTGATGGTCGGGCGCGAGCCGGGCGACCTGTTCCCGCGCTTCCGGTCCACGGCACGGGCCGAGGCTGCCCTGGACATCGAGGGACTGCAGGCGACGGGGCTGCGCTCGGTGGACCTTGCCGTTCGCAAAGGCGAGGTACTGGGCGTGGGCGGCCTGCTCGGGCAGGGGCAGGAAGAACTGCTGCTGGCCATCTACGGCGCCATCGATGCCAGGGCCGGCCGTTTTCGTGCGGGCGAGGCGGACCGGACGACGCGCGATCCGGTCGACGCCATCGCGCGCGGCCTTGCCTATGTGCCGGCCGACCGCAAGCGCGAGGCCGTCCTCCTGCCGCTCTCGATCGGCTTCAACCTGACGCTGCCGGGGCTGCGCCAGTTCGCGAAGCATGGCTTCCGGCGCTTCAAGGAAGAGGCGCAGGTTGCCCGCAACCTCATGGAGAACCTGACCGTGCGTGGCGGCGGGCCGGAGCGGCCGGTGCAGCTATTGTCGGGCGGCAACCAGCAGAAGGTGGCGCTGGCCCGCTGGCTGCCGTTGTCACCAAGTGTCCTCCTGCTCAACGACCCGACGCGTGGCGTGGACGTCGACACCAAGCGGGAGATCTATCTGCGCCTGCGTGCCATGGCGGCCGAGGGTGTCGCGGTCGTGCTGCTGAGTTCCGATGCGCTGGAGCTGGTGCATCTGTGCGATCGGGTCCTGGTCTTCCGCGAGGGTGCCGTTGCCGCCGACCTGCCGCATGGTGTCGCCACCGAGGAGGCCATCGTCGCGGCGTCGCTTGGCGTGGGCGAGCGGGTGGCGGCATGATGGAGCGTCCTTCGGGGGCTCGCCTGCATGCGCGGCTGATCTGGCGGCGCAATCGCGGGCAGGTCGGCCTGTTCGTCCTGCTGCTGGTGCTGCTGGGCGTCTATGCCTATCTCCACCCGGGCCTGTTGACCTGGGCCGGGATCGCACGGTTCACGCAGAACTGGTTCCCGGTGGCGCTGGTCGCGATCGCGCAGACGCTGGTCATGCTGATGGGCGGGATCGACCTCGCGATCGGCGCCATGGTCAGCCTCGGCACGGTGCTGGCGGCGACGCTGGTGGGCGAGAGCGTGCTGGGGGCGGGCCTCGGCATGGCCGCCACCGTGGCCATCGGCGTGGTGGCCGGCGGGCTGGTCGGTACGATCGTCGCCTTGTTCGGCCTGCCGGCGATCATCGTGACCCTGTCGTCCTCGTTCCTGATCGGCGGTGCGGCGCTGCTCGTCATGGCGAGGCCGGGCGGCTCGATGCCGACCTGGCTGTCGGAGGGGCTGGTCGGCGTCCACCCGACGGCACTCCTGATCCTGGTCGTCATCCTGATCGCCTGGCGCGTGCTGCGGGCAACACCGCTCGGCCTGGCGATCGACGCTTCCGGCGACAATCCGGCGGGAGCGTTTCGGTCCGGGGTCAACGTGGCGGCGGCGCGGATCACGGCCTATGCCATCTCCGGTGGGCTCGCCGCCTTCACCGGCGTCTATGTGGCCGCCCAGACGGGGGCGGGCGATCCGTTGATCGGCGGTCCGCTCACCCTTCAATCGATCACGGCGGCCGTCTTGGGCGGGGTCGGATTTCTCGGTGGCCAGGGGACGATCCGAGGGGCGGTGGCGGGCAGCCTGCTCCTGGCGGTGCTGGTCAACGTCATGTTCTTCATGGGCCTGCCGCCGGTGGCGCAATACGTGATGCAGGGCCTGATCATCGTCGCCGCCATGGGCATCAAGCGGCTGCGGGAGCGCGCGGCATGAAGGGGCTTCTGCGTCACCGGGTGACGCTGGGATGGCTGGTCGTGGTGGCCTTGTGGATCGCGGCCGGGCTGCTCAAGCCGGGCTTCGCCCGGATCGGCCACCTGCGCTACCTGCTGGAACTGGCCTCGATCACCGGCATCGTCGCCGCCGGGCAGACGCTGGTCGTGATCGGCGGGGGCATCGACCTGTCGGTGGCGGCCGTCATCACCTTCTCGGCGATCGTGCTGCCGCTCCTGACCTTCGGCTTCGACCCGACCGGCCTGTCCGCCGTGCTGCTGACGCTGGGGATCGCCACGGCGATCGGCGGGCTGAACGGCATCGGCGTCGTGCTGCTGCGGGTCCATCCGCTGATCCTGACGCTGGCGACGGCCACGATCCTGCAGGGTGCCCTGATCCTGATCGCGGGCGGCAGTGCGGTCAGCGTCGACAATCCTGCCGTGACCTTCCTCGGCAACGGCCAGGTGCTCGGCCTGCCCATGACCATCCTCACCTGGCTGATGGTGGCCGCCGTCACCCTGCTGGTCCTGCACGGCACGGTGCTGGGCTCCTGGCTGTTCGCCCTCGGCACGAACGACCGGGCGGCGATGCTGGCCGGTGTTCCCGGCGGCAAGGCTGCCATTGCCGTGCATGCCGCCTCGGGCTTCTGCGCGGGCCTGGCCGGGCTCCTGCTGCTCGGCATGAACCGGCAGGGCTATGTCGGGATCGGCGAGCCCTACCTGCTGGGCTCGATCGCCGCGGTCGTGCTGGGCGGCACCTCCATCCTGGGCGGGCGGGGCACCTATCTCGGCACGATCGCCGGCTCGATCCTGCTGGTGACGATCACGGCGCTCATCACGGTAGTGAACGCCTCGCCCGGCTGGCGCGCGATCCTGTTCGGCGGGCTGATCCTGGGGCTCCTTCTGGTGTCCGGCCGCGAGCGGGCTCTCTGACGCGAGCGCTTAGCTGCCGCCGACGATCATCATGCGCCGGCGGACCGCCTCCAGGCCCTCTTCCGTGTCGTCGGTGCTGACGATCCGGTCCAGCCGGGAAAAGATCCGCTCGGCGGCCCGGATGTCGCCCGTGTGGTAGCGGGCCCAGGCCTCCTGGACCTCCAGGCCGCGGTCGGGCAGCGCATAGTCCCGCCGCTCCTCGCACAAGGCCACGGCCACCCGGTAGTCCTCACGCTGGAAGGCCACCTGGATCCGCTTTGCCAGCAGGTCGGCCTGGACCTCGTTGAAGCGGTCGGGCGGCAGGCCATAGCGGGTGATGCTATTGGCGGCCTCTCGGAACAGGTGCTGCGCGATCTGGGCCCGGATCAGGCCATAGACCGCCTCGTCCCGCTGGGCGGGCAAGGCGTCGGGTGCGTGGACCACCGTGGTGAAGGCGGCCATGGCTTCGGTCGGGCGGAGCAGCCGCATGAGCGACCAGCTGCGCAGCAGGAGGTCGCCCGGCTTGCGGGTCTGGTGGGTCAGCCGCAGCACGGTCGCGACGTCGCCCCGGTCCATGGCGACGGCCACCTGACCGCCCATGGCCTCGGTGACGATCGCCGGATAGGTCTGGCCGAGTTGCTCCAGTTCCGCGGTCCTGCCGAGGGCCGCCAGCGCCATGGCCAACCCCTTGGCCGATTCCGCGCCTGGTGCCCAAGCCAGCCCGTGCTCGAACCATGGCAGGGCGGACGCGGTGTCACCCTCGGTCTGGTAGATCCAGCCGATCTTGCGGGCGGCGGCGCCGTCGCGGCGGTTGATCACCTGCTGGGCGACGGCACGCGCGTCGGCGATGGTCGCATTCGGCCGGTAGATGCGGGAGAAGTCGGGGCCGGCGGGCTTGGCAGGCTTGCCGGCCGTGGCGGGCTTGGCGGTTAGCTCATCGAGCTTGGCCAGCCTTTCGGGCGCGTCCGACCGGGCGCGCTCCAGGCCCACCAGGCGCTGCAGGTCGGAAGGCGACAGGAGCAGCTTCGCCTTCTGCAGGGTGGCGAAGCGGTGGTCGGCATCAGCACAGCTGGTGATGATCCGGGAGTAGGTGGCCATGGCGCCGGCTTCGTCGCCGGTGCGCTGTTGGCCCTCCGCCAGGCGCCACAGATTGTCGACATGCTCGCAGGTCGCCGCCGCCGGCTTGGCCTGCAGCACAGCGACGACCTCCGGCCAGTCGCCGTGGGCCGCGGCGGCCTCGCTGCGGGTACGGGTCTCGTTCACGTCCATCAGGGACACGAGCTTGGCCGGCGGGCTCCAATCCTTGCGCTCGGCACGGATGGCGTCGATCCGCTTGCGCACGGCTGCATAGTCGCCGGTCTCGTAGAGCTGCCAGAGCGGGCCCTCGTCGACGGCCGGCGGGCCGCCGAACAGGTCGGACGGCGGTTGCCAGTCGGGATGCAGCCGCTTCAGCCGGTCGATCTCGGCGTCGACGGCGACGCGATCGCCACGGCTGGCGAGATAGCGCAGCAGCGCCTCGTCCACCGCGTTCTCACCGCCCGGACGCCTGGCCTGCAGGCGCACGACCACGCCGTCGCCCGCCACGGCCGGCACCGCAGGCGCCTCCTGCGCCTGGAGCGGCAACGACGAGACGGTGCCGAGCAGCGCCAGGAGCGGCAGGGTTCCGGCAATGCGGAGCTTCATGGACGTGACACCTCGTCGAAGGCCAGCCGTGCCAGGAGCACGAGCGTGGCGGCATAGTAGTCGGTTTCGTTCCGGATGGTCGGGAAGAGCGGAGCCGTGCCGTCCCGCAGGTAGCGCAGCGTCGCCCGGATCGCGTTGATGCCCGGTACGGCGCCGCCGGCCTCCATCGTGCCCGACGCATCCAGCGCCACGACCGAAGGCGGCGTGGCGCCAGCACGGTCCCAGAGCGAGAGGATCGGCGCCACCAGGTTGAGTGGGTCCGGCTCGCTCCAGGCGACATAGAGCGGGATGCGCAGGGCATTGTAGCCGAACACGGCCGGGAACCCGCTGGCCGGGCGGGGCGGCTCGGCCAGGAGCGCCCAGTCGGGGGGAAGCTGATTGCTGCCGAAGCGCAGGCTGGTGGCGAGCCGGCGGCCGCTGGAGATCAGGGCCGGCCAGTCCGGGTGCGGATCGGCCGCCGCCAGGGCGCGAAGGGCCGGGAAGACCCAGTAGGACAGGTTGACCACCGGTCCGTCGGGGCGCTTGAAGCCTTCCGGGCCGGGCAGGAGGACCCGCATGCCGGCATGCTCCACCGTGCCGGCTAGTCGGACGGCGCGGGCCGAGACGAGCCCCTGCTCGGTCAGTTCCGGCCGTTCCCACCGCGCCCCGCCGCGCAGGAGCGCCCAGGCGATCAGCAGATCGCCGTCGGTGGCCGCATTGGGATCGGCGACCGGGTCGTCCGGCCTGCGCGGGTCGTACCGCCAGGAAAGGAGGCCGTCATCCCGGGCAGGCAGGTGCCGCACCGTCCAGTCCAGCATCGCATCGTAGGCGGGCTCGTCGTCCGAGGCCACCGCCAGCAACATGCCGTAGCCCTGGCCCTCCGTGTGGCTGACCCCGCCATTGCCGGTGTCGACCACCCTGCCGCCGTCCAGGAAATGCGCGCACCACGCCTGCCATTCCTCGGCGGGCAGCGAGGGACGCGTCCCCCGCATGAAGCTCGACACCGCCCGCAATGGGTTGGTGAGGTCGGCGAGGAAGCCCGACATGGCCATGACGACGTCGCGTCGATTGGACATCGATCGCCTCAGTGCCGGCGCATGCGCAAGAGCAGGCTCGTCACGAGGCTGGCCGACATCAAGGCACCGACCATCAGGCCCAGCCATATCAACCGGTTCTGGGCGAGCCAGGTCAGCGCCGCCAGGCGCCATTGGACGGGATCCGGCTCTGGTACCTGGAGCGGGAAGCGCGGGTTCAGGCGCTCGGCGATCACGTCGTTGTCGCGGGCGCGCCAGCGGACGCGGTCGCCACCAAGCTCGCTCCAGCGGGGCTCCTCGATGATCTCGTCGATGCCCGGCAACAGGTAACCGGCGCGGTCCGCCACCAGCACGGTCGCGATCCGCTCAGGTGCCCAAGGCGACGCGACCTCGACCAGCATGGCCCCACCCGAGCCGGGCAGGGAAGCCGCGGGTGCCGCCGGCCGCACCAAGCCGGCTGTTTCCCCTTCGGCACTGGCACCGCTGATCAGCAGCTCGCGGAGCCGGTCCAGGAGCGAGCCGCCGGCGCGGCCGTCCTCCTCGCTCAGGCGCGAGCGCCAGCTGTCGCGCGGGTCGGGCGTGCTGGCCGCGACGGGCGTCGCCGTGGCATCGGCCAAGGGCGACTGGGCGACGGGCACCGGCTCCTCGCCCGCCTGCCATGGCAGGCCCAGCTTCGCCACCAGCGAGGGCGGCAGGGTGTCCGGCGTGCCGACGGCGATCAGGTGGCCGCGCGGCGTGGCTCCCGCCGGCACGAACTCCAGCCTGCCAAGGAGCTCGCCATGCCGCTGGGACAGCTTGCCCAGCAGGGTATAGGCGGCACCGATCGTTGCCGGGTCCCGGCCGGAAACCATGACCTGGGCCTGCTCCTGCCCATACGGGAAGCCATCGTCCACGAGGTCGCGCAGGTCGCCGCCATGGGTCAGCCGGGCGAACTCCGGCATCGACAGCCTGCCGTCCTCGAACAGGCTGAGCACTGGCCCGTCCTTCATGCAGGCCGCCTCGGACACCGGATCGAGCATCGGGTAGATGGCGATCGTGTTGATGCCGGGATGGAACATGCCGAGGGTCAGGTTCATCCGCGCCCCGTCGACGATGGCACCGCGCGGGTCGTCCAGCCGGATCTTGGTGGCGGAGATGCCGTTGACCTTGACGACGAGCGCCGCGGTTGCCGCCATGCTGTCGGCGTAGGCATAGTTCAGGACCAGCTCCATCCGCTGGCCGTCCGCCGCATAGAAGCTGGGCGGCAGGCGGAACTGCAGCTGCATGGGCTCGGTCACGCCCATCGGCAGCTCCTGCGTCCGAAAGCCCAGGTCGGACAGCTTGAACTCGCCGGCCCGGTCGATCTCGAAAAGGCGGGGAGGCTCCAGCGGCCGGGTCGCCATGCCGGCAAACCCGTCCACGGCCCGCTTGGCCGCCGCCATGTCGCTGCCCACGAAGAACATCGCGACATGGTCGGGATCAGCCGGCAGCCGACGGATGAGCGGCCTGCCTTCGACCAGGGATGCCAGGTCCTCCGGCTCGAGGAAGGGCGAGAGGTCCTCCATCGTACCGATCAGCGCCAAGTTGCGGCCCGCGAACCGCGGCCAGTCCAGTCCCTCGGTCGCCAGCGCGTCCACCGACAGCGGGCGGTCACCGCGAACCAGCGCCACGGCCTGGGCGACCCGGCTGCCGAGTTCCATGGTCGTGAGATCGGCAGGGGCACGCGCGGCGATCGCCAGCGGCTCGCCGTCGAACGCCGAGGCGGCGAGGAAGGCGGTGATCGAGGCCGGGTCGACCGGCTTGCGCTCGCCGGTGCCGTGCAGCGTCAGCGAGGAGGCGTCCTGCCTGAGCTTGCTCCACAATTCCTCGAACCGCTCCCTGGAGCAGGGCAGCCGATGGGCCTGGCGGACCTGGAAGCGGAACTCGTTGCGGCCGGACTGGAGGATTCCTGCAGGCAGATCGATGCTGGCTCCGGCAGCACCCTGGGCACCCACGAGCGGCAGGGTCGCGAGCGGCCTGCCGTTGAGGGCCAGATCCAGGCCGGAGCGGTCGGGAAGCACCGCCAGCGCATTGCTGTAGGACAGGTTCAGCGTAGCGCGATCGAAGGCCTTGTCGGGCGGGATGATGACCGGGACGACAACCTCGTCCATGCTCCCCCTGAGATCCACGTCGCCATGCAGCAGCGGGATGGGCCGGTCGTCGCTGGCCTCCTGGGCCTGGACGGCCGACAGGCACATGCCGAGGAGCGTCGCGGTCGTGACGAGAAGGCCGGACGGGCAGCGGGCGCGGCAAGGTGCCTTCGTACGCTCAGGCATCGGACTTCGCTCCCTGGATCAGGTCTTGGGGAAGGGCCAGCTTGCGGGCCGCGTGACCGACCGCGGCGGGAACCGCATCGACCTGGCCCTGGCGCAGCCCTGCGATGATGCCGAGCGTGCCCTTGACCAGACAGAGATTGGCAAAGTGAAGGAAGCCGCCGATTACCGTGCGGGGATGCTGGCGCGCCGCCTGGAAGCTCACCCATGCATCGCTGGACCCGAAGCAGAGGCTTACCACGTCGACGCGCTGCGCTTCCGTCTGACAGTCGAAGCGGATGCCCAGCACCAGCACGTCGTCCTCCACCACGGCATGGCGGATCTCGAAGGGGATGGTCCTGATTTCGCCGCGAAGCTCGACGTCGAGGCTGCCCGCCCCGTGGGCGAGATCGCGGTAGATCTCGGCTTCCTCGTCCAGCTTCAGCTGCGCGCCGCCGACCGACAGGTCCGCGATCTGCACCGGCACGAGGCTGCCGCCGATGGTCGCCGCGGCCGTCAGTGACCGAGGCACACGCGGCATGCCACGCCGCTGCTTTTGCTCGTGGACCACGCCGATGGCTCCCAGGACGAACAGGAGGTTGAACAGGTTCCACCCAAGCACAATGGCGACGTTCTCCCGCTCCAGCGGGAAGGCGTACCAGCGCGCGACGCCGGCGATCGTGCCGATCGCGAGGAGGCCCAACAGCAGGACCAGCGGACGGGACAGTTCGGATACGAAGTTGCGGTCCAGGCGCTCGGCCTTGGCGGTCACCTTGAAGGTCGGGGCACGCGGGCGGAGCAGGACGCTGCCGATTGCGCGCACCAGGAAGGGCGCCTGCGCGATCTCGTAGAGTTCCGAGATGAACGGCCAGCGGACATGGCCGAACATGAAGTTGGTCAGCAGCAGGCTGGCGGCCAGATGGGCTAGGCCGTAGGCAACGAACTCCTGGTAGGAGGCACGATAGATCTGCATGCCGAAGAACAGGTAGGCGAGCGGCGTGATCAGGAAGAGCATCCGCGCCACCGGGAACAGCCAGAACACCATGCTGGACAGGTAGGAGATGCGCTGGGAGAGGTGCAGGCCGCGCTTCCACAACGGATTCTTCAGGAGCAGGATCTGGATCATGCCCTGGGCCCAGCGCGAGCGCTGGCCGATGAAGCTGGCAAACGTGTCCGGGGACAGGCCGGCGATCATCGGCTTGGCGACATAGCGGCTCGACAGCCCCTTGGCGTGCAGCTCCAGTGCCGTCTCGGCATCCTCGGTGATCGAGGTGCCCTGGATTCCGCCGATCGAGACCAGATAGGTGCGGCGGAGCACGGCTGCCGAGCCGCAGAAGAACGAGGCGTTCCAGGAATCCAGGCCGCGCTGCCCGACCTGGTAGAACATCTCGTTCTCGCTGGGCATCCGGCCGAACGTGTCGAGGTTGCGCTCCAGCGGATCCGGATTGATGAAGAAGTGCGGGCTCTGCACCATGAACAGCTTCGGATCTTGAGCGAAGTGCCCGACCGTGTTCTGCAGGAAGTCCTCGGTCGGCACATGGTCCGCATCCAGGATCAGGATCAGGTCGCCGTCGGTCTTCCCCAGGGCGGCATTGATGTTGCCGGCTTTCGCATGCTCGTTGCGTTCGCGGGTCAGATAGAAGCAGCCAAGGCGCGCGCAGAGGAGTTGCAGTGTGCGGTTGCGCGCGATGGCCTCCTTCGCCTTGCGCGGGTCGCGGTCGTTCTGCTTTTGGGCCGTGCCGCCGTCATCCAGCAGATAGACCCGGAGCTTGTCGCGCGGATAGGTCATCTGAGAGGCGGCGATCAGTGTCGTCTCGAGCAGGTCTTCCGGCTCGTTGTAGCTCGGCACGAACACGTCCACGGTCGGCAGTTCGGCCGGATCGAGAGCCAGCGGCGCCGTCGGACGGTCGATCGGCCGGATGTTCACGAACACACCCAGGAACAGCATCAGGATGCCGTAGATCTCGGCGGCGAACAGGAGCACGCCGGGGATGAAGGCCCAGCTCGTCGGATCCGGCAACGTGTCGGCCACGCGCCAGGACACGTAGCGCCAGCTAAGGAAGGCGGCGGTGAAGATGAAGAAGGTGCGGCAGACCTTGGTCAGTCGCGTGACGTGCAGCACCAGCAGGACGGCCAGCAGCAGCAGCGCCAGCACTCCCTGGTTGGCGACGCCGAAATCTTGCGCGCCGAACCAGAGCAGGACGGCCATCATCAGGAGCCACGGCATCATCCAGAGGATGCGCAGCGACGAGCCGCGGCGGCCGCGGCGGTCGACCACCTCGATGCCGGCGCCGGGCGGCGGCCGTGTTGCTTGATCCATCATTCACCTCGCGCGCCAGCCATTCGGGCGACCCGAGGATTTCCTCGCTATTGTTCTGATTGGGTGCGGCCGTCTCAGAGCGGCGCTACCAGTGCCATCCGGTCGAACAGGTCGAGCATGCGAGTGGCGTCCTTGTCCGGGACGCAGTAGCGCATGTCGACCGCGAAGCTGTGGACCTCGGCGCGCAGTTCAGTCGGGGCATCGAAATACTGCCAGGCGTAGATGCAGCTGCCGGCATCGCCCAGGTCGGCCAGCAGGTAGCGATGGACGCCACGCCGGTTGCGGCGCTCCCGCGCGGCCGTGTCCAGCGCGGCACCCGGGAACTGATCGAGGAAACGCTCCTGGATGAGGGCGAGCTTGAACGGGTTGGGCAGTTCGGCCGGCAGATAGGCGCCCATGCCGCGCCAGCGCGTCCGCGTGCTGATCAGGTTCTCCTTGGGGATCGCCGTATCGTTGGCCAGCACCACTTCCTCGACCAGCGTGCCACGGTCGACGCTGCGGCGGGTGGCCAGGCGCAGGTCCGCCAGGTCGCTTGGCAGTTGCAGGATGGAACCGGCCGGCGAGACGGTGCTGACGCCGTTATAGGGATCGCGCGGCAGCGGGTTGGCGCCGGGCCCGGCACAGGCGCCCAAGGTGGACAAGGCCAGGAGACAGAGCCATCGCAGGCGCCGCTGCACCGATATTGGCGGTTGCATCGTCGAGCCTCACTTCCATCGAGGATAGTGCGACGGATTTAAACTTATTGGCGAAATCAGTCCAGATCATTTCTCCTATTACGGGAATGATCCCACAGCCTCCAAGCTCGGTCTGTGCAGCATTTCTGGCGATCCGCATTGTTGGCAGCACACTCCGGCCTGCTGACGCCATGGGCGTCAGGGCGAGCATGCAACGCGCCGCGATCAGGCGGCATCGTCCACCAGGAGCTGGGCGCAAGCCACGTAGTCAGGCGGCAGGTGCTGGCCCGGGGCCAGCTCGCGGCCGGTCTGCAGGAGATCGGCCACCAGTTCCGTGCGGGCCGTGCCGCCGGCCTGCCATGAGGCGCCGTCGATCTCGATGCGACCGAGCGGCGAGACCACGACATGGTCGGAGGTTCCGGCCGCGAAGGCCTGGACCAGCTCGGGCAGGCCCAGCACGTCGCCGCCTGCATGCTGGCGCAACAGGTCGATCACGCGGGGATCGTGCGTCCGGATGCAAAAGCGCATCGGGCGCCGGCCCAGGCCCAGGTCGAACAAGGCGGCATCGCGCCGCGCCGGTTGCAGGGCCTCCGCGTCCTGCCCAAGGCAGGCAATGCCGGAAGGGTTCAGGACCTTGAAGCGCACCCGATGCAACGCCAGCACGATCCGCCGCACCCCGCCTTGCCTGTCGGCCAGATCGAAGGCCCGCGTCCCCGCCGTCGGCCGGACCGCCAGCCGGCCTTCCTCCGACCTGACGACCAGGGCACCATCCTCGATCGTCACGGCGCGAAACTCGCCGTGGGAGGCACAAGTCGCAGCAGCGCCATGCACGCCCATGCGCCAGCCGGCGCCGGGTAGCATGGACAATTCGGCCAGCCGCTGCAGCAGCCTCGCCCCGGTCCAGGGGAGCAGCTGGTAGCCCGGGCCCAGGATCGCCATGCGCCGGGGCAGATCGGACCAGGTCGCCCGCTGGACGGCAGCCGGCATGTCGCCCCAGGCCGCCAGCTCCTCCCCGCTACGACCGCAACCGCCACACCAGCCCGTGGCCGGGTCGGTATGACAGATGCCGACACAGGGCGAGCCGAGCCAGCCATCCGTGTCCGGCCGCATCGCCACGCGTTCGCTCACCGAAGCCGTCCGGTGGCAGACCGACCAGGAAGCGAGCGGACCGGCAGCGACGGCTGGTGGCCAGGGAAGACGGGCGGAAGGGAGGGCCGGAACGGGACCAAGATGCTAGACCTTGCCCCGGCCGACCCGCTTCATCGGGCTGTTCAGGTGATAGTCCTCGACGATCCTGAACGCTTCGTCCGGATCATCGACAAAGCGGAACAGGTCGAGGTCCTCGGGGCTGATCATGCCCTCGTCCACCAGCATCTCGAAGTTCACCAGCTTCTTCCAGAAGGCGCTGTCGTAGAGCAGCACCGGCATGCGCCGGCTCTTGCCGGTCTGGATCAGGCAGAGCGTCTCGAACAGCTCGTCCAGCGTCCCGAAGCCGCCGGGAAACGCCACCAGCGCGCGCGCCCGCATCAGGAAATGCATCTTGCGCAGGGCGAAGTAGTAGAACTGGAAGCTGAGGTCAGGCGTGAGATAGGGGTTGGGCGCCTGTTCGTGCGGCAGCACGATGTTCAGCCCGACGGTCTCCGCCCCGGCTTCGGCAGCACCGCGATTGGCTCCTTCCATGACGCCCGGTCCGCCGCCCGTCACGACCGTCAGTTCGCGGCCGGGATTGGCCTTGCTGAAGATCGCGCACAGCTCGCCGAACCGCCGGGCCGCCGCGTAGCCATTCGCATGGCTGGCAAGGCGGCGGGCTGTCGCCAGCGCACGCCGCAGCCCGACATCGTCGGGGGCCTGCGCATGAGCGCGCTCGGCCGCGTCGATGGTGGCCTGCGCGTCCTCCGGGCTCGGGACCCGGGCGCTGCCGAACACGACGACGGTCGAATCGATACCGTGCTCGGCCAGGATGAGGTCGGGCTTCAGCAGTTCCAGCTGGAAGCGTACCGGCCGCAGATCCTTGCGGAGCAGGAAATCCGGGTCGAGATAGGCCAGACGGAACGAAGCAGATCGCGTCTGCGGGGTATCGGCCGGGGAAGCTGCGGGATCGCCAGCCGGGCGGTCGAACCGCGTCAGGCCGTCATCGTAGGGGTCGGAAAAACTCATCGCGTGCAGCAGATCCGGCTGGTGTGTGCCTGAAGTGTCTCGTGTGCGTGCACGCTAACGCAGGCTTGGTAAAGAACCTCCTAACGAGCCAGCGGCTGCATGCTCAGCACATGGCCGCCGAAGCCGTAGATGCGTTCGGCCGGCTCGGTTCCTGCAACGTGCCGCAGGCTGCGTGCGCTCCAGAGCGCTTCCCGATCCGCGCGACGTACGCCGTCGAGCTGCCGTTCCTCCTGGGGCCGCCGAAAGCCGGCAGCCGGATAGATGGACACGCCGCAGAGCGGCACGACCTCGAATCCAGCCTCTTGCCGGATCAGGAGCAGGAAGATGCCGGCGTGATCGACGCCGGTCAGCGGTACCGCGATCCGGGCTCCCGGGGTAAGGCCTTCCAGCCACGGGCCAGGCAGACCAGTCACGCCGCAGCTGAACACGATGCGGTCGAACGGCAGGTCCGTCAGCTCCGACGCGTCCTTGGCCATCACGGTCACCTGCGGCCAGGCAGCCAGCGCGTCCTGGGCCCGTGCGGCTAGGTCCGCCTCCACTTCCAGCGCCGTGACCGATCCGGACGGACCGACCAGTTCAGCCAGGATCGCCGTGTAGTAGCCGGTCCCGGCGCCGACATGGAGGACCCGCATCCCTTCAGCGAGCGCCAGCCGGTCGAAGACCAGCGCCCAGAGCTGCGGCTCGCCATTGTTGATGCCTCGGGCACGATCGATCGCCACGAGCAAGTCGCTGTACAGCAGGGCCGGGTCGTCGGTGGCGCGCACGGTGCCGAAGTCGCTCACGACCTGCCAGGGCGGCGGGCCGAGGAAGCGCTCCCGCGGCACGGCGGCGAACGCGGCCTGAATGGCGGCGTTGCGCACATGGGCCGCGGTCGTGACGGCGCGCGCATAGACGGCCCTGGTCTCTGGGTTCACCATGGGGGGGCTTATAGCACGAGTTGCACCCAGGAAGGGATAGTCCGGGCATGACGAGCGCAGCCTCCTGGCATGATTGGGCGGAGCGCAGCCGGCGACTGCACGACGAAGCGGTCGCGGCTCTCACCGAGGAGCAGGTGAACGGTGCCGTGGAGACGATCGCCGAAGCCCTGGCGGCGGACCGCCCATTGCTGGTCTGCGGCAATGGGGGTTCGGCGGCCGACAGCCTGCATTTTGCCGCCGAGCTGGTCGGCCGCTTCAAACGCAACCGGCGGCCGTATCGGGTGATGGCGCTGGTGGCCGATCCCGTCTTCATCACGGCCTGGGGCAACGATGTCAGCTTCCAGGACATTTTCGCCCGCCAGGTGCGCGCTCATGGCAGCGAGGGAGGCGTGCTGCTTGGCTTCACCACGTCTGGCCGCTCGGAGAACGTGTTGGCGGCCTTCGATGCGGCGCGAAGCCACCGGATGCAGACGATCGCGCTCACCGGATCGGGTGGTGCGGCTCTGCAGGGCCGGGTCGACCATCTGCTGATGGTGCCTTCCGACGAAACGGCGCTGGTCCAGCAGATCCATCTCATGCTCTACCATCACTGGTGCCACGTGCTCGAAGCACGGCTGGCCTGATCAGCGTATCGCGACAATTTCCGGGGACCCTCCGCGCATGAACCCGATCCGGCCGTTCGTCTTGGATCTTCAACCCTCCGGGATCGGGCAGATCGCACGGGAAGGCCTGGGCGATCCCGACATCATTCCACTGTGGTTCGGCGAGAGCGACCTGACCTCGCCGGGCTTCGTGAACGACGCGGCCAAGAAGGCGCTGGACGCGGGCAAGACGTTCTACGACTGGACGCGCGGGCACATTCCGGTGCGGGAGGGCCTGCTCCGCTACCATGCGAAGCAATATGGCATCGAGCTGGATCCGGACCGGATCTCGGCTCCCGGCTCGACGATGCTGACCGTGATGCTTGCCTGCCAATGCCTGGTCGAGCCCGGCGATGAGGTAATCCTGGTCTCGCCCTACTGGCCCAACATCCGCACGGTGGTGCAGGCTCTGGGCGGCGGCACGGTCGATGTCCGGCTCCGCGAGGGGCCTCGCCGGTGGCACCTGGACATGGACGACGTCAAGCGGGCCATCACCCACAAGACCAAGGCCGTCTACGTCAACACGCCGTCCAATCCGACGGGCTGGGTGATGTCGCGGGAGGAACAGGTGGCGCTGCTCACCTTGTGCCGGGCGCGCGGCATCGCGATCATCTCGGATGAGGTGTACCACCGCAATGTGTTCGATCAGCCCGGCCCCGCACCGTCGTTCGTCACAATCGCAGAGCCGGAGGAGCCCGTGTTCATCCTGAACGGCTGGTCGAAGGCCTGGGCAATGACCGGCTGGCGGTTGGGATGGATGGTGCACCCCAAGCAGCTCGCAGTGCCGATCTCGGTCCTGTCGGAGGTCAACAATACCGGTGCCACGGCATTCGTGCAGTACGGGGGTCTGGCTGCGCTGGATGAAGGTGACGGCTTCGTCCATGACTTCGTAGCCAGATGCGCCTTCAACCGGCAGCTGGCCGTCGAAATCCTGGGAAGCCACCCCAAGCTCGACATGCTCGTGCCGGAAGGGGCGTTCTATCTGTTCCCGCGGATCAAGGGATCGATCAGCGGCCTGGACTTCGCCCGGCGCCTCCTGCGGGAGGAGAAGGTGGGGATCGCGCCGGGGTTCACGTTCGGCGAAGGCAACGACGCCCATGTGCGGATCTGCTTTGCCCTGTCGACCGCACGCCTGGAGGAGGCGTTCGGCCGCATCCGGCGCCTGCTCGACCGGATCTGACCGCCTGCCGCTCCTGGACCGTCATGAGACGTCACCATGAGCGGCAGCACCGACAGGCTGACGGCCAGCGCTAGGGCTTCTTGTCCGGGCTATCCTGGCGGGCTTCCTCGCGTCGTTCCTTGAGGGCATCGGGAATGCCGGTGCTCCCCTGGGTCACCGCCGGCGGGTCGCTGGCCGGAAAGGTATCCTCGATCGCCTTGTCCAGCTCCTTCTCGGTGACCTTCGTGGCATCTCCCTGGTGCAGGGAGTGTTTGTCTTGCGTCGTCATCCAATATGTCCTCTGGAGCCGGTCGGGCGGGTTCAGACCGCTTCGATCGAGCCCGACTTGGCCCTGCCCTTGCGCGCGCGTGGTGCCACCTTCGCTTCAGCGGCCTCGGCCTCCGGTGGTTCCGGCGCCGCCTTGCTCTTCGTCTTGGTCTTCTTCTCCTTCTTCAGTGAAGGAGTCTCGGCATGGACCGGTGCTGGCTCATCCGACTTGTTCGCAGGCTCTTCCGACGGGCGATGGTCCGCGACGACCGTCCCGCGCTTGGGTTTGGCAATCGACTGGTTCCGATGATCCTCGAGCATCTCGATACCGGCCTGCTCTTCCTCGTCGACGAGTCGTCTGGCTTCGTGCCAGTGCTCCGCATCGCGGCCGCTCGGCTGACCCTGCTCAACCCAAAGATGATAAGCACGGTCGCGAATTCGTGCTTCCCGATCATCGGACATGCGGACTTCCTCCTCGCCCTCGATAATTGAACGTAGAACGATATCCTTCGTTCCCGCACCAGGTTTTGCGCCCGCGGCGAAGCACAACGGCTGGACCGCCAGGAAAATCGCCGCGGTTCGGAACCACGGGCTGACACTGGGTTTCCCCGAGAGTGTGGAACGATCTCCCGTTCGTTCCCATCATCATCCACCGACAGGAAGGACCGGGTCCAGTGAACAGACCTGCCATCTTCTTGGCGGCCATTCTTCTTGGCGGAAGTGCGGTCGCCTATGGACAGAGCGCCACGCCTGACAGCGTCCCCCAGAACGAACTCGCCGTCACCGATCTTGTCGGTCGGGAAGTGCGCGACGTCGAGGGCAACAGCATCGGCGAGGTGACCGACCTGGTCGTCGATCAGGACCAGCGCGTCGAGGCAGTCGTCGTGGAAGTAGGCGGCTTCCTGGGCATCGGCGCGAAACCGGTGCTGCTGGCGGCGTCGGAACTGCAGACGGACGAGCAGGACGTGGTGCGGATCGGCCTCAGCCGGCCCCAGCTGGACCAGCTTCCGCCGACCGAGTGATCAGCTGAAACGGCGAAGGCACCGCGTGCCAACGCGGCGCCTCGCCTCATGCTGATCTAACGTCCTACTGCAGGGCCGTGCCGACATAGTGAGGCACCCTCGAGGCCGCCGTCGGAAACATGCCCGGCTGGGCATCGGCCGGCACGGGCTGGATCTCGAGGGCCGTCCTGAACTGCCGGACCTCCTCGAAGGCGCTGGCCAGCAGGCGGTGCAGGTCCGGGTCCTCCATGCTGGCGCGCAGCGAGAACTCCAGGTGCCGCTCCAAGGTCGCCTCGGCCGCCATCACGGATTCGAGGGTGACGGGAACCCGATCCTCCGTCGGAACCGTCTTCAGCTTCTCCTGGAGATCGCCGGGCTTCACTCCATAGTCGATCAGACAACGCATCATGCTTTCGAACAACTCGATCCGTCGTGCATAGGCCTGGCCCCACCGCTTCGCGCTTGACCCGTCGATCTCGTCGACGATGTGACGCGCCAGCCGATGGCATGTCAGCAGCGAGTCACGAGCGAGCATGAGCGCCAACGCAGCACGACGCTTGGAATGCATGGTTGCAGATCCTTGTTGTTCACGAGGGTCCGATTGGTGTCGGTCTTGCAGACCCTTCCCGGCGTTCGACGGCGGCTCGCACCGACACCTCACACCGGCATGATCAACTTCCGGGCTGCTCTTCGGTTCCCACCTCGTCGGCGACCACGACTTCGAGGGCAGAGGGCAGAACCTCGAACCGCACCGGGGTCCGCGTCACCATTTCTCCGTCCGCGGTGACCGTTCGCGGACGACTCGTCCGTACCTCGAACCAGGGTGCGGAGCGGGTGGTGGTCCGCCCGGCGGCGCGATGCCGGCCAGCCCGCCAGGCCAGCGCGTTCTTGGCAAGCTCCCAGAGCGACCGGGGCGCGATGCTGTACAGCCATAGAAGGCCGTCATCGACCCGGGCATCCTCGTGGATGACCATGCCGCCGCCATAGTACCGGCCGCTGCCGACCGCGAGCTGCAGGGTCCGCATGCGCAGGATCTCGTCCGGCAGCCGTATGCGCACGCGGAACGACCGACGCCGGTGCAAGGCCCGAATGGCGGCGATCGCATAGGCGAGCACGCCGAAGCGGCGCTTCAGGTCGCGGTCCAGTTCACGAGCCACTTCCACGCTCAGCCCGATGTTCGCCGCATTGACGAACAGCTCGCCATTAGCCCGGCCGATATCGATCCGACGCCGACGGCCCGTGAGCGCGAGGGCTGCCGCATCGAGCGGGTCCGTCGGCAGATCGAGCGTCCGCGCCATGTCATTGGCGGTTCCAAGCGGCAGAAGAAGCAGCGGCAGCCCCGTCGCCAGAAGGCCGGGCAGCGCCGCATGCACGCTGCCGTCGCCGCCGCCGACCGCCACCATGTCGACCTTCGCCGCCATCTCCTGGATCACCCGGGGGATGTCTGCCTTGTCTGCCACGGCCGGCGCCAGCACCTCCATCCCGCTTGCCTCGAAGAAGTCCCGGATCTCGTCCAGGTACTGCCCGCCACGGCGACTGTTCGGGTTGATCAGCAGCAGAATTGTTGTCTTGTGCAAATGGCCCTCCGCCGCCGCAGCAATGCTCGATCACGATCCACAGTCAAGAACTCGCTGAAGAACAACGCCGGCGCCTGCAGATCGGTGCCGCACCAGATAAAGCCGACGTTATTGTTGCCGGATCAGAAGAGGTTCCCGCTATTGGGGCGAACAGCCAAAATCGACACAGCTCGAACCTCGTCGCAGCACTGGAAGATCGGCGAGCCGATAGACGACAAGCACCACTGGAGTATACATACTACTGTATCGCCTATTCTTATCTAGAACTAAAAAAATGGGTCTTTGGCACACAGCCACGGATGCCTCTCTCCTGTGCATGAACTACCGGCGAGCAACAGTTGCGGACTGGAGTATAGTTCCGCCAAGGACCAGCATAGCTTTACCATCACAGCCGCTGATCATTGACGAGGTCCGTGCCATGAGCTTTTGCTTGCCTACCTCCGGAAGCAGACGCTCGGCTGGGCGCTACCATTCCACCGCAACTGCGATCGGTACTCCTGACGACATTGGAGCAGGCCAATCGAACCGCATGGTCGCCCGGGCATCAAACCCACGACCACGGCGCTCAAACGCAAAGAGGCGCCCGAAGGCGCCTCTCCATTCAAATCAACTTTACTGCTGTCAGCTCAGTTCCAGGATCGACCCGTACGTCGCACCAGATCCTCCTTGACGGCCTGGGCCACGGCAATCCGGCGGGCCTCGTCCGGAACGCTCTCGTCGATCTTCGGCTCGTACTTGCGAACCGGGACCTTCGTCCGATCGACCGGCAGATCACCCTCAAGCACCATCTTCTTGAGGATCGAGCGAGCGCGGGCAACCCGGCTCTTCACCGTACCCACCTCGCAGCCGCAGATCTCGGCGATCTTCTCGTAAGGCAGTTCGTGGACGGTCGCCAGCACCAGCACCTCGCGATGGGTCGCGCTGAGGTGACGGAACGCGCGGCGGAAAGCATCCAGTTCGATCGAGCTTTCCTGGTAGGCAGGCTGCCACCAGTGATTCTCGATCGACTCGTCCTGCTCGACCTCGGCCGTGACGTGCTTGCGGCTGATGACACTGTGAAAGCGGTTGCGCAGAATAGTGAACATCCAGGCCTTCAGGTTCGTCCCTTCCTGGAACTGAGCCTGGGCCTGCAACGCATTCACCATCGTGTCCTGCACGAGATCGTCCGCCAGCGCGCTATTGCCGGAAGTCAGGCTGCGCGCGAAGGCACGCAAGTGCGGTAGCAGCGCGACGATATCCTGCCGGAAAACTGACATGGGTCGTTCGCTCCCTCTTCTGTCGACGCTCCGGCCCCCCCGCGAGTAGCCAAATGAGCATAGACACGTTTTTAAACCGGCTTCGGCACCAGAGGTTCCATGCTGTTCATGGAAAAATCGCCGGAGAAATGATCCTACTTCGTAAGGGGCGTGAAGACCAGCGTGGTTCGCGTTCCGCTGTTGCCGGTCTCGACATGCAACTGGCCGCCCACCTGGCGAGCGAACATCTGGACCAACTTGGCGCCCATCCCCGTGGCGACCTCGGTCGACTCCGCACCCGCCTCCGTCGCGATGCCTATGCCGTCATCCGCGATCACCAGTTGGGCCATTCCCCCTTCGAGCCGTTCCAACCGTACCTCGATTGTCCCGCGCCGCGCTTCTGGAAATGCATGCTTGGCGGCGTTGGTCAGGAGTTCGGTCGTCAGCAGCGCAAGCGGCGTGGCCTGATCGGCGACCACAACCATGGGATCCAGGGAGATCGCCAGGCTCACCCGATTGGACAGGTCGGTCGAGAGGTCATGGACGAGCGGGCAGAGCTCCTCCAGCAGCTCGTCGAGCGACACCAGCTTCAGGTCGATCCGCTCGTAGAGCTTGCGATGAACCAGCGCCAGCGCCTTGATTCCCAGCTGGGCCTCCCGCATCGCCCGCTGCGCCTGGACGTTCCGCAGGGACGCCGCCCGAAGGTTGAGCAGGCTCGTCACGATCTGCAGATTGTTCTTCACCCGGTGGTGAATCTCCCGCAGCAGCAGGTCCTTCTCCTGCAGGGAGGACTGGAGGAGCTGGTCGCGCTCCCGGATCTCGCGGGCCGCCCTCGTGAAGGCGTGAGCCAGTTCCTCCAGCTCTTCAGGCGCACCATCCAGGGCCAGGTTCGGGATCTCGCCGTCACGGCGCCACTTGCGGACCGCCCGGGCGAGCTTCAGCAGCGGGCGGGTGATCAGGAGGTCAGTGGCTACCCAGACGACGAACACCGACAAGAACAGGATCGAGGTCGGCAGGAGAATGCCGCTTTGGAAACGCGCATCCAGCCAGTTCCAGCGCTGTACCGGCAGGCCGACGACAACCGCCGTCAGCACCCCTTCAACCTCACTGGGGCGGGACATGAACTGCCAGGTCGTCCCTTGATGACTTTCGGCCACCACCTGGGTGAACGGATGGCTCAGCAGGTTCCGGATGGTCTGCGGCTCGATATCCACCAAGCCCAGCTGGCCGCGGCTGGTGACGATGGTACCGTCCTGATCGACGACGGCCGCGATCGCATCGGCCGGAAGCTGGATCGACTGAGGAAGGGCGATGAGTCCATCCAGCGCCAGGGCCAGGCCGATAGCACCGGCGAACTGGCCCTGCCCGTCCCGAAGTGGCACCCCGAGGACGATCGTCCGCCCGGTCAGCGGATTGCGGGACATCAGGACACCGCTGGACACGATGTCCTTGCCGTTCCGAGCTAGATCGAGGAACCAGTCCCGGTCCGAAAAGTCGAGGCCGACGGCGGAAGCGGATGAGCTGCAGATGGCCCGGCCAGTGGCGTCGGTCCTGGCGAAGGCCCTGAACAGCGCGTTCTGCTGCGCCTCGATCTCCAACGCCTGCCGGCAGAGCGTCATGTCGTCGCCAGTGACGTCCGGACGCGTCGCAAGGTTGGAAAGCAGGCGGGTTGCCTGCTCCACCGCCTGGTCATGATACCCTGCGATCAGCGTCAGCGTCCGCTCCAGGGTCGCACGCTGGCGCGCCTCGTCCTCTTCCTTCACCTTCATCGCCTGAGCGATGGCGAAGGCGGTCGGCACCAGTAGCACCAGGGCCACCACCAGTGCCAGGCGACCCTTCAGGCCACGCAGTCGAGCCGGCAGGAACCGGGACAACAGTCCAGCAGACCTGGCTTTCGGGACTGCCGTCACGCCGCGGCGGTCGCGAGCGCCTGCGAGATCGACACAGCCAGGGTGTCCGCATCGAATGGCTTGGTGATCAGGAAGGTCGGCTCGGGCCGCTGCCCGGTCAGGAGGCGCTCCGGGAACGCGGTGATGAAGATGACTGGCACACTCATGCTGGCGAGGATGTCGCTGACGGCGTCGATTCCGGAACTGTCGTCGGCCAACTGGATGTCGGCCAGGATCAGACCAGGCCGCTGCTCCATGGCCTTGGCCACGGCCTCCGTACGGGTGGCGGCGATGCCGACGACCTCATGACCATTCCGCTCGCAGATATTGGCCAAGTCGAGCGCGATGATGGGTTCGTCCTCGATGATCATGATCCTGGTAGGTCGCTGATCGCGCAGGTCGACCTTGGCCAGCGCCAGCAGTTCTTCGGCTTCCTGGGGCGAAAGGTCCAGGATCGTGCCGATGTCGGCGACGGAGAAGCCTTCGAGAACCGAGAGGACGAGGGCCTGGCGTCGCGCCGGCGCGATCTCGCGCATGCGCCTGTCCAGGATGTCGACGTTCGCGATCGGCGCATCCGTCGACGGTTCCTGCGCACCGTGGTCGCCCCAACTCCGCGTCAGGTTGCGGAATAGCAGGATTCGGAGCGGCAGCCCGGCACTGTTCGACCGGTCGGTCAGCAAACGCTCGAGACAGCGCTGCACCTGGATGTCGCCAAGCCGCTGGTCGCCAGTAATGGCACGTGCATAACGGCGCAGATAGGGCAGTATCTGGGCGATCTCCGCCGCCATAGACGCCATCTCAACATCCCCCGGACTATCCCAACGACAACGAAGCGGAACCTCAGCTACGCCAGCACATCACTTCGACTCATCGCCTTCCGGCGGCTTTTCGTCGAAACGCATGAGAAGTTCGCGCAATTCGGCTGGGATTGCTTCGTTCAGGACCGGATCGTACAACTGGTGAATCTGCCGGTCGAGCCAACGATCCCACCCGGGTTCGGTGAGCGACCGACGGCTCGCGCCTCGGCTCGGGACGTTCTTCTTGCTTCCTGGACGAGGCTGGTCCGACGCATCCGACAAAGCCCAGCCCCCTCTCAACTCAAGTTGCCCAGGCAGCGGTTGCCCGTGTGTGCGTCGTTGACCTGACGCGACCATGGGATCGCAGCCGTCCCACTGCGCTCCATCCATCCCGGCGGAAGCAGCACCTGCGCGCAAGGGCAGCCTCTCGATCTCGGCCCGCCATGGCACCGGGCTATTCCAACAACCATCGATCGAGCGACTGGTTCCGTGGCTATGTTACAGATTGCACACTTCGTCAACGTGCTAGCAGAAACGATCCGAACGTAGCTCCCGTCAGGATGAGAAAGACGAAGAAGAGCATTTGCGCGATGCCGCTCGACACGGCGGCCAACCCGGCAAAGCCGACTGTTCCCGAGATGAAGGAAAAGGTGAAGAACAACATGGCCCATAAGAGCATCGCCGGAGCCCTTCCCAAGGCATCATCAGCTTGGAACTGCAGTTCACGCAGAAGGAAGCCTGAATGCCGCGCGAAGGTTCCTTAGTCGTTGCTGCGCGATTGTCGCCGGATCGGGAACCTGCCGCGAACCCGCGCGTTTGGGAGGGGACCGGTCGTCATGCCGGTGCGTTTCAACCCTCCCTCGATACTGCGGGCTGCCTGCTATCCCCCCCGAGCAGGCGGCCCGCTTTTTTCCGTGGCCGAAGCAGAAGCAAGAAAGGGCGGCCCCGTCAGGGACCGCCCTCTCGCCAGAATATCGCTCGATTACATCGAGTCCTTCACGTCTCCGGCCGTATCTTCCAGCGCGTCCCCGCCAGCCGAGATATCCTCGCCGGCGCCTTCCATGGTGTTGCAGGCAGCAAGAGTGCCCAAGCTCATCAGCACCGCGACGGCCATCATGAACCGCAGGAACGTCGCACGCAGGTCGGGGGACAGCTTATTGATCGACATCCAAGTCTCCGAAGTCAGCAGCCATTTAACGGCTTCGTGCAGGAGAACATTTTCTGGATGATCAGGTTCCTTTGAACGAGCCTTCACCGATGACAGGCGACCGTGGATCCCGCATACGGGGCCGAGTGTGATGGCCACGCCACGAGGTGCCCCGCAGCGCGACCGGTGATCATCCACGGATGATTGCCGGGCGGTGGAAGAACGGCCGCAACGCTGGGTAGAGGGAACGGTAGCTCCCATACGCCTCTTGGTAGGCCGGAGCGTTGGCAGGGTCGGGCTCGATGAGCTCGCCCCACCCGCACAGGCGGGTGATGTCCTGCCAGGTGACGCCGAGGGCGGCGCCCACGGCGGCCACCCAGGCCGCCCCCACGCATGAGCCGTGATGGTTCTCCAGCAGCCGGATGGGTGCTTGGAGGATGTCCGCCTGGATTTGCATCCAGATCCGGCTCTTGGCGCCGCCGTCGGAGGCGAAGAAGCGGGTCGGTGCATGCCCGATCTCGCGAAGAACCTCGACGTGATGGAGTTGCGCCAGCGCAAAACCTTCCAGGGCTGACCGCCAGACATGGCCTGAACCATGGTTCAGGCTGAGCCCGGTGAACGTCCCGCGTGCCAGCGGGTCGTGGATCGGTGTCTTTTCGCCGAGGAAATAGGGCAGGCAGGTCAAGCCCTCCGAGCCAGGCGGAACAGCGGCCGCCAGCCGGTCCAGGGCCTGATGGGACGTCTCCCCCTGCCGGCGTTCATGGGCCAGCACGGTTACCAGCCAGTTCAGGCCGGAGCCGCCCGAGGCCATGCATCCATTGGGTGCGTAGAGGCCGGGGATCAGGTGGTAGTCGGTATAGAGCCGCGCATCGGGCACGAGCAGGTCGGTTGCGATGATGATGTCGGCCGACCCGCCATACTTCAGCAGGACGTCGCCCCTGGCGATGATTCCCGCGGCCAGGGTAGAGCACATGTGATCGGCAGCCCCACCGAACACCGGCAAGCCCTCAGGCAGCCCTGTCGCGGCCGCCACGGCTCGTCCGATCGAGCCCAGTACCTCGTGTGGGACCGACTTGCGCGGGACGGCGTCACGCGGCACGTGGGCGAGCGCCACCAGCCGGTCGTCGATGGCATGGGTCGCAAGGTCGATGAAGCCGGCCTCAAGCGCCCAATTGTGCTCGGCGACCCGCTCGCCGGTGAGCCGCCAATTGATGTAGTCGTAGGACCCGAACACGGTAGCGATCCGCCGGAAGACATCCGGCTCGTGCTTCTCGATCCAGCGCAGCTTGGTCGCCACGATCTGCTGGTTGACGCCGTTGCCGGTGGTGCGGAGGAACCACTCTTCGTCCACCTCGGCCGCCACCTCCTCGACCTCTGCGCTGCAGCGAGCGTCACTCTGCTGAATGGCCGGGCGCAACACTTGGCCCGCCTCGTCCAGCAGGATGACGGCCGGCAGCATGCCGGTGACGCAGATGCCCTTGAGGTCCGAGGTGCGGCCCACGACGTGGGACGAAAGCTCCTGGAGGATGGAGCAGGCATTCGCCCACCATTCCTCCGGATCTTCCTCCGCCCACCCGGGGTGGCGCGCCGAGAAGGTGACCGGGCGGCTGGTCACCGCGACGATGGTTTCCGGCAGGTCCACCAGGATGCCGATCGTCGAGGTGGTGCCGATGTCGAGGCCGATGACCAGGCTCATGGCGGTTCTTCAGCCCAGTTGCCGGACGACGTCGACCAGCATGCGGGCCGCGGTCGCGACCTCGGCGATCGGAACGAACTCGTCGGCGGTGTGGGCCTGGTCGATCGAGCCGGGCCCGAAGATGATGGTCGGGATGCCGGCGGTGGTGAGCTTGGTCGCATCCGAGCCATAGGGCACGCCGATAATGTCGTCGGGCAGGCCCTGCTTGCGGCAGGCGGCACGCATGGCCTCGGTGATGGCAGCACCCGGTTCGACATCCATCGAGATCGAATCGATGAACGGCGGATGCATGGTGATGGCTGCCCCCTCGGGCAGGCCAGCCGCGAACGAGCGGACGATAGCATCGATCTCGCGCCAGGCATCCTCGCCGGTCTCGCCTGGCAAGGTACGGCGGTCGAACGTCATGGTGCAGCGGGCGGATACCGTGTTGGGGCCCTGCCCGCCCTCGATCATGGTGCAGACCAGGCTTGGCGAGCCCACCAGCGGATGCATGCGCGTGCGCAGCTCCGCCCCCAGCGTCAGGCGCAGATGGGCGAGCAGGTCAGTCGCGATCTCGATGGCGTCGATGCCTTCCTGCGGCTGCGAGGTGTGGGCAGCCTTGCCTCGGACCTCGATGGTCCAGCGCACGCAGCCCTTGCAGGCGGTCACGACCTTCAGCGACGTCGGCTCGCCGGCGATTCCACCGATGGCACCTTGGGCACGCCGTAGATGGTGGAGCACGCCCTTGAACTGGAATTCCTCGTCGACCGCCGCCACAAACTCGACGTCGATCGCCGGTGGATCCGCCGCCAGCTCACGCAGGGCCAGCAGCATCATCGCGATGCAGGCCTTGTCGTCGACGGAACCGCGGCCGTACAGGCGGCCATCGCGCACGGTCGGCGTGAACGGCTCGATGCTCATGCCGCTGACCTGCACGGTGTCCATGTGGCACTCGAGGATCAACTTGCGGCCACTGGCACCGCGCCCCTTGAGCATCGCCAGGACGTTGGCCCGCCCGGGCAGGACATCGTCCAGTTCCGGCTGAAGCCCCATGGCAGAAAGCCGTCGCGCCACCTCCTTGCCGACCGCCTCCTCCCCGAACCATTCGTCCATATCGTTCGGCTGGCGAAAGGCCGGATTGACCGAAGGGATCGCGACGAGGGCGGACAGTAGCTCGATGACGTCGTCGTCGGTGATCATGCCTTGCGCAGTTCGTCGGCCATCTTCTCGCCGATCATGATGGTGGAAAGGTTGGTGTTGGCCTGGCAGTCCAGGGGCATGATCGAGGCGTCGATCACGCGCAGCCCGGTGAATCCGCGCACGCGGCAGTGCGGATCGACCACGCTCTTCCTGTCGTCGAAGTCGGACGGTCCCATGCAGCAGCCGCCGGTGCCGTGTTGGGCATCGGAGGAGTGTTCGAGCAGGAACTCGTCGACCTGGTCGTCAGTGGCCGTGTCGAGCCAGGAGAGCGGCAGGTCCGTAGCGGCGAGCATCACGGCGTTGCTGATCCGCTGGACCGCATCCTGCTTCGCGATCTCGCCGAGATGGCGGTAGGCGACGCGCATGCGGGCCAGATCGCTCGCGTCGTCCAGCATGTTCTCCTCGACGATCGGCTGCACGAACGGATCGGCCGACGCGATCTCGACCGTGCCGCGGCTGTTCGCCCACATCAGGATGAGATTGATCATCGCCTCGCCGAACTGGGCCGAATCGACTTCGACGCCGATGCCGCCATGGTTCATCGAGACGTAGAGGATGTCCTGCGGCGAGCCGCCCGGCAGGTTTGAGCTCATCTTCACGCAGCAGTTGGTGTGCCGCTCGTCCGGGTCGGTCGCCTTGAACTCCGGCTTCAGCTTGAGCTCGAAACGGCAGTAGGGGTGGTCGAAGAAGCCCTTGCCGACGGGGAGGTCGGCGACGACGTCGATCCCGTGCTGCTTCAGCAGAGCCGCCGGGCCGATGCCCGAGCGCTGCAGGATCGGCGGGGAATGGATGGCGCCAGCGGACAGGATCACCAGCGGCGCATGGAAGTCCCGCTTCTCGCCCTTGACGATGGCGCTGACCCCGGTGGCCTTCTTGCCGTCGAGCAGCACCCGGTCGACATTGGCCTCGCCGACGATGGTCAGGTTCGGGCGGCCGCGCGCCGGCTCCAGGTAGCCGTCATTGACCGAAACGCGCCGGCCGTTGCGGTTGTTGATCGCATAGGTGCAGACGCCATCGGCATCGGGCGCGTTCAGGTCGTCGTGCCAGGGATGGCCCAGCGCCATTGCACCGTCGCGCAGAGCCCTGTCGATGTTGCCCCATTGTTCGACGGGCGCCCGGTAGATGGGGATCGGCCCGCCCTTGCCATGATGCTCGGCCTCGATCGGGTCGTCTTCCAGCCGGTTGAAGAACGGCAGCACCGCTTTGCCGGACCAGCCTTCGCAGCCCATCTCCGCCCAGCGGTCGAAGGCATGCAGGACGCCGCGGATGGCGATCTGGCCGTTCACGGCGGTCGAGCCGCCGGTGCCCTTGCCGCGCCAGTAGATGCGATGCTCCTGCCGCTTGGTGCGGCGCGACTTCAGGTCGGCATACATGAACCGCTTCTGGAAGTGCTCGGGCAGCAGCAGGTTGAACGGATTCGGACTCTGCATCTCCGGCGGGGCTTCGGCGCTGCGGAAATCCGGCCCCGCCTCCAGCAGCAACACCCTACGCTCTTTGTCCTCGCTCAAGCGAGCGGCCAGAACAGCGCCGGCAGCACCGGCACCGACGATGATGACGTCGAAGTTCATGGAACAGGACCCGTCAGAATGGATCAGGCGGCGCGGGCGAGTGGTTCGAGGATCCGGTTGCCGTCGGCACCGAACAGGAGGCAGCGGGCGGGCTCGGGCGTGATGGCAAGCCGCTCCCCGACCCTCGCATGCCAGCCGGGCGGCACCAGGGCTCGGACCTTGGCGCCGTGCTCGTCGTCGGCGATCAGGACCGATTCCCGGCCAAGATGCTCGACGGCGAAGACGGTGACCGGCATGGCGCCGGCCGTGCCTGGCTCGACGACGAGCACGTCCTGCGGACGCACCCCAAGCGTCACTTTCCCGGCCGCACCCGTCACGGGAACCGCCAGTTGCCCGCGCCGGAAGAAGCCGCCACTGACCTCGCCTTCGAGCAGGTTCATCGGCGGAGAGCCCAGGAAGCCAGCCACGAACACCGTGGATGGGGCATTGTAGATCTCGTCGGGCGTCCCGATCTGCTCCAGCCTGCCGCCATTGATGACGGCGATCCGGTCGCCCATCGTCATGGCCTCTACCTGATCATGCGTCACGAACACCGTGGTCGTGCCCAGGCGCTTTTGAAGGTTCACCAGTTCGGAGCGCAGCGACAGGCGCAGGGCCGCATCCAGGGCCGAGAGCGGCTCATCCAGGAGGAACACGGACGGCTCGCGCACGATCGCCTTGGCCGTCGCGACGCGCTGGCGCTGCCCGCCGGACAGATGCCCCGGCAGCTTGTCCATGAACGGCTCGATCTCCAGCATCCTGGCAGCTTCGGCGATCCTCCGCTTGCGCTCGGCATCCGTGATCTTGCTGTGACGCAGGCTGGTCTCGATGTTCCGGCGCACGGTCAGATGCGGGTAGAGCAGCGAGGACTGGAACACCATCGCAACGTTGCGCTCGTGCGGCGGCGCGTCGGTGACATCCACCCCGTCGAACAGGATGTGCCCGGAACTCGCGCCTTCGAGCCCGGCGATCATGTTCAGCGTGGTAGTCTTCCCGCAGCCCGACGGGCCCAGCATGATCAGGAACTCGCCGTCCACGATCTGCATGTCCAGGCCCTGCACAGCGACAAAGGCACCGAAGGTCTTACGGAGCTTGACGAGATCGATCTTGGCCATCGTGGTTCTCCTGGTCCCCTATCTGGTCGTCCGTGATCAGCGGACCGGATCGACGAGGCTCATTTCGGTGACGTGGCGCTGCAGGAAGAAGGCGAACAGCGCCGGCGGGATGATCGTGACGATGATCGACGCCGCCAGGTTGCCAGGCTCGGGATACTGAGCGAGGAAGCCCGAAATCGCCGGTGGCAGCGTGTTGGCGCTAGTACCGTTCACCAGCACGAGCGCGTAGGTGTATTCGTTCCAGGAGAACAGGAACGCGATGACTGCCGCAACCGCGATGCCGCTCTTCGACAACGGCAGGATCAAGGTCAGGAAACAGCTCATCCGGCTGTAGCCGTCGATCCGTGCCAACCGCTCGATCGGCGGAACGTTCCGGAAATAGCCGATCAGCATCCAAGCGACGAAGGGCACAGTGATGGTCAGAGTCACCAGGATGAGGCCGAAGCGGGTGCCGGTAAGGCCCAATTGCACATACATCGAATAGAACGGGATCAGGGTGGAGACTGGCGGCAGCGCCACGGAGAGCAGCACCGCGAACAGCAGTTTCTCCTTGTGCCGAAAATCCATGCGGGCGAACACGTAGGCCAGCGGCAGCACGATGATGAGCGTGATGACCGTAACGACACCACTGATGAACAGGCCGTTGAAGACACCACGGATGATTTGGTTCGACTGGCCGGATGCGCCAGTGCTGAAGCCTGCCGCATAAGTATAGTCGTAGCCGAAGATGTTGTAGAATGCACCCAGTTCGAACACGCCCGGCAGGAATGGCTGCGGGAACAGGCGGATCTGGTCGGGCGTCAGGAACGCCATCCGGCAGAACCAGTAGATCGGGAACAGCGACCAGACGATCGCCACCGCAATCGCCAGGTACAGGAAGAACGAGCGCTTGGCCATCAACGCGAAACCCTTCTTCCCCAGACGAGGTAGATCAGGAACGTGGAGCCGAGGATGAAGAACAGGAGATAGAAGGACATGGCTGCACCGTAGCCAAGGTTCAGATCCTTGAAGCTGCGCTTGTAGATCTGATAGGTCAGTGTCGCCGATGCCGTCCCGGGACCTCCGCTGGTCATCACCAGGATCATGTCGAACATCTTCATCGAGAGTACGGTGGTGATCGACGAGAACACGAACAGGCTGAATTGGAGCGGCGGCAGGGTGACGTAGCGGAAGGTCTCCCAACTGGTGAGCCGGTCGATCGCCGCTAGATCATAAAGCCGCTTTGGGATCGTCTTCATGTTGGCGAGAATGAAGAACGCCACCAGCGGCGCCATCAGCCAGGCATTGGCGACGGCCAGGACCTCGACCACGGTGGCCCGGCTCATCAGGTCGACACCCTGCGTTCCACCGAACGCGAAGGCGATCGTTGTGAAGATGCCGGTCTGCCCCTTGACCATCTGGCCGAACATCAGGCCAGCCGCATAAGACGAGACGCACCAGGGCAGGAACAGGAGGGTTCGCACAACACCAGCCATGCGGATCTGCTGGTTCATGATCGAGGCCAGAAGCAGCCCCAGGATCATGGTCAGCACCACAGATTCGATGGTAAACCGTAACGTGACCCATATCGCGTTGATGAAGGACTTGTCGCTCCAGACATCGATGAAGTTCTTGAAGCCGACAAAGGTAACCCGGTACCCACCGAAGAACACGATCTGATGAAGGCTCATATAGATCGAGTACCCCAGTGGGTACGCCACAACGATCAACAGGAAGGCTAGGACGGGCAGGCCGATCATGAACGCGAAGCGCGTATCCGACATCTCCCGGCGGCGCGTCTTGGCGGTTGGGGTGGATACTTGGATCGCCTGATCGGCGCTGCCCACTGCCATCTGGTCAGATACCGTACTTGCTGTTGAGCTCTTCGATCTTGGCGGTCATCGCATCCAGGGTCTCGATGATGTCGCCGTCATCGAGCAGGAAGGACGACAGGGTCTCCTT
>JAESGR010000349.1_pt1 | contig 45162 bp, 37 predicted proteins | sample 9269771 | NCBI WGS metagenome assembly JAESGR01 (sample SAMN15739572, study PRJNA653492) | algae metagenome | isolation source: Chroococcus sp. CMT-3BRIN-NPC107 and co-occurring heterotrophs from well... | place: USA: Clark Mountains Wilderness, California | collected 2010-04-18 | reverse complement strand
CAGCGTCGCCCCGACCGCCGCCGCCGTCGCGTTGGTCACGAACGGCGCCGGCACGTACCCGCTCACCGGCGTCGTCGCCGCGTTCACCGCACGCCAGTCGTACAGAAGGTCGTTCTGCGCCTGGGCGCCACCGGCCGCGAACAGCGCGGCCGCGCCGACGACCGCCTGTAAGCCTCGTGCGATGCGCCGACGGGCGGCGCGGTCTCTCAACTCTTGGGGCATCTCCGCTCTCCTGGATGGGCAGACTCTGCGACCCCTTGTCTCCGCTCACTCCCAACTATCACCCACGTGCCTCCAAAAGGAGACTCGTCGATAACCCGACTATAACCGCGACCCGCCATACCAACAAGTCGAAACTCAAATTTGCCGGTAAAGCCGATCAGCCCCTCGCTTCAAGCCTGACGCGTACTCCCCAGATTATCCAACCGCTCCAGACCGACGCGTAACGCGCCCGCAAACCCCGCCCGCCTCTAAGAATCCGCCTCCTCACGCACTTTTTTTCCGCCCGAGCCGATTTGCGTGTTGACGTGACAGCGCGATCCCCTTAATAACGCGGCAGCTCATCGGCGATCTGCCGCTGAGTTCATAAGTCCCGATTTCGGATTCGAGTCACCCCCGTCTTCCCGAGAATGGGCGGTGGCCAAGAAGCGGCCGGACGCCCGTCAAGCGTCTGAAAGCTTCGGGCGTCGCACGAAAGTGGACACCCGCCCGCGCCCTCCGGCCAAGCCGGTTTGCAACGGGCTGATCCAAATCCAGAGCCAAATCCAGGACGTACCCGCGCGGGCTTGCCGTTGTCAGCGGCGAGCCAAACGCTCAGGAAGAGCGCCCGCTCCCCGTCCCCCGATACCGCTCTACAGGCCCACCCACCTTCCTCTGGGCCTTCCCCGGGACCCCTCGTTTTTTCATTTCGGCTCGTCCCCGTGGTCCGGGGGCACGTCGTTTCGCCCCCCCTCCAGCAAGACAGGAAGGTCATGATTCAGCGCAACCATTCGTTCATTGAGTCCCTCGAAGGCCGCCAGATGTTGTCGGGCGCGCCTTGGGGCGCTCAGGCCAGGCTGATCGGTCAAGACGCCGCGGCCGCCCAGTTCCCCCAGATCACTGGCAAAGGCCAGGCCATCGCGATCATCGATTCGGGTGTCGACTACAACCACCCGACGCTCGGCGGCGGCTGGGGCAAAAAGGTCGTCGGCGGCTGGGACTTCTCCGGCAACGACTCCAACCCGATGTCCGACAGCTACGCCCACGGCACCGGCGTCGCCGGGCTCGCCGCGGCCTCCAACTACACCTACAAGGGGCAGCAGTTCCAGGGCATCGCGCCGGGCGCGAATATCATCGCGCTTCGCCAGAACAACCAGGGCGGCGTCGCCAACGCGCTCAAGTGGGTCATCGCCAACAAGGCCAAGTACAACATCGTGGCGGTCAACATGACCGACTACGGCGGCGGCGGGAACAAGTCGACCGGCACGTCGATCAAGGCCAGCCTCGCCACCCTCAACGCCATGAACGTCTACGTCGCCAGCCCGTCCGGGAACGGTGGCGCGAAGCACGGGGCCGGCGGGTTCGGCAACGGCAGCGTCACCGTCGGCTCGGTCAACAAGGGCGGCGGGATCTCCGGCTTCACCCAGCGCGGCGCGGGCCTGAACTTCCTCGCCCCCGGCGAGAAGGTCACGCTCCCCTACTACGACACCGGCAGCAAGAAGCACATCTTCGTCGACGTCGGCGACGGCACGAGCTGGTCCGCCCCGCAGATCGCCGGCGCCGCCGCGCTGATCCGCCAGATCAAGCCGGGCTTCAGCAACGCCCAGATCACCGACATCCTCAGCGACAGCGCCGTCCACACCTACGACTCGGCCACGAAACGCTCCTACCCCCGCCTGAACCTCCACGGCGCCCTGAAGCTCGCCTTCCAGCGGGCCGGCCAAGCCCCCCCCGCCAACCCCGACCCGACGCCCGACCCCACCCCGACCCCGCCGCCGCCGGCGAACAACCCGGGCGCGCCGGGCGGCGTCGTCGTCGTCAACCCGACGACGATCGGCACCAACACCGTCCTCCAGGCCGAGGACTTCGACGCCGGCAACAACGGCGCGGCGTACAAGGACGCCGACAACAAGAACACCGGCGGCAACAACTACCGCGCGACCGGCGTCGACATCGTCTCCGCCAACGACGCCGGCTCCACCCGCGCGGTCGGCGTCGCCAAGGCCGGCGAGTGGCTGAAGTACACGGTCAACGTCCCGCAGGCCGGCACGTACACGCTCGACTTCCGCGTCGCCGCGCTCGGCGCCGGCGGGCAGTTCCACCTCGAGGTCGACGGCAAGAACGTCACCGGCACGCTCAACGCCCCGAACACCAGGAACTGGAACGCCTACGCCGGCGTGCAGAAGGCCGGCGTCAACCTGACCGCCGGCAAGCACACGCTCCGCCTCGTCTTCACGAAGAACGGCGCCAGCGGCTACGTCGGCAACTTCAACTCGATCCGCTTCACCAAGGGCGGCGTCGCCACCCCGTCCGCCACCCCCGCCCCGGCCGCCAGCACGCCGTTCAAGACCGTCAGCCTGACCGCCGGCAAGGCCGTCACGATCCAGGCCGAGGACTTCGACAACGGCGCCAGCGGCGTCGCCTACAAGGACTCGACCGCCGCCAACCAGGGCGGGCAGTACCGCAAGACCGCCGTCGACCTCCAGAAGACCAACGACGCCGGCGGCGGCAACCACGTCGGCTTCATGACCAAGGGCGAGTGGCTGAACTACACCGTCAACGTCACCAAGGCCGGCACGTTCAACCTCGACGCCCGCATCGCCAGCCAGTTCGGCGGCACGTTCCACGTCGAGGTCGACGGCAGGAACGTCACCGGCACGCTCAACTTCACGAAGACCGGATCGTTCATCAAGTGGGCGACCATCTCCAAAAAGGGCATCCAGATCGCCGCCGGCAAGCACACGGTCAAGCTCGTCGTCGACTCCGTCGCCGGCAACAAGCCGTTCGCCGGCAACGTCAACTGGATCAAGTTCAGCTAACGACCGCGCGCAACCCCACTCGCGCGGTCCAGCGACCCCTCCGGTCGCGAGGCGGACGACAGACACCCACCTGTCGTCCGCCCTTTTTTGCGCGCTAAACGAGCGCGGACGCCCCTACCGCCCCACGCTCACCATGTGCGACGCCGTCCGGATCACCAGCGCATTCCCGGCCACCGCCGGCGTCGCGTGGCACCGATCCCCCAGCGAACTCTGGCCGAGCTGCTTGAACGTCTCCCCCGCCGCCAGGCAGATCACCTCGCCGTCTTTGGTGATGTTGTACAGCTTGTCCCCCGCGACGATCGGCGACGAGTAATACTCCGGCCGCGCGCCCGACGCCTTCGCCTTCTCCTGCCACACCCGCTCGCCCGTCGCCGCCCTCATGCACGTGACCACCCCCACGTCCGACCACGTGAACAGCAGCCCGTCCTTCACGACCGGCGACGGCACGTACGGGTACTCCTTCCCGCTCGGCCACTTGAACGCCACCGCCGCCTTCCCCCCTTCCGCCGCCGGCGGCCGGATCGCGACCCCCTGCCGGTTCATCCCCCCCTGCCCCCACGTCGCCATCACCAGCTCGTCGGTCGCGATCGGCGAGCTGACCGAGCGGAGCGTGCCGAGGTTCAGCTCGCCGACGATCGACCAGTTCTCCTTCCCGCTCTTCGGGTCGACCGACGACACGCCCCCCGCCGTGCTCGCCAGGATCACCTGCGTGCCCCCCCCGCCCTTCGGCGTGAACAGGCACGGCGTCGACGTCGCCGTCAGCCCGTTCTTCCGCGGCGTCCGCCACCGCTCGCTCCCCGTCGCCGCGTCCAGCCCCACCAGCGACGCGGTCGGCCCGTCCTGATCGTTCGGCACGATCACCACCCCGTCCACCACGATCGGCGAACACCCCGCCCCGTGCTGGCTCTTCCACGGCCCCATGTCGTACGACCACAAATCGGCCCCCGAGTGGTCCACGCAGAACACCTTGTACGACTCCTGCGCCGTGAACGAAAAGTACACCCGGTTCCCGTCCGCCGCCGGCGACGCCGACGCGAACGAGTTGTCCTTGTGCTGCGGAAACCCGCGCACGTCGTACGCCTTCCGCCACAGCTCCTTCCCCGTCCCCAGGTCCACGCAGATCAGGAACCGCTTTGCCGTCCCCGGGTCCGCGCACGTGACGAACACCTTCTGCCCCACCACCACCGGCGAGGAGTGCCCCACGCCCGGCAGATCGATCTTCCAGTTGAAGTCCTTCTCCGTGAACGCCGCCGGCGTGTTCGCGCCGGCCGCGTACCCCGACCCGTTCGGCCCGCGAAACCGCGGCCAGTCGGCTCGGGCAACAGACGGCAGGCAGTAGGCGGCAGGCAGGACGAGGCCAGCCAGCAGGCCGGCGAGGAGGCGCTTGCGCATCAACGGGTCTCCGAAAAGATGACGGGCGTTCGACAGGAGATACTGCCGCACCGCCAGTCCGTTCGCAACTTGCGGTACCATGTCACCATGGCGATCACCCGCCCAGCCCTTGGCCTCGTAGCCGCTCTAATCCTCGGCTGCTGCCCGCCGGTCAAACCCACCCCGAACGAGGTCCGCGCGCTCGCCGCCAGCGAACTCCCCGCCGGCAGTTCCGACGCGGACGTGATCCGCTTCTTCGAAGCCCACCAGTTCTCGTGGGACGACCGCCCCGCCCCGGACGCCGACTGGGCCTACCGTCCCGGCAAGAAGTACCTCCGCGACGGCGCGCGCTCCATGCAGGGCAGTCGCCGCGCCGGCGGGTGCGAATCCACCCGCCCGATCGTCGTCATGCTCGTCACGTTCGACGAGAACCGCCGCGTGACCGCCGTCGACGTCCGCGGCGCGTCGATGCTCCCCTGACCGCGCGGCGGCCGTGCGGTAAGATGATCCGCGGCAACTCCTCGGCAGGTGGAACGATGGCGAATCGGACGACCGGAATCGTGGCAAGTGGGGTCATCGGAATCGGCCTGCTGGCCGCGCTGGTGGCGCTGGCGGGCGGCGCGCTCAGCAAGGCGCCAGCCGACCCACACGCTGCGACCCGGCCCGCGCCGGCGACCGCGACGTCTCCGCAAGCGCCCGCCGCCGCCCCCGAAGCACCGGTCGCGCCCATGTCTGGCGCGGGGGCGAATCGTCCCGCGCCCAAGCCGACAGCCGCCGACCCCGCTCCGGCACCGCCCGCGGCGCAGCCGGCGGTGCCAGCCGCCCCGGCCATCGTCGTCATCCACGCCCGCTACGGCTCCGGCGACCAGTGGGCCGACGTCACCGAGCGAGTCCGCCAACTCGTCCTCGACGACGGTCTGAAGCTCCCCCGCAACCTGCACAAGACGCTCGGCGTCGACCCTGTCCCCGGCTTCATGAAGTACCTCGACCTGTCCCTGACCATCAACGGCGCCGAGGTCTACCTGACCGTCGGCGACAACCTCCAGATCGACCCCCTGACGGCGAGGTCGACCCCACCCCCCGCACCCGCGAAATAACCTGTGGCCCAAGCCCCTCCCGCCCGCCCTCCTCCCCCCTCGCCCGGTACTCCGGGAGAGGGCCCGGGTGAGGGTTCGCGCCGCCCGCGACCGACCGACCAAGGCACTACCACCCCCTGCGGTCGCCCAGCGACATCCCCCCCGGCCACTGCCTTCGGCCCCTCCGCCTTTTGACATTTCCCCTCCCCCCCGACACACTTCCGGCGCACCTTCAACCCTCGGAGGAACCCCTCTCATGTCGAACCGCATCAACCGCCGCGACCTGCTCTCGATGGCCGCCCTCGCCGGCGCCGCGCTCACCCTCGGCCCCGCCTCCCGCTCGCTGCTCGCCCAGGACGCCGGCGCCCGCAAGAAGGTCCTCTTCTTCACCAAGTCGTCCGGCTTCCCCCACTCCGTCGTCACCCGCAAGGAGGGCCAAGCCCTCGCCCACGCCGAACGCCTCCTCACCGAGTTCGGCGGCGCCGCCGGCTACGACGTCACCTGCACCAAGGACGGCTCGGTCTTCACCCCCGACGGCCTCAAGCAGTTCGACGCCGTCGCCTTCTACACCACCGAAGACCTGACCAAGAACGTCAACAACCCCAAGCACCCCAAGGACGACCTCGGCCCGACCATGCCGAAGGACGGCCCCCAAACCCTCCTCGACTTCATCGCCGGCGGCAAAGGCTTCGTCGGCTTCCACTGCGCGACCGACACGTTCCACTCCCCCAAGCGCCCCAAGCCGACCGACCAGCTCATCAAGGACCAGACCTGGGAGGACGTCCGCAGCCCCTTCATCAAGATGATCGGCGGCGAGTTCGCCGGCCACGGCAGCCAGCAGAAGGCCACCCAGAAGGTCGTCTCCACCGCCTTCCCCGGCCTCGAAGACCTCAAGGACTTCAACTTCGCCGAGGAGTGGTACAACCTCCACAACCTCTCCGACGACCTCCACGTGATCCTCGCCCAGGACACCAGCAGCATGAACTCCGAAAAGGGCGGCGACACGATGTACAAGCGCCCCAACTTCCCCGCCACCTGGGCCCGAAAGCACGGCAACGGCCGCGTCTTCTACACGTCGATGGGCCACCGCGAAGACGTCTGGACCAACCCGATCTTCCAGAAGGTCACCCTCGCCGGCCTCGCCTGGGCCACCGGCAAGACCCAGTTCGACCCCAAGCCCAACATCAAGCAGGCGACCCCCGAAGTCATCACCTTCGCCGCCACGACGAATTAGCAGCGAACGCCGCGTGCCCGGCGACATCCCGAAGAAGTACCCTTGTCCGCCCCGCCAATATCGATGGCGGGGCGGACATTCTTTTCTGCCCCGGTCTCTCGTCTTTGATTCGGTGGGGCGGACATTCTTGTCCGGAAGTGTAGCGATCACGCGAGGCCACCCCTTCAAGGGGAGAAAGCCTCCGAGTCGGACCCGCCCGGTACTCGCAGCCGAATCTGGTAGCCGTTGCAGTCCGAGTCCAAATGGGAGGCTGCCCGCCCACGCATGGTCGTCTCAGTTTGCGGCGTCACCGAGTACCACATCGGGCCGGTGCCCCTAAGCCTAACCTGCCGTGACGCGGTTCCGGGCGCTACGTTGTCCATTGTTATCCGACGCCCGTCGTGTACGAACTCGACGCGCCGCAAAGTCGCGTTCGTTTGGTTGGTAACGACGATCGTCACGTCGAACCGCACGAACATCGCGTCTGTGGCCCACCACGCGCCAGCGAACGCCCCGGCCAGCAGCCCGGCCCCGATGAGCCAAGGCGCGGCCGATTTGCTCCTGACGCGAGGCGTGGCAGACGTCGCGTAATGGAGCGGCGGCGGCGTCACTTCCCCGCCTTCGGCCACCCGCCCTTAGGCTTCGGCTTCGCCAGCCACTTGCCCATCGCGTCCTGCCAGTTCCCATGGATCTTCAACGTCTCCGCCTTCGGGCCGGGCTTGGGCTGCCGGGGCTTCTGGGGCATCGCCAGATTGTAACGGCCCTACAGCGTCGCGTGCGACAACTTTGACCGACCGCCCGACCCCCGCTCGGCCGCCCGTACCGCCATCACGACCCGGTTCCTGTCCGCGTTCTTCAGCGTGTTGACCGAACGCGAATTCGTCAACATAACGGTCCAAGCGCTTCCGGCTAACGGCCTGGAACGTGCCGTTTCTGCCCCGGTCTTTTGTCTTTGATTCGGTGGGGCGGACATTCTTGTCTGCCCTGTACGACTTTCCGCACTGCCACGGCCCTTTGTCTCGCCTCGAGTGAGGCTAACTCTCGTCCGCCGGTTCCGAGCCCCTTCGAACGGCGATCACATACTTGGCTCACCGGGGCGGTCTTCGACGTAAGACGCGAGCCGGTAGACGGCGAAGTGGATCAGTGCGGAGGTGGGGACGATCAGCAGGAAGAAGCACACGGACTCGGGCCACCCGGTGGCCCCGACAACTCCCGAGCCCCCCGGACCACGAACGGGCGCATGCACCACGATCGAAATCTGTGTCCACAGCCCGCCGCCACCGCGAAGCTAGGGATTCGGGCCCGATGGCTCAAGTATTCAATCGCCCTTCGGGCGAGGTTGCGTCCTGCGCTTGTTCACGGCCGCCATCCGAAGATGCTCACGCCACTGACCGACATGAGGAACAACACCCCCAGCACCACCATCACCCCCACGATGGGCAACACCACCCACGTACACCCCCACTCGATCCGGGCGACCGTCCGGTGCGAGAACGCCACGTGCCCGTAATCCTTCATCGGCCGCTCGAGATCCGGGTTGATGTACTCCAGCGACGCCATCGGCCGCGCCTCCGGGACCGCCGGTCCCAACCCCGCATCCGCCGGCAACCCACCTGCCTCCGACGACCGCTCCCGCCCGTCATCGAGTCCCGCCATCCTTCCACTCCCCTCGTAGGGTCCGCTTCAGCGGGCCGAATCTTCCTTGCCTTACCTCCCCCCCGCCCGCCACCGATCCACCAACACCGCCCCCAAAATCACCGCCCCCAGCACGATGTCCTGCCGGTACGGCTCGACCTTCGTCAGATTCATCCCATTCCCCATCACCGCGATGATCAACGCCCCGACCAGCGTCCCCACCACGCCCCCCCTGCCGCCGCTCAAGCTCGTCCCCCCGACCACCACCGCCGCGATCACGCTCAGCTCGGCAAGTTGCCCGTACGTCGGCGCCCCCGACTGAAGCCGGGACGTCTCCACCACCCCGCCCACCCCCGCCAGCGCCGCGCACGCGACGTACGTGAAGATCACCACTCGCCGCACCGGCACCGCCGCGTAGAACGCCCCCTCCGCGTTCCCGCCGATCGCGTACACGTACCGCCCGACCGCCATCCGCGACATCAGCACCGCCGCCGCCGCGTACAGCACGCCCATCAGCACCACCGTCACCGGCACCCCGCCGAGCACCCGCCCGCGCCCCAGCCACACGAACGATCCCGGCACCTCGTTGATCGACTGCCCGCCCGACAGCTCCCGCGCCAGCCCCCCCGCCATCAGCATCGTCCCCAGCGTCACGATGAACGGCGGCATCCGGAACACCGTGACCATCACCCCGTTGAACAACCCGACGACCGCGCAGACCGCCACCCCCGCCCCCGCCGCCAGCGCCGTCGCCCCGACGGACGCCTGCGCCCCACCCATCGCCCGGATCAGCAGCGCGACGACCACCGCGCACAGCGCGATCAAACTCCCGACCGACAGATCGATCCCGCCGGTCAGGATCACCATCGTCATCCCGGTCCCGATGATCGCGATCACGGCGATCCGGTCCGCGATCGCCACCAGGTTCGACCGCGTCAGGAACACCGGGCCCGAGTACTCCCGCGGCGCCACGACCTTCACGCCCTTTAACCCCGTGACGTAGAACCACTTCGACGCCTGGCGCGTCGCCACGATCATCTCCGCCGGCCGCCCCGCCGCCGCGAGCTCCTCCAGTTTCTGCCGCAGGTCCGAGGGGGCCCCTTGCCCGACCGCGAGCACCGGCACCCCCCTCCGCTTCAGCTCGGCCGTGACCTCCTGCACGAACGCGACCGCGTCGTCCCCCTCTTGGGCCGCGACGACCACCCCCGTCGTCACCGCCGACGCCGGCAACGCCGCCGCGACCTCGTGCGCCGCCGCGTGTCCGGCCGCGTAGTCCGTCCCCCACGTCGCCCAACTGTAGTAAACGCACAGGAGCAACAGCACCAGCCCCATCCCATAGTCCGCTAGCGCCCGTCGCCACATGACCGCTCCACAATGCGTCAATTCGTTTCCGGATAACCCGAGACGCCCGCGCCCGGCACCCGCGTTGCGAACCCCTCCCCACCACCGCGTCACGTCACGGAAAGGAGGTGCGGCCGGAACCGAGCACGACCCGCGTTAGACGAACACGATCCTAATCCGAACCCGCAACCGTCACCAACACGGTTGAGTCGCTACGACGAAAGGAAGCGCAACCATGTCCCGATGTCTTACCGCCACGCTCGCCGTCGCCGCCCTGATGTTCACCGCCTCGGCCGTCCGCGCCGACGTGAACGACAAGGTCCGCATGATGAAGAGCCCGGCCGACTCCAAGGAGTTCGCCATGAAGGCCGCCGAGAGCGGCATGCTCGAAGTCAAGCTCGGCCAACTCGCCCAGCAGAAGGCCCAGTCCCAGGAGGTAAAGCGCCTAGGCCAGATGCTCGAACAGGACCACACCCAGGCCAACCAGCAGTTGATGGCCATCGCCAAGCAGAAGAACATCGACATCCCGGCCGACCTCAAGGGCGAGAACCAGGAGCAGTACCAGGCGTTCCAGCAGCTCGAGGGCAAGGACTTCGACAACGCCTTCCTCCTCTTCAACGTCAAGAGCCACCTGAAGAGCGTCATGATGTTCCAGAAGGAAGCCCAGAACGGCACCGACGCCGAGGTCAAGGCGTTCGCCGCCCAGACGCTCCCCAAGCTCCAGCAGCACACCGGCCACATCAACATGGTCGCCCAGAGCGCCGGCATCCCCATGGACGCCCTCGCCGGTGGCGGTAGCACCGGCACCGCCCGCCCGGCCGGCTCGCGCATCCAAGGTGGCAGCACCGGCGGCACCACGGGTGGCACGACCGGCGGCAGCAGCCGCACCCCCGGCACCGGCGCCGGTCCCGAAGCCAACGAAGGCCGAGTCGGCTCCGGCGGCGACCAGGGCAGCAGCAAGATTGATCAGGACAAGAAGTAGCCCCCCGCATCCCCCAACCCGCGGGAACCCACCAACCAGCACGGCCCCGGCGAGCCAAACTCGCCGGGGCCGTGCTCTTCCCCGCGCAAAAAGAAGTCCCGGCCTCACCCACGCGAAGGCCGGGACCAAAGGTCCGAAAAGATGACACCATCCCCTACGTTCTCGGCTGAAAAGTCAGATGGTGAACGACCAAGAAGTGAGCCGCGTGATCCAACTGTCGAACCGCAGTATCAGAAAACAGACATCGCGGTTCAAGATCAATTCCTCGAATAATCTGTGAATTTAGGTGACCCGCGGGGACAAAATGTCCGCACACAGTCAGTTTGCTCCATAACCTGTAAGAATAGGTAACATCAATATCACCGCCCCATATTCCCGTAACGAATTCTGCTGTTAGCTTAACCAAGGTGCCGATCCCTCGTTTCAAGACTTGAACCTTGGAGTTTCGGCTATGAGGGATCGGATGCTCGCTCGCTGTTTGTGGTTGGTCGTCATGGGGCTGATCGCGGGCACGGCCATGGGTGGTCTCGTGATGATGTACTCCGGGCTGTTCAAGATGATCTCGATGCAGCCGAAGTCCGGTGGCATCGTGCTGGGGGTAGGGGTCGTACTCGGGTTGGGGTGCTGGCTGCTCTGCAAGCACAGCGACGATTTGATCGACCGGCGTGTCCGGCTGTAGCGCGATCGCGGACAGGCTGACCCTCTCCGATTAATCCGACGCATCAGGCTTTGCGCCTGATGCGTGGTTGCGCGCCGGTACCGGCTCCTCATCCGTTGGCACGTCATTTGAACTCGCCCTCGGCAACACTTTGTCGAGGAGCACGGATGACGACGGCCAACATGATCGAGCAGAACCAGGGGACGCAGGACCTTTCGCAGCAACAACAGCAACCGAGCCAGCAGGACGATGGCGGCCCGCAGCATGAGCAGCAGCAGTCGTTCTTGGGGATCAACGTCGGGCAGCAGGAACGGCTGATCTCCGCGGGCGCGGGGGCGCTGCTCGCGCTCTACGGGTGGAAGCGGATGCGGCTCGGCAGCCTGCTCTGGATCGGCGCCGGCGCGATGCTGATCCAGCGGGCGGTCAGCGGGAACTGCAAGCTGTACGGCGCGCTCGGTATCAACACCGCCCAGGGGGACGGGGCGGCCCCGCAGGAGTACTTCAACCGCGGCGTGCACGTCGAGGAGTCGTTCACGATCCAGAAGTCGCCGGAGGAGCTTTACGCGTTCTGGCGGAAGTTCGACAACCTCCCGAAGTTCATGAAGCACCTGAAGTCGGTGGAGGTGCAGGACGAGAAGCGGTCGCACTGGGTCGCGGACGCGCCGATGGGGATGAGCGTCAAGTGGGACGCCGAGATCATCAACGACGAGCCGAACCGCCTGATCGCGTGGCGGAGCCTGGGCGGGGCGGACGTGGACAACGCAGGGTCGGTGACGTTCCGGGCGGCGCCGGGGGACCGGGGGACCGAGGTCACGGTGGTGATGGACTACATCCCGCCCGCCGGCGCGGCCGGGGCGGCGGTCGCGAAGTTGTTCGGCAAGAGCGCGGACAGCATGGTCCGCGACGACCTCCGCAACTTCAAACGCCTGATGGAGACCGGGGAGATCGCGTCGATCGAGGGGCAGCCGCGCGGGAACTGCACGGGCGGGGGGAAGCGGGTGGAGTCGTAAGGCCGAGCGACGGAGCGACGAAGGCACGGAGCGACGAAGGCACGGAGCGACGAAGGGGTTTCCAACTCGTAATCTCCTGGAGCATCGCGATGAAGGCAGTCACCTGGTGCGGCATTCGGAAGGTCGGCGTGGACACCGTGCCCGACCCCAAGATCATCAACGGGCGGGACGCGATCGTGCGGATCACCTCGACGTGCATCTGCGGATCGGACCTGCACCTGTACGACGGGTACATCCCGGCCATGAAGCCGGGCGACATCCTCGGGCACGAGTTCATGGGGATCGTCGAGGAGGTCGGGCCGAACGTCGACCAGAGCAAGGTCAAGGTCGGCGACCGGGTGATCGTCCCGTTCTGCATCGCGTGCGGCGACTGCTTCTTCTGTAAGAAGCAGTTGTACAGCTGCTGCGACAACTCCAACCCGAAGTCGTGGCTGGCCGAGAAGGCGTTCGGGTTCGCGACGGCCGGGCTGTTCGGGTACTCGCACCTGACCGGCGGGTACGCCGGCGGGCAGGCGCAGTACGCGCGGGTGCCGTACGCCGACCACCAGCTGTTCAAGGTGCCGGGCGAGATCCCGGACGAGCAGGCGGTGTTTTTGACCGACATCTTCCCGACCGGGTACATGGCGGCGGAGAACTGCAACATCCAGCCGGGCGACACGGTCGCGGTCTGGGGGTGCGGGCCGGTCGGTCAGTTCGCGATCCGCAGCGCGTACCTGCTCGGGGCGGAGAAGGTCGTGGCGATCGACGACCGCGGGCGGGTGCCCGAGCGGCTGAAGATGGCCGAGGACGGCGGCGCAATCACGATCGACATGCGGACCGAGACGGTCTACGACAAGCTGCTGACGCTGACGGGCGGCCGCGGCCCCGACTCGTGCATCGACGCGGTCGGGATGGAGGCGCACGGGTTCACCGTCGACGCGGTGATGGACAAGGTCAAGGCGGCGACGATGCTCGCGACCGACCGCCCGCACGCGCTGCGGCAGGCGATCAACTGCTGCCGCAAGGGCGGGATCGTGTCGATCCCCGGCGTGTACGGCGGGGTCGTCGACAAGCTGCCGATGGGCGCGGCGATGCAGAAGGGCCTGACGTTCCGCATGGGCCAGACGCACATGCACAAGTACGTCCAGCCGCTGATCGAACGCGTCCAGCGCGGCGAGATCGACCCGAGCTTCGTGATCACGCACCGGATGCCGCTCAGCCAGGCGCCGCACGCGTACGAGATCTTCAACAAGAAGCAGGACGGGTGCATCAAGGTCGTCCTCGATCCGGCGGCGTGACGGCACCCGGCCGCTACACGGCGGGCGCCGCGGCGGCGTCGGCGGCGCGCCAGGCGGCACGGGCCTGGCGCGTGGCGGCGCGGAGTTCGCGGGCGGCGGCGAACAGGATCCACAGGCTCCAGAAGTAGCAGGCGAACCCCGTCGCGATCGCCACGATGATCCATGGGAACCCGCGGTAGGCGTGGGTCGTCAGTCCGATGACCACGGCGGCGGCGATCGCGACGCTCAGGCCGCAGCCGGCGATCGCGGCGTGCTCGGCGACGCGCGGGCGGCCGACGCGCACCATCAGGCGGTTCACGCGGGTCAGCGCCAGCGCGGGGCACGGGATCAGGGCGGCGTTCAGCCAGGCCAGGAGCACCTCGTGCCGCGACGGGCCCGGCCACGGCCCCATCACCAGGTAGAGGAACCACGGCAGGGCGACGACCGGGCCGAGCGAGAGGAGCCGCAGCGCCCACGCCGCCGGTCGGTCCCACGGGGCGCGGCCGCGGCGGCCGGGCTCGCGCCTCGTGATCAGGAAGGCCCCCGCCGCGTGGAGCGTCAGGAACGTCATCGCGACCAGCGACGGGGCGTACCACGACTGCCGGATCGCCGTCTCGGCATTCATCGCAACGGTGAAGACGATCGGCCCGAGGTAGGCGACCGCCGTCACCGCGGCCCCGGCCGCGACCGTCGCGACCCACCTCGGCGGGCAGTCGGCGAGGGCGGCGCCGGCGAGCAGCGAGCGGTGGGCCGCCAGACCGCACTCGGGGCACGGGGCGTCGGTCGGCTGGCCGCGCAGGTTGTAGCCGCAGCGTAGGCAGGGCAAATCGGCGGCGACGGTCGCGGGCGGAACGGCGGGGGCGTCCATGGGGGAAGCTTACCTCCGGGCGGGCGCGGACGGTTGGGTCGGGGGTTCACGCGGGGGCGCGGGTCGGGTCGGGCGGCGGCGTCGCGGCGTCGGCGGCGGCCTGGAGGGCCGGGGTCGTCACGCGGCGGCGACAGGCGAGGAGGATCGCTCCGCCCAGGGCGGCGGAGAGGGCGGAGGCGGCGAGGACGGCGAGCTTGGCGGTGTCGAGGGTTTGGGCGGACTGGAAGGCGAGGGAGGCGATGAACAGCGACATCGTGAAGCCGATGCCGCAGAGGCAGGCGACGCCGTAGAGCTGGGGCCAGGTGGAGTCGGACGGGAGGCGGGCGAGGCCGGCGCGGGCGGCGAGCCAGGCGAAGCTGAAGACGCCGAGTTGCTTGCCAAGGAACAGGCCGAGGAAGACGCCGACCGAGACGGGGCTGGTGGCCCCCCCTGCTGCCGCCGCCTCGCCTGTGCCGCCGCCGAGGGCGACGCCGGCATTGGCGAGGGCGAAGACCGGCATGATCGCGTAGGCGACCCAGGGGTGGAGGGCGTGCTCGAAGCGTTCGAGCGGCTGGGTGACCTGTTCGCAGGCGTCCTCGAGGGCGTGGATGGCGTGGGTCTGGTCGGCGGACGGTTCGGTGACGCCGGGGTCGACGCCTTTGGCGAACTCGTCGAGCAGTTGGCGGCCGCGGGCGAGGAAGGCCGTTTCGTCGATCGCGCTGCGGGCGGGGATGGTCAGCGCGAGGAGGACGCCGGCGATGGTGGCGTGGACGCCGGACTTCAGGACCGCGACCCAGAGGGCGGCGCCGAGCAGCGCGTAGACGAGCGGGCGGCGGACGCCCGCGCGGTTGGCGACGATTAGCGCGATCAGGAACGCGGCGGCCCAGGCGAGGGCGGCGGCGCTGACGCCCGACGTGTAGAAGAACGCGATGACCAGGACGGCGGCGAGGTCGTCGGCGATCGCGAGGGCGGCGAGGAAGATCTTCAGGCCGGCGGGGGCGCGGCGGCCGAGCAGCGCGAGGACGCCCAGCGCGAACGCGATGTCGGTCGCCATCGGGACGGCCCAGCCGCGGCGGGCCTCGGCCGTGCCCCAGGTGAACGCGACGGCGGTGTAGATCAACGCGGGGACGATCATGCCGCCGAGCGCGCCGGCGATCGGGAGGGCGGCGCCTTTCGGTGACGAGAGTTCGCCGACCAGGACCTCGCGCTTGATCTCCAGGCCGACGACGAGGAAGAAGACGGCCATCAGCGCGTCGTTGATCCAGAGGAGCAGCGGCTTGGAGATGCCGACGGCGTCGGTGCCGATCGTTAGCTTGGTTTGCCAGAGGGCGAAGTAGGAGGGGGCGTAGGGGGAGTTGGCCCAGGCGAGGGCGACGACCGTGCAAAGGAGCAGGACGATGCCGCCGGCGGCCTCGAGGCGGAGGAACGCCTGGAACGGCCGGAGGAAGAGGGCGCGGGCGGGCTTGGGGGGGTTGGCTTGCGACATGGGCGGCGTGGGATCCTTCGTCAGGTTCGCCCGCCGCGTGCGGCGCCGGTGAGGCGCGTGACGCGGCGGCGTCGGAAGGATGACGGCCCGATCATCCGCGCGCCTGCGGCCGCACCGCGCGGCCGCACCCGGTAAGAATGTGGCGCGGAGGATAATCGCGGGGGCGCGGCGGGGCAACGGGGCGGGACGCCTCTTTCACTTGGGGGGCGATGGGCTGCGCGGACTCGGCGGGTAAGCGCGGACGTAGGGGAGCGACGGACGCGTGGCGTCGGGTCGGTCGGGCGCGGGCGGAGGTCACCGCTTATAGAATTTCGTCGGCTGGGGCGTCGGGGGAGGCCGGTGCGGCGGGCGGTTCGGTAGGGAGGAGGTCGGTCGGCACCTTGACTGCGCGGAGGGCGAGGAACATCGGGATCTCCTTGCGGGCGGTGTTCTCGGCGGGGGCGCGGGGGCCGCTGGTGCTGGTCTTGTGGCTGGGCCACTCCTCGAGGGCGTCGATCAGGAGGCCGGCGCTGCGGGCACCCTTGACGTACGCCTCGATGGGCTTGTGGAAGGTCCAGGTGTAGTCCTGGCTTTTGCCGGGGTGGGTGGTGATCGGGATCTTCCGCGGCTGGAGGTACTTGTCGACCCGGCGGTATTGGACCCGCGCGCGGTCGTCCCAGCCCCAGTGGGTTTCCTTGGGGTTGCGGAAGGCGGGGTGCATCATGACGACGACGAACCGGCCGAGCGGGCGGAGGACGCGGGCGACGCTTTTGAAGACGGGGTTGATCGGGTGGATGTTCTGGATCGCGAGCAGGCAGGCCGCGGCGGCGAAGTGGGACTCGGGGAGGAAGGAGAGGTCGCGGGCGTCGCCGGTGTGGTAGGTCGGGCGGGTGGTGGGGTCGGTGATCTGATTGTTGCGCTCGCGGGCGAGGCGAATCAGGTCCGTGGCGGCGTCGACGCCGGTGGTGGGGATGTTCTGGCGGGCGAGGAGGCGACAGAGGACGCCCTGGCCGCAGGCGATGTCGATGACCGGATCGGCGGGGGTGGCGGCGAGCAGGCGGGTGGCGCCGGGGAGGACGACGTGGCGGTGGTACTCGCTGCCCGATTCGCCGACGAGCTGGTCGTACCAGTCGGCGACCTCGCCCCAGTGGGTGGCGCCCCCTGCTGCGCCTGACGACGGTGTGGGTCGCGGGGGCACGTCCGAGCGCTTCGCGCCGGGGGCGGGGTGGGGTCGTGCCGGGGGCGGGGTGGGAACGGGTCGCGGGCGCGGGGCCTCGGGGTCGCGCGGGACGGGCGTGGGCGTGCCGGGCTGGCGGAGGATGCCGGGGTTGCGCGGCTTCATGATCGGGCGGCGCTTGTCGGGGTTGGGGCGGCGGTCTTTCATGGGCGTTGGGACGGTTTAACGTGTTGGACGGCGGATTGGGAGTGGGAGAATCGCGGGCGCGGTAGCGCGGGCGCGACGAAGGCATCCGGGTCGTCGCTAGCGCTCCGAGCCCGGCGTGGAGGGGGGTGCATCGGGGTTCTGGTCGTCGTGCGCGTCGTCCTCGTCCGCGGTCTCCTCGTTCAGGATGTCGGTGAGGGCCTGCTCGAGGTCGAGGTCGTCTTCGGCATCGCTGGTCTCGTCGACCGGGGCGTCGTCGTCGGCTTCAGCTTCGGGCGGTTCGCCGGGGGTGCGGGGCGGGAGGGTGACGGGTTTCGGTTCACTGGTTTCGAACTTCACGTCGGGGAAGAGGGACTGGATTTCCTTGGGGGGCTCGATCGCGAAGGTCAGGCGTTGGCCGGTGCGGGGGTGGGCGAACGCGAGCGTGGTGGCGGCGAGGAGCAGGCGGAGCGTCGGGTCGGGGACGGGGCCGTAGACGCGGTCGCCGACGATCGGGGTGCGGCGGGCGGCGAAGTGGGCGCGGATCTGGTGCTTGCGGCCGGTGTAGAGCTTGATCCGGAGCAGCGAGACGTGGGTGGCGTCGGGGGCGACGTTTTCGCGGAGCGGCAGCGTCGCGCCGGGCGGTTGGTTCTTGGGGGGCGGCTCCCCCTTCTTCGGGGGTTTGGTCTTCTTCGGGACGCGGGCCTTGGCGAGCATCTGGTACTCGGTGACGGCCATCTCGCCTTCGGAGCGGTCGTCGGTGCGGATCACCTTGCCGGTCGGCAGCTCGACGAGGCGGTTTTCGATGCGCCCGTCCTTCGGGGTGGGGACGCCTTCGATGACGGCGGTGTAGACGCGGTCGACCGTGCGGGCGAAGAGCTGGCGCTTCAGGTGGTGGTAGGCCTTGGGGTTCTTGGTGAAGACGAGCAGGCCGGACGCGTCCTTGTCGAGGCGGTGGATGATGCCGATGCGGGAGTCGGGGCTGGTGTTGGCGAGGTAGTTGGTGATGCCGGCGGCGAGGGTCGGGCGGGTCTCGCGCTCGTTGGTGCTCGTGAGTAGGCCGGCCGGCTTGAGGACGACGAGGAGGTCGTCGTCCTCGTAAAAGATGCGGAGCGGCATCAGGGCCGGGTCGCGGCGGGACGGCTTGGGCGGCGCCGGCTTCGGCGCCCGCGGCTTGCGCGGCCGGACGAACGGCTGGTCGAGGATCTGCACCTTGTCCTCGGGGTTGACCTCGGCCTTGAGGCGCTGGGCGGGTTTGCCGTTCACGAGGATGCGGTGGGAAAGGAGCAGGCGCTTGAAACTGGTGCGCTTGATCTGCGGGTGGTGCTGGAGGAGGTGTTCGAGGAGTTGCATGGGCGGGGTAATGGTGGGCGAAGCGCGGGAAATGTCAAAGACGGGGAAGTCCGGACTGTTGGCGAGAACCCGTCCCGCGCCGCGATCCACGCAGTTTCGTCCACTGCCGTGGCAGCAGCGGCGACAGCATGGCAGCCTCATCGACCGGTTCCGAGCTTCCTGAGGCGTTGGTGAGCTCGCTAACGCGGATGAGCTTGCGGCGGTGTCGAATTTGCTGGGTCTGTTGTTCGCTTTCGGGGTGCGCCGGCACGCGTCGGTGGCCGACCGAGGGAACCGGATCACATCAAGGAGTCCGATCATGCGGATGAGGAAACTGGCAGTGGTGTCGGCCGCGGCGGCGTTGGCGTTGGGCGGGATGGGGTTCGTCAACGGGTGCAACGACAGCGGGCGGCAGAGCACCGGGAGCGGGAGCGGGAGGGATAACAACGCGGGGACCGCCGGCAGCCGCCAGGGCGACGCCGGGACGTACGGCGGCATCGGCTCGGGCACGGGCACGGGCGGGAGCGGGTCGGGGACCAACATGAGCGGCGGTGCGGGCCGCAGCGGCACGGGCGGCGCCGGCGCGACCGGCGGCAACACCTCGGGTGGCGCGGGCACCGGCGCGGGCAGCGGCTATGGCACGGGCGGCGGGTACGGCACCAGCGGTGGCGCCGGCGGGTCGGGCACGGGCGGGACCGGTGGCAGCACCGGAGCGGGCGGCGGCAGCAGCATCGGCGGCTCCGGCACCGGCGGCACCGGCAGCGGCATCGGTGGCGGGACGAGCGGCGGCGGCACGCGCTCGGGCACCGGCGCGGGCGGCACGGGGTCTGGTGCCGGCACCGGATCGGGCGGTACGGGTGCGGGCGGGTCGGGCACGGGCGGCAGCACCGGCGGCAGCACCGGCGGCACGGGCACCGGCGGGACCGGCACCAGCGGCAGCGGCGCGGGCGGCACCGGCGGCGGCACGGGCGGCAGCACGGGCGGTGGCGCGGGTGGAACCGGTGGCACGGGCACCGGCACCGGCGGTGGCACGGGCGGGGCCGGCGGCGGTGGCGCGTCCAGCGGAGGCGGGTCGGGACGCTAAACCCGTTCCCAACGACCGCCACCTCAACTCAGCAAGAACGTGTCGACGCGCCTCCTTTTGAGGCGCGTCGGCGTCGTTTCACGGCGCGCACGGGGCGTGCCGCACTCTCCCAGGTGTGGGCCGCCGCCATCGCTTCGCCTTTCGCACCCTTGCGGTCCGCAAACCGTCCTCTCCGCGGATTCCGCGCAATGCTCCGATCCGTCGCGCGTATGGCGTCGTAGAGAGCCAACACGCGCATGTCGAACCCGCACCGCCTGATTATCACCCTGTTGCTCGCGCAGCTCGGCTCGGTCACCGCCCTCGCCGGGGACGCCCTGTACGAGCGCGAGCCGGTCAACTACCTGACGGCCGCCGTGGAGGACCCGGTCGCGCGACTTGCCGCCCGGATCGACGCCGGGCAGGTCAAGCTCGCGTACGACGCCAACACCGGTTACCTGCCGGCCCTGCTGAAGGCGCTCGACGTACCGGTGTCGTCGCAGGTGCTGGTCTTCACGAAGACGAGCCTCCAGCGGGACCGGATCAACCCGCGCCGGCCGCGCGCGGTGTACTTCAACGACGACGTGTACGTCGGCTACGTACAGGGCGGCGACGTGATCGAGATCAGCTCGACCGACCCGGTGCTGGGCCCGGTCTTCTACACGCTCCGGCAGGCCGAGCGCAGGCGCCCGGCGTTCACCCGGCAGACCGACGCGTGCCTGCAGTGCCACGCCGGCTCGATGACGCACGACTTGCCCGGGCACTTGGTTCGGTCGGTCTACCCTGACGCTGATGGCCAGCCGATCCTGTCGGCGGGCACGTTCCGCACGAACCCGGCCAGCCCGCTGAAGCAGCGGTGGGGCGGGTGGTACGTGACCGGTACGACCGGCGACCAGAAGCACATGGGCAACGTCTTCGCGCCCAACCCCGACGCCGCCGAGCGCACGGACTTCACCGCCGGCACCAATTTGACCACGCTCGAGGGCAGGTTCGACACGTCGCCCTACCCGTCGCCGCACAGCGACGTCGTGGCGCTGATGGTGATGGAGCACCAGGCGTTCGTGCACAACATGACGACGCGGGCGAGCGTGCTGACCCGCGTCGCGCTGCACGACGCGGTGGAGATGAACAAGGCGCTCGGGCGACCGCTCGACCACCGGTCGGACAGCACGGTCAGCCGGATCAAGAACGCGGTCGAGCCGCTGTTGAAGGCGCTGCTGTTCAGCGAAGAGGCGGCGCTGACCGGGCCGGTGAAGGGCACCAGCGGGTTCACGGAGTCGTTCGCCAAACTCGGCCCGCGCGACGGCAAGGGGCGGTCGCTCCGCGACTTCGACTTGGCCGCGCGAATGTTCAAGCACCCGTGCAGCTACATGATCTACGGCCAGCCGATCGACCGCTTGCAGGACGCGGCGCGCGAGCAGCTTTACCGGCGGCTGTTCGAGGTGCTGAGCGGCCGCGACGGGTCGAAGGAGTTCGCGCACCTGACGGCGGACGACCGCCGGGCGGTGCTCGAGATCCTGGTGGGGACGAAGAAGGGGTTGCCCGAGTACTTCCGGGCCAACTGACCGCTCTGCCGCGGCCCCGGCCACTCCCGTCGACCCGTCCCGGCGCGCCTCGCGCGCTTACGCCGCCGCAATGGAGTCGATCACCAGGACCCGCCGGGTGCCGCGCTCCAGGACTTCCCGCACCTCGATGTGCCCGGTCGCGACCACCCGCCTCCCGCGGAGGGCTTCCACGTCCGCCTCGAACCCGTTGAGGTCCAGGTCCAGCCGGTCGCGGGAGCTCGGGCCGCCGGCCTGGATCTGCCACACCGGGGCGGCGAAGGACGGCTCGGTGTAGATCAGCGTGCCCCGGACGCGGACCTGCTCCCCGGGGGTGCCGTTGTACGCCCCCTCGTTGTGCACGTCGCGTCCCGAGCCGCCGACGACGCTGTCCCGCGCGTCGCCGCCGTCGAGCAGGTCGTGCCCGGTCATCCCGAGCAGCGTGTCACGGCCGTCGCCGCCGTGCAGCGTGTCGTTGCCGCTGCCGCCGGCGAGCAGGTCGCGGCCGGCCTCGCCGGACAGGAAGTCCTGGCCGTGGCCGGTGTCGACGCTGTCGTCGCCCGCGCCGCCGAACACCGCGTCGTCGCCGCCGCCGGTCGTGATCGCGTCGTTCCCCGCGCCGCCGTTCACCCGCGTGTTGATGTTCAGCAGGTCGGCGGCGAACGCGCCGTACCCCGGCCGCGGGGTGACCCCCGGCCCCGGCAGCGGCGTCACCCCGCGATCGGCGACAATCACGTTGTCGTCCCCGCCGAACGCCTGGACGTCGATCGCCTCCACCTCCTTATGGCCGAACGTCTTGCGGAGCGTCGTCGTCTGCCCGTTCTCCGTCGACGTCACCATCACCTGGATCACCCGCCGGCCGGACGCCCGCTCGACGAGTTGAACGGTGACGAAGTCTGCCCCCTCGGTCCCGCGCACCTCGAGCAGCCCGCCGCCGCCCAGTTCGATGGACCCGCTCAACAACGCCCGCTGTTCAAGTCGCTCGATCGTCATGGCCCGCACCCTCTCGTTCGAACACACCCCCTGCCATCAGAGCGGCCGCCCCGACCCACGCCGGGACAACCCGGCGGGTCCGCCCGGCGGCACCCTCACCCCATTCGTACCATCGAAAACGCGGACTGGCCAAGCGCGCGGCCGCCGGCCCTCGTCCGGATCAATAGCGACGTGAACGTGGGAAAGCCTTAACGCGCGGACCCGGAAACCGCGCGAGAGAATTCGCAAGGCCCCGTCATGCTGCCGTGCCCCCTCCGCCCCTGAAACCGACCGCGATTCCCCGCGGCTGCCGTCTTATCGCGAACCTGCCTCCGCCCCCTCCCGGTACTGATAGACCTCCCGCGACTCCGCCGTCATCAGGATGCCATCGGCGGTGAACGCGACCCCCTCCACCTTCACCGGCGGGAGCGCCACCCGCCGCGGCTCGGCCTTTCCCGCCGCCGCGACGTCGCCGCCGATCGCGTACAGGTACAGCGACGCCCCCTCGCCCGAGCTGACCAGCGCCAGCCGCTTGCCGTCGGGCGAGACGTCCGCCCCAGTGACGGGCCGGCGCACCGACAGGTCGGCGACCTTCTCGAGCGTCACATCGGCCGGGGCTCCCTCGATCGGGAACCGGTAGATCGCCGCCCGCTCGCCGATCTCCGACTTCGACACGAGGTACGCGTGCGGCCCGTGGATGAACAGCGACTCGCAGTCGAACGGCCGACCCGGGAACCGCACCGTCCACGACCGCTCGACCCGCAGCCGCGACTCGCCCTTGCGCCCGCCCCCCTTCTTGGCCTTGCCCTCCTTGCCGCCGCCGCCGCCGGGACCCCCGCTGACGTCCGGCTCGGCGACGCGGAACACCTCGACGGTCTCGCGCTTCGCCTGGTTGTTCCCGGTGTTCGCGACGTACAGCCGGCCGGCGTCGTCGATCGCGATGTCCTCCCAGTCGTTGTGCTTCGCCGGCACGCGGTACGCCCTGACCAGCGCGCCGTCGGGCTTGATCGCGAACACGACCGGCTCCCCGCCCGAGTCGTTGTGCGTGTACAGGATCCCCGGCTGCCGCCGGCTGGCCACGAGCCCGGAGCTCTCGGTGATCCCCTTGTCCTTCAACCGCCCGACCACGGCGACCTCGGGGGCCGGCCCCTGGCCGCGCGTCGGCTGCGCGAAAACGAGCCCCGCCCCGGCAATGACCAACGCGACGACGGCGGCCGTTCGAGCTCGCAAGTTCTTCCCAGTCATGAATCAGTCTCCTGTGCGCGATCGCCCGCGCGAGCGGGGCTTTGGGAGAATGCTACGTCTGCAGACCTTAGACCAGGCTTAAACCGGGATTAGACGGCTTTAATCTTCCCTCGTGCCGGACCCGCGGCCGCCGCGCCGGATTAGGAACTTCTAATGCTCGTCTAATGGCGGTCTAAGCTTGCCGCGGTCAACTCGTGACGCCACGTCAGGAGAACCGCCCATGACCCCCCCGACCACGCCGGCCGAGCCCGACGCACCGACCAAGGCCGCCCCCAAGTCCGCCCGCAAAAACGCGCCCGATCCCGACGCGGCGCCGGCGCCGTCGTCCACTGCCCGCCCGAAACCGGGGGAGCGCAAGCCGCGCCTCAGCGGCGACGAGCGGACGGTGATCGTCGTGTCCGCGATCGTCGTCCTGTTCGTCGGCTGCGCGCTGGCCGTCTACTTCCGCGTCGGCCGCTCGCCCGCCACCGCGGCCCTCCAGGGCCCGCGGGTCGACGACGGGATCCCCGCGATCGCCGCGTTCGTCGCCAGCCCACAGTTTCCCAAGCTCCCGTTCGAGCGCCAGCGCCTGTACATGGAGTTGCTCGACGCCCGCTCCGCCGAGCTGGACAAGGCGTACGCGGAATCGAAGATCCCCGCGTCCGCCTACCGCCGCGCGATCGAGTACGCGTGGTTCGGGAAGCAGCTGCCGCGCATGGACAAGTACCTGTCCCTCCCGCCCGACCAGCAGGACGCGTACATCGAGCAGCGGCTGGACAAGAAGGACGGCAAGGGCCGGAAGAAGCCGGGCGGCGGCGGCGGCGGTGACACCAAGGGCATCGGCACCGGCAACTCCGAAGCGACCCTCGCCGTCGCCAGGACGGACGCGTCCATCGCGTCCATCGACATCACGCGCGACGAGCAGAGCGAGAAGGACATCCCCAAGACCTGGCCCGAGGAGTGGCGGCGCAAGTGGAAGGAGTACCGCGGCGCCCTGAAGGACCGGAAGCTCGAGCGCGAAGAGGAGGCCGAGGAGGCCGCCGCCACTCGACCGGCGTCGTAACGCCCCTGACATGCGTGCACCCGCCCGGTCCATCCGGCTGCTCGCGGCCGCTCAGCAAGGCCCCCGCGCAATCTCCCGTCGCGCCCGGGAACGAGAAGCCGGAGTTCGCCACCGCCGCCGGTAGCACCGCCCGGTCGAACAGCAACACGTCGTTCGCACGTCGGAGGACGGGAGCCGCGTCACAACACGCCGACACCCGCCCGCCGCGCCCAGCCGACTCCGAGGACTGGGAGCGTCACGTCCGTGACGTTGCTCCCGACCGGCGCGGACATTGGCCGTCTGCGGGCCAAGTTGGCGGTGCCGCCTTCGCGCCTTCCGCCCGCTAGAACAATCCATCAGCGGTCATCTCAAGGCAAGGCTTCTGGAGCCCGTCCTGTTTCATCGACGCGGTGCTGGTGCGCCGCTGGTGCGTGCGCCGCCGCTCTTCAGAGGGCCGAATTGCCGGCGGTCCCGGTTGGTTGTTCCTGTCTCCCCCGGACGCGAGCATGCGTACTTAGCAGCACGGGAGGCATGATCAGGGTGCCCGTTCTGCGGGCGGTACGTGGGCAAGGTGAGCGCGACGCAGTCCCACGCCCGCATCCCGCGGCCAGCGTTCCACGTGACGAACACCCTGTCGCCCCGCCGTGTCGACGTAGCCGGCCGGCCTACAATCCGTTTTCACGGAGCGACGCGAATGACGATGCAAACGATGACGGGCAAAGTGGCGTTGGTGACCGGCGGCTCGCGCGGGATCGGCGCGGCGATCGCACATCGCCTCGCCGCCGACGGGGCGGCCGTCGCCATCACCTACACGAAGGGCCGCGAGCCGGCCGAGGCGGTCGTGAAGGCGATCACCGACGGCGGCGGACGGGCCATTGCGATACAGGCCGACGCCGCCGACGCCGAGGCGGTCGTGCGGAGCGTCGAGGAGACGGTGGCGAAGCTCGGCCGGCTCGACGTGCTTGTGAACAACGCCGGGATCGCCACCACCGGTGCCGCCGCCGACCTGCCCGTCGCCGAGTTCGACCGGATGTTCGCGATCAACGTGCGCGGCCTGTTCGTCGCCACGCAGGCCGCCCTTCGACACCTGCCCGACGGCGGCCGCGTCATCAACATCGGCAGCAACGTCGGCGACCGGGCCGGTTTCGCCGGCATCTCTGCGTACGCCGCGACCAAGGGCGCCGTGCGGATGTTTACGCAAGGCGTCGCCCGCGAGGTCGCCGAGCGGGGCATCACGGTGAACACCGTCGCGCCCGGCCCGATCGATACGGACATGAACCCTGCCGACGGCGACTTCGCCGCTCTGATCACTGCCATGATCCCCCGCAAGCGGTACGGGACGGTCGTCGAACTCGCCGCAATGGTCGCCTTCGTCGCCAGCCCGGCCGCCAGCTTCGTAAACGGCGCGACGCTGCTGGTCGACGGCGGGATGAACGCATGAGCGCGGCCGTCACGGTGACGTCACCTACCGCAGTACCGCGTCCGTCGCCCGCAGTTGGTGAAGAGCCGCGCCTGCGCGAGAACGAGCCTTGCCCGATCGGCTACGCGCCCCGACACATGCACTTCGCGCCGCGGGCATGGAGACGTGGGGCTATACCGACGACATCCGCTTCGTGAAGGACGCCAGCCTGACCGTCGACCTTGCCGCGCTGGCCGAGCGGCTGGGCACCGAGTTCGACGTTGATGCGATCGCCACGCCGCGCGTGCGCTTTTCGAACGATCGCATCTAGACGCTCGTCAGGCTGCTCGCCGACGCCCTGACCCGTCGGCCCAACTCTACGACGACTCCCCCCTCCTGATGATCGGCGCGACTTCAGTGCCGAGCAATTCGATCGAGCGCTTCATCGCTTCGGGTTCGAGTGAGGCCGTCGTCATCTGGAACGTGATGCGTCCAACGCCGCCGAGCGCTTCGCTGGCGTCCCGCATCTTGCCCGCGACGTACGCCGCATCGCCGATCAGATAGGCGCCCTCGGGGCCACACGTCGCGTCGAACTGCTCGCGCGTCGGTGGCGGCCAACCCCGTTCGCGACCGATCCGCGAAATCATCTGCATCCAGCCCGGAAAGAACGTGTCCCTGGCCTCGTCGCTCGTGCCGCCGACGAAGCCCATCGCGTGGACGCCGACGGTAAGCCGTTCGGCGGGATGCCCGGCGCGGAGCCCGCTCTCGCGGTAAAGGTCGACGAGCGGACGGAACCGCCGGAACGTGCCGCCGATGATCGCGACCATCAGCGGCAGGCCCAGCTTGCCGGCCCGGGCGAACGATTCCGGCGTGCCGCCGACGCCGACCCACACCGGGAGGCGCTCCTGATGGGGCCGCGGGAACACGCCCTGGCCGTTCAGCGGCGGGCGGAAGTTGCCCTGCCATCGGGGAAACGGCGTCTCGCGGAGCTTGAGGAGGAGCTCCAGCTTCTCGACGAAGAGGTCGTCGTAGTCCTCCGCCCGCAACCCGAACAGCGGGTAGGCTTCGCCGAACGACCCCCGGCCGACGACGAGCTCGGCGCGGCCGTTGGCGATCAGGTCGAGGGTCGCGAACTCCTGGAACACCCGCACGGGGTCGGCGGCGCTCAGCACCGTCACCGCGCTGGTCAGGCGGATCCTCTTCGTGCGAGCAGCCGCCGCCGCCAGGATGACGACCGGCGCGGAATCCAGGAACTCGGCACGGTGATGCTCGCCGATGCCGAATACGTCAATCCCGACGCGGTCGGCGACCTCGATCTCTTCGAGGAGATCGGCCATGCGATCAGTCGCCGAAGGGGGCTTGCCCGTCGCAGGGTCTGGGAGTACCGCCGCGAAACTGTCGACGCCGATTTCCATGGGTTTCTCGTTGACCACTCGAACACACTCCTAGGCAGGCGACATGATCCTAGGCCGCTCGTCGTTGACGCGGCCCGACCCTACCCGGACCGTGAAATGATCCCCGCCCTGGGAGAGACGTGCCCGAGCTACTGCTACCTCGCTCCGACCGCCTCAAGCCGATCGAGCTTGGTTTCCCGACCGACCTTCTGCACGCTCTGCGCCTTGTCGTAGCTCTCCGTCAGCGCCCGGTAGGCCGGGGTGACGTGTTCCACCAGGATCGACGCGAAGTCCATCGCGTCCGGGCGGTTCCACGTGCCCATGATTTCGCCGAGCAACCCGTTCATGCAGATCGGGATCGCGCCGGCCTAGGTGAGGCGGGCGACCGTGAGGTCGGTCGACATCGTGCTCCAGTTGCCGGAGGCGTCCACGATGCAGAACGTGGAGCTTGACCATTGCCTCGGTGAAGAAGAGCGTGGCTCGCCCGCGCCCACTACCACCAGGAGCTGGATGAGCACTTCGAAGAGGCCGCGAAAAACTGTGTCACCTTTTGTGCGGCACCGGACGGCACGGAGGGGTTCGGCGGGGAAGCCTACCAACGAAAATCGCCCGCAAATGCGGGCGATCTCCTGCCTTGCGGCTCTTCAGTGACCCCAGCGGGATTCGAACCCGCGTCGCCGCCGTGAAAGGGCGGTGTCCTGGGCCTCTAGACGATGGGGCCGCTGTCGGGAAACCACGCGATCACTCGCGCGCCAGGACGGGGGGAGAATATGCAGATATACGCCGGACCGTCAACCCGTCTGACGGCCGCGGCCGCACTCGCCGCCGACGCCCGCCGATCAGCCCGTCGTCCTCCCGCTTCTTCAGGTGCACGACGCCCGCTGCCAGCCGCATCTGGTGTGCGACCGCGATCCGCACCTCGTTCCGCTCCGCCAGCGCGAGCACCTCGTCCCCGTCGGCCGGCGTCCGGCGAAACGGCTTCTCGCTGACCACACGCCCCCGCCCCGACCGCCGCCAGCGCGGCATCCCCGCCGCTCCGGCGCCGTCCGCGCCGGGGCAGGCGGGCCAACTGCCGGCGGCCTAAGCGCGTGCCCCGGCCGGGCGACGGTCAGCGCCGCGCCGTGTCCTTCATCGCCCGGATGACCTCTTCGCTCACCCCATTGTCGCGCAGCCGGTTCTCGTCCCGCGACGACAGGTTGAAGGTCGTGCCGCTGCGGTCGATCCGGTCGACGATCTGCTCGTCCCGGTCGCCGCGGCGCGTCCACTCGATCACGTCCTCCTTACTGACCCCGGTCGCCCGCGACTCGTACGTCGGGTTCGACCGCCGCCGCGGGGCGTACGGGTCGGCGTCGTCGTAGCCGCCCACGCCGTCGCTGCTGCTACGGTAGTGACGATCGCGGCCGCTGTGGTAGTCGTCGTACTCGCGCTGGCGGGCGGCCTCGCGGTCCTTCTTGTCCATCTCGTTGCCGATCAGCGCCCCGCCGATCGCGCCGACCGCCCCGCCGATCGCCGCCCCGCTCGCCGTCCGGCCGTGGCTGTTGTTGCCGACGATCGCCCCGATCCCCGCGCCCGCCGCCCCGCCCACCAGCGCGCCCGTCCCCGCCTTCGTCTCGCACCCAGCGATCCCCGCCCCCAAGACCGCCAACGACAGAACCGATAACATCGCTCGCTTCATGGTGACAACTCCACTCGTTCCCTCCCGCCGCCCGGCCTAGCAGCCTCGGCGCGGGATCGTAACCCATCCGTACGCTACGATGATCGGCGACCTCCCGCCACGACATGGGAGGCGACATGGGGACGCGCAAGATCGGGCCGCGAAGCTAACTCGCCGCCGGTGAACGGCTTCCGAACGTTTGTCGCTTAAGTGCCGCGGCGTGAAGGTTTAACACCTATGACACCCGCGACCGCCCGTGACGTCTGACACCCCTGTGACGTCGCCCGTGCCCGCCGCTCAACCCCCCGCCGCCGGCGTCGCGTGCGGCTCCTCCGAGAACAGCTTCCCGCAGTGCGGGCACCGCCGCTCGGCCTCCACCTGCGCGGCCGCCTCCTCCTCCACCTTCCGCTTCCGCGCGACCTCCTCCGCGAACCCCGACGCCACAATCGCCGTCGGCAGCGCGACCAGCCCGATCCCGCACACCGCGATCGCCCCGCCCAGCCACTGCCCCAGCGTCGTCGTCGGGAACACGTCCCCGTACCCGATCGTCGTCAGCGTGATGACCGCCCACCACATCGCCGCCGGGATGCTCGAAAACTTGTCCGGCTGCGCCGCGTGCTCCGCGTAATACATCAGCCCGCTCGCGACGACCAGCAGCACCGCCGTGACCAGCAGCATCACCGACAGCTCCTCCCGCTTCCCCTTCAGCACCCGCGCCAGCGTCCCCGCCGCCGCCGAGTACCGCCCGATCTTCAGCACCCGCAGCATCCGCACCAGCCGCAGCGCCAGCACGAACCGCAGGTCCGTCGACGGGAAGAACAGCCCGACGTAGAACGGCGCGATCGCCAGCAGATCGATCACCGCCATCGGGCTGACCGCGAACCGCAGCCGCGGCCACCGTCTGCCCGCGTACTTCGGGTTCTCCGTGCACACCCACAGGTGCACCAGGTACTCCACCGTGAACACCGCCATCGACGCGACCTCGAACGCCCACAGCGCCGGCCCGCACCGCGCCTGCACCCCCGGCACCGTCTCCAGCATCACCGTGACCACGTTCGCCAGGATCAACACGATCATCAGCGAGTCGATCAAGTCGAACGCCGTCCGCCGGCCGTCCAGCGACGGCGAGAACTCCACCCACTCGTACACCCGCCGCTTCGCGCCCTGCCGTTCGCCCATAGCCGGGCAGTATAAGTTCCCACCCGCCGGGGGCGAAGGAATTGCACAGCCCGCTCGACCAAAGAAAGAAGGCACGGTCGTGGCGACCGTGCCTCCCGCTCTTCTCGTACGACCCGCCGCCGCCGACTACTGCCCGTTGTTCGCGTAGTCGTAGTACGTCTGGATGTTCCGGCGGTAGTACCCGCCGCCCTGCGCGCGGACCGCGTTCAGGACGACGCCGAGGTGCTCGGCCTTCATCCGCCGCAGCTCGTCCCGCATCCGCTGGAGCAGCCCGCGGTTGTTCGTCTTCGCCCGCACCACGCTGACCACCCCGTCCACCCGCGGCGCCATCGCCTGCGCCTCGGCGACGACCATCAGCGGGCCGCTGTCGAAGATCACGTGGTCGAACTCCTCCAGCGCCCGCTCGATGAAGTCGATCAGCAGCTGGCTCTCGAACAGCTCCGTCGGGTTCATCGGCTTCGGGCCCGCCGACATCACCGCCAGGTTCGGCACCTGCGTCTCCTGGATCACCTCGTCGAAGCTGACGACCGCGTTCAGCACGTCGCTGAACCCCTGCTCGTTCGGCAGCCCGAACACCTTGTGGATCTCCGGCCGCCGGAAGTTCGCGTCGACCAGCAGGATCCGCCGCCCGTTCAGCGCCAGCCCCGCCGCCAGGTTGCACGCGATCGTCGTCTTCCCGTCCCCCGGGCTCGGGCTGGTCACCATGATCGACCGCGTCGTGTCCAGCGACGCCGTGTGCTGCAGCTTCGTCCGCACGTGCCGGAAGCTCTCGGCCATGTGGCTGTGCGGCGCGTCGAAGATCACCACCGGCAGCCGCGCCCCCGCCGACTGCGGGTCGTCGTTCTCGTCCGGGATCAGCCCGAGCAGGTTGATCTGCCCGACCTTCTGGATGTCCCGCGGGCTCCGGATCGACTGGTCCATCGCCTCGCGGAGGAACGCGATCCCCAGCGACAGCGCCAGCCCGACCGTCACCGCCACGGCCATCACGATCGGCAGCCGCGGGAAGCTCCGGTTCAGCGGCGTCTCCGGCATCGTCATCCACGTCACCCGCGCCGCCGCCTGCGAGCTCTGCAGCGCCATCACGTTCTCGATCTGCTCGCGGACCGCCTTCAGCTGGTCCGTCAGCCCCTTCTGCTCCTCCTGCAACGCGTAGTACTGCACCATCGAGTTGCTCAGCTCGCCCAGGTCGTTCTTCAGGTTGTTCACCCGCGCGGTCAGCCCTTCCAGCTTCCCCTTCGCCGCCGCGTACTCCTGCTGCATCTCCTCCAGGATCGCCACCTTCGCCTTGGCCCGCGCCTCGTCGTTGGCCTGCTGGTAGTTCTTCTTCATGATGTCCAGCCGCTTGCTCAGGGACTTGTACCGCGGGTTGTCCACCCCGGACGAGTCCGCCATCACCAGCAGCTCGACCTGGATCGCCTGGATCTGGGCGTGGTCGTTCATCAGCATCTGGTTCGTCATCATCATCATCTTGTCGATCCCGGGCGGGTCCTGCCCCTGCTGGATCGCCGACGCCGTCGCCTGGTAGGCCGCCTCCGCCTTGCCCGCCAGCAGCTGCGCCTCGACCTGCTCGCCGACCAGCTTGCTCAGCTCCATCTCCTTCACGCCGATCCGCCCGATCCCCCCGCCGTCCACGTTCAGCTGGATCTGCTTCGCCCGCATCTCCTGCCGCAGGTCCTTCAGCCGCGAGTCCGCCTTGATCTTGACGTTGTTCAGCGTCGACGTCCGGTCCAGCAGCGCGTCCTGCGCCAGCCGCCGCTGCTCGTCCAGGTGCGTCGTCACCAGCTCCTGCACGATCGTCTTGCAGTCGTCCGGCTTGGCGTACGTGAACTCGATCCGCACCAGCTTCGTGTCCTGGATCGGGGTCACCGACAGCCCGTCCTCGAACTCCGCCTTCGCCCGCCGCGTGTCCCCGCCGAACTGGCTGAACCAGTGCGTCCGCCGCACCTCGCTGTTCGCGTTCGACAGCACCTTCGAGATCAGCGCCTCCGTCTTCAGCAGCTGCGCCTGCGTCCGGATCTCCAGCGCCGTCGTCGCCGGGTCCGCCTGCGCCATGTCACCTTTGGCCACCGCCGTCGGCTGCACCTGCGGCTGCACCTGCACGAACCCCGCCGCCGTGAACCGCGGGTGGTACTTCCCGAGGTACCAGTTCGCCCCCACCCCCGCCAACGGCGCGAGCACGCCCGCCACGATCAGGATCAGCCAGATGTGGCTCCGGATCACCCGCCAGACGTCCCCCGACCCCTGCTGGGCCTGCGGGGCCGCCGCCGCGGGGAACGCGAGCCCGCCCCCCTGCCCGGCCAACTGCATGCCCCCCGCCACCGGGCGCGGCAACCGAACGTTCGTCGTCTGCGGTAACGTCGTCATAACCTGCACTCCTGCCGGCCTCGTGCGGACCGACACAGACCCCACAACCTAACTTGTCTCTCACAACGGCTTCTGCTTCTGCTTCTGCTTCTGCTGCTGCTGCTGCTTCTGCTGCTGCTGCTGCTGCTGCTGCTGACGCATCGGCGAACCGCGATGCCGATAACTCTACGGCCGACCCGAGCCCGGTGTTCCGGCCACTTTCCACCGAAACGCCCGCGCCCGCGCGGCACGCGCCCCGGCCCTCTCAGTCTTCAACAGACCGGACGCCGCGGCAAGTACGCCCCGCCGCCGGCCCCCCGCCGGCCCGCGAGCATACCCGACCGCCCCCCGGTCACGGCGTCCCGGCACGCGGCTCCGACAGCGCCTTGTTCACCCTCGCCAACGCCTCGTCAACTTTTTGCTGCAAACCCTCGTCGATCGGCCCCGCGGCCTTCCGCTCGGCCAACATCTCCGCCGCCCGCTTGAAGCTCCGAACCGCCCCGTCCGGGAAGTTCTTCCGCATGTACGCCTCGCCCAGGTGGTAGTGCGCCTCGGGGATCTCCCCGACCTTGATCGAGTTCGTCAGGTGCTCGATCCCGCGGTCCAAGTTCGGCCCGCCCGCCAGCACGTTCACCCACCCCAGCGTGTCCAGCACGTTCGCGTCCATCACGTCCCGCTTCGCCATCGCGTCGTACGCCCGCTGCGCCAGCTCCAGCGCCTTGGGCAGGTTCGGCGGCTTCACGTGCTCGGCCATCACGCACGCCAGGTTGTTCAGCGCGCCGACGTCGTCCGCCTGCTTCGCCAGCAGCTCCTCGTACACGCCCCGCGCCCGGTCGTACTGGTTCGACAGCATGTAGATCGTCCCCGCCACGTTCAGCATCGTCACCTGGCCGCGCGGGTCCATCTGCCCGGCCTCGCGGCGGGCCTCCTCGATCATCGACGACGCGGTCGCCACGTCCTTGTTCTGGAAGTACAGGTACGCCAGCACGACCTTCCACCGCGTCGCGCCCGCGCCCTTGCTCGTCCGCACCAGCGCCAGCACCCGGTCGATCGCCGCCTCCGGGCCCAGCGTCTCCTTGATCTTGTCGATGATCGCGATCAGGACGTCCTGGCTCGCGTCCTTGTCCGCCTGCGCGATCTCCATCGCCTTGACGAAGTCCGCGACCGCCTCCGCCTTCCGGTCCGAGTACCGCTGCGCGACCGCCCGCTTCACGTACACCCACCACCCCTTCTCCGCGATCTGCTTGTCCGACGCGATCAGGTTGTTCGTCTCGACCAGCAGCTGCGGGTGGAACTTCCCCGCCTCCAGGATGTTGAAGTAGTCCCGCACCAGCTCCCCGTTCTGCCGGTCCAGCGCCATCGCCGCCCGGATCTCCTCGACCGCCCGGTCGTGCTGCCCGCGGCTCGAGTGCAGGTTCGCCTGCATCCGCGGCCAGACCGCGTCCTTCGGCTCCAGCGCCTTCGCCTGCGTGATCAGCCGCTCCGCCTCGCCCCACGACGGCGCCTTCGGGTTCGCGAACGCCGCGATCAGCGCGACCCGCACGTCCCGCCGCTGCGGCGCCTGCTCCAGCGCCACCGTCAGCTCCCGCGTCGACTCCTCCGCCCGCCCCCGCTGCCGCAGCGCGTCCGCCAGCAGCACCCGCCCCTCAACGTGCCGCGGATGCGCCGACACCAGCGCCGTCAGGTCCTGGATCGCCTCGTCCAGCTGCGGCGTCTTGCCGCGCAGCCGCATCTGCCCGCGCGAGAACAGCGCCGCCGCGTTCGTCGCGTCGAGCTTCAGCGCCGCCGACAACGCCTCCACCGCCTGCTCCGGCTTGTTCTGCTGCGACAGCACCACCCCGAGCAGCGCGTGCAGCTGCGGGTCGTCCGGCGTCGCCGACAGCAGCCCGCGGAGCAGGTTCTCCGCCTGCCCGAAGTTCCCCGACAGCATGTGGATCTCGACGATCTGCTGCCGCACCAGCTTGTCCGGCGACGCCGGATCCAGCAGCTTCAGCGCCTCGTCGTACCGTTTCGACTGCGTGTAGTACGCCGCCAGCCGCCGCCGCACGTCCACGTTCGCCTTGTGCCGGTCGACCGTCTGCTTCATCACCGCCTCGGCCTGCTGCGTGTTGTTCTGCCGCAGGTAGTGGTCCGCCAGCATCATCGCCGGCTCCGCCGAGTCCTTGAACTCCGGCCGCGCCGCCATGTCCTTCAGCAACGCCTCCGCCCCCGCCGCGTCCTTGTTGAACGTCGCCAGGTCGACCAGCAGCGCCCACCCCAGCCGCTCGCCGGGCCACTGCTTCACCGCCTCCGTGAGCGTCGCCTTCGCGTCCGCCCCGTGCTTCGCCGCGTCCTTCCCCCCCTTCCGCGCCGCCGCGTACTGCGCCTGCCCCACCGCCAGCCACCGGTTCGGGTCCTTCGGGTTCGCGTCCCGCTCGTCCAGCAGCGGCTTGATCACCGCCGCCGGGTCCCCGAACTGCATCTGGTACTGCTTCCACTGCTCGCGGAAGTACGGGTTGTTCGGGTGCGCGCGCCGCCCCCGCTCGATGTACTGCCCCGCCTCCGACGCCCGGTTCAGCGCCAGGTAGCACGCGATCGTCCCCGCGATCGCCTCGGGGTTCTCGCTCTGCTTGTCCAGCGCCACCGAGTACGTCGAGATCGCGTCCTGGTACTGCTTCGACGCCTGCAACGCCTGCCCCAGGAACACCCAGCTCCGCGCGAACTCCTTCAGCCGCGTCGTCAGCTCCCGCGCGTGCGCCGTCGCCTGCGGCAGGTCCCCCTTGACCATCGCCAGCCGGAACCGGTAGATCAGCCCGTTCGCCTGGTCCCAGTTCTTCGGCGCCAGCGACTGGTCCACGTACCACGCCGCCTTGTCCCACTGCCGCTCCCCCAGGTAGTGCTGGAACATCAGGTCCGCGACCTTACCGTCGTCCGGCTTCAGCCGCTCCGCCTCCTGCAGGTGCCCGAACGCCCGCGCCCGGTCCTGCCGGATCAGGTTGAAGTCGTACAGCTTCAGCGCCAGCTCGAACGGCTTGTCCTTGAACTGCTCGCGGATCAGCTTCTCGCTCGCCGCCACGATCTCGTCCGCCGACGCCCCCTGGATCTGCTGCAGCACCAGCGAGATCTTCTGCGCCACGTCCGGCTTGGCCGCCGCCTCCCCCGCCTTCAGCAGCGACACCGCCTCGTCCTTCTTCCCCTGCTTCAGCAACACCTCCTTCGCGCCCTGCAGCGCGTCGAAGTCCCCCGCGTCCGCCGCCAGCACCTGCTTGTACAGCCGCAGCGCCTCGTCCGGGTTGCTGACCGGCGCCAGCGTCGCCACCATCGCCTTCGACAGCTGCTGCGGCCGCGTCTGCTCCGGCAGCTTCTGGAAGTACCCCGGCACCTTCGCCTGCTCCTTCGCCGGGTCCAGCACCGCCAGCTTCAGCCGGATCACGTCCGCGTCGTCCGGCGCGTGCTTCTCCAGGTAGTCCACGTCCTCCCGCGCCGCCGCCACGTCCCCCTCCGCGATCAGCACCTGCGCCAACATCATCCGCACCGGCGGGAAGTCCGGCTGCCGCTGCCGGTGCTTCAGCAGCTGCATCTTCGCCTGCCCGGTCTGCCGGCTGTTGAAGTACGCCCGCGCCAGCAGGTACGTCAGCTCCAGGTCCTCCTTCCCGTTCCACTCCACCGCGTACTGCGCCTGCGCCTTCTCGAACGTCTGGATCGCCCGCACGTTCGCGTCCGGGCCGCCCTTGAGCAGCTCGATCCGCCCCCGCAGCTTCAGCACGTACGACCGCTCCCGCACCTTCGAGAAGATCCGGTCGTACGTCGCCGTGATCTCCGCCATCGCCTCCGCCTTCTCCGCCTCCTTCGCCTGCCCGTACCGCTCGATCAGCATCGTCGCCAGCTCGGTCAGCGACTGCACCTCCAGGTCGAGCTTCAGCTTCGCCTCGACCCCCTCCCACCCGCCGTCCACCATCGGCTCCCGCAGCAGCCGCACCGCCTCGTCCTGCTTCGCCCGGTCGAACCGCCACAGCTTCGCCAGCGCCAGCCGCACCCGCTGGTCCGTCGGCCGCGCGTTGTACAGGTCGAGCAGGATCTGCTCCGCCTTCTTCGGGTTCCGCTGGTCGATCGCCACGTAGTGCGCCGCGAGGTAGACCTTCACGAACGTCGCCGCGTCCTCCGGCTTCACCAGCTCCCGCGCCCGGTCCAGCGCCGCCCGCATCGTCTCCGTGTACCGCTGCGTGTTGTCCCGCTCCAGGTCGTTCGACCGCACGTACTTCAGCAGCTCGTAGAACCGGTAGTTCAGCTCCGCGTTCGCCGGCTGCTGCTTCAGCGCCTCCTGGAACACCTGCACCGCCTGCGCGAGCTGGTCGTTCCCCTGCCGCTCCTGCCCGCCCCGCTTCAGCTCCACCCCCCGCTTCGCCTTCGCCCCCGCCAGGAAGAACGCCATGTCCGGCACCTCCGGCGCGTCCGGGTGCTTCGCGATCAGCTGCCCCAGCTCCGCCACCGCGATGTCGATCTGGTCCGGCGGCGTCTCGATGTTCGCCAGCCACTGGTTCAGCGGCGCGATGTACACCAGCGACTGCGCCCGCAGGTCCTTCGGGTCCAGCCGCCGGATCGCCTCCGCCTTCTCCCGCAGCAGCGTGAAGAACCGCGCCTCCGCGTACCCGATCTTCGCCTCCGCGTAGTAGCTGTCCTGCAGCCGCCGCAACGCCGGCAGGTGCGTCGGATCCAGTTCCAGCGCCCGCCCCCACTGCGCACGCGACTTGCCGATGTACGTGTGCACGTCGTACTGCGTCAGCTTCGTGTACGCGTCCCCCAGCTTGACCAGCAGCTCCGGGTTCCGCCCGTCCGCGACCACCGCCTGCTCGTAGTCCCGCACCGCCCCGTCCAGCTTCTCGCGCTTGACCTGCGCCGACTCCGCCTCCTCCGCGGCCTTCATCGCCGCGTCCCCCGACTCGATCAGCTTCTTCGTCCGGTCCCCGCGGATCATCGTCTTCAGCGGGCCCGCGACGATGAACGCCGACGCCACCCCGCCCAGCACGATCACGCTGAAGATCACCAGGAACTTCGTGTTTACTCGCCTTGCCATGGTCTTGTGCTCGTTTCGCTCTCGGTCCACGCCCGCCCGCACCCGGGAACGGGCCTCACCTGGTCTCGCTCGATCGCTCCGCCCCGCCGCACGCACGCACCGGACGCCGCGCCCGACGGGGCCTCACTCAAACTTGTCGGCCCGTACCCCGCGGCACGTTACCCGCACCGCCCCGGCCTCCATCACCCCTCGCCGCTTCACCGCGGCAGATTGTCCCAGTCCGGCAGCAACTTCTCGACCTCCGGCAGCCCAGACGTCAGGAACCGCTGGATCGCCCCCGCCGCCTCCCGCCGGTCCCGCTCCCGCAGCGGATCCTTCCCGATCGTCCCCGGCCGCGACGGCAACAACGACATGATCTCCACCTTCGCGAAATACCCGTACTTCTGGAACAAGTCCTGCAACATCCGCCGAACCTCGAGCGGGCTGTCACTATACTTGCCGTTCGCGTGGAAGAAGTACGTTACACACCGGTTCTGTTGCCCCCGCTCCGTCTGATCTTCAAAATCAATAAACCGCACCGGCACCCGCCTCACCACCCCCGGGGCGACTTCGCCTAGGTCCCACTGCTTGACCTCGTACGCCGTCGGCTGGAACCCGTCCGCCACGTAGCACCGGTCCGGCACGTGCGGCACCGTGTCCACCTTCCCGGTGTAGTACGTGACCGCGACGTTCAGCACCGCGCTCGTGTTCTTCTGCCGGATCGCCTGCAGCTTCCCGTGCCGCTCGTCGGGCGACAGCTTCTCCATGGCCAGCACGTCCTCGCGCTTCGCGACGACGTCGCCGTCCGTCCCGGTCGCCGACACGTCCACGTACGTCCGGAACACGTACTTGTCCGTCCCCAGGCTGTGCTCGAGGTCCGGGTTTACCGTCTGCGGCTCGGGCACCCGCACCCACGACCCGATCTGGTCCGGCAGGTCGCCCAGCCCCGTCTTCGCCCGCAGCGGCAGCGCCTCCTTCCGGAAGTGCAGCTTCATCGCCGTCGTCGCCGCGTTGATCCCGATCGCGCCGACCAGCAGGACCAGCAGGACGACCAGGAAGGTCGGACGCCGGAACGACTGCCTCAACGCGTTGCTCCACTGGGTGCTCATCAGCCAAACCCTCCTCGGGGGGCACGTTCCATCAATGCTTCGACCGTTACTTCGCCTCGCCGCCCTGTCGCGGGGGCACGGCACGCGACGACGCCTGCTGTTGTTGTTGCTGCTGCTGCTGCTGCTGCGGGATGGCCGGCTTCGGCCGCGCGACCGGGGCCGTCGACCCGGCGGCGGCAGTCCCCGCCGGCGCCGGGCGCGGCGTCGCGGGCTTCAGACCCTGCGGCGGAACCGCCGGCCTCGCGACACCCGCGGCGGGAGCCGCCGGCTTGAGACCGGCCGGGGGCGGCGCGATCGGGCGTGGCGCGGCCGGCTTCGACGACGGCTTGAGCGCCGACCCGCCAACGGGCGCCACCGCTCCCGCAGGACGAACCGTCGGCGCCTTCAGCGATGACGGGGGCGCCGTCGGCGACGCCGCCGGCTTGGCGGCGACCGCGGGCCGTGCCACGGGAGCCACTGCGGGCCCGCCGACAACCGCCGGACGGGCAACCGGCTTTGCCGCCGGAGCCGCGGCGGCGGGCGACACCGTGCGCGGCGCGATCGCCGGCGGCGCGGAGATCGGCTTGGGCGTCCGCGGCGGAACCGGGGGCGTGCTCACCGCCGGCACGCCGGGCGCCGCGATCGGCATCACGTCCGCCGCCGACGGGAACGGCTCGTCCGCCACCACCGCCGGGGCCTTCGCCACCGGCGCCGGCGCGTTCGCTTCGACCGGGCCTGCGGTCACGGGGTTCTCGGTGCTGCCAACACTCGCCTTCCGCGGCACCTCGACGATCATCCGCTTCCCGCGCAGCGACGCCGGCTTCGCCCCCACCGCGGCCACGGCCGCCGCGCCGGCCCCCGCCGCCCCGAGCTGCCGCCGGTCCACCTCTTCGATGAACAATTTCTCCAGGACCCACCCCAGACCCATGATCATGAAGAACCCCGGGATCAGCATGATCAGGCCGACGAACTGGTGCGCGAACCCTTCCGAGACCTCGTGGCTCCAGTAGAAGTCCAAAAGCCCCTGCCCCGCGACCCGCAGCACGTTGCAGAAGATCGCGATCGGCACCGCCGACAGGGTCAGCACCACCTTCTCCCACAGCGGCCGGCTGCCGAGGAACGCGACCGTCCCCGCAACCATGAGGAACGTCATCACGCTCTTCAGGCCCGCGCAGGCCTCGGCGACGTTCAGCACCCGCGGCTTGCCCCCCTGCCCGAACATCGTGATCTTCGTCTCGATGTTCTGCGCGACCACCCCGCACACCCGCAACGTCCCCACCGCCGCGCTCGCCGCCAGCTTCTGCAGCGGCCACGCGAGTTTGCTGTACACCAGCTCCGGCCACGGCAGCGCGACGACCAGGAACACGATCGGGAACCACGCGACCCGCATCACCGCCCACCCGCACAGCAGCGTGACCACGCCGAACAGCGTGATCACCATCCCGAGGTCCTTCAGGTAGTCGTTCTGGCCGGGCCAGATCCCGTACGCGAACACCAGCAGCCCCTGCGCGAGCGTCGCCGCCCCGAGCACGGTCGCCGTCGGGATCGCCACCGCCAGCGCCAGCCCCGCCGCCGCCGCCCCGAGCAGGATCATCGGCGTCCCCAGCTCCCCCGCCGACGCCAGCGCCGCCCCCACCGCCGCGACCACGGCCAGCCCGACCGCCGCCAGCACCCGGATCCCCAGTTCGCGCTGCCGCGGCGCGACCGCCGCCGCCAGCAGTTCCTCCCGGTGGATGTACAAGTAATACAGCCCGATCAGCGGCACGAAGATCGCGTGCTGCCAATTCGGGTCCTGACCGTTGATCGGATTGGTTTTCCCCCACAGCCGCACCAGGTTGAACCGGAACAGCGCGAACATCGTGAGCGAGATCAGACCGATCTGCACCCAGGCCGACGCGCTCAGGCCCCACACCCGGTCGTTCGACTTGTCGGTCGAATAGTTCAGCACCGATATGTCAGTTGACTGGCTCAGGCTGCTTCTCCCAACTCGGCGGGCCGACGTGGCGACCCAAGGTGTAAGATCAGACCAAGGTGCATTCAGGAACACACGCGCCGCACAACGCAAAGCGGTGCGATGCAACGTCTGATAACGAAATGCTTAGTAGCTCACGCAGTGCGAGGAATGTCCGCCGCGGCCCCCGGAAGCCGCAGGCATGTTACGATATACACCGTAAACAGTTCAAGGGAAAAGGGGTTTGCATCAAAGCTTAAATAAAGTGGGCCGGGAGGCTCATTATCCTCCCGGCCCGTAAAGCTTTCTGTTAACCCTTACAGTTCACGGGGTTATCAGTTGTTGAAGTTGTTGTTCTCGTCGTAGAAGTTGCGGTCGTAGATGAAGCCGAAGCCGTAGGTGAACCGGAAGGCGCCGCGGACGGCCGCGAGGAACGGGGCCAAGGCGTTGGTGCCGACGTTCACGGTGTCGTACGGCCGCAGGTAGATGTCGGGCTGCTCACCGGCGAAGATCTTCGGGATGTTCACGCGGACGAACAGCTCGCGGTCGCGGCCGACGCGGCGGATGACCTCGGTGCGCTCCGGCCAGCCGAGCGGGTCAATCATGCCGGCGGAGATGATCGCCTGCTTCAGCGTGATGTCGCGGCCGGTCAGGCTGTACACGCCCGCCCGCTGGACGTGGCCGCCCATGTAGTACTCGCCGACCTTCGGGGACGGGATGATGATCGTGTCGTTCGGGCGGATCACCACGTTGTACTGGAGCTCGCCGCGGAGCAGCCGAGCCAGCGGGACGCGGATGATGCGGGTCTCGGTATCCGGTTGGGGGGCGTCGAACTGGAAGCCCGGGCTGCCGGTGTCGGCGGCCCCGGAGGGGACGGCGGCGGCGCCAGCGCCGGTCGTGCCGGTGCCAGCGGCCGGGGCCGTGGGGGCGCCGGTGTCGGCGCGGCTGGGGGCGAGGGTGTCGCCGGCGCTGGTGCCGGAGACGCCACCACTGGCCGCACCGGGCTGAACGGTCGCCGTCGGGGTGACGGGCGCCGGGGCCGGGGCGGCGGTGGCGTCACCCGCGGTCGCGGCGGGTTGGGCCGTGGTGGACTTCACCGGGACCCACTTGCCATCGACCATGATCTTGCGGCCGCCCTCGCTGCCGTCGATCGTGTCGGGCGCGTCGAGCTGGCTGAGGTGGACGGGCCGGGCGACGCTCGCCGCGCGGGCGACGGCTGAGTTGCCGTTGAGGTTGCCGCGACCCTGGCGGTTGCCTTCGAGCGGATCGGGGCGCGGCGGCGGCGGGGTGGTCGTGCCGCCGGGCGGCGGGGTCGTGGTGCCCGGGGCGGCGGGCTGCGTGGCCGCGCCGGCGTCTTCGGGCTTCTTGCGGATGATGTAGGCGTGCTCGATGCCCTGGATCTGGACGCCGCCCGCGAGGGTCAAAGCGTCGAGCATGCGGAAGTCGCTCTGGACGATCTGGTATTGCCCCGGCCGCGCGACCGCGTCGAGGACGCTGAACGTCCGCTGGCGGGCCTCGAGGACGGTGACCGAGACCTGTGCGTTCTGGATCAGATTGCGGTCGCGGTAGACTTGGGCGATCGACTTCTCGAGGTCGGCCTCGGTCAGGCCGGCGGCCTTCACCGGGCCGATCAGCGGCAGGCTGACGTTGCCGCTCTCGCTGACGCGGCTGGTCTTGATCTGCTCAATGCCCTGGGCGCCGACGTCGCTGAGTGAGATCTGGAGGAGGTCGTTGCGGCCGACCACGTAGTCGGTGGCGGAGACCTTGAGGTCTTCCTGGCGGACGTCGGTGGCGGCGGCGAACTCGGGCTCGGTCTCGTCGAGCCCCTGGGCGAGACTGGGGAGGACCGGGACGGTCAGCGGCTCCTTGGTCGTCCGCATCATCTCGCCCGGGTCGAGGAAGCCCTTGGTCTCGCAGCCGCCCAGCGCCAGCAGGCCGGCGAGCATGGCGGAGGCGGCGAGGGCGGCCGGGCGGGCAAGGACAGCGGACGGGGCCGCGACGGGTTTACGAAGGACGGTCAGGAAATCACCGAGTCGCACTACGCGCTCCTTTCGAGCAATTCGTCTGTTTCAAGGGAGAGTCCCGGCGGCGATGCGGCCGGCCCGCTCCTCCGGACGCCGCGAGCCTGCGCGATCCTCGCGCAGCGGCAGCGTCTGCACCTCCTCCCGGCCGCGTGTAAATGTAAGACGCGGCAGAGATATTGCAAACCGGATCGGGCGGAGCCAACACCGTTGTGTCGGGCGTCTCACGGGGCACGAGCCGTCGCTCGTGCCGCCAATCCCATCGATCGTTTCCGCCGGCATCCTTAGAAGAATTTGCCCAAGTTTACAAGGCGCGGGTTATGGGACCAGGCGGAGGACCAGGGGATTAACACGATTCCCGGGGCGGAGGTCGTGGCCACACCGGCGGCTCCTTCGTCTGGATGTCGGTCACGCTCAGGACGGCCGTCTAGATCTCGTTGACGCGGACCTTCGTGTCGGCCGGGGACGGCGCGGGGTCGGCGCCGTACGTGTAGATCGTCTGGCACGCGTCGGCCACGGCCGCCCAGTCGTCCCGCCCGGTCTCCGACGCCTCCCGCGCCAGCCCCTGGAGGAACCCGGCGGCCGCGGCGTGGTCGTGTTCGCCGATCCGGCCGAGCGGCGGGAGGTGCGGGAGGTCGCTGTAGGCGGCGGCGGCGGCGGCGGTGTGCATGCTGGGGCGTTATTCGCCCGCGGGGCTGGTATCATCGCGTAGCAAGTGCGCGAGACGCTCGATTACGAAACCCCGAGGAAGCCCAGGCCCACAGTCATCGCATCGGTGGCGGGGCTGGTCGCGAGCTTGTTTGGCCTGATTCTGTCGGGCCTTCTGCTTTGGTTCGTCGCGGCCAGCGGACGCTGGGTTGGCCTGTTTGGAGTAATTGTTCTAGAGGTTTTCGCCGTGTTTTGTGCGTGCAAGTACATCCACAGGCTGCGCAAGCGGGAGTGAGCCGGCGGAGGATATTGGTGCCGACGGCGGCAGGGGGTAGGGATGCTGGGGCGTCATTCGCCCGGGGCGGACGGCCCGGTATCATGCCCGGCGGTGGTCGTGGACCCGGAGCACTCTAGGTCGACGGCGGGGGTTGTTAGCCGGGATCGCGAGGGTTGGTAGCGAGCGAGGACGAGGGGACATGGCGGCACGAACCAAACGTCGGGCGCAGTTCGACTTCCGTGGACGACCCTTCCTGTGGTGGGTGGACGGCGACCGCTACCTGCGCGTCGCCTCGTCGGACAAGAAGTTTGTTATCGCCGTTCCTCTTGGGACCGACGGCGGCCCACCGTTGGTCGAGGTGATCGGCCAAGAGTTTCCCGGCCTTGACCGGTCTGAGCGGCGCCCGATTTGGCTGGTCGTTCCGGAGCAGGCCACGACCTCCATGGGCGGGTGGGTGGACCGCCTGCTCCGCTGGGCCTTCGATCCGGCCCATGAACTGATCTGTTTCGAGGGGCCACCCCGGTTCCTGTGATCGCCGCGCACGGCTCACCGGAGCGGGCCCTGTCGATGCTCGGCAGTGCTCGCGTCACGCTTCGGCGACGTCAGACGGTGTGGCCCCGTCCCGCCGGTGGTGGTCCAGCAGCGCCGCCACCATCACCGGCTTCGTCTGCGGCTCGGCCAGCGCCAGCCCGACCTCGGCCGCCCGCGTGACCAAGTCGGCCTTCGACAGCCTCTCCAGCTCCCGCCGCAGCGCGTCGGCCGTCCGCGGCGGCGCCGGCCGCCCGTCCGGCCCGTCGTTCGCCCCATCGACGGTCTCGCCGGCCAGCTCCGCCCGCGGGACGACGCGGACGCGGAGCACCATCCCGTCCGGGCCGGTCGTCGGTCGCTCGACGCCGGGCGCGTGCCACGCGTGCACCAGCCGGTGCGTCGCCGGGACGTCCAGCGGGAACACGCGCGACCACTCGTCGCGCTCGGACGCCGACTGCATCTGGAACTCGGCGACGTCGTGCTGGTCGTCGCCCGGCTGTTTTCGGAACTCGCGGTTCATCGGCCCACGTCCTTTGCGAAAGGTGCTCCTCGCGCGGGACTGCTGCTGCCGGCCGGTTATTCGTCGGAGGCAGGGGGAGCGGTCGGTGGGTCGCGCGGCGGCGCGGGCGCGGTAAGATGCCGGCCGGTGAGGCGACTCCTAGTTGCCGTCCTCCCGCCGCTGGAGCGGACCGCGGCGGCGGTATACTTCACTTGTGGCCCGAGCGTGCGCGTGCGCCGCCGCGCGGCCGCTCAACGGCCCAACGTCATGCAGATCCAAGGCCCACACAGGACGTTCCTTGCTCGCCCGTTCTGGCGCGATTACGTGCTCGCGTGCGTCCTGATCGGGCTGGGATTCCTGCTCTCGTCTCCGGCCGCGCCCGTGCCTCGCGGCGTGGGCTTTGCGGTGCTCGCGTGCGGGGCGATCGTCTTCGTTTGTGCGCTCGGATGGTCGGCAGCTTCGACGTGGCGCGCGTGGCGGTCGCGATGACCGGGGTGTGAGCGTCTGCGTCACCCATCAGCAGCCGACCCGCGGCAGCCTCAGCTTCGGCGGCTCGCCTTCCCCCTTCGGGTCGGCGGCGGCGGCGGGGTCTTTGAACGCCGCGCGACCGGCCGGCCGGGGCGGCAGCGGCGGGATCGGGCTCTGCCCCCGCAGCAGCCGGAACGCCCCCCAGGCCCCGGCGGCGACTCCCACGAGTACGCCGCACGGGGCGGCGAGGAGCGCCGTCACCACGATGACCGTGAATCC
>JAESGR010000348.1_pt1 | contig 45253 bp, 50 predicted proteins | sample 9269771 | NCBI WGS metagenome assembly JAESGR01 (sample SAMN15739572, study PRJNA653492) | algae metagenome | isolation source: Chroococcus sp. CMT-3BRIN-NPC107 and co-occurring heterotrophs from well... | place: USA: Clark Mountains Wilderness, California | collected 2010-04-18 | reverse complement strand
GCGAGCGTCGGGGTGGCGGCGTTCCGGCCGCAGGCGACGCAGAGCGTGGCGGACCTGCTGAACGCCTCCGACCAGGCCATGTACGAGGCCAAGCGAACCGGGCGGAACCGCGTCGTCAGCGCGGCGGCGCCGGCCTGAGAAGGGGGTCCGGGCCGGCCCGTCAGGCCGCCGCGGCGAGGGGCGGGGCGGAGGGCGCGTAGCCGGCGCGGAGCTCGTCGAGCCGGGGCGGCCAGTGCTCGATCCAGGCCTCGTAGTCCGGCTCGAGCCCGTAGGCGCGCCGGCACAGGCGGGCGATCTCGGTCCCCGACAGGGTGCCCCGCTCCATCAGCGCATCGGCGAGGGCGGTGACGGCCCGCCAGCCGGACGGGGACCGCACCAGCGCGCCGGCCCGCCGCCAGGCTTGCGCCGCAGCGGCATCCTGGGCGTCCTTCCCGAACCACTCGCGCAGCAGGGCGCCGTTCTGCGCCATGTCGGCCTCGCCGCCCTCCTCGATGCAGACTTCGAGGGCGCGGCGGCGGTGATGCGCCTCGGCCACGAGCCCGGCATAGCCCTCGATCAGGGCCATCTCGACCCGCGCCACGGCCTCCCGGGCGCTGTCGGAGGCCCCGAGCAGGCGGTCGCGCTCGGAGGGGTGGGGGGCGAGATCGGCGCCCTCGGTGCGGCCCTCGCAGGGGATCGACACGCCGTGGGCGAGGTCGATCGCGGCGCCGGCCGCGACCTCGGCGATCGAAAAAACCTGAACCCGTTCCGTGAGATGACCGAAATACCAGCGCGCAAGGCAATGGCCCGCCTCGTGGATGGCGGTGTGGCGACGACGCAAGACGAGATCCTTACACACACAAGAGGACGCGGGCGGGGCCCGCAGAGGCCGTCGGGTCCGTGCACCGGGGCCGTATGGGGCCCATATGAGGCTATTGCCGAGCCTTGCCAGTGAGTTAGAGCGCCGCACCCGCGGGGCGCCGGGGCAGCCCGCAGCCCGCACCGCTCGGGACCGGCGCGGGCGGCGCCGCGGGGGCGTTCTAGGCCGTCCAGCCGTACGGGAGCCTAGGTAAAGAAGCGGAATGGATCGGCCGCGCCAATCGGGGGACATTCCCGCCGCGGCCCGAGGGAGGACCAAGGCCGCATTCACGGGAGCGCTCCCGCCGGAGCGGGCGCCCCCATCGGAGGATTGGCGGCATGACAGGCGGGTTTTTCGGTCTCGTTGCCCTGGCGGAGCGCCTGCACCGGCGCACGCTCGACCTCCTCGAGGGCGAGCTGGCGCGGCTCGGCTGCGCCGACGTGAACGCCACCCAGGCCTCGATCCTGCTCCACATGGGGGCGGACGAGATGACGGTGAGCGAGCTGACCCTGCGGGGCTGCTACCAGGGCACCAACGTCTCCTACAACCTCGGCAAGCTCGTCGAGGGCGGCTACGTGGTCCAGGAGCGCTCCGAGCGCGACCGCCGGGTGGTCAAGGTGAGGGCGTCCGACAAGGGCTACGCCCTGTCGGCCCAGCTTAAGCGCTTCTACGCAGCCCTGGAGGCGGACCTCGCCGACTCCGTCGCCGAACCGGGCGCGCTCGCCGATTGCGAGGCCCTGATGGCCCGCTGCGAACGCTTCGCCCTCGCGCGGCTGTCGATGCCCGCTTCGCTCGACCGCCCGCAGATCGCCGTAGTGTCGAACCAGGTCGTCTGGCCGACCGGCGCCCTGCACTCGCAGCGCTGAAAGCCCGCCGGGGCGGGGAGGGGCGCTACCAGCCCCGCGACCGCGCCCGCGCCTCGGCGATGAGCGAACGCCCGCCGATCCCGCCGATGCCGCCGACCATTTCCGCCTGCGCGGAGCGGATCGTGCCCGCCGTTCCGGGGGTGCGCATCCCCGAGCCGGCCGTCGCGACGGTCTCCGGCATGCCGGTGCTCCGGGTGTCGATCGAGCCGGTCGTCACCGGGTCGTAGATCGGCCTCTGGGAGCCCGCCGGCGCCTGGGCCACGACGGCCGTGCCGGCGCAGAGCATGTCGAACTGCCGCGACAGGACGCGGGTGTAGCCGGACGAGAACTCGGCCCCCACGGACCGGCCCGACAGGGTCTGCCAGTCCGTGCCCGCGCGGCGGAAGGTGTAGCCCATGTCGTTCCAGAGCAGGCCTTCCGGGCAATTGGCGCGCACCTCGTAGAGCCGCTCGTCGCGGGGGCGGGCCTCCTCCTTGGCGCGGCAGATCGTGATGGTCTGGCGGTCCTGCAGCGTGCCGTGGAAGGGGAAGGAGGGGGAGTAGAACTTCCACCCGATCCGCTCGCACATCTCCTTGATGTCGGCCTTGGTGAACTCGCCCACCATGCGGGCCGCATGCGAACCGAGTCCCGTCCGCTCGATCAGGGTCGCGGCGCCGTTCTCCTCGTGGAGCGGGAACGAGCCCGGGCTGCCGATCGCCTGCGACCAGGCCGGAGCCGAGCCGAGAATCAGCAGTGCCGCGGCACCGGAGCGGAGAGAGGAGAGGCAACGCATCGGACTACACCCACAAGGATTAGCCCGTTAAGCTTAATCAGTAACGACAGTATCGCATAGGGCGGTATCCAAGGATTAACTTAAAATTTTAACGACTTACGCGCAAGTCCCGCCCGCGCGCCAGGCGGCTCCCAGGCCGCTCCGGACGTGGGGCAGGTCGCCGCAGCCGCCGGAATCCGCGCTCCCGGAGGGGCGACGGCGCCTGCCCGCCGCACGGGGGTCCAGCTCTGCGGCCCGGCTTCCAGGCCGGACCGGCAATGGCGCCGTCTAGTCGAAGGTGCTGCGGCCGCGCGGCGGGCGGGGGCCGATCGGCAGCTCGGTCGGCAGGTCGGGCCGGGCGCGCCGCTCGCGGATGAAGGTGATGCAGCGCTCGCGCAGGGTGTTGAACAGCGGCGCCGCGCCGGTCAGCGGCACCCGGTGCGATTCGAATTCCGTGCGCAGCTCCACCCAGTCGCCCGTCGTCATGAAGGAGATCGTCTGGGCGTCGTAGGGCACCTCGGTCATCCAGTTGGTGCCGAGCGCCGAGCTCGTGAGCGACCAGACCCCGTTGAGGGTGAGCGTCCGCCCGTCGCTGCGCGACAGCACCACCCGCGCGGATTCGCCCTGGCGGACGCCCGCCTCGTAGCGGAAGCGGAAGAACAGGCCGATCCGCTCGGAGTTGAGGCAACTGAACACCAGCGCCGTGTCGTTGGGCGTCTTCGAGCGCCAGTCGGGCTCGCGGAAGCCGATGCTCGGCAGGCCGCTGCGGGGCGCTTCCTCCCATTGCGCGAGAGCCGCGCCGGACGACAGCGCCAGAACCGGGACGAGGGAAAGCAGGAACGTGCGCATGAGCCACCTGAAACCGCGCGCATCAAAGCAGATCCGCGGCCGCATCGGAACCCGACACGGCGCCGCGCCGAGGCCTCCCGCGGCGGTTTCGCGGACCGCTCAGCCCTTGTAGCCGAAGAAGCGCGGCAGCCAGAGCACAACCTCGGGCACGAAGATCATCAGGAGGAGGGCGGCGACCAGGATGCCGATGAAGGCCCAGATCTCGCGGATGATGTCGCGCAGGGGGATGCCCGTGAGCCCGCTCATCACGAAGAGCAGCACGCCGTAGGGCGGCGTGATGAGCCCGATCATGATGTTGACCACGATCACCACCCCGAAATGCACCAGGTCGATGCCGAGCGCACGGGCGGCGGGCAGGAACAGCGGCACCAGCACGAGCAGCAGGGTGGTGGCGTCGAACAGGCAGCCCAGGATCAGGAAGAGAAGGTTGACCAGCAGCAGGAAGACCAGCGGCGAGACGTCGAGCCCGTCGAGGAGCCGCGCCACCTGCTCGGGCAGGCGCTCGGACGCCACGATGTAGTTGAAGATCAGCGCGCCCGCGATGAGGAGCGCCACCACGCTGGTGGCCCGGCTCGACTCGACAAGGACCGCAAAGCCCTCCTTCCAGGAGAGCTCGCGGTAGAAGAACACGGCGAGGATCAGGGCATAGGCCGCCGCGATCGCGGCCGCTTCCGTGGGCGTCGTGGCGCCGCCGTAGATGCAGTAGAGCAGGATCACCGGCATCAGCAGCGCCGGGACCGCCTGGAAGGTGGTGCGCGGCAGATCCCGCAGCGGGATGCCCTCGCCCCGGGGGAAGTCGCGCCGGCGCGCCACGAAGCCGACGAGACCCATCTGGGCGAGCCCCATGATGAGTCCGGGAATGACGCCGCCGAGAAAGAGGTAGCCCACCGAGGTGTCCGACACGACCGCGTAGATCACCATCGGGATCGAGGGCGGGATGATCGGGCCGATCGTCGAGGAGGAGGCCGCGACGGACGCCGCGAAGCCCGGCGGGATGCGGCCCTGGCGGATCATCATCTGGGTCACGAGCTTGCCGGGCCCGGCCGCATCCGCGATCGCCGAGCCCGACATGCCCGAGAAGATGATGCTGACGAGAATGTCGACCTGGGCGAGGCCGCCGCGGAAGCGCCCGACGAGCGCCTGGCAGAACTGGAACAGCCGGTCCGAGACGCCGCTCGCGTTCATGATGTTGGCGGCGAGGATGAAGAGCGGCACCGCGAGCAGCACGAAGGAATCGTAGAGCCCGTTCAGGATCTGCTCGCCGAACAGGCCGATGTCGCGCTGCGTGGCGACGAGATAGCCCACCGAGGCCACGAACATCGCGAAGGCCACCGGCATGCCGATCAGGGCGAGGCCGAAGAAGGCGACGAGCGTGAGGATGAAGGTGGTGCTCATCGCGTGGTCTCGCGTCGATCGGGGTCGGGGCCGCGGCGAAACGGCCGGGCGCGGCAGGCGGAGGCACTCCCGGCTTCGGAGAGCCGGCGGATGCGGCAGGCGGAGGCGCTCGCGGCTCCGGGGAGCCGGCGGACGCGACGGGCGGGGGCGCTCACGGCTCGGGCGCGCTTTCGGACACGAGTTCGCTGCGCCAGGCCTTCCCGACGAGGCGGACGATGCGGATCAGCGCGCCGACCACGATGGCGGCCACGAAGACCACGAAGATCGCGTAGACGAGGTCGAAGCGGATGCCGATCACCGGGCTGCGCTCGATGCGCATGAAGGAGACGTAGTCGAAGGTGCCGGGCAGGGCGACCGCGAAGGCGATCGCGACGAGCGCGGTCAGCACGATCGCGAGGATCCGCCGCAGCCCCGGGGGGAGGGCGGACGAGATCATGTCGAAGGTGATGTGGTCGCGCTCGCGCAGCAGGAAGGCGGCGCACCAGAACACGATCCAGATATAGGCGATCAGAACGAATTCCTGCGTCCACGACACCGGGTCGTTCAGCACGTAGCGGGTGAAGACCTGGAGCAGGAACGCCGCGAACATCGCGACGAACAGGAGCGCGGCGATCAGCTCGGCGAGGAAGCGGAGGCGGGCGCGGAAGGCGGCCATGGCGGGGACTCGCGGGTTGGGATTGCGCCGCAGCCCTTCGCTGCGTCCGTCCGGGCGGGCGGAGCGCTCTGCGCCCGGAGGGAGGAGGGGCCCGGACCGGCCTCAAGCCGGTCCGGATGGTCGGTTCGAGAGGGGCGCGCCGCGGGCGGCGGGCCTCCGGCTCACTTCACCGCGTTGATGCGGTCGACGAGGCCCTTCGGCCAGGTCTTCGAGAACTCGGACTCGAGATAGGTCTTCTGGACCTGAGCCCGGAAGGCGTCGACGTCGGGCTTGTAGACCTTCAGGCCCTGCTCCTTGAAGAAGGCGATGAGGTCCGCCTCTTCCTTGAGCCGGTTCTGGTTGTTGTAGGCGATGGCCGCCTGGGCGGCCTCGGTGACGGCGGCCTTCTGCTTCTCGTCGAGCTTGTTCCAGGTCGAGCCCGCCAGGGCGACGAAGACGCCGTCGGTGAGGTGGCTCGTGAGGACGATCTGCTTCGTGACCTCGTAGAACTTCGCGGCCTTGTCGGTCGGCAGCGGGTTGTCCTGGCCGTCGATCGCGCCGGTCTGGAGCGCGGTGTAGATCTCGCCGAAGGCCACGGGGAGCGGGTTGGCGCCGAGCGCCTTGCCGAGGAAGAGCCAGGTGTCGGAGCCCGGCATGCGCAGCTTGGTGCCCGCGAGGTCGGCCGGGGTCTTGATCTCCTTCTCGCCGCGCAGGTTGAGCTGGCGGGTGCCGAGGTAGCCGACGCCGAGGATCTTGATGCTCATCTTGTCTTCGACGAGCTTGAACATCTCCTTGCCGATGTCGCCGCCGAAGACCTTGGCCTGATGCTCCGCGTCGCGGATCAGGTAGCCGGCCGTGAAGATCGACCATTCCGGAATCTGCTTGGAGATGTCCTGGGCCGAGATCAGCGCCATCTCGAGGTTGCCGCGCTGCATGGCGGCCGGCTCGGTGCCCTGCTTGAACAGGGTGCCGTTGAGGTGGATCTCCACGTCGAAGGCGCCGGGGGCGCGCTTGGCGAGCTCGTCGCGGAAGACCGGCAGCATCTTGGCGTGCCAGTCGCTCTCGACGGCGGGCGTCGAGATGCGCAGCTTCACGGGATTGGCGGCGGCGGTCTGTGCGCCGGGCAGCAGCGCGAGCGTCAGGGCGGCGCCCATGATCCATCCGCGGCGGTCGAGCATCGTCATCTTATGTCCTCCCCGTTGCAGCCGGGCGTTCTTTGCCCAGCCCTAAACTTCGCTTGAGGGTTAGGAAGTTTTTTGTAACATGTCAATTGTCGATCAGGCCGCCGGCCGATCGCGGGAGGCGCCCGGTGCACCCAACCCTCGCCACGCTCCGGGGCATCGTCCCGAGCCTGAACACGCCGTTCCTCGCCGACGACCGCATCGACGAGGTCGGCATCCGCAGCCTCGTCGAGGCGACGATCGAGGCCGGCTGCGTCGGCATGCTCGTCCTCGCTGTCGCGGGCGAGAACCGGTCCCTCACCTTTCAGGAGCGCGACCGGATCGGGCGCGTCATCGCCGAGGCCAACGCGGGGCGCCGGCCTGTGATCGTCAACGTGACGGGCCCGGACCTCGCCGGATCGATCGCGCTCTCGCGCCAGGCGGCCGCCGTCGGGGCCGATGCGCTCTGCTATCAGGTCGACCCGCGCAAATCCCTCGCCGAACTCCGGGACGAGATCGAGCGCGTCGCGGAACCCGGCCCCGAGATCGTCGTGGTCCAGGACCTCGACTGGGCCGGCGGAGGCCTGCCCCTCGACGTGATCGAGGGCCTCGTGCGGCAGTGCCCGCGCGTCCAGGCGATCAAGATCGAGACCGTGCTGGCCGGCCCGAAATATTCCCGCGTGCTCCGGCATTTCGACGGCGCCCTGCACGTCTCCGGCGGCTGGGCCGCCGCCCAGATGATCGAGGCGCTGACCCGCGGCGTCCACGCCTTCATGCCGACCGCCATGGACCACCTCTATGTGCGCGTGAGCGACCTCTTCCGCGCCGGGCGGGAGGCGGAGGCGCAGGCCGTGTTCGAGACCATGCTCCCGATCCTCGCCTTCACGCAGCAGCATATCGACGTCAGCATCGTGTTCCTGAAGCGGCTGCGCCGCCTGCAGGGGCTGTTCGAGACCGACCGCACCCGCTGCGGGCTCGCGTTCGATCCGGTCCAGGACGCGATTGCCGGCCGGCTCGCGGCCCGCGCCCTCGCGCTCGATGCGGCCGCGGCGCGGGAGCGGCAGACCTTGCCGATTGCGCGACCGGCCGCCACAGAGTAACATGTCAATACGATCATCCCTGAAATCCGGAGCCGCCCGTGCCGTCCCCTTCTGAACCTTTCGGCCTTTCGGCAGCCCTCACGCTCCCCGTGACGGAGGCCGGCGCCGTCGACCTGCGGCGCCTCGCCGATCATGCCCGCTGGTGCCTCGCGGAGGGCTGCGGCAGCGTCACGGCCTTCGGCACGACGGGCGAGGGAGCCTCGCTCGGCCTTGCCGCGCGCGAGCGGATCCTCGGCGCCCTCATCGGCGCCGGCATCGACCCCCGCGGACAGATCCTCGGCGGCGTCGCGGCCTCCTCGATCGAGGAGGCGGTCACGCAGACGCGGCAGCTCATGGAGGCGGACCTGCGCGCCGTGCTCCTGGCGCCGCCGTTCTATTTCAAGGGCGTGAGCGACGACGGCCTGTTCGCCTGGTTCGCGCGGGTCTTCGAGGGGCTCGGGGGCAGCGCCCGCGACATGATCCTCTACAACATCCCCTCGGTCACCCAGGTGACCCTGTCGCCGGGCCTCATCGGCCGCCTGCGCGAGGCCTTTCCCGGAGTCGTGGCCGGCGTCAAGGACTCCTCCGGCGACTGGCCCTATTCCGAGGCCCTGCTGGAGCGCCACCGCGACATCGCGATCCTGATCGGCGACGAGCGCAGCCTGGCGGCGGGCGTGCGCAAGGGCGCACAGGGAGCGATTTCGGGCCTCGCCAACGTGTGCCCGCGCGAGCTCTCCGCGATGATCCGCACCGGCCAGGACGATCCGCGGCTCTCGCGCCTCGTCGAGGCGGTGCTGGCCCATCCCGTCACCCCGGCCGTCAAGGCCCTGGTGGCGCACCGGACCGGGGACGCGGCCTGGCTCGCGGTGCGCCCGCCGCTCGTCGCCATGGGCGCGGCCGAAGCATCGGCGCTCGGCCGCAGCTTCGACGCCATCCTCTCGGCGAAGGCGGCCTGAGCCCATGGACACCGACGCGACTGCGGCCGCGGGCGAGCGCCAGCGCGTCAATCTGCGGGAGAAGGCCTACGACAGCTTCACCCGCCACCTCCTGGCGCGCGACATCGTGCCGGGCCAGTTCGTCTCGCAGCGCGAGCTCGTGGCGCTCACCGGCCTGCCGCTCGGCGCCATCCGCGAGCTCGTGCCGCGGCTGGAGGCCGAGGGGCTGATCAAGACCGTGCCGCAGCGCGGCATGCAGATCGCCCATGTGGACCTGAACCTCATCCGCGACGCGTTCCAGTTCCGGCTCTTCCTGGAGCGCGAGGCGATCGCGCTCTTCACCGCGAGCGCCCCCGAGGCCGTGCTGGCGCGCCTGCGCCGGGACCACGAGGCGATCCTGGCCGAGGGCGAGGCCTGCGGGGACGCGGTGCCCGCCGACCTCGTGGCGCGGGCGCAAGGGGTCGACTGGGACCTGCACTGGACGATCGTGGCGTCCCTCAACAACGCCATCATCGCCGACGCCTACCGGGTGAACTCGATCAAGGTGCGCCTGATCCGCCAGGAACAGACGCTCCTCTCCGGCGCCCTGGTGCAGCCCGTGATGCGCGAGCACCTCGCGATCATCGCGGCGATCGAAACCCGCGACCCGTCGCGCGCGGTCGCGGCGATCGACGCCCACATCACCAGCGCGCGCAACCGCGCCCTCGGACTGCGGTGAGGGGCCGGGAGAGGACGCGCTCCGAACGCTTGAGGACGACAGGTCAGCAGTACTGCTGGGCTCGCCGCGCGGGTCCTGCTAGCCTGTCGGTCCCGTGATCCGCGTATCGATGCAGCCCGACAAGAGCGGCTGAAGCCGCCCAGCCGAAGGGGCGGACCCATGATCGAGACTCTCTCGTCCCGCACGTCCGTCCTGATCGTCGAGGACGTCGCCGTCACCGCCATCGCCCTGTCCGACGCGCTCGAAGACGCGGGCTATGCGGTCTTCGGCCATTGCAGCTCCGCGCCCGACGCCCTCGCGCTCCTGAGCCGGGCCGCACCGGATCTGGCGATCCTCGACATCTCCTTGCGCGGGGGCTCGTCCGGCGACGTGGCGCGCGAGCTCCGCCGGCGCGGCGTTCCCTTCCTGATCCACAGCGGCTGGTCGCCGCATGCGGACCTCGCCGCGGCGTTCGAAGGCGCGATCTGGCTCGAGAAGCCGGTCTCCTACGAGGCGCTCGTTCACGCGCTCGCGCTGGTCGGCGCGGAGGTCCGGCCGCAGCCCGCGCCGGCCGCGCGCCGGCTCGTGGAGCACGACGAGGGCGGGTGAGGGGCCGCCCGCGTCAGCCGTACCTCAGCTTGTAGAGCAGGATGATGCCCGACGAGGCCAGGGTGATGCCGTTCGCCAGGATGATCGGCATCTCCCCCTTCATGAGCCCGTACGCGAGCCAGAGCGCCACCCCCGTGACCAGGACGAGGCACATCCACAGGGAGATGTCCTGGGTCGAGCGCGTCCGCACCACGCGCACGACCTGCGGGAAATAGGCGCCGGTCGTGCAGATCGCGGCCAGGGTGCCGACCCAATCGGCGAGTTCCATCGCGAGGCTCTTTCGAAGGCGGGGCGGGACCGGCGTTCCGCCGCAGGCCCGCCCCGCCATGGAGGATCGCCACCGGTCTAAGGCCGTTTCCCTCTCCGGGGAACCGCCGCGCCTCTCCAGCCGCTGGAACTTTGCAAAATTGTATTGCAAACAATTTAAAGCCGCGCTATCGACACGGCGCCTGGTTCGGATCGCCGCATCCGGGCGACGCGGAGCGAGGCCTCCAGACCCGGCCCGGCCGTCCGAGACCCAGCGGGAGACGCCGCATGATAGTTCATGGTTCGATGCTGCTGGCCCTTGCGCTCGCCTGTGCGGCCGGCGTCGTGCTCGGCACCTATGCCGAGGTCTCGCTCGCACGGGTGCGGGCCGCCGCGGCGCCGGCCCGCCGGTCGCGGCCCGGCCGTCCGGGAGCGCGCGCATGAGCCCCGATCCGCGCCTCGCCCTCGTGCGCAACCTGATCCGCATCTACGCCGAGGTGCTCGGGGAACCGGCGCCGGCCGACCTGATCGACCTGCTTTGCCGCCTGGAGCGGCAGGAATCCGCCCCCGAGCGGCGGTGACCCGCGCGGGGCCGGTCGTTCTGGTCCCGAACAGTCGAGGCCGGGGCATCGCCCCGCGGCCGTACCTCCATCTTCTCCTGCCGCTCTGCATCCGGACGCCTGGGTGCCGTGTACCCGTTCGCGCGGCCCCGAGGGCGGCGCCGTGTGATCTGCCGCACAGCGGCGCCGGCCCGCGTCGCGTCTGATCCTCCTGCTCGGCGGATCCGCCGTCGCGGGCGCAGCGGCGCCCGGCGGGTCCGAGGAGCGGAAGGGACCGCCATCTTCATGACGGGCCGCGAGGCCCCATGCCAACAGGTAAGATCAATGCGGAATACGATTTTCGCGACGCTGACGGCGCTCGTCGCGCTCACCGGTCCGGGCCACGCCCAGGACATGACGGTCTGGCGCGACCCGGCGCAGGGCTGCACCTACATCGTCACGCCGCAGGGCGGCGCCACCTTGCGCTACCGGCGCGACGGGACGCCGGATTGCGCGCCGCCGTCGCCGGCGCAGAGCCAGGTGCCCGCCCCCTACATCAATCCCGCCCTGCAGGCCGGGCCGGTATCGGCGGTCTCTCCGGTTGCGACGAGCGCGCTCGTCCGGGCCCAGGGCCGCATGTACTAGAGTCCGTCAGCCTGTTTCAGGATCGCATCGGGACGGAGTCGCGGGCCCGCCGCGCTCCGTCCCGATGCGATCACGGCTGATAATCATCGAACCAGAAGGACGAATGACGTCGCGAGATCGTTCCCACCGACGGCAGGGGAAAATGCGACGTCATGACGATGCGGCCATTCTCCGAGCAGGCCTCCAGGAACGCCCACCGCGTCCGACGTGCCTGGTCGGGGTCCGCGTCGTACCGAAAGTTCCAGTCGGGGTATATGCATTGCATCGGCCAATGCATGACATCGCCCGAAAACACCGCCCCTATGCCTTGGGATCTCAGTCCGATGGCGACATGCCCCGGGGTGTGGCCCGGCGTCGGCTCCAGCCACACTTCGTCGTCGAGCGCATAGTCCATGTCGACGAGCACGGCCCGACCGGCCTCGACGATCGGCAGGACGTTCTCCTCGTAGGAGCGTGCGGCATCGCCGGAGGTCGCTCGTGCGGCCTCGAACTCGCGCCGCGCCATGACGTAGCGGGCATTGGGGAATGTCGGGATCCAGCGCCCGTCCACCAATCGCGTGTTCCAGCCGCAATGGTCGCCATGAAGATGGGTGCACAGCACATAGTCGATCTGCTCGGGAGCCACACCCGCATTCGCCAGCCGCTTCAGGAAGGTGTTGTCGTTGCGGCGATGCCAATGCGGGAAGTCCGCGTTCGTCTTGTCGTTGCCGATGCAGCCGTCGACCAGAATGGTGTGGTGCCCGGTACGGACCAGAAAGCTTTGGATGGGAAGAATGATCCGGCCCGTCGCCGGCGATATCGATCGGGGCGTGAGCCAATGAAGATGCGGTTCGAGGGCCTCGTCGGTACAGTCGGGGAACCATTCCGCCGGCCTCCGCAGAGGGTCGCACATCTCCAGAATCCTGGTGACCCGGATAGCCCCTATTCTCCAGTCATCCATCGACGCGGTCCTTTTCCGATCAAGGGACAGGTCGATCGATATAGCACCTGCAGCCTTCCGGCGTCAGATGCCGCACCGGCAGGAGGCGCGCGAAGGGGCCGCGCGCAAACCTGATCCCGAGCGTCGGACCACAGCCGCTGGAGCATGGTCCCGAAGCGATTCCGGCTTTCCGGATAAGACCGCACGGAACGACGACCGCGAGAGCCCGATCGCTTCAGGCCGGAGGGATCGGGCTCTCGGCGCCCATGAAGCGCCGGCGCGTGCGCAGGAGCGCCACGGCCTGCTCGGGGCTGACGGCGCGGAAGCGCACCAGGGCGTTCGGGCGCAACTGCGCGAAGGCGTCGATGTCGATCGAGGCGATCGTCGCGACCTTCGGGTAGCCGCCGGTGGTCTGATGGTCGGCGAGGAGGACGGTCGGCTGGCCGTCGCCCGCGACCTGGACGGCGCCGCGCACCACCGCCTCCGAGGGCATGTCGAGCCGGCCCTGAACGGGGAGGGCAGGACCCCTCAGGCGCACGCCCATCCGGTCGTAGCTGCTCGTCAGCGCATAGGGTCCGGCCAGGAAGGCGTCGACCGCCTCGGGGGCGAAGAAGCGGTCCTGCGGCCCGAGCACGACGCGGATGTCGCGGCGGGCGCGGGCGGTGACGGGCAGGGCGAGGGGCCCCGGCTCCGGCATCGGCCCATCCGGCACCGCGATCTCGAGGCGCTGGCCGGCCGCGAGCGCGCCGCCGCCGAGACCCGCGCGCAGATGGGTGGCGCGGCTGCCGAGCCAGGACGGAGCCACGATCCGGCCCGCGAAGGCAAGATAGGTCCAGGTGCCCCACGGCCCCGCGCGGATCGCGAGCCGCGCTCCCGGCGGCACGATCGCCACGCCCCAGGACGGGACGGTCTCGCCGTCGATGACGACATGGAAGCCGCCGCCGGCCGTCGCGGCCGCGATCGGGCCCTCGAGGCAGCGGAGCATCAGGCCTCCGAGCGACGCCTCGATCGCACCGGCACCGGGCCCGTTGCCGAGCGCACCTTGCGCGATGCCGTAGGCCGTGCGGTCCATGGGTCCGGAGGCCGGCACGCCATAGCGCATGAGGCCGCGCCGTCCCTCGTCCTGGATCGTCGTCAGCGGCCCCGCGGCCTCGATCTCGACCACGGCCGTCCTCATGCCCCGCCCCCGAGGGCATCCGCGCCGACGCGGCGGAAGGCGATGCGGTCTCCGACCTCGAACAGGAACGGCGCTTCCTCGTGCGGCCGGAGGATCCGTGCCGGCGAGCGGCCGATGATCCACCAGCCGGTCGGCATCGTGATCGTGGTCACGAGGCATTGCGGCCCGGCGACGAGCACGCTGCCTGCCGGGATGTCGCGCACCGGCGCCGTCTTGCGGGGGAGCCGGATTTCGCCCGGCACGCCGCCGAGATAGGCGTAGCCCGGCGCGAAGCCGTACATGTAGACCCGGTAGGTGCCCGAGAGGTGCGCCGCGATCACGGCCTCGGAGGTGAGCCCCGTGCGCTCCGCCACGGCCGCGAGGTCGGGCCCGAAGGGCGGGTCGTAGCAGACCGGGATCTCGTGCAGGCGGCCTTCCGGGCGCGACACCTGCACGTTCGCCCAGAGCTCGGCCACATGCGAGCGCACCGAAGCGGGCTCGGCGACGAGGGGATCGTAGCCCACGAAGAGGGAGCAATAGGACGGGATCGCCTCGGCGAAGCCCGGGAACGGGCGCGCTTTCAGGGCGGCGTCGAGCGCCAGCACGGCGTCGTTCGCCTCCTCGCTGACGCTCTCGGCGAACTCCACCATGATGCCGAAATCCGCCACCGGGTGGAAGCGCGGGAATCCGCCGCCTGCGTCCCCGGTCATGGCGCCTCGATGCGCGAGGGCGCGCCGCGGGTGTTATCGGTCATGGCGGGTCGATGAAGGGCCGGATCGCGATGCCCTCGCGGGCGAGGCCGTCGCGCAGGCCGCGCGCGAGGGCGACCGCGCCCGGGCCGTCGCCGTGGACGCAGATCGACTCCGCCTTCAGCGGGATCGGGTCGCCCTCCACGACCGGCATCAGTCCCGAGCGGAGGAAACCCACCATGCGGGCCGTGACCGCATCCGCATCCTTCAGCATCGCGCCCGGCCGGTCGCGCGGAACGAGGCGGCCGTCGGCCAGATAGCCGCGGTCCGCGAAGACCTCGCTCACCACCGCGAGTCCGAAGTCCCGCGCCACGTCCTCCAGCACGGTGCCCGAAATCGCGAGCACGCGCATCGAGCGGTCGACCGCAGCGGTGGCCCGCGCGATCGCGGCGGCGGTGTCGCGGTCTTCGGCCGCGAGGTTGCCGAGGGCGCCGTGCGGCTTGACGTAGGCGACCCGCGTGCCCGCGAGCGCCGCCACGCCGCAGAGCGCGCCGATCTGGGCGGCGACGAAGCGCTCGCATTCCGCGGGGGTGTAGGGGAGGCGCCGGCGGCCGAAGCCCAACAGGTCGGGATAGCCCGGATGCGCGCCCACCACGACGCCGCGCTCGCGGGCGGAGGTGAGCGTCGCGAACATGGTCTCGGGGTCGCTCGCATGCCCCCCGCAGGCTACGTTGGCGCTCGTCACGAGATCGAGCATCGCGGCGTCGTCCCCCATCCGCCACGGGCCGTAGCTCTCGCCGAGGTCGGAGTTGAGGTCGATGGAACGAGCGTCCGCGCTCACGGGCGCACCGGCACGGTGTAGTTCAGGATCAGGCGCCCGCCGTCGGGGTAGATCGTCTGGCCGGTGATGTAGGAGGCGTCGTCGCTCGCCAGGAACGCGGCGACCGCCGCGACCTCGGCGGGCTCGCCGCAGCGGCCGATCGGCGTGCGCGACAGGACCGCGTGCCGCGCCTCATCGGAGGAGAGGATCGCGGTCGCGACCATCTCGGTCAGGATCGTGCCCGGCCCGATCCCGACCACCCGGATCCCGTGCGGCGCGAGCGCCACGGAGGCCGTGGTGGTGAGCTGGTTGAGGCCGCCTTTCGAGATCGCGTAAGTCGCGAGCGAGGGGTTCGCGAGGAGCGCATTGATCGACGACATGTTGACGATGACGCCGCCGCCGCCCTGCGCCATCATCTGCTTCGCGGCTTCCTGCACGCCGAAGAAGGCACCCCTCAGGTTGACGCCGAGCACCGCGTCGAAATCCTCGTCCGTGATCGAGAGGAAATCCTGGCTCCTGGCGATGCCGGCATTGTTGACCATCACGTCCACGCGCCCGAACGCGCGCACGGCCTCCGCGACGAGGCGCTGCACGCCGGCGCGCTTCGTGACGTCGGCGGTCACGGTGTGGAGCGCGCCGCGGCCCTGCAACGCGGCCGCCGCTTCGGCGAGGCGCTCCGCGTGGACGTCGCCCGCGACGACCCGCGCGCCCTCGTCGAGGAAGCGCTCCACGCAGGCCCGTCCGATGCCCTGCGCGGCGCCCGTGACGATGGCGACCCGATCTTTCAGCCTCATGCCTTCGCTCCGCCCGATCCGTCCGGGGTCCACCCTTTCGGCAGCCGCGGCTTGTCGATACCCGCGGCCTCGCAGAGCACGTCGACCATCGCGGAGAAATCGGAACCCGCATGGCGCCCCGCCCGCGCCATGGAGAACATCTCGCGCGCCGCCGCCGCGACCGGTACCGGCACCTTCGCGGCGTTGGCGGCCGCCACGATGATCGACAGGTCCTTGTGGGCGAGGTCGATGGTGAAGCCTGGCGCGATGTCGTCGGCCAGCACCTTGTTGGGCCAGTTCACGCGCAACTGCCCGTTCGTCGCGGTGGTGCCGTAGCAGACCTTCAGGGTCTTGGTGAGGTCGAGCCCGAAGCGCTGCGACAGGGCGAGCGCCTCGGCGTTGAGCTGGCAATGGATGATCGCGAGGTAGTTGTTGACGAGCTTGGTGCGGATGCCGGTGCCCACCGGGCCGCAATGGTGGATGGTGGTCCCCATCGCTTGCAGAAGCGGCCGCACGCGCTCGAAGTCGCGCTCCGAGGCCCCGACCATGAACAGGCTCTCGCCGCGGTCGGCGTGCGCCGCGAGGCGCCCGACCGGCGCGTCCACCACGGTGACGCCGCGCTCGGCCGCCGCGGCCGCGATGAGGTCGGTGGTCTTCGGCTCGACGGTGCTCATGTCGACGATCACCTGGCCGGGCCGGCCGTTCGCCAGGATGCCGTCGGGGCCGAGCACCGTCGCCTCGACCTCCGCGGAGGCCGGGAGCATGGTGAAGATCACGTCGCTCGCCTGCGCGACCCCGGCGACGCCGTTCGCCGCTCGCGCCCCGAGCGCGGTCAGGGCTTCGACCCCTGCGGGCGCGATGTCGTAGACCGCCATCTCGGGCCCGCTGCGCCGCAGGTTCGAGGCCATCGGGCGCCCCATGCGCCCGAGGCGGATGAAGCCGACTTTGTCCATTCGTTCACTCCCGTTCCGGGCCCGGCCTTGCGGGCCTCCGTGTTCTGTTTCGAACTGCGCCCGTCGTCAGGTCACCGGCAGCCCGAGATGCCCGCGCAGCCTGTTCTTGAGAAAGATGCCGTCCCGCGCCGGCAGGGCGCGCTCGGGATTCTCGGGCCGGATCCGCACGGTCGCGAAGCGCGGGCCGCCGCTCGTGCGGCGCAGCTCGCCGCGATAGGCGTCCAGGCCCGCCCGGTCGCGGATCTCCGTCACGGCTGCGAAGCCCGCCGCCTCCGCGATCCGGTGCAGGTCGAGGCCGAGGCCGGTGTGGCTGAGCTGCATGCCTGTCTCGCCGAAGCGTCCGTTGTCGAGGACCACGATGCTCAAGTTCCCGGGCTTCGCGGCCGCGATGGTGGCGAGCCCTCCTAACCCCATGAGCTGCTCGCCGTCGCCGGTCAGCGCCACGACGGGGCGCCCCGGCTGCGCCAGCGCGAGGCCCAGGCCCACGAGCGCGGCGCCGCCCATGGCGCCCCAGAGATAGAACGTGCCGTCGTGGTCGCCGGCCGCGAAGGCGTCGTAGCTCGGCGAGCCGAGACCGGTGACGACGAGCATGTCGCCGCGCTCGGCCAGCAGGGCGCGCACGGCCTCGCGGCGGTCGAGGGCAGGGGAGGTCGAGGCGTTCATTTGCCGGTCCATTCCCGGTGTCGCTCCTGCCGGGTGCGCCGGCTCGCCGGTGTTCCGATTCCCGTCCGTCTCGCTCATTTGCCGGTCCATTTCTTGCGGCCGATCAGGCGCTGGGAGAGCAGCACCGCGACCGGCTGGTCGGCCTCGAAGGCCAGCGCCGCCGCGGCCGAGACCGTCTCCCCGGCCTCCTCGCCCCGGTCGACGCGCAGGGTCGTGACCCCGATGGCGGCGAGCACGGGTTCCGTGGCCCGGCTCATCGGCACCTGCCAGGGATTGAACTCCGCCCACTCGCCCCGCATCGTCACGAGGGCGAGGAAGGGAAAGCGGCAGGCGGGCAGGAGCGACATCATGTTGATGCAGTTGCCGACGCCGCTCGACTGCATGAGCAGCACCGAGCGCTGCCCGCCGAGCCAGGCGCCGGCCCCGATCGCGACGCCTTCCTCCTCGGTGGTCAGCACCGTGGTCGCGACCTCCGGATCGGCCTGGAACAGCTCGATCAGGCGCGCATGCCCGGCATCGGGCACGTAAGTGGCCTGGCGGATGCCGGCCTCCTTGAGGACCCGGTAGAGGTCGAGGGGCCAGTCGCGCGCCGGCGGCTGGTCGTTGGTCCCGTGCATGGGCGGCTCCGTCCGCATCCTCCGTCGGCTTCGGACGGTCGCGCGACGTTAGCCGCTCGGCCGGCGCGCCGCCAATCCCCCGCGGGGAGCGTTACCGGCGGCTTCCGCCTTTTTCGAGCGTGGCGAGGCCGAGGCGCAAGGCCGCGCGGACCGTATGGGCGAGCACCTGCTTGGGATGGCCGGAGAAACGGTGCTCCTCCGCGACCGGCTCCCCGCCGCGTAAGGCCGCGCCGACATAGACCAGCCCCGCGGGCTTGCCCTGGTCGGGCCCCGGCCCGCCGACGCCGGTGACGGAAAGCGCGAGCGATGCGCACGGCGCGCGCTCCAGCGCCCCGGCCGCCATCCGGCGCGCCACGTCGGGGTGGTAGGGCGTCTTCTCCGCGATCAGCTCCGCCGGGACGCCGAGGACGTCGGTCTTGAGCGAGCTGCAATAGGTCACGAAGCTGCCCTCCAGGACCCCGGAGCTCCCCGGCGCGCCGGCCACGCAGGCGGCGAGCAGCCCTGCGGTGCAGGATTCCGCCGTCACGAGACGCCGCTCCGCCGCCTTGAGGGCCTGGGCGAGCTGGTTCGCGACATCCTGCAATTCGCCCGAGAAGCGCGACAGCGCCTCGTCGGCGCGCAGGACGGCCGGGCGGAACAGACGGGCGTCGAGGGCGTCGATGGCGTCGTAGCGCTCGGCGGTGGGGTGGTCGAGGCGGATCGGATTGACGCGCTTGAACCACGTGCCTCTCAGGCGCCGCAGCACGATGTCGAGGGCCGCGCGGGCGTGCTCGTCGCCGCCGATCTCCAGCACCTCGGCGATCTCGCCGGCCTCGAGCCCGGGATGGCGCGACACGGCCTCGAGCAGGGCGAACACCATGGTGTCCCATTCGAGGTAGCTCACGCCGATCTGCGCCTCGTCGCCGCCGCCGATGCCGAGCCCGTCGGTCGGCTTGGCGCGCCAGGTGCGCTCCGGGACCCCGTAGGCGCGGGCCATCCAGGGCACTTCCCAGGACTTGATCAGCGACTGCACCGGGGCGACGTCGCCGACGTCGCCGTGGAGCGTCCAGAACCCGGCTCCGAGCTCGGAAAAGTTGTCCGTGCTCGCCACGATGCCGCCGAAACGGTGCGCCTGGTCGTAGAGCGTGACCATGCGCAGGCGGGCGCGGACGTTGCCGCGCCGGGTGCGGATCCGCCCGTCGTCGCCCGAGGGGAGATCCGGGTCGAGGGCGCCGAGCTCGCCCACGAAGCCGCGGTAGGAGGCCGAGAGATCGATGTGGAGGTGCTCGATGCCGAGCGCGCCGCAGGCCTCGACCCCGCGCTCGGTCTCCTCCGGGTTCTGCTCGATCGGGAGCGTGAAGCCGATCACGCGCCACCCCGCCCGCTTGAACAGGGCGGCGGTCAGGGCGGAATCGACGCCGCCCGACATGCCGAGCACCGCGGTCGAGACCCCGGCCTGCTCGCGGTACTGCTCCAGATCGCCGACGAGCTTCGCGCCGATCGATTCGAGCTCGGATTCCGGCGGGAACAGCCCGCTTTCGACCTGGGCGCGGAGCCGGCGGTCGAACCAGGGCGACAGGCTTCCGCGCTGCGCCTGCCGGGAAAGGTCGAGAATGGTGTCGAGAAGCGCCATGGCGGGTCCCCTGCTGCCGTACGAGCTAGGGCGCGCCCGGGCACCGCGGCAAGGGGGCGCCCGCCGTTTCGCTCGTGGCACCCCGGGTCCAAAGGGGGCCGGCAGGCCCGCCGGCGGGGCTGCGCTCGCCCCTTGTGCCGCCCTCCGGGCTGTTGTCTGATGGCGCCGGACGGGGATCCCTCACGATGCAATTGCTCTTCCGCAACTTCAAAATGCTCGATCCCGAGGTCGGCGAGCTCCAGGACGGCTTCGAACTCCTCGTCGAGGGCGACACGATCCGGGAGAGCTCGAACAAGCCGATCAAGTCCAAGGGCGCCGAGACGGTCGATTGCGGCGGCCGCACCCTGATGCCGGGGCTCATCGACAGCCACGTCCACATCTTCCTGAGCGAGGTCAACATCCGCTATCTCGAGGCGGTGCCCCTCACGCTCATGACCGCGCGGGCCGTCGAGCTCATGCGCGGCATGCTCGACCGCGGCTTCACGACCGTGCGCGACACCGGCGGCGCCGACTGGGGCATCAAGACGGCGGTGGAGCAGGGCAACGTGCCGGGACCGCGCCTGTTCATCGCCGGCCAGGCGATCGGCCCGACGGGCGGCCACTCGGATTCGCGCCGCCGGACGGATTACGGCATGCGCTGCCATTGCTGCAACGCAATGGCCTATTCGATGACGGTCTCGGACGGCACGAGCGAAGTCCGCAAGGCCGCGCGCGAGCAGATGCGCCAGGGCGCCGACCACGTGAAGATCATGATGTCGGGCGGCGTCGCCTCGCCCTACGACCCGCTCGACTCGCTCCAGTTCAGCCCGCCTGAGGTCGCCGCCGCAGTCGAGGAGGCGCACGCCTACGGCCGCTACGTCTGCGCCCACGCCTATACGCCCGAGGCGATCACGCGGGCCGCCCATGCGGGGGTGCGCACCATCGAGCACGGCAACCTCATCGACGACGCCTCGGCGAAGCTCATGGCCGAGAAGGGCATGTTCCTCGTCGCCAACCTCATCGCCTATTACGCCATGCGCGAGCGCGCCGCCGAGTTCGGCATGACGGGCGACATGCTCGCCAAGAACGACCTCGTGATCGAAGGCGGCCTGCGCTCGCTCGAGATCTGCAAGCGCGCGGGCGTGCCGGTCGCCTACGGCAGCGACCTGCTCGGCGCCCTCCAGGTCGACCAGAGCCGCGAGTTCCTGCTGCGGCGGGAGGTCCTGTCCCCCCTCGAAATCATCCGCTCCGCCACGACGATCGGCGCCAAGGTGCTGCGGATGGAGGGCAAGCTCGGCACCCTTAAGCCCGGCGCCTTCGCGGACCTGCTCCTCGTCGACGGCGATCCGCTCAAGGATTTCGGCGTGTTCCAGGGCCAGGGCCAGCATCTCGCCGCGATCGTGAAGGGCGGCCGTTTCTACAAGAACCGGCTCAACTGAGCCCGTGGCGACGGCGTCCCTCCCGGACCGGACCCTGACCCCCGCGGGCGCGCCCCGCCCGCGGGGAATCCACCTCGGGCGCTGGGTCCTCGACGGCGCCGCCGCCCTCTCGCTCGGCTTCATCCTGCTGCCGCTGGTGCTGGTCACCTGGCTCGCCTTCTTCCGCCAGGAGATCCCCTCGCTGCCGCCGGAGGGCTATTCCCTGCGCTGGTTCGGCGCGGTGTTCCAGAACCGCAACTTCGTGGGCGGCTTCATCTTGAGCCTCCAGGTCGCGGTGGCGGCGACCGCCATCGGGCTCGCGCTCGCCGTGCCCGCCAGCCTCGCGCTCGCCCGGCGGCGCTTCCGCGGCCGCGGCCCGATCGCCACGCTCCTCCTCATGCCCCTGGTGATCCCGGGCGTGGTGTTCGGCACGGCGATCTACGTGTTCCAGATCGAGGCCGAGATCCTCACCGGGCTGCCGCTCCTCGGCTCGACCGCGGGCCTCGTGCTGGCGCACGCCCTGATCACGATCCCCTGGGTGGCGCGGCTCGTCACCGCGAGCCTCGCGGGCTTCGATCCCGCGGTCGAGGAGGCTGCCAAGAACCTCGGCGCCAACCCCTGGACCACCTTCCGCCGCGTGACCCTGCCGGCGATCCGCCCCGGTCTCGTTTCGGGCGCCCTGTTCGGCTTCGTGATGTCGTTCGGGAACCTGGAGATGAGTCTCTTTCTCGTCGGCGCCGGGCGCACGACGCTGCCGATCGCGATCCTGCAATACCTCGAATGGAAGATCGACCCGACGGTGGCGGCCGCCTCGGTGCTGCAAATCCTCCTCATCGGCGCGGCGATGATCGTCACCGACCGCTACGTCAAGATCAGCCAGGTGGTGTGAGATGACCCTCTGCTCCGCGCAGACCGGCCGGGTGATGTGACATGGCGGGTGTCGAGCTCGATCGGCTGTCGAAGCGCTATGGAGAGCAGGCGGCCGTCAAGGACGTGAGCCTGCGCATCCCCGACGGCGAGTTCCTCGTGCTGCTCGGCCCCTCGGGCTGCGGCAAGACCACGACCTTGCGCATGGTGGCCGGATTCGTGGAGCCGACCGGCGGCACGACGCGGATCGGCGACCGGGACGTGACCTATCTCCCGCCGTGGCGGCGCAACACCGGCATGGTGTTCCAGTCCTATGCGCTCTTCCCGCATATGAGCGTCGCCGAGAACGTCGCCTTCGGGCTCGAGATGCGCAAGGTGCCGCGGCCCGAGCGCGAGGCCCGCAGCCGGGAGGCTCTGCGCCTCGTGCGCTTGGAGAAGCTCGCGGAACGGCTGCCGCGCCAGCTCTCCGGCGGCCAGCAGCAGCGCGTCGCGCTCGCCCGCGCGCTGGCGATCCGGCCCGACGTGCTGCTCCTCGACGAGCCGCTGTCGAACCTCGACGCGAAGCTGCGCGAGGAGGTGCGCATCGAGATCCACGACCTGCAGCGCCAGCTCGGCCTCACCACCATCATGGTGACCCACGACCAGGAGGAGGCGCTGACCGTCGCCGACCGGCTCGTGGTGATGGCAGACGGCGAGATCCGGCAGGTGGGCCACCAGCGCGACCTCTACGAGCGTCCCGCGGACCGCTTCGTCGCCGGCTTCGTGGGGCGCAGCACCTTCCTGGAGGGGCGGGTCGCGGAGCCCGGCCTGTTCGAGACCGCGGGCGGCCTCCGGCTGAAGGCCGACACGGAGGGCGTGCTCGGCCCCGCCTCCCTGGCGCTGCGGCCGGAACGGCTCACCGTCGGGGCCGGCGGGCACGACAACCAGTTGCCGGGCGTCGTGGAATTCGTGTCCTATCTCGGGGCGGTGCTCGAGGCGCGCGTGCGCCTCTCGCCGGAGGACAGGGTCGTCGTGCAGCTCCCGAACCGGAGCGGCGTGCCGCCGCTCGCGATCGGGCAGAGCGTCGAGATCGGCTGGCCGCGCGAGGCCGGTCTGGTCTTCGCCGCGGCGTAGGGGCGGGGAGGCGGCTTTCGCGCCCGCAGGGTGCTGGCGTTCGGTCTGGGGAGAGCCCGGCCCTCGCCGCACCGGCGGGGCCGCGAGGTCGAGAGAACGAGAGCGGGTCGCTGCCGCACCGGCAGGGCCGTGAGGTCGAGAGAAAGAGAGTGGGCTGCCGGCTCGCCGGCGGGACCACGAGATCGTGGAGCGGGGAACCGATCCTGGCCGCACCGGCAAGGACCGGCATCAGACAGAGGGAGAACGAGGATGGCGAACGACAAGTGGACCATGAACCGGCGGGATGCGCTCAAAGGGCTCGGCCTCGCGGCCGGCGCCGCGACGCTGCCCTTCGGGGCCGGGCGGGCGGCGGCTCAAGGGGGCGGCCGCGTCGTCGTCGGCACCTGGGGCGGCGACTATGCGCGCCTGCTCAGCAAGAACGTCGAGGACCCGATCCTGAAGCCGAAGGGCTTCGAGATCGCGCAGGACCAGGCCGCGGACGGCCCGCGTCGCGCCAAGATGGTGGCCGAGCGCCGCCTGCCGCGCGGGACGAGCGACATCCAGGGCCTCTCGGCCGCCAACATGTACGAGATGAACGAAGCCGGCGCCGTCGAGCCGATCGACTACGCCAAGATCCCGAACGCGGCGAACCTCGTGCCGCAGATGAAGTACCCTTACGGCGTCGGGCACATCTATTCCGGGAAGGTCATCGTCTATAACCCGAAGATGATCAATCCGGCGCCCGTGAGCTTCAAGGACGCCTTCGATCCGAAGCACGGCAACAAGATCGGCATCATCGACATCCAGTATCAGTACGTCATGGCGGCCGCGGCGCTCGCGAACGGCGGCTCGGTGTCGAACTTCGAGCCCGGCAAGGCGCTGCTGCTCGAAGCCAAGAAGGCCGGCGCCCGCGTCTATCCCACGAACGAGGCCTTCGCCCAGGCGCTCAAGAACGAGGAGATCGGCATCGGCATCATGTGGAAGGCCCGCGCGGTGCAGTGGCAGAACTCGGGCATTCCCGTGGAATCGGTCGCGCCGTCCGAGGGCATTCCGCTCTACATCTCCGGCTTCTCGATCCCGAAGAACGCGCCCAACAAGGAGGGCGCCTACGCCTACATGAACGCGATGCTCGAGAAGCAGGCACAGGAGAACTTCGCGGTCGACATGGGCTACAACCCGACCGTCACGAACGCCTCCGTGGCGCCCGACCTGCAGAAGCGCATCGGCTTCACGGCCGAGGAGCAGAAGCGCCTTCTCGATCTCGATTACGGCTACATCGCCAAGAACGACCAGGCCCTTAAGGAATGGTGGGACAAGGTGTTCAAGGCCTGATCGGTCCGTGACGAGCACGAGCGCGGTCCGGCGCCCGAGCGGCGCCTTCGACGTGGCGGGACTGGTCGGTCCCGCCACCTTCTACGTGGCGGCGGGAATCGTGATCCCGCTCGCCATCCTGTTCCGCTACAGCCTCAACCGTTTCGTGCCCGGCCAGTTCATGGTCGACGCCCTGACGGTGGAGAGCTACGTCAAGTTTTTCACCGACCCCTACTACACGGGCGTGCTGTGGCGGACGGTGCGCGTCGCCGCCGCGACGACGGCGCTGTGCCTCCTCATGGGCTTCCCGCTCGCCTATGTCCTCGCGCGCACGCGCACGCGATTCAAACATCTTCTCATCATGCTGGTGGTCTTGCCCCTCTTCGTCGGCAACGCCGTGCGGGCGGCGGGGTGGATGGTGGCCTTCGGCAACAAGGGGCTCATCAACGCGAGCCTCATGGGCGTCGGCGCCGTGAATCAGCCGCTCGAGATCATGTTCACCGAGGTAGCGGTCATCGTCGGCATCACAGCCGTCAATCTGCCCTTCATGGTGCTGTCCCTGCAGAGCGTCATCGAGGGCATCGACCGGGCGGTCGAGGAGGCAGCCTTCAGCCTCGGCGCCAATCCGCTGCGGATGGCGCAGCGGGTGCTCTTCCCCCTCGCCATGCCGGGCATCCTCGCGGGCACGATCCTGACCTTCATCCTGGCCATGAACGCCTATGCGACGCCCGTCCTCCTCGGGGGACCGCGCTTCCAGATGATGGGCCCGCTCGTCTACAACCAGTTCGTGCAGCAGAACAACTGGCCCTTCGGCGGCGCGGTCGCCTTCGTCCTCATGACGGCGACGCTGATCCTGACCGCCACCGCCAACCTCCTCGTCCAGCGGCGCTACCACAGCGCCTGACGCGCCGGCCGGGGCGGGCACCCGGACGCCCGGAACCCTCCCGGGCCGCGGGCGTTCGCCCCGAGGCTCAAAGGAGGGTCTGTCATGATGCCGAGATTGCCCCTGATCGGCCTGGGGCTCGCGCTCCTCGCCCAGCCCGCCCTGGCGGATCGTCCCCCGACCCTGGAGGAACTCGCCCGCATCGAGACCGTCCTGCGGGTCCAGGGCTTCCAGACCTGGGACGAGATCGAACTCGACGATGACGGCTGGGAGGTCGACGATGCGCTGGCGCCCGACGGACGGCGCTATGACCTGAAGCTCGACCCCGTGACGCTCGCGATCCTGAGCAGCAAAGCCGATTGAGGCCGGCCCATGGTCTTCGCTGCTGGCGCGAGTTCGTGCGCCACTGGGTTGCCCGAAGATCCTGATCGGCGGCTTGGCTACCGCCCGGGTCGGGGACATGGCCGTCCATGATGGCGGCTCGTCGCCGGGTTCCCGAAGGTGCTGATCGACGGATAGAAGACAGCTTTGCGGTCGCTTGGAGTATGCGCGTGTCTGGTTCGGCCTGCCGCGAGTGGCATGGGATCGATTGGGTTCGTTCTGTCGTCTGGCGTTGTTTGTCGCCGCTGACGTCGAATGGTGTCGCGGCCGACCAAGCGCGGGCGTTTCGATCAGCGCTGCACCAATTGGCTTCGTTTTGTCAGCGCTCATGCGTGCTGCCTGGGCCAGATCCAGCGGGGATCTCTTCGAGGCGGGTGAGGGCGCGGCTGCGGCGGGCGAGGGCCTGCCGCTCGTAGCGCTCGAGGCGAAGGAGATCCCTAAGGAGGGCCTCCACGTCGGCCGGGGGCGAGCCGTCCCGAGGCGGCCCATCCCCCGGTGCGTCGCCGGCGACCGTGTCGGTCTCCTCCAGACGTCCGGCCAGGAGACCGTCCATGTCAGTCCCCTCCAGACGCCCGGCCTGGAGGTCGTCAAGGCTTCCGAAGGTGTCGAGCGACAGGCTTCCGATCCCCTCAGGGTCCTCCGTCACAAGGCCATCACACGTGACGAAATCATCGGGCGGATCCGCGTGCGCCGCGTCGGCCATCGCGGCGAGGAGCGTCGCGCGCTGCACCTGGATCGCCAGAAGGGTGAGGCTCTCGGCCGCGATCTGCTCGGCGAGGGCGAGAGCGGCCGGGTCGGCGGTGCCGGCGCCGGCAATCGCACGAGCGAGAGGGACCGCCAGCGGCGGGCCGGGCTCCGGCGCGGGCAGGGTACGGGCGAGGCCGTGCCGGAGGGCGTTCAGACGCGAGCGCGCCTTGCCGGCCGGGGTCTTGGGGCCCGTGCTCTTCTGGGCGTTGCGCCGGTTAGCGGCGATCTGCTTCTCGCTCGCCATCACGCGCCCCCCTGGGCGAGGGAGAGCGGCGATCCGGTCGGGAGCTTACTTCCGCCAGTGAGCGCGCCCGGCGCGGCGGCCGCTGCGGGCGTCGGCCGCCCCTCGGGGCCGCCGGCATCGTGCCCGGCGGGCGACGGGCCGCCCTCCGGCTGGTCAGGCCACGTCTCACGTGCAGGCATCAACGCTTGGCGGTCGGGCTGTGTCTCCGAGGGCATGACCTCCGGGCACTCTGTGCCGGCGCCGGGCGCGGGCGCGCGCCCGAGGCGGCCGTCCGGCGCCGCCTCGGCGGTGGCGGGCACTTCCGTCGGGGGATCCGCGGCCGGGCGGGAGGGCGGCGGGGGGCTGCCTTGCGCCTCGGGGACCAGCGGGCGCGGGGCGGCGTCGCGCCCGCGCCCCTGCCGCAGCGCCTGACCCGGGGTCCGCCCCTGGGGGGCGGCCTGCGTGGGATCCAGGGCGGCGGGGGAGCGGGCCAGACCCACGAGGCCGGCATGGGCCCGCACACGGAGGGCAAAGTCCCGGCGGCGGCCGACCTCGCGCAGGAGGCGGGCGCGGCGGAATTCGGTCCGGCTCGCCATCCGGTCGAGGATCTCGAGGCGCGGGAGGCACTCGCCGTAGGCGATGGTGACCCAGAGGGCACCGTCGAGGTCCGTCTTGGCGAGGAGGCGCTCCACATGCGCCACCGCGTCCGGGTCCCGCGCCCAGTAGCGCTTGAGGAGCCCCTCCATCCACCGGCGGCGGGTGTAGCTGAGGCCGGCGCAGAGGGTCTCCCTCAGCACGGACCGGCGGCTGCGCTCGAGGATGTCGGTGCGCAGGCGCTCGATGCGAGCCAGCTCCCAGGTGAGGCGGACCGCCTCCTGGGTCCAGATCTGCTCGAGCGCGTCGGCGGGCTGGAGGACCCGGTGCAGGCCCTCGCGCAGGGCCTCGTAGGCGGCCCGATCCTCGCCGGCGACGAGCGGGTCGAGGTCGAAGAAGATGGTGACGGAGGGATGGACGGATGCGGTCATGGCGTACTCCCGAAGAGACCGCAGGACACCAATCGCATCCGGACCCGCTTCGCCTAGGGGCTTTCGTTGCCGCGGGGCGGGTCTTCGTGCCGCAGGCGCGGCTGGGCGGGACGGGGCGCGCCGGTGCCCCCACCGGACGCGCTGACTGGAGCCGGCTTGTGGGGGCGTCTGGAGAGGGGCGCCCCCTTTGGCTTCGATCAGGTGTCCCGGACCTATTCCCGGGCCTGTTCTGGGGTGCGTCGGGGGTGTCCCGCTCGTGTTCCCTGGCCGCATTCGGGGGTTCCCTTTCAGCTTTGCGTGACCGGCGGAACACGCCCGGGGCCGCTGCGGCGGGAGCACGCGCGAGCCGGAGGGGCAGGGAGATCATGGCGTCAATGTTGGTCGCCGTTGCGCTTCCGCGGGGGCGACCCGCCCGTGGCCGTCGCCGGATAGGTCAGGTACAGCGGCCCCAACGGCGGCGGCTTCATCGACGGGTCAGGGAAACGGCTTGCGCAGAGCCCGCGGGGGCTTGGCTTCGATCCCATGGTTTCACCCTAGTGTCAGGCCATGGTTTCGGGGGCGTGTCACCCTGGTTTCAGTCCCGCGTCAGTGGGGGCATGGGGGTGTGTCACCCCTGTATCACTGCCGTCCGACGCGGCCCTTGAAACCTACCCGCCACCGTCTGCGGTAGGAGCCCCCAGGCGTGTGAGAGGCCGGGAGAAGTCTCGGACCGACGAGGCTGCACCTCGGGTCGCGGTCGTCGCGCGGATCGCCTACTTGCCCGCGGCAGGCGCGGTCAGCTGGACTGCCTCGCTGCCCCGCCTTCCCGACGGCGCGCCAACCGACTTCGTGGACGGGCCCCCTATAGGAGCAACCAGTTCGATCAGGAGCCTTTACGGCGGAGGCAACATGCTGAACGGGGGTAACGGCAAGGACCGCCTGGAGGGTGGCATTCCGACAATGAGCTTAATCGGCAAGAACAACTTTATTTACGGTGAGGGCGGAGATGATGATCTCTGGGCACTGTCAGATTATTCCCTGATCAATGGGGGCTCAGGTGACCTGACTGGCTCGATTTGGACTGGGTTGACTAAGAGTTGCCCGGAACCAAAGGAGCCTGAGATGGCGGCCTGACCGGGATTTTGGACCGGGCTCAGTGAGACTACTGCATGGCGGCTGGCGTGGGTAGCTGGCGTGCGACGACGTGCAGGGTGACAGGCGCGGGAGGCCGGTAGCCAAGGAGGAGTGAGGATGGATGCAGTTGTAATGGTCCTTCCATGCACCGATCACGACCTGCGCCTCCCGTAGGCTGTAGAAGATCTCGCGCTTCTGGCACGCGTCCTGGAGCTTGCCGTTGAAGCTCTCGCAGAACCCGTTCTCCCACGGGCTGCCAGGCTCGATGTACAGCGGTCTGGTCCCGAGGCCCGCCAGCCACTCCCGCAGAGCCTTGGCGATCATCTCAGGGCCGTTGTCGCAGCGTACATGCTCCGGCACGCCCTTCTCGAGCATGGCGTCCGCGAGCGTCTCGATCACCCCGCAGCTGACGATCCGCCGCGCCTCCTTCAGGGACAGGCACTCTCGGCTGTGCTCGTCGCTGAGCGTCATGATTCTGAGGCTGCGACCATCATCGGTACGGCCCTCCACGAAGTTGAAGCTCCACATGTGATTGGCCCGCTTCGGCCGCAGCTGGATGCAGGAGCCGTCGTTGAGCCACAGCCTGCCTCGTGGCTTGTGCTTCGGGAGCCTTGAGCCCCTCACGGCGCCAAATGTGCTGCACCCGATCCCTGCCCACGCGCCAGCCCGCGATCCTCAGCAGGGCTGTGATCCTGCGGTAGCCGTAGCGGCCGTACTGGGAGGCCAGGGCCACGATGGCTCGGGTGAGAGCATTCTCGTCAGATCGCACCGTGGGGATATAGCGCTGCGTCCCACGGGACTGGCTGACGATCCGGCAGGCGTGCCGCTCCGAGAGGCCGTACCTCTCCCGGATGCCGTGCACCGCCTGCCGACGCCGCTCAGGGCTTATAAGTTTCCCGACACGACATTCTTGAGGATCTGCTTCTCGAGCGAGAGGTCCGCCACACGGTCGCACAGGCGAGAGTTCTCCTGCTCCAGATCCTTCAGGCGCTTGGCTTGTTCAACGGCGAAGCTGCCGGGGGACGTAAGTTGGCCGAAAGCGGCATGACTGCTTTCGAGAGAGTTGGCGTGGACAGCTGCCATCAGCTCAGGCTTTGTGCTGCGAAGCGGCACCGCCCCGTCCCGACCGTTCAGGCTTAGCTGGGTCGTGCCGGGACCGAGCCGTCGCGAGTGTGGCGCGGACGGAGTTCCCTCATGTCTCCCTGACGGTCGGATTTCGGCCCCTCGGAGCCCTCTGTGAAGGCACGGCCGTGGCCCTTCCATCACCAGCGCGCTCCGCAGCGAGCACTTGCGTTCCATCGAAGGGTGTGGTCCCACGCGCCGGCAGTCGCGCTGCCGATCAGCTCACAGGCTGGCGCAAAGGGCCGGCAGGTGAGGAGCGCTGCGTCCGGGGGAGCCGGGACCCGTTGCCCGTCACATGATCTAAAGACTGCGCTCCGTCGTAGAACGGCAAAGATCAAGGGGTGGGTGGGCGATGTCGACAGCAGGACCCACGATTATCCTTGCGGTCGACGACGAGCCAGTCGAACTCCAGTTCATTGCCCTCGTACTTGGGCGCGCCGGCTACGAGGTGATTGGGACGGCGAGCGGCCCGAGCGCCTTGGCGGTCCTGGAGGCGCGCTCAGACGTCGCTCTCGTGGTCGCAGATTGCCGCATGCCTCACATGAGCGGGCCCGAGCTTCTGGGCCAGATTGCAGTTCGCTGGCCGGAAATCAAGCTCATCGCGACAAGCGGTGCCCCGGAGCCGGACGACCTGCCGGATAAAACGACGTTCCTGCAAAAGCCCTATCGGCCGAGCGTGCTCACGCATCATGTCGACAGGCGGCTGAATAGGGTTCAGGAGACACCCCTGTGACGAGAGCCTTGGCTCTGGATAGCTCAAGCATGCCGGTGCGAGACGCCAAGGCCCGTAAGGCCGTGGGGCACCGCTGAACGGGCTGGTTGGATGAATGTCTGAGCTATCTTAGACCTTCGTATAAGAATTGCGTGTGATCCAGCCCCCACCAGCAGCCGTATTTTGTTCGAACCGGCGCCTATGGCTGCTGAACATGGGGCCGCTGCTCACGAGAGCGACAGGTCCGGAACAGGATCCACCATGAAGAGCGAAAGCAGGGCCAGCGCGCTCCTCGTGGATGAAGATGAGTTTTTCTGTCTTGCTCTTCGGACGATCCTGATCGACCAGCTCGGCTTCGCCGACGTCCATATCGTGTCCTCGTTGGCGGCTGCCGCCGAGGAGCTGTCGCGGCGCCCCGATGTCGCGCTGGTTGTCGTGAGTCACGCCCCCGGCGGGTTTCGGCCGATTCGGGATGTCGGCGCTCTGCGCGACCGCTTTCCTCGGCCGCGTGTCGTTCTTGTTTCCGGAACCGAGGGCAGGGGCGACATCCTCGCCGCCCTGGATGCCGGGCTACACGGCTACGTGCCGAAGTCCCTCGGGCTGGCAGGCCTGCCCAAGGCGCTCCGGCAGGTCCTCGAAGGGGCCATTTATGTGCCGCCGTCGCTCGCCCGGAGGCAGGGCGCAGACGCCTGGCACGAGCTGGAGCGGCGGCCCGCCGATGCCGCGGCCGGCAGCCCGGTCGCTCTCACGCCGCGGCAGCATGACGTGCTGCGCCACATCGTCGAAGGCAAGTCCAACAAGGAGATTGCCCGCTCGCTCAGCCTCGGCGAGGGCACCGTGAAGGTTCATGTGGCGGCTCTCTTCCGCGTTCTGGGTCTTACGTCCCGTTCCGCCGCTGCCGCGATCGGTGCGCGGATCCTAGCCGATGTCGCGAATTCCAACGCCAGCCTGGAACTGACCTCCGCAGCGGTCTCCTCGGACACTCTGGACGACGCCCGGTCGGCCGCTTCGGCGGCGTGACCAGCCCATGAAGAGGACAGCGACCTCCCTATGCCACGGTACTTCTTTCATATCCGAGATCGCGATCAACTGATCGAGGACCAGGACGGCCTCGAGCTCGCGGACCTGCATGCCGTTCTCGACGAGGCCCTGCGGATCGATCGCGAGTTCGGAACCGAGGGCACCGGCGTCTTCGGGATGGAGATGGAGATCACGGATGCGGCAGGCCGAACGGTCCTCAAGGTTCCGATCCAGGAGCGCCGCCGCAACCGCTCACTGCCACCCCACACGGCGGTAGAGGAGCAAGGCGTGTCTCGGTAATCGCATCCTCCGCTGCGACGCCATTCTAACCCTATCCTGGAGACGAGACATTGTCTGAGGCAAGAACGAAGTGCGCTGGATGTCGTGACGGCGAGCCGCTGCCTTTCGCCTTCACCATGGCGTTTCACCCGATCGTCGATCTCACATGCGGAGCCGTCTGGGGTTACGAGGCGCTCGTGCGGGGTACGGAGGGTCAGTCGGCCTTCTCCATTCTGTCGCAGGTGGACGAGAAGAATCGCTACAAGTTCGATCAGGCTTGCCGCGTAAAGGCCATCGAACTCGCCGGGCGGCTGTTCGGGCCCGACCTGCGCCTGTCGATCAACTTCATGCCGAATGCGGTTTATGAACCGGCAGCCTGCATCCGCAGCTCGCTCCACGCCGCCAGCCGCGTCGGCTTCAACCCGAGCCGGATCATGTTCGAGTTCACCGAGAACGAGCACATGTCGGATCCGGATCACGTCGGACGTATTGTCGAGGAGTACAGGCGCATCGGGTTCACCACCGCGCTCGACGATTTCGGCGCAGGCTATGCCGGTCTGAATCTGCTGGCACGGTTCCAGCCGGATCTCGTGAAGATCGACATGGAGCTGATCCGCGGGATCGCGACATCGCCAGCCCGCCAAGCGATCATCAGAGGCATCGTGTCCATCGCGCGCGATCTGAACTTGAAGGTCATTGCGGAAGGCATCGAAACGGATGACGAGCTGCGCGCCCTCCGCAGCGCGGGGATCTCGCTGTTCCAGGGCTACCTCTTCGCGCGGCCGCTCGTCGAGGGACTGCCTCCGGTGATGCTGCCCGTGGCCATTCCCGCCTCTGCGGCCGCCTGACGTCGAAGCTCCTGCTCTTCGGCCCAGATCCCCTCTCGCTCGCGCGCAAGAGGCTGCCGCCCCGGCGGTGAGCGCCGCTGCCGCCATCCCCCTTTGCGAGGCACCCGCGATGGACACGCCTGACGGAACCGTGCCGCCTTGGTCGGCCCTGCTGGTTCGTGCGCTCGAAGCGATCGCGCAGGGCGTCGTGATTACCAACTGGCAGGAGCCTGACAACCCCATCATCTACGTCAACCCCGCCTTCGAGCGTCTCACCGGATACGACGCGTCCGAGATCGTCGGCGCGAACTGCCGGTTCCTGCAGGGACCGGAAACGGACCGAGGTGTTCTGGAGGAGCTGAAGACCGCCATCGCGACGAGCTGCCATTTCCACGGCACCCTGCTGAACTACCGGAAGGATGGGAGTTCCTTCCTGAATGAACTCACCGTCTCACCTGTGTGGGACGTGTCCGGCCGGGTGACCCATTTCGTCGGCACACAGTTCGACGTGACGGAGCGCCATGCGGCGCAGGTTGCGCTGCGGGACAGCGAGGAGCGGTATCGCCTCCTTGCGGAGAATGCGACTGACCTCATCCTACGCATCGGCCTGGACGGCTCGACGGTCTACGTCTCTCCTTCCTGTGTCGACGTGCTGGGGCTCGCGCCAGGCGACCTCCTGGGACGATCTCTGGCTGAGATCATCCATCCCGAAAACCAGGCTCAGTTCGTTGGCGGCCTCGGCAGCCTGGCCTCCGAAGGCCATGACCAGCAGACGCTGTTGTACCGGGCGCGGCACCAGAGCGGCGAGACGATCTGGCTGGAGGATCGCCGCAGGCTTGTGCGCGATCCGAAAGGTGCGCCGAGGGAGATCGTCAGCGTCGTCCGCAACGTATCGGATCGCGTGCGTCTCGAGGAGCGGCTGCGCCAGCAGGCCAGCGAGGACGGGTTGACAGGTCTCGCCAACCGCCGGGCCTTCGACGAGCGGCTCGAGGAGGAGTGGCGCCGAGCCCGCAGGGGAGGCCGCTGGCTGGGGCTCCTGTGCTTGGACGTGGATCACTTCAAGCAGTACAATGACCACTTGGGGCACGTGCAAGGGGATGCCTGCCTCCGGCGCATCGGCGAGGTGTTGCGCGAGCGCTGCCGCATGTCCGACTTCGTGGCGCGCACGGGCGGGGAGGAATTCTGCATCATCCTACCCGACACCGATCCCGCAGGAGCTGCCGTCGTTGCCGAAGGCGTTCGCGCTGCCGTCGAGGGGCTGAACCTGGTGCACCCCGGCAGTCCTGGGGGGACGGTGACCGCCAGCATCGGTGTCGCCTCCCTCCAGCCGAGCATGGACGAGGCTGCCACCACTCTGCTCAACCGGGCGGACCAGGCACTCTATGAAGCCAAGCGAGCGGGGCGCAACCGGATCGTGAGCGCAACTCCTCTGCGCAGTGCTGCTTAGCGCTCGCAGACGGCTCAGGGTCATCGGGAGGTCGTCTCTGGGGGAACCCACCCATCCCTTCGCGATAACGGCACCCGGGATCCGCCCGAAGGCGCCCAACGGCAGGCTGTACGCATGTCCGGTATCGGAAGCGGTATGAGGGCAGCGGAATGGCTGAGATGGGCGCAATCCCGCCGTACTCCTTGCGCATGCCGTAGTAGCTCTGCTCGGAGATCTCGGCCTCCTTTCAGGCCAGCGCCAGGCTATTGCCTTGTGCCATCTGCACCTCGATCTGCCGCAGCTTGGCGACGATGTGCTCCGCACTCCAGTTCTTGCGTCTCGCCATCAGGGGCTCCTCTGGTTCGGGTCAACTCACTCAGTCAGCCCGGTCCAAAATCAGCCAGTCAGGTCGAAGCTTGGCGGGCCGTAGAGTGCACTCCCGGCGAGGGGCGCTGTTGGCTGAGCTTGGGCTGACGCTTTCGATCGCGTGCAGAAACTGCCCATATCAGTCCACATTCTCGGATGACGGGCCAGTCTGGAGTTCACCCGATCCGCTCCGCCGAAGCGGCGGCCTCACGCCGGAGCAGAGGGAATGTGTGGCACAGCATCATCCTGGTGCCGCCCGAGCGGCCGTGCCGTTCCAGTGGATGCTCGCACCCCGGGGATCCATTGGCAAAAATTCTATCTTCGACCTAGTCCGAGCATCCTATTGCGACGCGATGATGGAATACGCCGCAAGGTTAACTTGACCCCTTGAGAGTTCGCGTGCGATGCCCGAGTAGATTTCCAAGTCTAGCTTGGCCATAGAGCGTAGGTTCCTGATCATGCCGTCTGTGAGCACATACAGCCCAACCGGGGACATCAATTTGGATGGCCTGTTGCTCGGCACCAGGTGGGCCATCAATAGTCTCTCCTACAGCTTCCCGACGAGCGCCTCCGACTACGGCGCAAACTACGGAGGGGGTGAGCCTGGCAGGGGATTTGAGGCCTTCACCTCGCTTCAGATGGCGGCTACCCGTTTCGCGCTCGCGCAGTACACCTCCGTGGCGAACCTGAGCTTTACCGAGATCGTGGAGACCTCCACGCAGCACGCCGATCTGCGCTTTGCAGAGTCGGACGCGCCGAACACGGCATGGGCCTACTACCCGCACGGGTCCGCGGAAGGGGGCGACGCCTGGTTCAACAACTCGCGGAACCAGTACGAGAACCCGGTGCGCGGCAACTACGCCAACTCCACCTTCATGCATGAAATTGGGCACGCCCTCGGCCTGAAGCATCCGCACGAGGTGAGCGGCAGCTTCGGGGCTCTGCCGGTCGATCGCGACTCCCTGGAGTATTCGGTCATGAGCTACCGGGCCTATATTGGCGCGCCGACCTCGACGGGATACACCAACGAGACGTGGGGGTATCCGCAGTCTCTTATGATGTATGACATTGCGGCCATCCAGAAAATCTACGGCGCCAACTTCAACACCAACAGCACCGACACGGTCTACGCGTGGAGCCCGACCACGGGCGAGATGACCGTCAACGGTATGGGTCAGGGCGTGCCAGGCGGGAACCGCATCTTCCAGACGGTGTGGGACGGGGGCGGCAGCGATACCTACGACTTCTCGTCCTATTTCGCCGGTCTCGCCATTGACCTGCAGCCTGGGCGGTGGAGTACAACCTCGTCGGCGCAACTCGCCTACCTCGGCAATTCGAAGTACGCGGTCGGGAACGTTGCGAATGCACTCCAATATATGAGCGACGCCCGGTCCCTGATCGAGAACGCCAAGGGCGGGTCGGGAGCGGACGCCGTGATCGGCAACACGGCTGCGAACACCCTTTGGGGTAACGGCGGCAATGACAAGCTTTTTGGGCTTGTGGGAGCGGACGTGCTCGTCGGCGGCACCGGCGACGATGTGCTCGACGGCGGCGAGGGCAGCGACACGGCGCGCTTCTCGGGGCGGTCTGCGGACTACACGTGGTCGCCGAATCCCGACGGCACCTGGACACTGACGGGGCTTGAGGGCACCGACACCTTGATCGGGATCGAGACCCTTCAGTTCACCGACACCGCTCTCACGCTGCAGGTGGCGACCCCGCTCACCCCTCCGACACCGCCGCTGACGTTGAACGTCGTCAAGTCGGGGACGGAGGGAAGCGATCTCCTCGAGGGCGGCGCCGGGCACGATACGCTCACCGGCCTCATGGGTGACGATGCCCTCTATGGCTTTGATGGCAACGATCTACTCGATGGGGGTGGCGGCGCGGATCAACTCCTCGGTGGCGCCGGGGTCGACACGGTGACCTATGCAACGGCGGGCAGTACCATCGTGGCGAGCCTCGCTAGCGGGTTCGGCAACGCGGGCGAGGCGGCCGGGGACACCTACAGCGGCGTCGAGAACCTGACCGGCGGTGCCTTTGGCGACACGCTCACTGGAGACGGCAGCACGAACGCGCTCTCGGGCGGGGGCGGCGATGATTACCTCCTCGGTGGCGCGGGGGCGGATCAACTCGCCGGCGGCGACGGGGTCGATACGGCGGGCTACGCAAATGCAGCCGCAGGCGTGACGGCGAGCCTGACCGCTCCGTCAGGCAATGCGGGTGATGCGGCCGGGGACGTCTACACGCTCATCGAGAACCTGATGGGGGGCGCGTACGCCGATGCCCTGACGGGGAGCGGTGGCGCGAACGTCCTCACGGGCGGTGCGGGCAACGACGTGCTGCGGGGCTTGGGCGGAAACGACGCCCTGGTCGGCGGCGAGGGACGGGACACGGCGGTGTTCTCAGGCCGCTCGTCCAACTACCAGGTGACGCGGACTACGGACGGCAGCTACATCGTCCGCGACAAGCGCGCCGGCAGCCCCGACGGGACAGATAGCGTGAGTGGGGTGGAGGTGCTTCAGTTCAGTAACGGCACGCAGGTCCTCTCGACCTCGGGCGCCAGCACGAGAATGGCCGCAAAGCGCGGCATCCCGGAAGTCGAGAACCTGCCGGCGCCAGTCCGCGAGGCGGCAGCGGGGCACAAGAAGGCCGGATGGTGGTCGGTTGTCTCCGTCGATACACCGATGGACGCCGCCGGTGGGGCGCAGGGAAATTTCGAGTTCAATCTCGTCGGCGCGTTTGGGAACGGCGACTTCTTCATCGGGTGAGGAAGGTCAGGCCTGCCGGGGCCGCGCGGCGCGAGTGGCGCTTGACGTGCCGACGTGAAAGCAGGTCCGGCCGCGTAAGGGAGTGGACGATGGGTCTTTCGAATCGCAGCCGCAAGTAGGGCTGGGCGGTGCTGAACGCGGCCTGCAACCTTGCGCGCTGCGGGCATTGCGCCGACTGCACGATCATCATCTTGCAGGTCGCGGGTGCCGAGGCGCTTTCGCCTCGTGCGGGCTTAGGTCGAGGATCAGGCTCGGCGCGTCCAACGCGATCGACTCTGCACGCTCGCACAGGGGAAAAGATTGGTTCATGCCTTAGGATGCGAGGCTCGTTGCCGCTCTGGCGGAGCGCATACCGCGCGCTAGCGGCCGCGCTTCCAGCGTGTCATACTTAGGCCCATGTCGCACGGGCGTGGAAAGATCCAGAGAGGGGTCATGAGGGCACTGTCTGGCAAGCCCGGCCGACGGCTTACGTCGCTGCAGCTTGCGACCATCATTTACCGCCTAAAGCCGGACGCCGAGGGCGTCGTCGTCGTATCGCCCGCGCAAGCCGGGGCTGTGCGACGGGCCATCGCTGACCTGAGGCGGGCGGGGGAGGTTTTCAGCCTCGGCCGGGAGCATGAGAACGGGACGAAGCGCGGGTTGCCCCGCATTGAATGGGCCAGCAAGGGTACGGCCCGCATCAAATGGGGGAACAGGGACACGGCGCGAGCCTATGCGGAGATGATGCTTGCAACCTTTGGGCCAAAGCACATAGCCCCGGAGTTGCTGAAGCTTGTGGTCATGGATGATGTGACTTCGCCATCAGATGGCCACGAGCGTGCTGCTCCTTCCAGGCAGCGAACGGTTTGAATCTGCCTCCTCTGTTCGTTCGAGGACGATCTGGGGATCTGAGGATCTGTCTTAAAAGGCACGCAGAGAAGCATCAAGCGAGTTTGACCCGACTCGATGGCACACTTGCCCCGCTGTGGGCTTGGGTGGAAATAACGGCGGGCGTCTGCCATTCTGGCTTGGCCTGCTGCTTGGAGGGATACAGGGGGGACGTGGAGATGCAATTGCGCTGCCCTCCTCGCCACGGAAGCACGGCCTTCCTTTGACACGTCCCTCGGTGGAACCAATCTGTTCGCAGCGGCGCTCCTAGGAGGGGGCACCTTCACCGAAGATCCAGGCCTGGGATGAGTCACGAGCTAGCAAGCGATGCGGATAGCTTGTTTGAACAAGCCCTTGCCAAGCGACCCGACGCCAACTTCCTGCCGTTGGCCCGGAGCCTCACTGACGTGCGGCGCGTGCTTCCCGACCGATTGGGTGATTTGATCGAGCAGTCGAGCCTGAACCAACGCAGGGCCTACTATCTGATCGAAATCGCAGAGCACTTGCTGCGGCTGGAGGCGCAAGGGATCCCTCTAAACGAGGGCCAGCTCCAGCGGATCGGGTGGGGGAAGCTCAGAGTGATCGCGCGCCACCTCACCCCCGACAATGCCGATCAGTGGCTGAAGCTCGCCGAACGACAGACGATTCGCGAGCTGGTGGCGCATCTGCCGGGGGAGAGGAAGCCCCTCAAGGACCATCAGGTCCTGCTCCATTTTACCGCAGAGCAGTACCAGATCTTTGAGGACGCCATTCTTCGGCATGGCGCCGCTCCTAAGCCCAAGGGGCGAGGGCTCCAGAACAAGGAAGAGGCTATCCTCACGCTCATCGAGAGGGCCGAGCGTGACACTAAGCCCTCGGGGAGCTGAGGTACACTGACCGTTCAGTAGTCGTCCGACCGGGTGGCTTCCCTGTTTGCACAGGACTAGGGGCGCCGCTCCTCTCTGGAGTATAAGTGAGCCGAAAGCGATCCTTGACCTTATGCGGCCTGCCTCGCCTCGGCGCCGATCGAGGCGATCAGGTCCGCCGCCTCGCTCGCGGGCCGCGGGCGGCTGAAGAAGTAGCCTTGCACCTCGGTGCAGCCTTCGAGCCTCACGGCGGCGAGCTGCTCCATGGTCTCCACGCCCTCGGCCGTGGTCGACATGCCAAGGCTGGTGCTCATCCCGGTGATCGCCTTCACGATGGCGCCAGAGCTCGCCTTCTCGGGCAGGTCCGAGATGAACGATCGATCGATCTTGATCTTGTCGAAGGGGAACTTGCGCAGGTAGCTCAGCGAAGAGTAGCCCGTCCCGAAATCGTCCATCGAGATCCGCACCCCGAGATCCCGCAGCTGGTGCAGGATCGCAAGCGTTGCCTCCGTGTCGTGCAGAACCACCGACTCGGTGATTTCAAGTTCGAGGCGGTGCGCGGCAAGCCCCGACGTGGTGAGGGCCGAGATCACGTCCGCGACAAGCGACCTGCCCTTGAACTGTGTGGAGGACAGGTTCACCGCGATCTTGATGTCCCGCGGCCACGCGGCCGCCGCCGCGCAGGCCTGATGCAGAACCCATGCCCCGATAGGGTTGATGAGGCCGATGTCCTCCGCGAGGGGGATGAAGTCGGCGGGCGACACCCAGCCCCGCTCCGGATGGTTCCAGCGCAGGAGTGCCTCGAACCCGCTCACGCGGTTGGTTTCTAGGCTCACGAGCGGCTGGTAGTGGATCTCAAATTCGCCGTTCGGGAGAGCTTTGCGCAGGTCGAGCTCCAGCATCCGGCGCGCCTGCATCTTGGCATCCATCCCAGCCTCGAAGAAGCGATAGGTGCCGCGTCCCTCAGCCTTGGAGCGGTAGAGGGCCATGTCGGCGAGGGTGAGGAGGCGATCGGGGTCATCGCTGTCTTCCGGGGCGACCGAAATGCCGACGCTCGTGCCGATCACCACCTGATGTCCCTCGATCTCGTAGGGTGCGCTGAGGCTCTTGATGATGCGCTCCGCGACCTTGACCGAGTGATGGGGCTCCTCAGTTCCCACTTGCACGATCGCGAATTCGTCACCCCCGAGTCGCGCCACCGTGTCGGTCTCGCGCAGGCAGCCACGCAGCCGCTCCGCCACCTGGGTCAGGAGAGCGTCGCCGACGGAATGTCCGAGAGTGTCGTTGACGGCCTTGAAGTGATCGAGGTCGAGACACAAGACCGAGAGGTGCTCCCCCCGGCGGGCGCGCGTCATGGCCCTGTCGAGCTCCTGACGGAAGCGCACGCGGTTGGGCAGACCCGTGAGGGCGTCGTGGTGCGCCATGTGGGCAATCTGGGCCTCGGCCCGGATTGCGTCCGTGATGTCGTCGTGCAAGGCCACGTAGCCACCCTGGGGCATCGGGCGGTGTCCGATCCGGATGACTCGGCCGTCCTCGAGTTCGCAGCGGAAGGTTGTTGTGTCGCCCTTGGCGGCCAAGTCAGCGTGCTGCGTGGCATAGGTGTGGAAGTCGATCGGAGCGTTCCCGCGCGATTTCCGAAAGTCGAGAATATCGTGGAGCGACGTGCCCGGCTTTGTGAGGTGCTCCGGCAGACCGTACATGGCCGCGTAGGGCGGGTTGCACAACAGGAGGCGCTTCTCGACGTCGAACATCGCCAGCCCCTGTGGGACGTTGTTCAACGCGACGTCGCTTCGCGCCTCCAGGGCACCGACCGTGCGGTCGAGGAGGCGGAGCGGCATCGTCCGGCAGAGGAGGTAGATGACGAGCGCAAGGGCGAGGCTCGGAAGGAAGACGAGACCGGTATTGGCCAGAACGGGGCGCAAGCTCGCTATGACCTCGACACGGCCGGCAGGGACGCCCCCGACGACGACCGGGGCGGATCGGACGATGGTGGGGCCTGCCACCGCTTTGCCCTCGTCCAGCACGACGGAGCCATCGCCCGCCATCACCCGGTAACCGGCCCTGTCGGCATGGCGCAGGTTGATCTCGATGACGTCGTGCAGGTGGTCCCTGTGGGAGAGCCAAGCGGCACCGGCCTGCGCGGCGTAGCGCGAGATGTAGTCGGCGTTCAAAGCGGCCTGGAAGGCCGCATCCTTGGCCTTGTCGCGCGCGGTTTCGAGGGCAAAGCCGATGGGCGCTCCGCCGGCCACCACGAGGGACACCAAGAGGCCGATGGTCCCGATGAGGCGACGCACCGAGGAGGAGAGCGGGGCCCCACTGCCCTCGAGAGAGCCGATCAGGGTTCTGAGCGGAAAGAAATTCCTGCGAGCGGTGGAGGACTGCGCGGGAAGCACGGGCGCCAACATGCTTGTCTCTGCCTTTGAGTTCGAGACCTGCATAGCGATGAGGCCGTGGACTCAACAGACGGTCAGACGATGTAGACCACCTGGCTGAATTCATGCCTAGGTGTCCTGTCCCTTCCTCGGGTTGCTCTCGGCGGCCATTGAACCTTGTGGCTAATCGGACCCGTTCAGGCTTGGCGCGAGGCGGCGAGCAGATCCCTAATTTCCGCCAGAAGCTTCACGTCGGCCGGAAGCTCGGGCGCCGCAGGCGCAGCAACCTTCGCATCCTCCTTGCGCCTCAGGCGGTTCATGCCTCGGATCACGAAGAACAGAACCCAAGCCACGAGGAGAAAATTCAGCGAGGTAGTCAGAAACTGCCCATAGCCAACCACCGCCCCCTGCTTTTTGGCGTCCGCATAGGCAAGGCCCGCCTGCACCTTGCTCGACAGAGGCAGGTAGTAGTTTGAGAAGTCGAGCCCGCCCGTCACTGCGCCAATGAGGGGCATAATGATGTCCTGGACCAGGGACGTCACGATCGCCCCGAAGGCCGCCCCTATGATTACGCCGACGGCCAAGTCAACCACATTGCCGCGCATGGCGAACTTCTTGAATTCCTCGAGCATCCCACTCACTCCCGATTTCTCTGCCGATCCAGTTAAGCCTGGCAGCGGCCGACGAGAGCGGTCAATGGTCTGCAGGCTCAAACCGCTGCGGCCTGCGTATGGCATCGATGTTCCCCTAGGAGACGCAGGTTGCCTGCCCCGCAGCAGGACGGCGCGCCGCGCTGACCAGACCTCCCGTCCAGAGGATAATATGCCTATCAGGGAGAGAGCGGCACCTCCTCTCCGCATTGACGTCAGAGACGCGGGCTTGCTGTTGCGGTAGTTGAGGTCGGGCGTCCGGCGGCTTGCTGGTAGCGGCCGAGAACCAGGGGACTCCATAGCAACTTCCCACCTGCCCGCCAGCGGGCAATTGCTTTTAACAGGATGTCGAGTCTCACGCCTCAGGTGTTTGTTGGAGTCGGGTCACTTCCTTCAAGCCTTGATGCACCCCTATCTCTCCTGAAGGCATCTTCTAAGACATCCAGAGCGGCCCGCAATCGCTTGTTATTCGGGAAATAGGCTAATCCATCCCGGTAATATTGCATTGCCGCTGAAAGTTCGCCTTGACCTTCTCGAGAGCGTCCGAGGAGAAAATAAACAGCAGGATCGGCGCGCTTGCTTTCAAGGACCGCTTCCAGAACTGAGACGGCTTCGTCGAATCGGCGAAGTCCCAGTAGGGCATGTCCGAGGTGTTGCCGCCCCGTGACGATGTGGGGATGGCGAGACACAAAATTCTCCAAACTCGTGCGCGCTGCTTGGAACCGTCGTTCCGTCAAGGACCGATAGCCTTCATACCAGGCTAAAATGGCCTCCCGATCATCCAAGAGGCCACTCTCCTCTCCATAAGCCCTATAATCAAAGCGGTCTTCAATCAATTCGGACAACATCGGCCGCAGCGTTCGACGTTCTGAAAAATAAGGGATAGCTGTATGGGATGATCCTGGTGCCGAGTGGACATGAACGCCCGGCAAATCTTGGACGCGCAGACCTGAATAAAGATCCGTTATGTCTTCTCCTCCACAGAATATGTGGGCGTCTATAGGAGGACAGTCTCGAAGGTGACTTGCAAGGTCAGCGTACGGTGAGTTGATCGACACGCCTCTGACAAGCCTCTCGCTCCGAGTGGCCGGCAGACCGATCGCCGTTTCAGGGCCAAATGCAAATGTGCGCCGCGCACCGAGAATGGACCCCAACAGCAAGGCAACATACCCACCGTAGGAGATGCCGAGAGTGAAAACATTCTTGGCGCCAAGGTCTCCGCAAATCTGTCGAAGCTCCTCGGCAACTGGCAGAACGAGGTCCAGCACTCCGTGAAGGCCACTCTGCGCCCACTCCGGCCTAAAGTTGCTACATACTATCTTGCTGCAATTCAGATGAGAGATAGAGGATGGAACAGCAAATCTTTCTAAGCCACCCATGACAATTGGAAAGCAAACAATAACGTCACTGCTATTTTGACATGGATCGACAATGATGTGCGGTTTACCTGGCGGGGAATATCGTTCCATCTTATCCCTATATACAAAGTTCTTGTTACAGTTTAACTCTATCGGCCGATATGACTGCGAGCTGAGACGTCCGGATGCTCTCAGTTGCTGCTCATCATTCTATGGTGGGGTAGATTGGCGGCAAGCTGATAGCAGATGAGGCGCGAACTCCCAGATAGGGCCCTACGGGCAGCCTGAGGCACAGCGCGGGCCCAACGCAGGCGGAAGCAGGGTGTAAACCGGGACGCGGCTAGGCACCACCCCGCCTAATCATGAGGAGCGATGGGCGCAGAGGGGGACCTCGTGACGTTAGGAGGCCGCTTAACGACCGATGCCGCTGCTTGACCAGCCTGTGCTGGACGACACGCAGCTATTCTCGCTCACCGCCGCTCGCCTTTGGCTTTCCAAGCAGCCGCGGCCCAGGTGCCTGCCTGAGCTCAGCCCGCCCCTTGAGCTGTCCCTCCAGTCTCTGCCATTGCTTGCGAGAGGGTAGTCGTCGCCCTGGCACCTTCAGGCTCTGCCGCTCCAGGTGCTCCTGGTGCTTCTCAGCCAGGCGCTTTGCGCGGGCGATCTCCTTCAGATCCCGCGGCGTCTTCAGCTCGTTGCAGGTCCAGCAGATCGCCGCCAGACGATCGGGATCATTGGCATCATCGCCTGCCGCCCTCAAGGCGAGGGGAGGGCGGTGGTCGAAGACGAAGAAGCCCAGGATCAGCCGCGTGCCGCAATCGGCACAGCACCCCTCCTGCCGCAGCATGATCTCGGCCTTCAGCCGAGACGGAAGGTGGCGCCGCTCACAAGCATCAGGCGGTGACTTGCGCGTCATGGCTCCCTCCCTGTGCTGATGCTGGGAGCGCCTGCTGGCCCCTCCCGCTCCGAGTCCCCAAACGTCGTGAATGCCGCCAGCAGGTCAGGATCGGCCCTGATCGCCTGCGCCCGCGCCAGGAAGGCTGTATCGAGCTCGGCTCTGGCTTGATCCGTGAGCGTGTTCCGGTAGGGCAGGGCAGCCACGGCCCATCTAAGCAGCCCCGCCTCATCTCTGGCCTGCTCCAGAGATCCCTCAGGATCAGAGAGGCAGGCCTCCTCACCCCGCGTGGGCCCCATGCTCCCGATCCGCCCTCGTGCCGGTGAGCGGCGCAGCGTTCCAGCCCGAGGATCTCGCCGGGAGGGGGGCAGGGGATGCCCGCCCGCCACAGCGGCAAGGTCCACCACCTGCCTCTCGTCAGCTTCCCTCTGCCCGGGCGAGAGCTCCACCGCATCGAGGTCGTCCTCGCCCGCAAGCCCCACCAGGCTGAAGAGGCTGTAACGCCTCGCATACGTCAGTGCCGCTCCCATAAGCTTCGGCTGCGCCATGTCAGACACCCGGCACACCGGCCACTTGGCCGCGATCCACTCGCCCGAGCCATGCGCCAGCGTGGTGGTGAGCAGCACCGTGCCGCTCTCCCGGTCCACTTCTGTGGCCTGGATCACCGCAATCGCCTGCTGCCCCAAGCTCCGCCTGACGATGTCGAGCCCTGCCGAGAGAGGCGCATAGCGGTAGCTCTGACCTGCCCCTTCCGATCCCGCTCTCTCGCCGCTGCCCCGGTTGTCCCTGCCCCTCTCGAGCACGGCCGTGCAGGACTTCACCGGGTTGGTGAGCTCCACCTGCGCCTTGGCCAGCGCCCCCGCCAGATGAGCGATGCTCTCACTGCACATGAGCATGGGAGCCTCCATTGCTCATCAGCTCGAAGGAGACCGCCCCCACCTTGGAGCGCCTCGCCCTCACCCCATGCCCGAATGCCTCCCGGGCATCCTCCGGCACCAGACCCTTCAGCTCCGCCCTCGCACTCTCGTGCTCCGCATGAGCCGCCCTGGTGCTGACGTAGAGGGAGGCCCACTCCGCCCAGGCATTGGACGAGCTCATGTCCACCACCCGAACAGCCGCCACCTTGGCTCTGGGCGGCTCGGCTCCGAAGGGGCGGGGCACCTCGCCCTGCTGCACGCAGCGCCAGAAGATCCGCTCCACCTGGAGGAGCACGGTCTGGTAGACCGGGTCCGCCTCCACCTCGACCAGTACCCACTTGCCGC